>Ga0164243_10003841_pt1 | contig 23849 bp, 21 predicted proteins | sample OricompcompostOP_FD_108781 | JGI IMG/M metagenome (GOLD analysis project Ga0164243, IMG submission 108781) | Organic Plus compost microbial communities from Emeryville, California, USA - Original compost - Organic plus compost (OP) | ecosystem: Engineered > Solid waste > Mixed feedstock >...
ACCGGGTTTCAGATGCAGCTTGTCGAGGATCGTGTTGTCCGGCGTGTGCCGAAGGATATGGTCCGAGCCCTCGTAGCAGATTGGAATCTTCGTTGGATCGAGACCGTAATATTTCTGCATCTCCCGGCGCGAGAAGTCTGACACTGAGACGACGAGGTCGGCCATCCGTGCCGCATTCGGAATGATGAAGTCATACGCGGCCACGAAAGCCTTGGAAAAGCCTTCCGGCATCGCCTTGGTCGAAGTGTCGTGAATGACCAGCACCTGCCGGCGTTTCAGCACGGGGCCAAGCATGCACAGGTTGAGTTGCAGCTTGCCGATCGTGCGCAACGGGAACTCGATCTGCTCCCAGACGTAGCCGCTGGTTAGGCCGGATCGGTTCAGACGGATATTCTTGAGGGGGAAATCCCGCGCGGATTGTGGGGCCTGAAGTTCCACACGCCCCTTCAGCGCCGCATAGGCGGGATCGTCCAGGACCGTGTCCATGGCCCGCACAGTTTCAATCGCAAAGCGTTGAACGCCCGCGGTCAATTGCGTCAAAAAACGGCCATTGATGACGATATCAGGCGTCGCGGCAGGCATCCCGGCGGTCCATTTCAGGTGCGGCCGCTCTACTCTGCAAGGCACGCGTAAGACTATCTTAAACGGGACCGTCTTAAAGAAATCTCAAGCGCAGAACAGCGCAGTGACTTGTGCGCAGCCAAAAGGCGTGCGCAGAGCCGGGCAGGGTGACGAAAACGCTGGCGTCTTTTGGAACACCTCATGCTCTCCTCTCAGAATTGAGGCGCGTCATGCTCGACAGGACTTCAAGCGGCGTTCTGAACAATCTCGGCGGCGGCGATGCGGTTCTGGCCAAGGCCTTCCGCGAACTCGGTGTGCAGAATGATCGCCACTGGGCCTGGGACAATTACGAAAATGTCGTGCGTGGTCTCGCCCGCATCTTGCACGCCAAGCACTTGCTTGAGGTCGGCGGCGGCCGCGACCCGTTGTTCAAGGCCAACGAGTTGTCGTCCCTCGGCATCGAGATGACGATTAACGATATCTCGCAGACCGAACTGGACGTGCTGCCGGATACATATCGAAAAGCCTGTTTCGACGTCTCCGGTGACATTTCGGCAGTGGCGAACCTGTGCGGTCATTTCGACCTCGCATTTTCGCGCATGGTTTTCGAGCATGTCGTGGACGGGCAACGGGCCTGGAAAAACCTCTACGAGCTGCTGGCACCGGGTGGCGTTGCTCTCGCTTTCATTCCGACCCTCTATTCATTCCCGTTCGTTGTAAACTGGCTGCTGCCGGACGACGTCGCGGCGAAGATCGTCAAGATGCTCTATCGCAACCGCACCGACGACGAAGATCCGGTTTTTCCGGCGCGCTATAGCTGGACCTTCGCCAGCGAGCGCAAGATGAAGCCGATGCTGGAATCGATCGGTTATAGCGAAGTGCAGGTCTTGCCGTTTTACGGGCATGGCTATTTCGAGCGTTTCCCGATCGTGCGCGATATCCATAATGCGTTTACCGACGTGGCGCGCAAGAACGATTGGCGCACCATCGCCAGCTACGCCTATATCGCCGCTCGCAAGTGATCGGAGCGGCGCTAGCCTGGAGCCACACAGGTCAAACGAAAGCGTCGCTATTCCGCCGCGTGGGTTTGTTTCCACCCCGCGTGCAGAGTGTTGTGTCGTGCGGTGTGGATCGGGCCGCACCATGCCAGCCAGAAAAAAATCAGCGCGCCGCAGCTGTAGATGATCGCGTAGATCCACATGTAATCGACGATACTCACCTTGGCGACGAAGGCGAACAGAGTGCCAATCGTCATCGCCACGACGATCACGGGCGCCGTCCGTGCGATCTCCTTGAAGAAACCGGTATGAACGAGGAGGGATAGCGCGACCATCTGGACCATGTTCGCGACCAGCAGCAGGATCAGGATCGGCACGACATCCGGCATCACAGCGGCGGGGCCGAGCAGGAACGCAAAGAGCTGTTTGCCTGCGATCAGAAGGATGAGTGAGGCCCCGATTGTCGGGACCGCACATAAGCCAAGAGCGATGAGCGTCGAACGGATCAGTGCCGGAACATCGCGCTCCTTGAAGGCTTGCGTCTGTCTTGGCAACGCGACATCGCAGGCGGCCGAATAGGCAACGCTGCCGCCGCGGAACACCTTGAACGCGGTATCGAGGATGATGGTCGGCGCACCAAGGCCGTAGAAGGCCGGTACGAAGAAATATGGGAAATTGTAGATATAGATTTCGGACAGCGAGAAGATCGAACTGCGCAGCAGCATTCGGCCGTTTTCATGCCAGAAATGCCGAAGGTGCTGCATCTGGCCGAGCAGCCCCGTCATCGTCAATGCTCCTTGCGTCTTCAGCCGCCGGATGCACAGGACCAGCACGACGACCCACATCAGGTTGATGAGGATCAGGAACACCGTAACCGGCAGGAAAACCAGCATGGCGGCGGTTGCAGCAATCGTGAGAAAGCGCCGCGTGACCTCGAGACCTTCGAAATACACATACTGGTCGACCGCCACAGCGACGTTGCGCAGGGCGAACCATGCGAGGTTAAGCGCGGTAAAGACAAAAAATAGCGCGAATTGCAGCGATTCAAGCCAGCCATCCGGCCGCAGCCATGACATTACAAAGAAACAGACCACGGCACCCAACAATGCAAGCCCGATGTAAAGCGTCACGATGGCGCTGGTCTGCGCGGCAACGGAGTCTTCCTTCGACTGGTCCAGGTGGTGCTGGCGCAGCCGGACGAACAGGATCTTGGTGGCGCCGAGATCGCAAAGCAGCAGTGTGAAACCCAGCGCGCCAACCAGCACGAATAACGAGAATTGCTCGGGGCTCAGCACGCGCGCGAACACGAAAGTTTGCAAGAGGCCGGTCAAGACCGAGCTCACGGCCGTTGATGAGCGCAGGAATAGAAAACGTAGTGACAGAAAGCTGCTCATTGGCGCTCGCCGGAAGCCAGGAGCGTGCTAACGGTCTTTGCAAAATGCGCAGGCGACAGATATTCGGCGATATCCTTGGCTGCCTTCACGCCCATGTGCCGCCGCAGATCCGGATCGTCGGCGAGCCGCGTCAGCCAGCGCGCGGCGGCATCAACATCCGGATCGGCCCATTGCTGGTTCCTGCTGTCAAACGCGTTGTCGCGATCCTCAACCGGAATGAGCTTGTAAGGCAGAAGTGCCGAGTTTTCCTCGTTCATGAAGTCGAGATTACCGGACCAGCCAGTGGCAATCACCGGCTTGCCGAGGCGCATGGCTTCGGCACAAATCAGGCCGAAGCCTTCCGAGCGATGCGTTGAAATGACAATATGGGACAGCGCCATCAGCCCGGTCATGTCTTTCGACGACAGCGTGCGTTCGATGACATGTATGTTCGGCGCGCTGGCGATCGCTGCATTCAATTCCTGTCGGGCCCAAGGCACGTTGCCAGGATCGCTCAGTTTGATGATCAGAATGCGGTCTTTGCGATCGCCGAAGGCGCGTCGAAAGGCATTGATTGCGGCGACCGGATTCTTGCGGGTGAAGTTCGAGCCGATATGAAATGAGTTGAGGATGATGATCGCATCCTCAGGCAGGCCGAAGTCCTGGCGGCGCGAGGTCGGCGCTTCAATTTCGGGCAGCGGATGCGGCACAACATGCACGGGCAGGTCAGTCGCATCGGCAACGGCGGCCTGCGTGAAGCGGCTCGGCACCCAGATTTCATGCACGAATGACAAAGCAGGCCGCCATGCGTCCGATAGGCGTGGGAGCTCCCAGGCCCAATATCCGATGATGCGCCGGCCGGCGATCTGACGTCGTCCCAGCATGCACATGGCGTAAGGCAGGTAAGGCCCGTTGATATGCATGACAAGGCTTCCGCCAGTGCCTGACTCCAGCGGACGGGTTGTGATGGCGCCGGGCAGATCGTTCTGGGCAAAGGCCGCACTCAGATCGTATGCGGTCGGCTTTAGGCCGGACGTCTCGAGCGCGCGATAACCGAGCCTTGCTCCTTCGCCGAGGCCACTGGCCGAACTGAACCAGCCGGCGATGCCAATCGGCATGCCGCCTTTTGGATGGCGCGAGGGACGCGGCGCGATTACCGGCGTGAGCTCGTCGAAAAACCGCACACGCCAGGAGTGCGGGATTTTGCGCCATGCGCGATGAGCGAGAGATTGGGTCATGCAAGCCGCCGCTTGAAGTTCCGCGACGCCGCAACCAGCCCCCAGATAATGCCGAGCAGCAGGAAGAAATGTCGCCAATGGTCGGTATCGATGATAATGCCTTCGCCGACGACGCCGACGAAAGTTGCGTAAACCGCAATGAGATTGGGCTGCCACGGCGTCCGCGTCAGCGCGGCACCGAGACCGACAATGAGCGTCAGCACGATAAGCGCGACATAAGCCAAGCCGCCGAGCCAGCCATAAACGAGGAACGCCTGGAGATAGACGTTATGCTGCTGGTAGTGGTAAGTCTCAGCAAAGGCGAACGGGCCCATTCCGAACGGGTAGTTCAGGATCTCTGTCAGGGCCAAATCCTGCAGCGTGAACCGTCCACCGCTGCCGACATCGTAAGATTGAACGACCTGCGCTCGCTGTTCGAACATGGTGGCGATCGAGTCAACCGACAGCGCCGCTACCATCGCGACCGCGAGCAGGCCTACGCAGACAGCTCCGAGCAGGATCAATCGGACACGGGTCCGATGATTTTCTGCCGTTACGATCATCAGCCCAAGCATAATCACCCCAGAAAGCACGAAATGAATCCAGGCGCCGCGCGAGAAGCTCAGGAAGAAGCCGAAAAGGATGACAAGGACCGTTGCGGTCGGGAAGATGCGCACGCCGCGTGACAGCAGAGATTGCAGCAGGAACAGGATCGGCAGGATCAGGAAGGGACCGTAGACATTCGGATCCTTGAACGGTCCACGGGCGCGGCCGCCCGGCGCGAAGAGTTCGCCAAGTCCTGAGGTCAGGTTGAAATAGCCGATGATGCCGGCCGTCGCGGCCAGCAATGCGGCGATGATGTAGGCTGTGCGCATGATGCGCAGGCGGCGCACGCTGTCGGTAGAAAACAGGGCCGCAAAGATGATTGCGGACGCCGCCATGAAGAGGGTGATGATGACGAACCTGTCTGTCAGGTCTTTATCGACGACCCTGAAATAGGCGATTGCGCCGCCGATATTCCACAACAGCAGCAACCAGATCATCGGCAGCAATTCGCGCCGGATGGTGACGCCTGCGATCACGCAGCCGAAGGCAAGCGGAATAATGGCAAACTCATACGGCGAAGGTTCGATGAAAACAAAGCCGCTGATGAGAATGATGAAAAAGAGGCAGATTTCGAGGATTTGTGTCGCGCCACGTGACACTAGCCGCGGTGGCATAAGGCCAGGCGCGGGACATGTCACGCTGCTCACGGTAGATCGCTCATCCGCAAGCTGGCGTGCCTGGTCGAGCGTGATCAATACGCGTTCTCACTCTTCATGAGTGCGAAGGGAGTCATTACTACGATGTAGAGATCGAACAGCACCGACCAGTTCTCGATGTAATAAAGGTCGTATTCGACGCGCTTCTGAATCTTCTCCTGCGTGTCGGTTTCGCCGCGCCAACCGTTGATCTGGGCCCAGCCGGTCACGCCTGGCTTCACGCGGTGGCGAGCGAAATAGCCATCAACGGCTTCGTCGTAGAGACGTGCCGCGGCCTTGGCATTCACGGCATGGGGACGGGGACCGACGAGCGACAGGTTGCCCTTGAAAACGACATTGAAGAGCTGCGGCAACTCATCGATCGAAGCCTTGCGGATGAAGCGGCCGACGCGGGTGACTCGTGGATCGCCTTTGGTGACCAGCTTAGAAGCCGTCGCATCGCATTGATCGACATACATTGAGCGGAATTTGTAGACCTCGATCAGATCGTTGTTGAAGCCGTAGCGCTTCTGCTTGAACAGCACCGGACCGCGGCTATCCAGCTTAATCGCAATGGCGATCACCGCCATCACCGGCAGCGCCGCCAGCAGCAACAGGCTTCCGACGATCTTGTCGAATAGCCATTTCATCACGACGTCCCAATCGGCAATCGGCCGATCGAATACGTCGAGTACCGGGACTTCGCCGATATAGGAATAGGAGCGGGGACGGAACCGCAGCCGATTGGAATGTGCGGACAGACGGATGTCGACCGGTAGCACCCAAAGCTTCTTTAGCATGTGCAGCAGCCGGTTCTCGGCGCTGATCGGCAGCGAGAAGATGACGAGATCAACACGGGTGCGGCGGGCGAATTCGACGAAGTCATCGACCGTCCCGAGTTTCGGCAGGCCACCGCAGGCCATGGGTGACCGGTCATCATTGCGGTCGTCGAACACGCCGATGATGCGGACGTCACTATCGACCTGGTCTTTCAGGGCATTGACCAGGCTTTCGCCGGCCTCGCCGCCGCCGACGATCACGGCACGGCGCGTCAATCGTCCATCGCGCATCCAGCGGCGTACGAGGACATAAACGCCGCAGCGCGAGGCCATCAGAACAACTGCGCCAATACCCCAGAAAGCCAGAAGCCAGACGCGTGAAAACAACTGGTCAAATTTGAAGAAGAAAGACAGCGCGGTGGCCAAGAGGAAAACAACGGACCAGGCCGCGAGCAAGCGGGCCATCTGATGCAATGGCTGGCGGAAAGCATGGATCTGGTAAATGTCGACCGCCTGGAAGGCAATGATCGAAAGACCAGCGATGACCGCGATGGCTGCGACATAAGGCCAGCTAAAGCCTGAGGCCGGAACGACATAAACCGTATAGACCACCGCCCCGACGAGCGCGATCAATGTGCTTTCAATGACCCGCACGATACCGGCGACCACTATCGGCGAATAGGCCGACCGTGTTTCAACCGATGCAACCGCCAGTGCGGCCGGAGACAACTGCCTAGGCGTACGCCGACGCGATTCCTGACTGCCGATGGCAGAGGATGCAGCAGCGGACGCGCTCAACATTTTGCGAGCGTCCAACTCAAACATAACGCCGTCCCTTGGGTTGTCGGCCTCTCAGGCGCGCAACCCTTGTTTTTGATAGCGTCGGTCTTATCGGAAAAGATTCAACAAAAGCTTATTTGTATTTTAGCTTTTGCGCGATGCGAGAGCTGCCCGATATGCATCGATTCCGCCGTCGACCATGTCATCGAGTGAAAAAGTGGTCCGGATGCGGGCCTGTAACAAGCGTGCGGCAGTATTCGTCGTTTCCGGATGGTTAATGGCTTGCGCCAAAGCGCTCTCCATCGCCTCTCGATTATCGGGCAGGATGAGCCTGTCAGCAAAGGGGCCGAACATATCCGGGATCCCGCCGACTTTGGTTGCGATCAGCGGTTTGCCGGCGGCTGCAGCTTCAAGAACAATATAGGGAAACGACTCCATGCGTGATGGCACGACCATCACGCGACCAAATGCGAAAGCTTCGCGCGCCGGGATCGGCATCAGGAACCGGACAGCGTCTCCAAGACCAGCGTTGTGAGCCTGGCGCTGCAGATCGAGCCGCGCCTTGCCGTCACCGACAATCGTGGCCGACAGGGCGATGCCCTTGGCGCGCAAACCCGCCAGTGCCGCCAACAATATATCGACGCCTTTCAGGTGTCTGAGCTCGCCAACAAAAATGACATCGCTCGCATCGGCACGGAGTGGAACTTCAGCGAACTCGGCCTCGGAAACCCCATTTGGTACGATCCGGGCGAGCGCTCGGGAATCCCCGACCTTCGAACGGTAAAGGCGGTCGATAAAGGCGCTTTCGAACAGAAGCAGATCTGTTCGGCGTTGAAGCTTCTTCTCCAGCATGAGGTAGAAGCGGCCGAGCATCGTCTCGGGCTTGAACAAAAGGCTGCCGCCGTGCGGCGTATAGGCACGAATGGGACCATCGGCTGCGACTGCAAGACGCGCGTAGGCGCCGCCCTTTGCGCCGTGACCGTGAATGACATCCGGCGTGTGTTGTGCAACCCGCTCAGATACTTGACGCGTCGCGAAATAGTCGCCGATGGCGAGTTGGCGTCCCATCGGGAAGCGTAGCACGCCGAGCGACAGGTCCGGTGCAATAGCTTCGAGCGTGCGTGAGGCGCGTTCACCGCCCGTCAGCGCATCGCAGATAATGCCGACGTGATGCCCGCGCGCGGCCTGACCGCGGACGAGGTCGATAACATGCCGGAACAACCCGCCAACGGGAGAGCGGAAGACATGGATAATCCGTAGAGGCTGTTCTGGCCGGCTCATTGTCTACAATTTGCCCGATATCGGTTAATCCGCATTAACGCCTCCCTATGGTTAAGAATTATTTTTCTGACAAGACGTTGGGCCATTCGCCGCATCGGCCACCAAAATTAACGCGACAGCAACCATGATGGGACGAAATGGCTCCATGAGTTGCGGTGGAGTCGGCGATGCAATCCGTGCAGTCCTTCAATGGTGGTTTCCAGCCGGCTGACAGCGATCGTGACCTCGATCTTCGGTCCCTGGGTCTCGCGCTCTGGCGCAAGAAATGGCTGATCCTCCTTCCGGCCTTGATCGTAGGTGGTCTTGCGCTCATGGCCGTTAACGCCATGACGCCTGTCTATCGTTCCGAAGCCAAGATCTCCATTGAAGGCCGCGAAAATGTCTTCCTGCGCCCAGAGGCGGAGAAGTCGGTCGAGCGTGCCGCGGCCGACCAGGAAGCGATCGCAACGCAGGTCCAGATTCTTCAATCCCGGGATATCGCGCGCCAGGTTATTCGGGAACTGAAGCTCACCGAACGGCCGGAGTTTAATCCCGTTCTCTCGGGTGTATCACGAATAGGTGCCATCCTGTCGGCGTTTGGCCTCGGTCGCGATCAATTCAAGATGGCTCCGGAAGAGCGTGCGATGGAGGCCTATTTCGCGCGGCTCAGCGTCTCGGCTGTCGAGCGATCGCGCGTCATCACCGTCACATTCCAGTCCAGTGACCCGGAACTCGCAGCGAAGATCGTCAATGCGATCGTCGACGCTTATTTGCGACAGACACAGATCGCCAAGCAGGAACAGATCAAGAGCGCCAGCGCCTATCTTTTGAACGAGATCGAGCAATTACGCAAAACAGTGCAGGAAGCGGAGGCTAAGGTCGAGGATTTCCGTGCCAAATCCAATCTGTTCATGGGGACGAACAGCACAGCTCTCAGTACCCAGCAGCTTGGCGAATTGACAACGCAGCTCGCCGCTGCACGCGCGCAGAAGGCCGATATCGACTCCAGGTCGCGATTGATTCGCGACATGCTGAAAAGCGGGAAGGGAGTCGAATCCGCCGATATCGTCAATTCGGATTTGCTCAAGCGCCTCGTCGAACAGCGCGTGCTGCTGCGGGCGCAACTGGCCGAACAATCGTCGACACTTCTGGAGCGTCACCCGCGCATTCAGGAACTCAATGCGCAGATCAATGCGCTCGACACGCAGATCCGTGGCGAGTTGCAGCGCCTTGTGCTGTCGCTGGAGAATGATGCCCGCATCGCCAATGCACGCATTGAAGCGACCAATGAAGCGATCGATCGGCTGAAGAAGCAGATCAGCGGCACCTCGCCGCAGGACGTTCAGTTGCGTGCACTGGAGCGTGAGGCTAAAGCGCAACGCGACCTTCTGGAATCCTATCTCTCTCGTTATCGCGAGGCGACAGCCCGTGAAAATCTCGACGCGACGCCGGCCGAAGCGCGGGTGATTTCGCGTGGCACGGTCTCCAATGTCCCAGCTTTTCCGCGCAAGCTGCCGATCATTCTGATCGCGACGCTGGCGACGGCATTCACGGCAGCGGCTTTCGTCTTGGCCTATGAAATTTTGAAGCAGCCTCCGTCGTCGCGGGTTGAGCCGACATTCGTCGAGGCCAATGATGCGCCGACTGAGGTCGCTCCGAGAGCTGCGCGCCGGTCCATCTTTTCCATTCTGAAACGCAACAAGAAAGCGCCGGCGTCTGTTGTCGAGCCCGTCCTGGATAACGAAGCCGCGAAGGCGGCGGCGGCTTTGCCGATCGACGATCTCGTGAAAGCGGTCAACGAGCGCGGTGAGACTGGGCGTCGTGTGACGGTGATTGGTGCTGGCCGCAATGTCGGCACGACCTATACGGCGATTGCGTTGGCCCGTGCGTTGTCGATACATGGCGAGCGCGTCATTCTTGTCGATCTTGCTTTACATGCGCCCAATCTGTCGATCCTCTCGACAGATCCGAATGCGCCGGGTTTTGCTGAACTCGTTCGCGGCACCGCATCCTTTGGCGACATCATCACACGCGACAAATTCTCCAAAGTTCACATGATCGCGGCAGGCAACGTCGCTGGAGACGCACCGACGATTATGACGTCACCGCGTCTGATCGTGACGCTGGAAGCGCTAGCGCGCAACTACGACCATGTCATCATTGATGGCGGTGCGTTGGCGGAAGCGGTACCCGAGTTCTTCGCCCGAATGGCGCCGTGTGCCGTTCTGGTCGCAACCGATATTGATAATGCCGCGACCAAGAACGCGCGTGACCAACTGATTGCCGCTGGCTTTGCGGACGTTCTGCTGTGGCTCGGCACGCCCGGACCGGACGCGTCGTCGCAGCCAGTGGCAGCCTAATCGCTTTCGGGTGCTGATTTGGTTTTGTGTCCGCCGAGCCAGGCCCGGATATTGTGGGCGAGGCGCCAGAGCTTGGGGTTGCGCTTGATCTCGCTCTTTGCCCAGCGGATCGTGCGCAGAGCCGGCGCAGCAACCTGACCACGCAGCGACAGCGGCAATACGCTGTCATAGATCAATTCAATATCCTTGCAGAAAAAAGTCTTATAGCGCGCTTCGCCCGGACCGATGTCGAATGAACGGAAGCCGCGCGTCGCGCAATCGACAATTAGATGCTGCAGCAGGATCAGGCCAGGGCTGAAGCGTGCATTGTCCGATGCGGTGTGCGAGTTGAACATGGACGTGAAACGCTGCCGGTCATGAATGCCTGAGAACAGCGCCAACATATCGCCGTCGCATTCCAAGGCATGCAGTTCGATCACAGGTTCGCCGTGATCGAGCCCCTGATGACAGGCCGCGCGAATGAAATTCTCGACGCCTGGCTGCGCAAAGGCATTCTCGATCCCGAGCGCATGCAGCTTTCCTTCCTTCTGTTGAAAGAAGAAACTGAGCTGGCGGTCCACATCGTCTGGGGTCATTGCGCGCAGATAGCGGTAGCCTTTCAGCTTGGCGAGCTTGCGCTCCTTGTTCCGCAGGCGGCTGCGCATCGTTCCGGAAATCTGTTGCTCGATAACAGCCGGGCCATTCGTGGCGATATTCAGCACGAAATTATCTTCGTTCGAGCGCTGATGCGCCAGTGTCATAAACGGATTGCGCGCGCCGTGCCACAGCGCCGGCTGACTGTGCAGGAGCAGCAGGTCGAGATCCGGCCGCTGTCGCGATACCTGTGACAGGATATCGCGCATGTCGGCTGCGCTAAATGTGTCCGCGACGTCGCGCCGCCACAGTGGCATATTCAATGTCGCATGCTTGCCGCCGAAAAAGCAGGCGAGGCGAAGCGGACCGGCCCGTTGGACAACCAGCGGCCAGATGAAAAGCGGAGTTCCCGATCGATCGCTGCCAACAATGATGACCGGTTCTTCTCCGAGTGGACCACTGACATGCTCGTGCCACAGCCTGATCCATTCAAAACCCTGATAAGGGGAGGCTACGGAATCCTGTTCGGCCAATGCGCGCCAAAGCGGTTCCACGACACCGAGATCGCGATACACAGTCACCGCAATTGCAGTGCGTGTTGACGAAGACTGTCGGGCGGGGAGCTGCGCGCTACCCGCTTCACGATAGGCAATGGTCATGGCCCGGTTCCGTTAGCGGGCGCAGGCTGTCAGGGATTTGTCAATAAACCGTTGGCAAGATTGCCGCTTCTTTCAGGTAATCGGTCGGAATCTGACCAGAATTCAGGGTGTGCTGCTGTCGTGAGCGGCCTCAAAAAAACCATCATCCGGGCGGGCCTCGAAACGCTCTATTTCAGCGGGGCTCATGTTGCGCTGCGGCCGCTCTTTCAGGGCGTCGGCGTGATCCTGACCATGCATCACGTCAAGCCGTCGCGGCCGGGCACATTCCAGCCAAACAAGCTTCTGGAGATCTCGCCGGGATTTTTCACGGCCGTGGTGCGGCGCCTGCGCCGGTCGGGGCTCGATATCGTCTCACTCGACGAGATGTATCGCCGCCTGGTCGAACGTGATTTCAAGCGGCGCTTCGTCTGTCTGACATTCGACGACGGTTACCGCGATTTGTTACAATGGGCCTATCCCGTCCTGAAGAAGAATGAGGTGCCATTCGCGCTTTATGTACCGACTGGCTTTGCCGACCGCATTGGAGAAATCTGGTGGGTGGCGCTGGAGCGTGTCATCGCCAGGAGCGATCGCATCGGGCTTTACATCGATGGCGAAGAGCGTCGCTTCGATTGCGCGACCGATTCAGACAAGAAGCATATCTACGAACAGCTCTATTGGTGGCTGCGCAGCATGAAGACTGAGGAGGAATTGCGCGCCGTCATCCGCGACCTTTGCGGGCGCTATGGCGTGGACATGAAGGCAATCTGCGATGAGCTTTGTATGAACTGGGAAGACATCGCGGAATTGTCGCGCGATCCGCTGGTGACCATTGGCGCGCACACCGTCAATCATCCGATCCTGCAAAAGACCAGCGATCGGGTCGCCCGCTCAGAGATGGAAATGAGCCGCGCGGTGATCGAATCCGCCATCGGCATCCGGCCCGAGCATTTCGCCTATCCGGTCGGTGATCCCACCGCGGCAGGTCCGCGCGAATTCGAGATTGCAAAAGAGCTTGGCTTCAAGACGGCGGTGACGACCCAGCCCGGTGTCTTGTTCCCCGGACATCGCGATCACCTGATGGCGTTGCCGCGCATCTCGCTGAATGGAGAATTCCAGCAACTTCGTTACCTTGGCGTGCTGATGTCCGGCACGGCCACGGCGATGTGGAATGGATTTCGTCGCCCGAAGGCGGCCGCTTAGATCCGCTTTCCGCTTTCCATCCACTTGATCAGCGGCATGGCCGGCAATATCCAGCCCATGCCGGCGACCACATAGAAAATCCACGCCACATAGGCGTTAGGATTGGAAAAGGCGAATTGCGCGAATGCCATCGCCAAAAGCGCCCAGACGGTCACTAGGACCAAAAGTCCTATGGTGCCGATCAGCTTTCGGGTGCGAATAGACATGCGGGCCTGACAGTTGTGGCGACAGGGTTGCTGCCTATATGGTCCTCGCGAAATCGGCAAGATCTCTCAAAAGATCGCAGAATCGCATCGGAATCTCCGGTGCAGGACAAAAAAACGATGTCGCAAAGCTCCGAAAACTCACGCCTTTCCATCATCAGGATCTGGCTTCTGATTGTCGCAGCCCTGGTGGTGGGAACCTTGATCGTCGGCGGGGCGACGCGGCTGACGGAATCAGGTCTCTCGATCGTCGAATGGAAGCCGGTGACCGGTGTTCTGCCGCCGCTGACCGAGGCGCAATGGGCGGCCGAGTTCGACAAGTACAAGCAGATCCCGCAATACCAGCAGGTCAATCGCGGGATGTCGCTGTCCGAGTTCAAGACAATCTTCTGGTGGGAATGGGCGCACCGGCTTCTGGGCCGGACCATCGGAGCGGTTTTCCTTCTGCCATTCCTGTTTTTCCTGTGGCGCGGCTGGGTCGGCCCCGGACTTCGTGGGCGGCTTTGGTTGCTGTTCTTTCTTGGCGGTGCGCAAGGTGCCGTTGGCTGGTGGATGGTATCGTCGGGCCTCGCCGAGCGGATCAGCGTCTCGCAATATCGGCTTGCCTTTCACATGACGTTGGCCTGCGTGATTTACGCGGCCATCATCTGGACCGTGACGCGCCTGAAGCCGATCGCGCCGGTCGCCGCACCATCGCGGTTGCGTACGAGCGCCGGCATTCTTGTCGTCCTGACGCTGATCCAGATTTATCTCGGCGCACTCGTTGCCGGTCTTGATGCCGGCATGACCTACAACACATGGCCGCTGATTGATGGCGCGTTTGTCCCCGCCGCAGACCGGCTGTGGTTCGAGACACCGCTCTGGCGCAACCTGTTCGAAAACACGCTGACGGTGCAGTTCAATCACCGCATGATGGCCTATCTGTTGCTCGCATTCGGCATCTGGCATGCCGTGAGCGTCACTCGCGCCACGACGGATCGCGCGGCCAAAGGATTGGCGCACGCATTTGCGTTCCTGCTGGTTGTGCAGGCCGGCATCGGCATCACGACTTTGCTGTTGCTCGTGCCGTTGTCGCTGGCGCTGCTGCATCAGGGGATGGCCATCGCTCTGCTGACCATCGCGACCATTCATGCATCGCGATTGCTTGAGCATGCGCAAACATCTACCCCGCTCGTCCCGGCGAAAGCGGGGACCCAGAGCTGAGCACTGGATTCCCGCTTGCGCGGGAATGAGCGGAAAATCTCGAGACTTAGCTGTTCAGTGCCTGCTCGAGGTCAGCGATGATGTCGTCCTTGTCTTCAAGGCCGATCGACAGGCGCACCACGTCCGGACCCGCGCCGGCCTGAACTTTCTGCGCATCGGTCAATTGCCGATGTGTGGTCGAGGCTGGATGGATGATCAAGGAGCGCGTATCGCCGATATTGGCGAGATGCGAGAAGAGCTGCACATTCGACACGAGCTTCACGCCGGCCTCGTAGCCGCCCTTGAGGCCGAAGGTGAACACCGCGCCGGCGCCCTTCGGGCAATATTTCTGTGCCAGCGAATGATATTTGTCGTTCGCAAGACCGGGATAACTAACCCAGGCGACACTCGGTTGCTTTGATAGCCACTCGGCAACAGCTTTCGCGTTATCGCTGTGACGCTGCATGCGCAGCGGCAACGTCTCGACGCCGGTCAGGATCAGGAAGGCATTGAATGGCGACAGAGCAGGGCCCATGTCGCGCAAGCCCAGCACGCGGCAGGCAATGGCGAAGGCGAAATTGCCGAAGGTTTCGTGCAGCACGATGCCCTGATATTCCGGCCGCGGCTCCGACAGCATTGGATAGCGGCCTTCGCGCGACCAGTTGAATGTGCCGCCATCGACGATCATGCCGCCGACCGAATTGCCATGCCCGCCGAGAAACTTCGTCAGCGAATGCACAATGATGTCGGCGCCGTATTCAAAGGGGCGGCACAGGTAAGGCGTTGCCAGCGTGTTGTCGACGATCAGCGGCACGCCGGCTTTCTTGGCGATCTTCGAGACGGCTTCGATATCAGTGATGACCCCACCGGGATTGGCGATCGACTCGATGAAGATCGCTTTGGTCTTCGGCGTGATCGCACGCTCGAACGAGGATATGTCATCCGGGTCGGCCCAGACGACATTCCAGCCGAAGCTTTTGAAAGAATGATTGAACTGGTTGATCGAGCCGCCATAAAGCTTCTTCGAGGCGACAAATTCATCGCCTGGCATCATCAAGGCCTGCATGACAAGCACCTGCGCAGCGTGGCCTGATGCCGTGGCAAGACCTGCGGTGCCGCCTTCCAAGGCCGCAATGCGCTCCTCGAGCACGGCACAGGTCGGGTTACCAATGCGGGTGTAGATATTGCCGAAAGTCTGCAGGCCGAACAGCGATGCCGCATGATCGACGTCATCGAAGACATACGATGTCGTCTGGTAAATCGGGGTTGCACGCGCGCCCGTGGTCGGATCGGGCTGCGCCCCGGCATGGATGGCCAGGGTGTTGAAGCCGGGATGGCGTTCGGTCATCGCAATATCCTTGAAGGTTGGCAGGATTGCAGAGCGCAAAAATTACGCGCCCGGTTCAAAGCACCGCTGTTTATCGAAGGAGCGGGCAGGGTCAAGCCAGACAGGCTTAAGCCTGGCAATGAGGACGCTTTTGCTGCGAAACGTCAATCTTGCAGCCATTTATTCCCTGCAAGAGGTTTCTGAAACAGGTATTATTCTTTACGTGTTGTCGCTGCGTTCGGCCCGCTGTGTCGCGTCGGTCGTTCCGCCCGACATGGTCTGACGCTGGAGCGACATGCGCTGGATGCCCTTGCCGAGCAGCGGCGCGCGCTTGGCGGAGAGGGTGCGGGAATTGACGCCCATCCAGGAAATTTCCGACGACAGCCGGCCATATTCGATCTTCGGGCAGCGGTTCATCACGACCTTCATGCCATTCGCTTCGGCGAGCGCCGCGGCTTCGTCGTTACGGACGCCAAGCTGCATCCAGATCACCTGCGGCTTGGGCTGGAGCGTGATCGCCTCCTGCACCACGCCGAGTGCGTGATCCGAACTACGGAAAATATCGACCATATCCACCGGCTCGGGGATGTCCGACAGCTTCGCGTAAACGAGCTGGCCCAGCAACTCCTTGCCGGCCTGGCCGGGATTGACCGGGATCATGCGGTAGCCGCGCTCCAGCAGATATTTGAACGCGAAATAGCTGGGTCGGTTGGTTTTCGGCGACACGCCGACCATCGCAATGGTCTTCACGGTGTTGAGGATGCCGCGAATATAAATGTCGTTGTAGCTGTCGTGATTCATTGGAACGGACTTTCCTGGAATCCCTATTTAGGAATTCCAGATGGCGCATGCAAAGCCGATTTGAGGAGCCGGGGATCAGCGGTCTTCCCACAGGGGCGGACGCTTCTCAATGAACGCGTTGATCCCCTCAGTGGCATCGCGTGCCATCATGTTCTCGACCATCACACCAACCGCATAATCGTAGGCTGCCGCGACATCCATGCTGCGCTGGCGATGGAACGCCTCCTTGCCGATTTTGACCGTCAGCGCGGATTTCGCGGCAATCTTGCGCGCCAGCGCCAACGCTTCTTCGCCGGCCTTGCCAGCAGGCACGACGCGATTGACGAGACCGAAGCGATAGGCGTCCGCTGCGGAGACGGCATCGCCGGTCAACAGCATCTCCATGGCGTGTTTGGCGCCGACATTGCGCGACAGCGCAACCATCGGCGTCGAGCAGAAAAGGCCGATCTGCACGCCCGGGGTCGCGAACCGCGCATTGGCCGAGGCAATGGCAAGATCGCAGGTGGCCACAAGCTGGCAGCCGGCCGCGGTCGCCACGCCCTCGACGGCGGCAATGACCGGTTGTGGCAATCTCATGATGCTTTGCATCACGTTGCTGCATTGCTGCATCAGGTCGCGCACATAGGCGCGTCCGCCGTCCGGATCGCGGCGATGGTCGGTGATTTCCTTCAAGTCGTGACCGGCCGAGAAAGCTGGACCGTTGGCGGAGATCACGACAGCGCGGACGCGCTTGTCGTTTGCGATCGACGTCAGATTATCGAGAAGCGACGCGAGCACGGCTTCCGATAACGTATTGCGTGTCTGCGGCCGGTTCAGGCAGAGCAGGGCGATGCCCTCGATATCGCCGCGCAGCACCGCCGGGCCTGCATTCAAGGTATCTCGATTTGTGGGCGTCACGAGATTCATCAGATCACAGTCCACTCTATGCCGATGCGGTGAGGCATTGTATCGGATGTGGTCATGCACGCGAAGGTCTGGGGGACATAGACGATGCAAAAGCCGGTCATGGATGCCGTGGACCTGGAGAATTTCCTCGGCAAGGAATTCCCCCAGGCGTTCCATCCCGGCAGCGGCCTCAGCATCGACCGCGTCGAATACGGAAGCTGCCGCGTGCGCCTGACTTACAGCGATAAATTCATCCGTCCCGGCGGAACGATCTCCGGGCCGACCATGATGATGCTGGCCGATTTCGCGCTTTACGTGGCGATCCTGTCGGCGATCGGTCCAGTCGCTCTGGCTGTCACCACCAACTTCAACATTAATTTTCTCCGCCGTCCCGAGCAGCGGGACATCCTAGCCGATGCCCGCATCATGAAATTGGGAAAGCGGCTGGCGGTGATGGAGGTGACCCTTTACTCAGATGGATTGGAGGAACCGATTGCCCACGTCACCTCGACTTACTCAATTCCTCCAAATTCTGGAGCTTAAACGCAGGTAATATAAAACCTATTTTATAAGCTATTGATTTTATAGTATTATTTTCAACCAAAACGCGTTGACCGAAATCGGGTGCTCCTTTAGAAGCGCGGCAACGCAACTCTCTGGACAATTCGTCATGAGCACCTATTCGGCGACCCCCGCCGACATTGAAAAGAAATGGATCGTCATCGACGCAACGGGCCTCGTGGTTGGCCGTCTTGCCTCGATCGTTGCCATGCGCCTGCGCGGCAAGCACAAGCCGACCTATACCCCGCACATGGATGATGGTGACAATGTCATCGTCATCAACGCGGCCAAGGTTGTTTTCACCGGCCGCAAGCGCGATCAGAAAATGTATTACCACCACACCGGGTTCATCGGTGGCATCAAGGAACGGTCGGCGAAGTCGATCTTTGAAGGCCGCTTTCCGGAGCGCATCGTCGAGAAGGCCGTGGAGCGTATGGTTCCGCGTGGTCCGCTCGGCCGCAAGCAGATGAGCAATCTGCGCGTCTATCCGGGTGCGGAACATCCGCATGAAGCCCAGAAGCCCGAGGCGCTCGATGTCGGCGCCATGAACCGCAAGAACAAGGCAGCCTGATCATGGCCGAATCCGTTTCATCACTCGAAGCTCTGTCTTCGTTGAAGACGCAGGCTGTCGCTGAGCAGCCCAAGCACGTTCAGAAGCTCGATGCACAGGGCCGCGCTTACGCCACCGGCAAGCGCAAGAACGCCGTGGCGCGCGTGTGGATCAAGCCGGGCTCCGGCAAGATCGTTGTTAACACCCGTCCGGTTGAAGTGTTCTTCGCCCGTCCGGTTCTGCGCATGCTGATCCAGCAGCCGATCGTCGCTGCCAATCGCAGCGGCCAATACGACGTCATCTGCACGGTGTCGGGCGGCGGTTTGTCGGGACAGGCGGGTGCCGTTCGTCACGGTATCTCGAAGGCGCTGACCTATTTCGAACCGGAGCTGCGTTCGCCGTTGAAGCGCGGTGGCTTCCTCACGCGCGACTCGCGTGTTGTCGAGCGCAAGAAGTACGGCCGCGCGAAAGCTCGCCGTTCGTTCCAGTTCTCGAAGCGCTAATCGGTTACACGTCGCTTTTCGTTCAAAAGCGAACAAAACTTGTTTCGAAAAAGGGGCCATTTGGCCCCTTTTTTGTTGGCGTTTTTCCAAAAAATGCCGCCGCTGCCGGAAAGCATTTCACAACGGGCATCGATCTATCTTCATGACCGTTCGGTAACACCCCCCGACAACATGGAATAACACAATCTTTCACCGTCGCTTCCACGGCGATGGGGTTCTGCGCGCCTATTGAGGAGCTCTATGTCGATCGACATTCCAACCCTGTTTCTCGTCTCGACGTTCGTCACGAGTTTGCTTGGCATTTTTCTCCTCATCTTGTGGCTTCAAGATCGTTCCGCCCGCGCCCTGGGATACTGGGCCGCCGCATATCTGCTCGGCGGCATGGCTGTCGCCTTGTGGCTCGTGATGCCCGAGCAGCTGCCGGAGAGCCGCTTCGATATTGCCAGCACCATGCTGTTTCTTTGCTGTGGCCTGATCTGGAGCGGCGCGCGCACATTTCACGGCCGCAACATCATCCCTCTGACCGCTGCGGCAGGTGCTTTCGTGTGGCTGATCGCCAGTCAGATTCCGGCGATCATCGATTCCGACAGCGCGCGCGTGATCGTTTCCTCGATCATCATCGCCATCTATGCTGCTCTGACGGCCAATGAGCTTCACCGCGAACGCCGCAAACAAAAATCGAAGACCCGTCTCTTTGTCATCCCGCTTCTGCATGGTGTGATCTTCCTGTCGCCGATCCTGACGACATCGCTGTTCGCCGGCGAGCCTATGAATCGGGGAGGCTGGTTTCCGATCTTCACGCTGCTGATGCTGCTTTATGTTGTCGGCACCGCCTTCATGGTGATGGTGATGACCAAGGAACATACAGTCCAGCTTCACAAGACGGCAGCGATGACCGATCCGATGACAGGTCTGTTCAATCGTCGTGGGTTCGCCGAAGCCGCCGAACAATTGATTGCCAGACAACGGAAAGCGCGTCAGCCAGTGACGGTAATGATGTTCGATCTTGATCACTTCAAGTCGATCAACGATCGCTTTGGTCACGATGTCGGCGACGATGCTTTGAAGACCTTTGCCGCAACGGCAAGCAGCAATATGCGAACCAACGACGTAATCGGCCGGTTGGGCGGCGAGGAATTTGCCGCCATACTGCCAGGCGGCGGCGAGACAGCGCTGATCGTCGGCGAACGCGTACGCGCAGCGTTTCAGGCCAAGGGGATCGAGATTTCCGGTCACGTTCTGAATGCGACGGTCAGCATCGGCGCGATCGAGTCGCCGGCCGATGCCGCCAACGTCGCAGCCATGCTGACGCGCGCGGATGAGGCGCTTTATGCGGCGAAGAAGCTGGGTCGCAATCGTGTCTGCACCGAAAAGGATATCGTCGACCAGGAGCCTGAGGCTCCGCGAGCGCCGCTGGTGGCTTTGTTCAAGCCGGCGGTGAAAATTCCCAACGCATTGATTCCGGCCATGTCCGCGTAACACTGTTCAAGGGAGTGTTAACCGGCGGCGGCTTAACGTTCCTGCATGAATCAAGCGCAAGCTCACCGCGGATTGGATGATCTCGCCTTTCAGGCTGAAATGGCCGGCGCTGCTCTTGGTTGCCACTTTTCGTCGTCAACGGAATACGAAGCGGCCTTTATCGCGGAGCGCCGGAAGGCCGGCGCTTATCGTGTGCCGGTGCGGCAGCAATTGGTGCCGTGGATGCTGACGCTCCTTGTTGCGGTCGTCATGACGCTTTCGCTGTAAGCCGAAAGCCATTCCAACACCAGGTACGTACCGCCAGCGTGCCCATTCCGCGATCTCGCAGCTGAAATTATCTGCTCCAAATCTTTTCGCTTACTTGCACTCCAGTTAGGTATCGTATCACCTTGCCGTTTTGCCGCTATTACGGCCTTACTGGAGCAAGAGTGATGTTGAGAATTGCCGCCGGCATTTTGCTGTCTTTCGGAATCGTTGGGGGCGTGCACGCACAGGACTGGCCGACGCGTCCGGTCACGATGGTGGTGTCGGCCGCAGCCGGCGGTCCGATCGACGTCTTTGGCCGCGTCATGGCCGAGCGCATGAGCAAGACGCTTGGACAGCCCGTGGTGATCGAGAATGTGCCAGGGGCGGGCGGCATGATGGGCGGCCAGCGCGTCGCCAAGGCAGCGCCCGATGGCTATACCGCGATCCTTGGCACGATCGCGACGCATGCCCATTCGCAATTGCTGTACAAGAACCCGCTCTACAACGCGGTGACGGATTTCACGCCGGTCAATCTGATCGCGGAAATCCCGCTCGTCCTGATCGTTCGCAAGGACCTGCCGGTCAACTCCTTTGAGGACTTTGTCGCCTATGCAAAGGCCAACCAGGACAAGATGAATTACGGCTCGGCCGGCGCCGGCTCGGCCACGCATCTCGGCTGCATCCTTCTGACCCAGGCCATCGGTGCCAATATCCAGCATGTGCCTTACAAGGGAACAGGTCCGGCGATGCAGGATCTGCAGGCCGGACGCATCGATTTCCTGTGCGAGATCGTGGTGACGGCACTTCCGCAGGTCCAGGCCGGCACGGTGAAGGCGCTGGCGACCTTGTCGCGCGATCGCTCGCCGGTCTTGCCCGATCTGCCGACTGCCTACGAGAAGGGCTTTCCGAATATTCAGGCCTATACCTGGACGGCTGTGCTGTTTCCCAAGAACACGCCGGCGACCATCGTCGCAAAAATGCACGATGCCGCAATGCAGAGCATGGCCGATCCGGAAATCCGCAAGCAATTGCAGACGCTCGGCGCGACGATCGTATCGTCTGACAGAACAAGTCCCGACTATCTGCGACAGTTCGTCAAGGACGAGATCGCCAAATGGACCGATCCGATCCGTAAGAGCGGCGCCGTAGTCGACTAGCGGCACACGATAAAGCGGCTTTTGGGCCGGGGATAAGATCGCGTTTCAAACAAAAGGGCGCCCTTGCGGGCGCCCTGATAGTCGCATCGCTCGCGCGATGCCTGGGAGGAATACGCCTTAGGCGGAGTAATACATCTCGAACTCCACCGGATGCGGTGTGTGTTCGAAGCGGATCACTTCCGTCATCTTCAATTCGATATACGCATCGATGAAATCGTCATCGAACACGCCGCCGGCCTTCAGGAATGCCCGATCCTTGTCTAGGTTCTCGAGCGCTTCGCGCAGCGAACCGCATACGGTCGGGATTTCCTTCAGCTCTGCCGGCGGCAGATCGTAGAGATCTTTGTCCATGGCAGCGCCGGGATCCATCTTGTTCTTGATGCCGTCGAGACCGGCCATCAGCAAAGCGGCAAAGGCGAGATACGGATTGGCCAGCGGATCGGGGAAGCGAACCTCGACGCGCTTGGCCTTCGGGTTGGTGGTGTAGGGAATGCGGCACGAGGCCGAACGATTGCGCGCGGAATAAGCGAGTAGTACGGGCGCTTCGTAACCCGGCACGAGACGCTTGTAAGAATTCGTCGTCGGGTTGGTGAAAGCATTAATGGCCTTCGCGTGCTTGATGACACCGGCGATGTATTGCAGGCAGGTTTCCGACAGATCGGAATACTTGTTGCCTGCGAAAACCGGTTTGCCGTCCTTCCAGATCGATTGGTGGCAATGCATACCCGAGCCGTTGTCGCCATAGACCGGCTTCGGCATGAACGTCGCGGTCTTGCCATAGATGTTGGCGACCTGGTGGATGCAGTATTTATAGATCTGCGTCTGGTCGGCCATGTAGGTCATCGGCGAGAATTTCAGGCCGAGCTCGTGCTGCGCCGACGCCACTTCGTGGTGATGCTTCTCGATCTTGGCACCCATTTTTGCCATCGAGGCGAGCATTTCGCCACGCATATCCTGCGCGGAATCCTGCGGCGGGACGGGGAAGTAGCCTTTTTTGATGCCGATGCGGTGACCGAGGTTGCCGGACTCGTAGTCGGCATCCGAGTTGGTCGGCAATTCAATCGAGTCCAGCTTGAAGCCGGTATTGTAGGGGTCGGCGCGGAACTTGACGTCGTCGAACACGAAGAATTCGGCTTCCGGACCGAAATACACGGTGTCGCCGATGCCCATCGACTTCACCATCGCTTCGGCCTTCTTGGCGATGCCGCGCGGGTCGCGATTGTAGGGCTCGCCGGTTGTCGGCTCGAGCACGTCGCAGACGAGAACGAGGGTCGTTTCCGCGAAGAACGGATCGATGCAGGCTGTGGCTGGGTCCGGCATCAGGCACATGTCGGATTCATTGATCGCCTTCCAGCCGGCGATCGAGGAGCCATCGAACATTACGCCTTCGGCGAACGTATCGTCATCGATCATCGTGACGTCGAAGGTCACGTGCTGCCACTTGCCGCGCGGATCGGTAAACCGGAAATCGACGTATCTCACGTCGTTTTCCTTGATCATCTTCATTACGTCTTTAGCGGTCGTCATAAAGCGTTCCCTTATTGTACGGGTCGTGAAAGGTCAGCGATTTCAGATCGCGTCCAATCCGGATTCCCCGGTCCTGATCCGGATGGCCTCTTCGATGGTTGAGACGAAAATCTTGCCGTCACCAATCCGGCCGGTTTGCGCAGCACGGCGGATGGCATCGACGGCTTTCTCGACCATATCGTCGCCGAGAACGATTTCGATTTTCACCTTCGGAAGAAAATCCACAACGTACTCGGCGCCACGGTAAAGCTCAGTATGGCCCTTTTGACGGCCAAAGCCTTTGGCCTCGGTGACGGTGATGCCTTGAAGCCCGACTTCCTGAAGCGCCTCCTTCACCTCGTCGAGTTTGAACGGCTTGATGATCGCCTCGATCTTTTTCATGCGAATCCTCTCCGGTCCGTCGGTCAGAATCCGATCGGCGGAACCCGCCGTTCGTTAGCAGGTC
>Ga0164243_10003842_pt1 | contig 23844 bp, 27 predicted proteins | sample OricompcompostOP_FD_108781 | JGI IMG/M metagenome (GOLD analysis project Ga0164243, IMG submission 108781) | Organic Plus compost microbial communities from Emeryville, California, USA - Original compost - Organic plus compost (OP) | ecosystem: Engineered > Solid waste > Mixed feedstock >...
CACGTCTTCGTTCACCTTCGTCGCCACGCTCAACGCGATCCTGGAGCGCGGGGCGACGGTGCGCTTCGCCGACGTGACGGCCGAGGACTTCGCGCTGGACCCGGATTCCGTGGCCGGCACGGTGGGACCGCGTACCAAGGTGCTGATGCCGGTGCATCTGTACGGCCAGACCGCGGACATGGGCAAGCTGGTGCCGCTGGCCGAGGAGCTCGGGCTGCACCTGGTCGAGGACGCGGCGCAGGCGCTGGGCGCGTCGTTTCTCGGCAAATCCGCCGGTTCGTTCGGTTTGGGCTGTTTCTCCCTGTACGCCACCAAGAACGTCACCACCGGCGAGGGCGGCATGATCACCTGCGACGACCCGGAGGTGGCCGACCGGCTGCGGGTGCTGCGCAACCAGGGCATGCGTGACCGGTACCGCTACGAGGTTTCCGGGCACAACTACCGGATGTCCGAACTGCACGCCGCGGTCGGCATTCCGCAGTTGGCGCGCTATGACGAGCTGGTGGCCGCGCGCCGCCGCAACGCGCGGCAACTCACCGTGGGACTCACCGGCACACCGGGGCTGGCCGTGCCGCAGGTGCTGCCGGGGCGGGCGCACGTGTGGCACCAGTACACCGTGCTGATCGGCCCGCACGCGATGCTGTCGCGGGAGGAACTGGCCACCGAACTCGCCGGGCGCGGTATCGGCACCGGGATCTACTACCCGAAACTGGTGTTCGACCACGACTGTTTCCGCGGCCATCCCCTGGTTCCCGAGGTCACGCCGGCGGATTTCCCGGTCGCCAAGCGACTTGCCGAGCAGGCCATCTCGCTGCCCGTGCATCCCGCGCTGTCGGAGTCCGATGTGGACACCATCGTGCGTGAGGTGCGAGAGGCGCTGGGCGCGTGAGACACCGCATCGCACTGGTCGGCACCGGCAACATGGGTTCGCTGCACGCGCGGGTACTCGCGAGCAGCGACCGCGTGGAGCTGGTGCGCGTGGTCGAGCCGAGGGAGGACGCCGGCCGGGCGTGCGCGCAGCGGTTCGGCACGCGGTGGACCCCGTTCCTCGACACACTGTCCGATGTGGACGCCGTGGTGCTGGCGTCGGCCACCGAATCGCATCACGGGCTCGCGGTGGAGATTCTCAAGCAGGGCAAGCCCTTGCTGGTGGAGAAACCGGTGGCCAACGACGTCGCCGCGGCGGAGGAGATCGTCGCGCTGTCGGCCGCCGTGGACGTGCCGCTGATGTGCGGTTTCGTGGAGCGGTTCAACCCGGCGGTGCTCACCGCGTTGTCGCTGGTGCACGAACCGGTGCACCTGTTGGCGCGGCGGCACGGGCCGTACGCGCCGAGGATCCGCACCGGCGTCGCCTGGGATCTGCTGGTGCACGACGTGGATTTCGCGTTGCGGCTGTTCGGCTCGGCGCCGACGCGGATCACCTCCGGCGCCGGCTACTTCCATCCCGATTCCGAGCCGGGCGCGGAGGACGCGGCGGAGACCGTGCTGTCGTTCCCCCGCGGCATGGCCTCGGTGTCGGCTTCCCGGGTGGGCCAACGGAAAGTGCGCTCGCTGGTGATCTCCGAACTGGGTCGGCTGATCGAACTGGACCTGATCCGCCGGGACGTGACGATCTACCGGCATGTGTCGCACGACGCCGCGACCCCGGACGGCCGTGGCTACCGGCAGCAGGCGGTGGTCGAGATCCCGGAGCTGGTCTCGGCCCGCGAACCGCTCGCGGCGCAGCTCGACCACTTCCTCGACCTGCTGGAGGGCACTGTGGACAGTGCCGCGGAACGCGCGTCCGTGCTGCCGGCGCACGAGGTCGTGGCCGCCGTGCTGACCGAGGCCCGGTCTTGTAATGGTGGATTAACGGTTCGCTCATCGACCTGAAATGGGCGCACCGTTAATTACTTTCGATGGCAGGTCAGGACGCGCGAAGTCTCTCCCCCGAGGCACTGGAGGTCCTGCGCAGACGAGCCGTCGCGGCGGTCGAGTCCGGTGTGCCGCGGTCGGAAGTCGCGCGGGTACTCGGCGTGTCCCGCAAGGCCGTCGGGTCCTGGGTGCTGGCCTACAAACGCGGCGGGGACAACGCTTTCACGCCACGCCCCCGCGGCAGACGACCGGGCGAGCAGCTGGCCCTCACGCCGACGCAGCAGGCGTGCACGGTGAAGAAGATCATCGCGGGCACACCGGACAGCCACGGCCTGCCGCATCACCTGTGGACGCGGCAGGCCGTCGCGGAACTGGTGATGCGGGAGTACGGTGTCATGCTCGCGCACGGCACCATCGCGCACTACCTGCACCGCTGGGGCCTGATCGAGGAACCGCGACCGGCCGAGATGCCCCGCCGGCACGCCGAGCCCGAGGCGATCCGCGTCACCCGCACGCGCCCGCGCGCGAGGATCGACCTCAGCCGCCCCGTCGGCCCGCGCCGCAATCTGCTGTCCGGGTTCGGAAACTACTACGGCGACGTCACCGTGTTGCTGGCGATGTCGAACCGTGGCGTCATCTACTTCGCCGCCTCCGACGGCCCGTTCGACGACGTACGCACCGCGGATTTCCTGCGGCGCCTGGACAACCAGATCGGCCGCAGCGTCAACGTCATCGTCTGCCACTGAGCTACGTCTGCCGCCTGGATCCCAGTACCAGCAGGCACAACACCGCGATACCGGCCGCCACTCCGGCGACGATCAGCATCGGGTCGAGGCTGGTCGTCGTGGTCGGTGCGACGGCGGCGGTGACGGGCTGCTGGGCCGTGGCCGCCGGTTCCTGGCTGACCGGTGCCTGGGTTTCCGCCGGCATCGACATGGACGGGCTCGGCTGCTGTGTCGCGGGAGCGTGCGCCGCGGCCGAGGACGTCCTGGGAGCGGCCGACGTCGCCTTCGGGGTGCTCTTCGGGGCGGTGGTCGCCGGTGCGGGCGCGGCCGGTGCCGGTTGCACGATCACCTGCGCCCGCATGTCCGGATGCACGGAGCAGTAATAGGAGTACGTGCCGGGCGTGGTGAACGTGTAGGAGAAGCTCTGCCCGTTGGACAGCAACGCGCTCTTGATCGCCACCGGCGCGCTGGTGGTCTGCACGTCGTGCGGCGCCTGGTCGTGGTTGGTCCAGGTGACGGTGTCACCGACCCGGGCGGTCAAAGTGGACGGTGAGTAGGCGTAGTCCTCCATCATCACGGCCTGGCTCGCCGCCTGCGCGGGCGGCGAGACGAACGCGACGCCCATGGTCGCGAGTACCGCGACCAGCAGCACCCTCACCGCACGAACTCCGCGGCCAGCTCGACGTGAATCGGCCGCTCGCCCAGCACTTGCGCGATCCAGTGGCCGCTGTCGAACTGGCGTCGAGGCGCGGGCAGCACCCCGGTCAGCCACACCACCGCCGAGATCTCGTCGGCGAAGGCGAGTTTGCCGGTCAGCCTGAGGTCCCGGACCGTGTCCAGCACCTCGAGCTTGCCGACCACCTCGATCGTCCGGTCGGGCGCGATCAGCATGTCGGTGCTGCGGAAGCGGATGGTGGGGTTGTCCGCCGCGCATAGTCCTCCTTCGTCGGTGAGCGTGCGTGCGAGCCCGAAGATGTTGGTCCGCAGCGACCGGGTGATCAGATCGAGCGACAGTTCGCTCGTGTCGCCGAGCGAGAGCTGCCCGCCCCGGCAGGCGAACCGGCCGCGCACTACCGGCATGCGCAGTACCCGTATCGAGGGTTCGACGACCACCCTCGCCGGGTTGAGCTGGTACCCGGTGCTCGGCGCGAGTTCGATGGTGGCGTCCAGGTCACCCCGCATCGGCGTCCTCCTTGGTGTGACAATGGGCGGTGGTGGCCCGGCCGACCGCTTCTCGGCCGGGCCACCGCTTCCCGATGATCAGCAGGTCAGCTGGTTCATCAGCGGGGTGAGCACCTGCTCCAGCCAGACCGTGTGCGTCTTGACGTACTGGTCCAGGTTCAGCAGATCCTGCACCTGCTGGCCGAGCGAGGTCTCCAGGTGCGCGGACTTCACGTGCTCCCAGATCGGCGTCAGGGTGTCCTTGACCACCTGGTCGGCGTCCCCGTTGAACACCGGGGCCAGCACCTGTTCCAGCCACACCGTGTGGGTCTTGATGTACTGGTCGAGGTTCAGGATGTCGGCCACCTGCTGCCCCGGCGAGGTCTCCAGATGCGCGGCCTTGATGTGGTCGAAGATCGGCTGCAGGACCTCCTTGGAGACACAGCCCGTGCTACCACCCGTGGTCGAGGACGGCATCGACATCGACGACGAGGACTCCGAGCTGGACGGCATCGGCATCGAGTGCGAGGACGACGGCTCGGGTTCGCTGCTGGGCGCGCTCGTGGTCGGCTCCGTCGTGGCACCGCCACCGGTGACCGTGATCGTCGCCTTCATGTCCGGGTGCACGCTGCAGTAGTAGGAGTACGTGCCGGCCTGGGTGAAGGTGTGGCTGTAGGTCTGGCCCTGCTCCAGCAACGGCGACGAGAACTTCTCCGGCCCGTCGGTGACCACCACGTTGTGCGGTGCGGTGTCGTTGTTGGTCCAGGTCACCGTGTCACCCACGGAGATTTCCAGCGTCGCGGGCGAGAACGCGTAGCCCTTCATCTCGACGGCCGTGGTCGCGGCGGCCGTGCTCTGCGAGTCGGCCAGCTTCGCATACAGCTGCGTCGCGACCGGGTTCGCCTGCAGGTTCGCGGGCAGCGCCGTGCTCTCGCTCTTGCTCGCGGACAGGCTGGCGAAACTGAACAGCACGCCGGCCAGCGCCACGATCGCGAGACCGATCAGCCAGGTCGGCCGTTTCCGCGGCGCGCCTTCCTCGGCGGGGGATTCGGACTTGGTGTCCATTCAGGATTTTCCTTTCGGGGTTTCTCAGCAGGTCAACTGGGTGACCAGCGGGGTCAGTACCTGCTCGAGCCACACGGTGTGCGTCTTGAGGTACTGGTCGAGCTGGAGTGCGTCGGCGACCTGCTGGCCGGGCGAGGTCTCCAGATGGGCGGCCTTGATGTGGTCGAAGATCGGCGTGAGCGTGCCGGTCAGCACCTGGTCGGCCGAACCGTCCATCGCCGGTGCCAGCACCTGCTCCAGCCACACCGTGTGGGTCTTGACGTACTGGTCGACGTTCAGCGCGTCGGCCACCTGCTGACCGGGTGAGGTCTCCAGGTGTGCCGACTTGACGTGGTCGAGGATCGGCTGGAGCACCCCGGCCGAGACGCACGACGCCTCGCTGGTGCTCGTCGCCGCCGAAGCGGCGGGAGCCACCGCCGCGAACGCGACCGCGCCCGCCGCGGCCAGCACGCCGAGCCGCAACCCCCAGCGCGATCGCCTCGTCGTGTTCCCCTCCGTTGTCTCGGCAGGGGTTTCGGGCTTGTCCATCCAGCGGACTCCTTTCTCGGGATGAACGGTCAACGGCCGGGACTGGCCGTGACGAGCAGGCTCGCCGCGACGACGACCACGATCACGAGCGCGGTCTCGGCGGCGACGGAATAGACGAACGGGCGCACGGTCGACGATTCGCCGCGCAGCACCACGGCGAAGTCGAGCCTGCGGTTGACCCAGCTGCGGCTTCCTTGCGCCGCGAGGAGGATCACCGCCAGTACGACGATCTTGAACAGCAGGGTGCGGCCGTAGTCGGTGCTGAACAGCTTTCCGACGGAGCCGAGGGTCTGCCAGGTGAGCACCACGCCACCGACAATGATCAGCAGCACCGCACCCATCGCGAGTTTCGAATAGCGTGGGACGACCGCTGCCAGCTCGTCCGGCTCGCGGCGGGACAGCACACCGAACAGCAGCATCGCGAGGCCGCCGATCCACGCGCAGATCCCGAGCACGTGCAGGAAGTCCGCGATCTGCGCGAGCGTCGGCTTGTCGGTTTCCGCGGCGTGGCCGGTCATTCCGGTTGTGCGCAGCAACCCGAAGCCGATCGCCATCAGCCCGACGCGCCAGCCAAGTGAGGTCGCCGCGAGCCGGCCGCGCTGCAGAACCTGGGCGAGCACGACGCCGCCGAGTAGCCACAGCAGTGTCCTGGCGAACCAGACCTTTCCGAAGTGGACATCGAGTACCTGCGCGATCAGGTCCCAGTCGAGGAAATCGGCCGGTGAGCGTTGCGAGATCCAGGCGCCTTCGAGGCCGATCGCGCTGACCGTGCCCACCACGCCGAGGATCCAGCCGGTGATCACGACGCCACGGGCCCGGCCGTGGTCGCCGCCGCGTGGCCATAGGAAGGCGATGAACAACAGACCGCCGAGGAACAGCGTCATGCCGAAGTAGTCCAGCGCGCGGGCCGCGATGTAGAGGCCCTTGGTGACGGTGATGTCCATCAGCCGCCCACCTTCGGCAACGCGGGCAACGTGGGCAGGGTCTGGGTCTGCGTTGCCGCTTGGAGTGAAGCGGGTGGCTCGGTTGGCGCGCAGTAGCCGGTGACCTGGTACAGCAGGGTGTTGAGTAGTCCGGGATCGGTGCCGCCCGGTGCCTGGGTCAGGCCGAGGGTGCCGGTGAGGTCGCCGACCGCGGGCAGGGACGCGACGACGTTGGTGGTCGCGTCCACGACCTGTTGTGCGACACCGGGAACGCAGGTGGCAGGCGTCGCCGGTTGGGCTGGTGTGGTCGGCTGGCCGGGCGTGGTCGGCGTACCGGGTGTGGTGATCGGCAGCGGCGGCACGGTGCCGACGCCGCCGGGCAGCGGCTGGTCCACACCAACCGAGACGCCCGGGTCGGCCGGCAGGTCACTGACCGGCAGGTCGCTCGTCGGGAGGTCGGTGCCGGGCATCGTCATTTCCGGCGGCTGGACCGCTTGCGGCAGCCCGCTTTCCGGGAGCGAAGTGCCGGGGACGGGTTGCGGCTGGGTCGCGGCGGGAGCGGCGGCCTGCGGGTTCGACGTGGTGGTGCGCAGGCCGAGCCCGGAGGCGAAACCGACGATCACCACGACACCCGTCACCAGCATTGCCGCGATGACGTTTTCCCGACTGAGTGTCGCCACCAGCTGATTCCTCACAATCTCGGCCCGGGCGTAACGGCCACGATGACTCTCCCGACAGCCATGGACGAAGAGACGAATTTGCCCGGGCGATAGTCCGTTCGGTCTACGCGCTTCTGTGCGGCAGAACTACACCAGTTCCCATGTTTCGTGGGATAACCCTTGTGTGAATGCCCCGTAAAGTGACTCCCACCTGGGTTGTGCGGCCGAGGTGAGCGGGCGGGCGGCGTCACTCAAGAGAGTGAAAGCACTGCGTCGCGCCGGGCTAAAAACCCAGGAAAGACAGTCGTCCGTTTTGCCGGTCCGGTTCCCGCGGTGAGAACCTATTAATCCCGCGGTTACAAATCCCGCCCGCGCTTTTCGCTACTGTTCGGGTCGATGAGAACCAGGAATCGGCTGATCAGGGTATGCGGTCTCGTGCTCGCGGTGGGCGTATTGCTGCTCGCGGGCGCGAACGCCGCCGACGCGCACAACGTGCTGCAGTCCGCGACACCGGCCAAGGGTGCGGCTGTCGCGAGCGCACCGTCCAGTGTGGAGCTGGTGTTCAACGAACCGGTCGAGAGCGGCTTCAACGAGATCACGGTGATCGGCCCGGACAACACGTCGCACTGGGAAGGGGGCGCGACGACGGTCCACGCCGAGACGGTGTCGGTACCGCTGCGCCCGCTGGGCCCGGCCGGGGTTTATACGGTCACGTACCACATCGTGTCCGAGGACGGGCATCCCGTTTCGGCGTCCTACACCTTCACACTCACCACGCCCGGCGTGGGAACCCCGGCCCCGGCGGTACAGGCCGCCGCGGCGGCACCGATGTCCACTTCGGACTCGACGGTGCCGGTATGGGTGTGGATCGCGGGCGCGGCGGTGCTGCTGGTCGTGGGCGTGGCGGTGGCGCGGCGGATCGCGCGCTAGTCGCGGGCGTTCTCCGCGCGGACGCGGGCGGCTTCGGCGCGGATGTAGTCCTCCTCGTAGCGCTGGAAAACGCGGGCCGGGTTGCCGGCGACCAGGCAACGCTCCGGCACGTCCTTGGCCACCACGGAATTCGGTTGCACGACCGCGAAATCGCCGATGGTCACGCCCGGCATGATCACCGCGTGGCTGCCGAGAAAACAGCCCTTGCCGATCGACACCGGTTTGCGTTCGATCAGATCGCTGCCCGAATGGTTCTCCAGCATCATGTTCGCCAGCCAGCTCGAATGCGTGAACACCAGTGTGCCGACCCCGATGCTCGTGTGCTCGCCGACGGTCAGCCCGCCGCTCGCGTCCAGCACCGCGCCCTCGCCTATCCAGCAGTGCTCGCCGAGCCGCAGCCGCTCCGGGCTGATGATCTTCGCGCGTTCCCGGATGCGCGTGGTGTCCGGCAGGCCGTACAGCCGGGCGCGCTCGGCGTCGTTGAGGTACTGGCCGACCAGCTCGGTCAGGATCTGCGGGCGCAGCCGGTTGCTGCGCTCGTCGTCGAAGAACATAGCGCCTCCAGGATCCGCAGGTGTGCCTTCGCCACCACGTCCAGCGCGAAGCTGCCACGCACCAGCGCGCTCTGCCGCCGCGCGATCTCGGCACGCCGCGCCGGGTCGTCCAGCAGTTCGATGATGGTGGACGCCACGGTCGCCGCGTCGTCCGGTGGTACCAGTAGTACGTTCTCACCGTTACGTAGTTCGATACCGGGATAATTGTCCTCGGTGACCGACGCGATCGTCGCGGTACCGGTAGCCATCGCCTCCAGCGACGCCGTCCCGCAGCCACCGTTCAGGTCGTGCGTGACGATATCCGCCGCCGCGAAGTACGACGGCACATCCTGCCGTGGCACGGCACCCTTCACGATCAACGCGTGCCGCACGCCGAGTTCGTCGGCGCGGCGCAGGAAAGCGTCGTGATACACCTTGCCCGCCACCAGCACCTTCACCGACGGGTACCGGTCGAGAATCCCGGGAAGCGCTTCCACGAGCGGAATCCGGTCACGCAGCGGAATGACGTGCCCGAGGGAGACGATCAGCGGCCCGTCGCCGATCCCGTTCTCCGCGCGCACATCGCGAATCGGCGCACGGTCGAGATGCTCGGTGTCGATCGGGATCGGCAGCCGTTCGGCACTCGTCACGCCGTAGCGCCGCGCGCAGTAGTCCACGCCGAGCTTGTCGAGCAACAGGAAACGCGGCCTGATCCGCCGCAGCACCGGCCGCACCAGCGCCGCGTCCAGCAACCGGAAAACCGCGCCATACCAAGGGTTGTCGCTGACCAGCAGGGTGTGCACGGTGAGCAGCACGGGAATCCGGTACTTGCGCGCGTACGAACCGGCGAGCCAGGACAGATCGAAGAACTGGCCGTGCAGATGCAGCACGTCCGGCTGGAACTCGTGCAGCAGCCGGAACAACCGCCGCCGATTGCCCGGCACGAGCGAGACGAAGCTCAGATCGAAATCGATCGACAGCCCGAGCTTCGGCATCTTCGCGGCGGGCAACCGGACGATCCGGTACCCGTCACGTTCCTCGGTGCGGGGCGCCTCCCCGTGCTCGGCGGTGACCACCAGAACGTCGTGCCCCGCGCGCGCGTACTGCTGTGCCAGCGACGCGGCCATATGCGCGCTGCCACCCACCCTCGGCGGGAAAAAGTTGTTGACGACGACGATGCGCATGGCTCACCCGTACGATTCGACGAGCGCCCGCATGCCTTGCTCCACCGGGATTTCCGGCTCCCAGCCGAGAATCTCGCGCGCCCGGGTGATGTCCGCCGCACGTCGCGAGACGAGCACGTCACGCGGGTTGAACTCGGGCTCGACGTTCGCACCGACCGCGTCGATCAGCAGTTTCGCCAGCGTCGCGATCGAGGTGTCGATACCGGTACCGATGTTGACCGGCAGGCAGGCCCGCTCGGACTCCAGCGCCAGCACCACGGCCCGCGCGAGATCGCTGACGTGCACGAAGTCCATCGACTGCTCGCCTTTGCCGTCGATCACCGGCGGCTTGCCGGCACGCAGGCGCTGGATGAAGTGGTTGATCACCGAGGTGTAGTACGCCTCGATCCGCTGCCCCGGCCCGTACACGTTGAAGAACCGGAGCGCCAGCCAGGACAACCCGGCCTGCCGCTCGTAGAAGCCGAGCAGATCCTCGCCGGCGCGCTTGCTGATGCAGTACGGCGTCAGCGGGTTCAGCGGATCGTCCTCGTACATCGGCAGTTTCCGCGGTTCGCCGTAGACCGAGGCCGACGACGCGAACACCAGCCGCCGCACACCTTCCGCGGCGGCCGCGGCGAACACGTTGTGGTTACCGGTCATGTTGATGTCGATCGACTCGTGGGGATCGGCGATCGACTTGTTGATCGACACGGTCGCGAAGTGGATGACGTGCGTGCAGCCGCGGATCGCCTCGCGCACCGCGCCGCCGTAGCGCACGTCGGCCTCGACCAGTTCGACCTTGCCGGTCGCCACGAACTCGTTCACGCGATCGCGGTCGCCGCGCGTCATGTTGTCGAAGATCCGCACCGAGTAGCCGCGTTCCAGCAGCAGCGGAATGGTGTGCGCGGCGATGAATCCGCCGCCGCCGGTGAAGAACACCCGTCTGTCAGGCAATTCCCAGAACCTCTCGGACGTTGTCGATGACACGGCCGACCTCGTCGTCCGTGAGATTGGCGTGCATGGGGACGGCGAGGTGCCGCCGGAACAACTCGGCCGACACCGGCAGCGGCGGTTGCGGACCGTAGACCGGCTGCAGATGCGAGGCGTAGGTGCCGATCGTGCACTGCACGCCGCGGGCTCGCAGCTGCGTGATCACCTTGTCCCGGTCGATGTCCGGCGGGAGCAGGAGCAAATAGGACTGCCAGGGATGTTCGCGGTCCGCTAGCTCGGCGGGAGCCAGCTCCCCGAACGCGGTGGAGTACCGCTTGGCCACCGAGCGGCGCGCGGCCAGCAGCTCCGGCAACCGGTCGAGCTGCACGCCGAGGATCGCGGCCTGCACCTCGGAAAGCCGGAAGTTGTAGCCCAGTTCGTCGAACACCGGCAGCCCGTCGCGGCCGTAGGTTGGTTCGACGCCGTAGGTGTGCAGTTTGCGTGCCCGCTCGATCAGCTCGGCGCGGTCGGAGACCAACGCGCCGCCCTCACCGGCGGTGATTCCCTTGCGGCCGTGGAAGGAAAAGGCGGCGAGATCGGCGAGGCTGCCGGCCGGTTTCGTCCGGTATGTCGCGCCCGCCGCGCACGCCGCGTCCTCGAACAACCAGAGCCCGTGCCGGTCGGCGATCGCGCGGTAGGCGTCGTAGTCCCCCGGCTGGCCCGCGAGATCCACCACCAGGACGCCGACCGTGCGTGGCGTGACCGCGGCTTCGATCGCGGCCTGATCGGCGCAGAACGAATCCGCCCGCACGTCGGCGAAAACCGGTGTCGCACCGGCCTGCAGCACCGCGTGCCCAGTCGCCGGGAACGTGTAGTCGGCGACGATCACCTCGTCACCCGGCCGCACGCCGAGTGCCTTCAGCCCGAGGAACAACGCCGAACCGCAGTTGCTCGTCGCCAGCGCGTGCGCGGTACCGGTGGCCGCGGCGAACCGCTCCTCGAACCGGCGGCAGGCGGGGCCCGCGCCCGCCAGCCATCCGGAGGCGAACACCTCCGCGACGGCGGCGAGTTCCGCTTCGCCCACTGTGGGCTGGCCCAGTGCGATCACGCCGGCCTCCTCCGAAATCCCGCGAAGCATAAGCTGAACACCCCGTCACACGATCAGGCGAACCAGCGGTTACGCGCAGCGCTTACCCTTGGCGACGTGGCACAGCGAGTCGTCGTCATCGGTGGTGGCATCCTCGGGCTGGCCGTGGCGTGGGAACTGACCCGCCGCGGCGCCGAGGCCGTGGTTCTGGAGAAGGAAGACCACTGGGCCGCCCACCAGACCGGGCACAACTCCAACGTCGTGCATGCCGGGCTCTACTACAAACCCGGCTCGGCGAAGGCGAAGATGTCGGTCGCGGGTAATCGGTCCATTGTGGACTTCGCGCGGGAGAACGGGGTCGGCGTCGAGGTGTGCGGCAAGCTCGTCGTCGCCACCGACGAGGCCGAACTGCCCGCGCTGCACGTACTCGCCGAACGGGCCGAGGCCAACGGCGTGCCGGCGAAACTGATCAGCCGCGCGGAGGCGCTCGACTACGAACCCGAAGTCTCGTGCGTGCAGGCGCTGCGCGTCGAGTCGACCGGCATCATCGACTTCCCCGGCGTCTGCGCCGCGCTGGTCCGGCTGCTCACCGAGAAGGGCGCCGACCTGCGGCTCGGCACGCCCGCGCTCGGCATCCGGCCGGGCCGCGGCGGCGGGGTCGAGATCGCCACCGGCCGCGAGGTGCTCAAGGCGGACGCGCTGGTCAACTGCGCCGGCCTGCAGTCCGACCGGATCGCCGAACTCGCCGGCGTCACCCCGCGCGCCCGCATCGTGCCGTTCCGCGGCGAGTACTACGAACTCAAACCCGAGCGCAGGCACCTCGTGCGCGGGCTCATCTACCCGGTGCCCGACGCGACGCTGCCGTTCCTCGGCGTGCACCTCACCCGCATGCTCGACGGCAGCGTCCACGCCGGACCGAACGCCGTGCTCGCGCTGCGCCGCGAGGGATACCGGTGGCGCGACATCTCACCCGCCGACCTCGCCGACGTCGCCCGCTTCCCCGGCTCCTGGCGGCTGGCCCGCAAGTACGCCTACCCGACCGGGCTGGAAGAGGTGCTGCGTTCGCTGTCCAAACGGCGGTTCGCGGCGAGCCTCGCCAGGCTCGTACCCGCCGTCGGGCCCGACGACATCCAGCGCCACGGCTCCGGCGTGCGCGCGCAGGCGCTGCTGCCCGACGGTTCGCTCGTGCAGGACTTCCTCATCGACACCGCGCCGAACCAGGTGCATGTGCTCAACGCGCCCTCACCCGCCGCGACCTGCGCGCTGGAGATCGCGAAGCACGTGGTCAACGAGGTACGTGTGTAGCGATCACCGGCGCCACCTTGCGCACCACGTCGCACGCCTTCGCCGGTTCGGTGAAGTTCGTCCCGGAGATCGCGATGAAGGACAGCGGGGCCAGCGGCACCGCGAAGTTGCAGATCACGTCGCCCATGGCGCTCGGATAGTTCTGCCAGGTGACGCCGCCGATCGTTTCCTCACCGGCCGGCTGGGCCGAGAAGTACTCGCCGATGGCCAGATCGGTGGCGTAGAAGACGTCCACCTCGTCCTCCGACGAGGCGTCCGGATCGACCGGTTTCCACCGGCAGCCGGGCGGGATCAGGCTCTGCGGCTTCGCCTCCTGCGGCTCACCGGTGGCGAATCCCAGCTGCGCGGCCTCGTCGGCGGTCATCAGCGAACAGGGGTCGGTGGAAGCCGCCGGGGTCACCGTGACCCGGCCCGGCTGGGGAGTGCCGGCTACCACCGTCGTACAACCCGTCACCGCCGCGAGCACCGCCGCCGCGACCGTCAGCAGACCTCGCACCACACCCCCACTGGAAGGTTTAACCGCCCGGTTACACAAGCCGACTCTCCTTTTCGCACGTCAAACCTAGCGTGTCGGTTGTGCCGAGATGAGCGGAAAAGGACAGGTCATGGTGGAGCACCCCTTCGAGATCGCGCTTCCCGCGCAGACGGGCATCGGTGTGATCGCCCCCTTCGACTTCGCGCTCGACCGTGAGCTGTGGCGCTGGGTTCCCGACGAGGTCTGCCTCCATACGACCCGGCTTCCGTTCCTGCCCGAACCCGTCACCGTGCAGCTCGCGGAGGCGTTGTCCGACGCGCACGGGGTCCGCCGGGCGACGCGCGACGTGCTGGTGCCCGAGCCGCGCGTGGTCGCCTACGCCTGCACCTCCGGCAGCTTCGTCGGGGGTGCCGCGGGTGAGGCCGCGCTGGTCAGGAGCATGCTCGAAGCCGGGGCGCCCGCCGCGATCACCACGTCCGGCGCGTTGATCCGTGCCTGTGAGCGGCTGCGGGTGAACCGGCTCGCGGTGATCACCCCGTACGTCGACGACGTGACCGGCAGGCTGCTCTCGTTCCTCGCCGAGTACGGCATCGGGACGTGCGCGAGTGTCGGCCTCGGCATGCTCGGCGACATCTGGAAGATGTCCTACTCCGAGGTGATCGGCGCGGTCGCCGCGCTGGACACCACCGGCGCCGACGCGCTGTTCGTGAGCTGCACGAACGTGCCCACCTACGATCTGGTCGCCCCGCTCGCGCGGCGGCTGGGCATCCCGGTGCTCACCGCGAACCAGGTCACCATGTGGGCCGCGATGGAGGAGGCGGGCGTGCTCGTGCCGGCCACCACGTTCGCGCCGCCGGTGCCCATGCCCGAGGTGGCCTGAAACCCGCTGGTCGCTCTGGATACGCTGGTCGTGACAAATCCGGCTCGTTCCTGGAGTACCCATGCACGACCCTCGCCTGCTGCTCGACCCCGAGACGGACGCGGCCGCCAAGCTGCGCCGTCGCGGCTACGTGCTCGACACCGACCGGCTCGGCAAGCTGGTGAGCAGGCGTTCCGAAGTCATCAGCGAGGGCGACCAGGCACGGGCGCAGTCGAAGAAGTCCGCTCAGGACGTGCAGGCCGCCGCGCGCCGTGGTGAGGACATCACCGAGCTGCGTGAGCAGGCTCGCCGGCTCAAGGTGCGCATCGGGGAGCTGGAGGAGGAGCAGCGCGCGGTCGAGGCGGAGCTGAACGAGTTCCTGCTGGCGATCCCGAACATCCCGCTGGACGAGCTGCCCGACGGCGCCACCGAGGAGTTCGCGGAGGAGATCCGCCGCTGGGGCACGCCGCCGGAGTTCGGCTTCGACCCGCTGGACCACGTCGACCTCGGCGAGCGCGCCGGCTGGCTCGACCTCGGCCGCGCCACGAAACTGTCGGGGCCGCGGTTCGCGGTGTTCCGGAACGCGGGCGCCAGGCTGGAGCGCGCGCTGGCCGCGTTCTTCCTCGATCTGCACACCCGCGAGCACGGCTACACCGAGTTCTCGCTGCCCGCGCTGGTCACCCGGCAGACCATGACGGGCACCGGCCAGCTGCCGAAGTTCGAGGAGGACCTGTTCCGCACCGGCGTGGCGGACCGGGAGCTGTTCCTCATCCCGACGGCCGAGGTGCCGCTGGTCAACCTGCACGCCGGCGAGATGCTGCCGCTCGACGAGCTGCCGCTGCGCTACACCGCGTTCACGCCGTGCTTCCGTTCCGAGGCCGGTTCGTACGGGCGGGACACGCGTGGCCTGATCCGGCAGCACGAGTTCTCGAAGGTCGAGCTGGTGCAGTTCGTCGAGGCGGAGTCCTCGCGCGAGGCGCTGGAGGAGATCCTCACCCACGCCGAGACGGTGCTGCAGCGGCTCGGGCTCGCCTACCGGGTGATCAAGCTGCCGGCCGGGGACATCGGGTTCAGCGCGCAGATCACCTACGACATCGAGGTCTGGATGCCGAGCCAGCAGACCTACCGGGAGATTTCGAGCGCCTCGGACACTGGCCAGTTCCAGACCCGCCGCGCCGGCATCCGCGGCAAGGCCAAGGACGGCAAGCGCGGCGCCGTCGCCGCGCTCAACGCGTCGGGCCTGCCGATCGGCCGCACCCTCGTCGCACTGGTCGAGCAGAACCAGCAGGAGGACGGCTCGATCCGGATTCCGGAGGCCTTGGTGCCGTACACGGGTTTTTCGGTCATCCACAGTGATGGCACGACGGCCTGAGCAGGCCGTACGGGTGACGGCCAGCGTTCGATGGCCCGGTCCGAGGAGCAGCTGAAGGTCGGTACGGAACGCGTGGAGACCGGCAAGGTCAAGCTGCGCAAGTACACCGTGACCGAGAACGAGCAGGTGACGGTCCCGGTGACGCACGAGGAGGTCCGCGTCGAGCGGAAGTTCACGGGGCCGGTTCGGGGTGCATCGTCTGTGTGCCCACGACGGTCAGTAGCGCGAGTTTCTCCGCGGTGTCGGTGCCGGGGCGCGGGGTGAACCAGAGCAGGCGCTGGCGGCTGTCCTCGCTGAACAGGCTGAGGCAGTTGAGGTCGAGCAGGCCGACGGCAGGATGGACGATCCGTTTGCGTTCGTCCCTGCGCACGCCCACCTCCTGCGCGGGCCACAGCGCCTGGAATTCCGGTGATTCCCGCAGCAGCTGCGCCACCAGGTTGGTGGCCTCGGGATCGTTCGGGCCGCGTCGTCCGACTGCGGCGCGCAGGTCGGCGACGAACGAACGGGACTGCGGAGCGAGGTCCTCCTGCGGATAGATCCGCCGCGAGGCCGGATCGGTGAACCATCGATAGATGAAGCTGGCCGCGCGGCCGCGGTGCGTGGACAGGTCGCCGAGCATCGCGATGGCGAGCGGGTTCTGGACCAGCACGGTGTGCAGGTCGGTGCACACCATCGCCGGGGTCCCGTCGATCCGGGCCAGCAGGTCGAGCATCGCGGGGTGGACGTGCGACGTCGTGCCACCCTGGGGCGGGATCGGGCGGTTCGCCAGCCGGTACAGATGATCGCGTTCGTCGTGGCTGAGGCGCAGGGCGCGGGCGAGCGCGGCGAGCATCTGGTCGGAGGGCTGCGAGCCGGCACCGCGTTCGAGCTCGGTGTAGTACTCCACCGAGGCGCCGGCCAGCACCGCGACCTCGTCGCGACGCAACCCCGGGACGCGGCGCCGCGGGCCGGGCGCGAGCCCGACCTCCTCGGGGCGGATCCGCTCGCGCCGCGAACGCAGGAAGCCGCCGAGTTCGGAGTACCGCGTGTTCGCCATAGGCCCAGCCTTCCCGGGTAGTGCCGTTCGTGCCAGGGGATGGCGTCCCCACCTTTGGCAGCAACTGTCGCCGCCCCGCGCCGCGGCACAGGGTGGACGCCATGAACAGCTCACTCACCGACACCGGCACTGCGCCGGTCACGGGCAAGACGGTCCTGATCACCGGCGGCACGAGCGGGATCGGCGCCGCGACCGCCCGGCTCCTGCTCGCGCGCGGCCATCGGGTCGCCGTCACCGGGCGCGACTCCGTCCGGCTCAAGACCTTCCTCGACGAGGCCGGCCACCCGGACCGCCTCGTGGACCTGGTCGCCGATGCCGCCGACTGGGACGCCACGACCACGGCGGTCACCAGCACCGTGGCGCACTTCGGGTCGCTCGACGCGGCCATCGCCAACGCGGGCAGCGCGTCCCCGGATCACTTCCGCACCGACGGGGTCAGCGCCATCGACGGCGGCGATCCGCGGCTGTGGGCACCGATGGTGCTGGCCAACGTGCTCGGCCCGGCCCTGCTGGCCAAGGCGACGCTGCCCCATCTCGAATCCTCCCGCGGCCGGCTGGTGCTCATCGGCAGCGTCGCCGGAATCAAGAACAGCCCGGGCAACCTCTACTCCGCCACCAAATGGGCAGTGGTCGGTTTCGCCGAGAACCTCCGCCTGCACGCCACGACGCGCGGTATCGGCGTCACCGTGGTCAACCCGGGCATGATCGACACCGCGTTCTGGCACGGCCAGGCGCCCCCGATCGCGATGAGCCCGGACTCGGTGGCCGAGGCGATCGCCTTCGCACTCGACCAGCCCGCGGGCGTCGACCTCAACACGGTGACGATCCGGCCGATCGGCCAGCCCGTCTGACTCGCCCTTGCGCGCCGGTGCCGCGACCACTAACGTACAACCATGTGGTTGTAGATCAGCTCAGTGACGACGAAGTGGACCGGATCTTCCACGGGCTCGCGGACGCGACCCGGCGGGACATCGTGACCCGGGTACTGCGGCAGGAGCAGTCGGTTTCCTCGCTCGCCCGCGGCTACGACATGAGCTTCGCGGCGGTGCAGAAACACGTCGCCGTACTCGAACGCGCCGCACTCGTCAGCAAGCAGCGGCGCGGAAGGGAGCAAGTCGTGCACGCGAACCCGGAGATGCTGCGCAAGGCCACCCGGCTGCTCGAACAGTACGAGCAGATCTGGCGTCACCGCGTCCAGGCGATCGACGACCTGTTGTCCGAGGACGGAGAGAAGGGGACCGAGAAATGCCAGTGATCAGCAGTCACAAGGACCCGGAGGCGCTGACCCTGACGCTCGTGGCGGAGTTCGCCGCGCCCGTCGAACGGGTCTGGCGGGTGTGGGAGGACCCGCGTCAGCTCGAACGCTGGTGGGGCCCGCCGACCTGGCCGGCGACCTTCGAGCAGCACGACTTCAAGGTCGGCGGCCGCTCGCGGTACTACATGACCGGGCCCGACGGCGAGAAGGCCGGCGGCTGGTGGGAGATCCGCGCGGTCGACGCCCCCAACCGCCTCGAGTTCACCGACGGTTTCGCCGACGACAGCGGCAAACCCAACCCGGACATGCCGACCACCCGATGCGTCGTGACGCTCGAAGCGGCGGGCAACGGCACCCGGATGACCACGGTCTCCCACTTCACCAGCGCCGAGGAACTGGAGCGGCTCATCGAGATGGGCATGGAGGAAGGCATGAAGCAGGCCGCCGGCCAGATCGACGCCCTGCTCACGGAGACGACCGTTTAGTTCGACCGGACGAAACCGGCCACAATGCGGCCGAGTTCCTCGCCGGCGTCCTCCTGCAGGAAATGCCCGGCACCTGTCACCGTGGGGTGGTCCCGGTTCTGCGCACCCTTGACGCGCCGCAGGACCGGGGCCGCCGGGCCGGTGATCGGATCGCCGTCGGAGAACGCGCACAGCAGCGGCAAGTCCAAATCGGACAGTGTCGTCCACGCGCGACGGTTGGCCTCGGTAGCGGGATCGTCGGGACTGGTCGGCACGAGCGTCGGCATGACCCTCGGCCCCGCCTTGTACATCTCGTTGGGGAACGGCGCGTCGTAGGCGGCACGCACGTCCTCGCTCAGCTCCGTCTTGCAGCCGGACTGCACGAACCGTCCGATGTCGAGCACCGGCGCCTTCTCCACGGCCTGGCGGAACTTCCACCACACCTCGGGCATGTCCTCGTCACCGGTGGGCAGCACGGTGTTGGCTGCGACCACACGCGCGAACCGCTCGGGATGCTCGGCCACCAGGCGCAGCCCGATCAGCCCGCCCCAGTCCTGCCCGACCAGCGTCACGTCACGCAGATCGAGGGCGTCGAACGCGAGCGCGCGCATCCATTCGACGTGCTTGGCGTAGCTGTGGTCGGTCGCGTCGACGGGCTTGTCCGAGCGGCCGAAGCCCACCAGATCGGGGGCGATCGCCCGCAACCCCGCGTCGGCGAGGACGGGCAGCACCTTGCGGTACAGGAAGGACCAGCTCGGCTCGCCGTGCAACAGCAGCACCGGCGGCCCGTCCGGCGGCCCGGCCTCCACGTAGGCCACGCGGATGATGCCGTCTCTCGGGTTTTCGATGTCGGCGTACAGCGGGGGGAAGTCGAAGTCGGGCAGGTCGTTGAACCGGTCTTCGGGTGTCCTTAGCAGACGCACACCCTCACCCTAGGAGATGGCGACCGCCACGACGAGCCCCAGCGCGAGGTGCGCGGCCGCGACAACGGCACTCGCCGGCGCGAACGTCTCGCTCTCGATGGTCGAGCCGACGTCGATCCGGGTGGCCCACTCCAGCAGCCGCACCGCGATGACCTGCACGATGACCCCGAGCAGACCGTAGATCAGCGACGTGATGAGGCCCTCGGTGAGATCGCTGGCCGAGTTGAAGATCGCGACCACGATGATGAACGCCATCGAGAGCATTCCGGAGGCCGTGACGATCACCGCGTTCGGCAGGCCGCGCCGCACCAGCGTGGACAGCTTGCCCGGCGTGGTCCAGTCGATGGCGTAGAACCCGACGAGCATCAGCAGCAGGCCGACGACGCCGTAGAGCAGGATCGCGCCGATCCCCTTGACGAGGTCGGAGCCGAAGTTATCGGCCAGCGCGAGAGTCGTGGTCACAAGGTCTCCCAGTTCGAGGTACGAAGGTGTCGCGGGGTGTTTATCACGATTGGGGGATTCGATGTGGGACGAATGCCGCGCCGTCGTCGGTCACGAGGCCGGCGGTCTCCCTGATCCCGAGGCCGGCCGAGGAGTCGCCGACGATCCACGCACCGAGCGCGGGACGGAATCCATCGAACTCGGGCAACGGGTCGAACGCCTGGTAGACGAAGCCTTCCTCGCCGTACACGCCGGGCGTCTGGATCTCGTAGCCGGGCGCGACGATCTGCACGTTCGCGCCCTCCCGGCCGAGCTTGGGTTTGCGGACGTAGTCGGTGAGGATGTTCGGCTCGTCCACAAACGCCGGCAACAGGTTCGGATGCCCTGGATAGTTCTCCCACAGCACCGCGAGCAGCGTCTTGTTGGACAGCAGCATCTTCCACAGCGGCTCGACCCACAGCGTCCGCGGCAGCGTCTCCACCGCGTGGCGGCCGAACTCCTCGTCCACCACCCACTCCCACGGGTAGAGCTTGACGATCGTGTTCATCGGGGCCTCTTCGAGATCGACGAACCGCTTGAGCAGCGGGTCCCAGCCGATCTCCTCGATGGCGAGGCCGACCGTGTCCAGCCCGCCCTCGGCCGCCGTCTCCTGCAGGTAGGAGGTGGTGATGTGGTCCTCACCGGTGGGATCGGCGCTGGACCAGGTGAAGTACACGTCGCTGTCGGGCAGCAGGGCGCGGATCTCGCCCCAGCGCTCGACGAGCCGCTCGTGGATCGAGTTCCACTGGTCGTCGTCGGGGAACACGTCCGTTTTCCAGTGCCACTGCAGGACCGAGGCCTCCAGCAGGGAGGTCGGCGTGTCCGCGTTGTACTCCAGCAGCTTCGCCGGGCCGCTGCCGTCGTAGCGCAGGTCGAAACGGCCGTACACGTGCGGGTCGCGGCGCTTCCACGACTCGGCGATGTGCGGCCAAACCCACTCCGGGATGCCGAACTCGCGGTAGCGCTCGGTGAGCACGACGTTGTCGACGGCTTCGAGACACATCGAGTGCAGCAGTTCGACATCGGCCTCGAGCGAGAGCACCTCGTCCATCTCCAGGACGTAGTGCACGGACTCATCCCAGTATGGGCGGTCCTTGCCGGTGCCGTACCGCGCCGGCGTGCCGAACACCAGGCCCTGTTCCTCGACGATGCGCTGCCAGTTCTGCCGGGGGGCGCTGGTTCCCCTTCGCACTAGGAACCCCCGGATTTCCCGCTGCTGCCGCTGCTGCTCTTGCTGCTGATGCCGAACCCGCCGCGCTGCACGGTCTTGCCGGAGCTGGACTTGACGGTGGTGTTGCCCGAGGGCTTGGTGTAGGTGCCGCCGGAGACGGGCCTGCCGACCGTGCCGGTGCCGCCGTAGTTGTACCGGTATTGGCTGTACCCGCCACCGGGCAGCGGGACGAACCAGAAGCCGGTGCCGGAGTTGTAGTAGCCGCCGTGGCTGGTGACGTAGTCGTCGTCGCAGTACTCGTCGTCCTGCACGATCCCGTTGGAGTCGGTGCAGGTCGCGGTGACCTCCTCGGGGGTGCCGACGACGTACCAGGCGGCGACCACGCCGACGAGCCCGACGGTGACACCGCCGCCGATCAGTACCTTGCGGCGCGTCTTCGCCTTGCGCTCGGCGAGATCGCGGGCGCGCGCCTCCTCGTTCTGGCGCCGCTCTTCCTCGGCGAGCGCCTTGCGGCGGGCACGCTGTTCGGCGAGCGTGGGTTCACGCGGTTTCGTTGTGTCCGGATCCTGGAACCGCATGGAGCCGCGCTGCGACTCGTCTTCCTGCGGTGGCCCCTCGCCCGGCGGGTGCTCCTCGGTCATCGAGGACACAGTAACGACCCGAGGGGTGTCGCGTGGACGCAACGCGGGCATTATTGACGGCGATGCTCGGTGACGGTTTGGCAAAGGACACTCTGCGTACACGTCTGCTCATGGCCGGTGTCTTCGTGGGCGCGGTGCTGGCGCTGTCGCTGAGCGTGGCCTTCTCGTGGGGTGGCGGTGCCGCCGGCGGCGGGAAGGTCGAGGAATCGCCCGAGGTCAAGGCCGCTTTCCACGCGGCGGCGGGCAGTTGCCTGAACTGGACGCAGCCGGACGTGAGTGACATCAAGATCGTCCCGTGCGAGCAGCCGCACCTGTACGAGGTGACGGGCGTCGTGAACATCGCGGACAAGTACCCGGCCGCGGCGCCGGCGCCGACCGTGGACCAGTGGCGCGACATCGCGATGGAACGGTGCACCGACGGGGCCGACCAGTACCTCGGCAAGCAGCTCGATCCGTACGGCAAGTTCACGGTGAGCGCGCTGCGGCCCGGCACGTCCGAATGGGCCGACGGCGACCGTGAGATGCGGTGCGTGCTGCAGTGGGCCGCGCCCGGTGGCGCGTTGCAGCCGATCACCGGCACCGTCGCGAGCCAGTCGGAAGCGGCCGTGTGGGAGCCGGGCACCTGCCTGGCGTTGATGGACAAGACGGTCGGCAACCCCGTCGACTGCGCCCAGCCGCACGCGTACGAGATCGTCGCGACCATTGATCTGAAGTCCCATTTCACGGATGGCTATCCGTCGCAGGACGACCAGGCGAAGTGGCTCGACACGGAGTGCAACCGGGATGTGCAGGGTTACGCGGGCGGGGTGAACCTCGCCGAGCAGAAGCTGATTCTCACCTGGGATCTGCGGGAGCAGGAGAGCTGGGACGCCGGGTCGACGCTGGTGAACTGCAAGGTGGGAGCGACTTTGCCGGACAAGAGTGGGCTGGCGCCGGTCACCGGGAGTATCAAGCAGCAGGCACAGGACGCGCCGCCCGCCAGTTCGCAGGCCCCGGCCCCGGGCGGCGGATAGCGGCCATGGCGGTGGAAATGTCCGCGTCGCGCTTCGAGGAGCTCGTCGGCGACGCACTGGATGCCGTCCCGGCGGAGTTCGCCGAGGCGATGGACAACGTGGTCGTACTGGTGGAGGAACAGAACGACGAGATGCCGGACATCCTCGGCCTGTACCACGGGGTCGCACTGACCGAGCGAACCAGCGATTACGGCGGCGTGCTCCCGGACCGCATCTCGATCTACCGCCGCCCGATCCTGTCCATGTGCGAGGACGAGGACCAGGTGGTGGAGGAGGTGCTGATCACGGTGGTGCACGAGATCGCCCACCACTTCGGCATCGACGATTCACGTCTGCACGAGCTGGGCTGGGGCTGAGAACGGATCGGAGGTGGGGAGAGGCGCCACCGGCCAAACTCGCCACCGGCACCGAACAAACCCGCACCGAAACCCACCGGCACCCGCGGCTCGCCCGCACGGAACGCTCAACTCGCCCACGCGGAACGCCCGACTCGCGACCGCACGAAACGCTCAACTCGCCCGCACGGAACGCTCAACTCGCCCACGCGGAACGCTCAACTCGCGACCGCACGAAACCCTCAACTCGGCCACGCGGAACGCCCGACTCGCGACCGCACAGAACGCTCGACTCGACCGCACGAAACGCCCAACTCGCCCGCACGGAACGCCCGACTCGCGACCGCACGAAACGCTCGACTCGACCGCACGGAGCGCTCGACTCGGGCGCACGGAACGTTCGACTCGGGCGCACGGAGCGTTCGACTCGCGCTCGCGGGACCCCGGCTCGGGCACGCGGACAGCCCTCTTGCGGCCGAAAGGTAACGGGAAGGCGGCAAAGCTGGCCGCCCGGAGCACCCCGGTGCTGGAATGTCCTATGCGGATCCACCGCGACAAAACCCCCGAGGACAGACCCGAGGGCCAAAGCGAAGAAGAGCCCTCGCGTCGTCCCTACGTCCTTGGCGGGGTCGCGGGTTTCGTCATCGGGGCGTCGGTCGTCGGGTTGCTGTGGGGTGTTTCCGATACCGGGGGCGGGGCGGCGGAGGACGCCCGCGCGGCGTGTGCGGCGCTGGCGAAGGCGGTCGCGCACCTGCCGACCGACTACGTCAAGCAGGCCGCGATCTCCTCCGGCGTCGTGCGCCACACGATCGCCGCGCGTGAGCTGGCCGCCGCCGCGGCCGAGCAGAGCACGGCCTACGAGGACCTCGCCGATCATCTCGACGGGGTCAGCCGGATGGTGATCAGCCTCAACTTCGCCGATCCCGCCGGTCGCCGCGATCTGCTGCTGGCCCAGCA
>Ga0164243_10003843_pt1 | contig 23836 bp, 22 predicted proteins | sample OricompcompostOP_FD_108781 | JGI IMG/M metagenome (GOLD analysis project Ga0164243, IMG submission 108781) | Organic Plus compost microbial communities from Emeryville, California, USA - Original compost - Organic plus compost (OP) | ecosystem: Engineered > Solid waste > Mixed feedstock >...
AACCAACAGAAATCAAAAGAAAAATTCTGCCGCGGCAAAGCCGAAAGCCCAATCACCCCAAAAACCGCCAGAACACCCGCAGACCGCAAAACCGCCCAGCAAAACGAAACAAAAGAAGCAAAATAACCGCGCCAAGGACCGTCAACGGCCAGGATTCCCAGACCTTCAGCGCCCAAAGCCAATGGACCGCCACCAGAATCGCCGCCGGATAGACCAGCCGGTGCAATTGCCGCCAGCGCGGCCCCATGCGCCGAATCGAGAATCGATTCGACGTCAGCGCCAGCGCCAGCAGCATCACGAAGCCCAGCATGCCAAAGATCAGATAGGGCCTCTTGACCACATCCCGCAGCATCTGCGCCCAGAGAAGGGCCATGTCGAAGATCGCCCAGGCTGCCAGGTGACAGGCGGCATAGGTAAAGCAGATCAGCCCCAGCGCCTGGCGAAAACGCATCAGGTTCAGCCGCGTCAGGCGCAGCAAGGGGGTCACGGCCAGGGTCGCCAGCAGGAAATAGATCGCGGTGCGTCCCAGGCGATGTTCGATATCGCGCACCGGATCGACGCCCAGATGGCCCAGCAACGTATCCCGAACCAGCAAGGCCATGGGGATCAGCCCGGCCAGCCAGACCGTCCAGACCGGGACTTGCCGCAGCCCGCGGTTGAGGCGCTGCAGCATCAGTAATGCTTTGCGAGATCCATGCCCGCGTAAAGCCCGGCGACCTGATCGCCATAGCCGTTGAACATCAGCGTCTCCTGCCGGCCGCCCAGAAGCCCGCTGCCGATGCGCCTTTCGGTCGCCTGCGACCAGCGCGGATGATCGACCTGCGGGTTCACATTGGCATAGAAACCGTATTCGCCCGGCTGCATCATCTGCCAGCTGCATTGCGGCTGGGTATCGGTCAGGGTGATCGACACCACGGACTTGATCGACTTGAACCCGTATTTCCACGGCACCACCAAGCGGATCGGCGCGCCGTTCTGGTTGGGCAGCGGCTTGCCGTAAACTCCGGTGGCCAGGATGGTCAGCGGATGCATGGCCTCGTCCAGCCGCAGCCCTTCGCGATAGGGCCAATCAAGGATGCGGACGCGCTGTCCGGGCATCTGCTCGGGGTCGTGCAGCGTGCGGAAGGCCACGAATTTCGCCCCGGGCTGCACCCCCGCCTTGTCCAGCACCCCGGCCAGCGGCACGCCCAGCCAGGGGATGACCATGGACCAGGCTTCGACACAGCGCAGGCGATAGATACGCTCTTCCTGCGCCGATTCCGGCGCCAGGTCCTCGATCCCGTAATTCCCCGGGCGATCCACCATGCCGTCGATGGTCACCGACCAGGGCGAGGTCTTCAGGCTGCTGGAGTTCCGCGCCGGATCGGTCTTGCCGGTGCCGAATTCATAGAAATTGTTGTATTGGGTGATCTCTTCGAGGCTGTTTTGCTTTTCGTCGGTCGAAAAGGGCGAGGCCGCAGCGCCAAGCCCCAGGGCAGGCGTCGCCAGGGCAGCCATGCCCGCGGCCATGAAGGCCCGTCGATTCAGGTATTCCGCCTCGGGCGTGACATCGGACCAGTTCAGTTTCATCGCGCTTCCCCCTTGTCCGGCCATCATGCCACCGTGCCCCTTGATCACGGATGAAATTTCCCGTGATCTCCCTGCGAGGACGGATAAAAAAGGGCGGGTGCCAGCGCACCCGCCCGGTTTCCCTCAATGCAGCGGCACCCTGGGTCCGCTTTCATCCGCCGCGCCCAGATGGGCGGTGGTGACCCGGTTGCCGACGACCAGCCCCTCGGGGCCGGCAGTCACATGGACGGTCTGGCCGTCCAGAACCTCGCCCGCCAGGATCATCTCGGCCAGCGGGTTTTGCAGGCTGCGCTGCATCACCCGCTTCAGCGGCCGCGCCCCGAAAACCGGGTCATAGCCTTCGTCGGCCAGCCATTTCAGCGCCGCCTCGTCCAGGTCCAGCCCGATCTTGTGGCTGGCCAGCCGGCCTTCCAGTTGCGCAAGCTGGATCCTGACGATGCCGTCCATGTTCTCGCGCGTGAGCCGGTGGAAAATGATGATCTCATCCAGCCGGTTCAGGAATTCGGGCCGGAAATGCGCCCGGACCGCATCCATCACCTGCGTCCGCGCCTGGCCCGAATCGGCGCCTTCGGGCAGGGTGGACAGCGCCTGCGCCCCCAGGTTCGAGGTCAGCACGATCAGCGTCTGCTTGAAGTCCACCGTCCGGCCCTGGCCGTCGGTCAATTGGCCGTCGTCCAGGACCTGCAACAGCACGTTGAAGACGTCCGGGTGCGCCTTTTCGACCTCGTCGAACAGGATCACCTGATAGGGGCGGCGCCGCACCGCCTCGGTCAGCACACCGCCCTCGTCATAGCCGACATAGCCGGGAGGCGCACCGATCAGCCGCGCGACCGAATGCTTTTCCATGAATTCGGACATGTCGATGCGGACCATGGCGCTGTCGTCGTCGAACAGGTATTCGGCGATGGCCTTGGTCAGTTCGGTCTTGCCGACGCCGGTCGGGCCCAGGAAGAGGAAGCTGCCCAGGGGCCGCTTGGGGTCGTTCAGCCCCGCCCGCGCCCGGCGCACGGCATTGGACACGGCCGTCACCGCCTCGGACTGGCCGATGACGCGGCGACCCAGCACATCCTCCATCTTCAGCAGCTTTTCACGCTCGCCCTCCAGCATCTTGCTGGTGGGGATGCCGGTCCAGCGTTCCACCACCTCGGCGATCTGCTCGGGGCGCACCGCTTCCTCGACCATCGGGCCGTCTTCCTCGCCGCCCTCGGTTTCGGCCAATTGCTTTTCAAGCCCAGGGATGATGCCATAGCTAAGCTCGCCGGCGCGGGCCAGATTGCCTTCGCGCTTGGCCTGGTCCAGTTCTGCGCGCGCGCGGTCCAGTTGCTCCTTGAGGTTGCGCGAGCCTTCCAGCTTGTCGCGCTCTGCCTGCCAGCGCGCCGTCATGGTCGCGGATTTCTCCTGCAACTCGGACAACTGCTTTTCCAGCTTGTCCAGCCGGTCGCGCGAGGCGTCGTCATCCTCTTTCTTCAGCGCCTCGGCCTCGATCTGCATTTGCAGGATCTGCCGGTCGAGCTGGTCCAGTTCTTCGGGCTTGCTGTCCACCTCCATGCGCAGGCGCGATGCCGCCTCGTCCACCAGGTCGATGGCCTTGTCGGGCAGGAAGCGGTCGGTGATATAGCGATGCGACAGCGTCGCGGCGGCCACCAGCGCGGCATCGCTGATGCGCACGCCGTGGTGCAGCTCGTATTTCTCCTTGATGCCGCGCAGAATGCTGATCGTGTCCTCGACCGTCGGCTCCTGGACCAGCACCGGCTGGAAGCGCCGGGCCAGGGCCGCGTCCTTTTCGATATACTTCCGGTATTCGTCCAGCGTGGTGGCGCCGACGCAATGCAGCTCGCCCCGCGCCAAGGCCGGCTTGATCAGGTTCGCGGCATCCATGGCGCCGTCGGTCTTGCCGGCGCCGACCAGGACGTGCAGCTCGTCGATGAACAGGACGATTTCCCCGGCGGCGTTCTCGATCTCCTTGAGGACGGATTTCAGCCGCTCCTCGAACTCGCCGCGATATTTCGCGCCGGCGATCAGCGCGCCCATGTCCAGCGCCCAAAGCTGCTTGTTGCGCAGGCTCTCCGGCACGTCGCCATCGACGATGCGCAGCGCCAGCCCCTCGGCGATGGCGGTCTTGCCGACGCCGGGCTCGCCGATCAGCACCGGGTTGTTCTTGGTGCGCCGCGACAGCACCTGCATGGCGCGGCGGATTTCCTCGTCCCGGCCGATGATCGGGTCGATCTTGCCCTCGGCCGCGGCCTCGGTCAGGTTGCGGGCATATTTCGACAGCGCCTCATAGCTGTCCTCGGCGCTGGCGGTGTCGGCCGTGCGGCCCTTGCGGATGTCGTTGATCGCGCTGTTCAGCCCCTGCGCCGTCACCTGGCCGGCGGCCAGCGCGTCGCGGGCATTGGTGTTGACGATGGCCAGAGCGGTCAGGATCCGCTCGGCCGGCACGAAACTGTCGCCGGCCTTCTTGGCCAGCTTCTCGGCCTCGTCCAGCACGCGCACCATGCTGGGATCGACATAGACCTGTCCCTGCCCGCCGCTGACCTTGGGTTGCTTGGCCACCGCCAGATCGACGGCCTGACGCACGGCCTGGGCATCGCCCCCGGCCCGCGCGATCAGGTTGCTGGCAAAGCCCTGGTCATCATCCATCAGCGCCTTGAGCAGATGTTCGGGCATCACGCGCTGGTTTTCCTCGCGGATGGCAATGGTCTGCGCCGCCTGCAAAAAGCCCCGCGACCGTTCCGTGAACTTTTCCATATCCATATGAAAATCCTTTCCTCAGCCCCCGCTTTGGATCGCCCGCATGGGCACGATCCGGCTCGGGTCCTGCCTGTCAGATGGGCAGGAAGAAACGGGGTTTCAAGACGGCCGGTTCCCGCCTATAAGCGGGCCGTTTGTCGCAGGCCGAGGGGAACCATGGACGACCGTCTGATCGTGGCGCTGGATGTGCCGAACGCGCTGGCCGGGCTGGAACTGGCCCGCAAGATCGGCGATGCCGCCGGCTTTTACAAGATCGGCCTGGGCATGTTGACCGGAGGCGGGCTGGCGCTGGCCAACGAGCTGAAGCAGGAACATGGCAAGCGCATCTTCCTGGACATGAAATTCTTCGACATCGGCGCCACGGTCGAGGCAGCGGTGAAAGGCATCGCGCAATACGACCTGGATTTCCTGACCGTGCATGGCGACCCGCATATGGTCCGGGCGGCGAAACAGGGGGCCGGCGGGTCGGGGCTGAAGATCCTGGCGGTGACGATCCTGACCTCGCTGGACCGCGCCGACCTGGATGCCGGGCTGATCGTGCCGGGCGATGTGGCCGAGATCGTGGCGGCCCGCGCCGCCCGCGCCCTGGAGGCCGGGGCGGACGGCGTCATCGCCAGCCCGCGCGAGGCGGCCCTGATCCGCGCCCTGCCCCAGGCGGCGGGCCGGCTGATCGTCACCCCCGGCGTGCGCCCGGCCGGCAGCGATGCCGGCGACCAGAAGCGGATCGAGACGCCGGCGACCGCCATCGCCAGCGGCGCCGACCATATCGTCGTCGGCCGCCCGATCTGGCAGGCCGCGGACCCGCGAGCCGCCGCGCTGGCGATCCAGGCGGAACTGGCCGGGCGCTGATCGCCGCGAAGGTCATCGCCGCGTCGGAAACCGGGGCCGCACCGGCCGGCGACGCTGCCCCTGCGGGCTTGCGCCCCGGGCGGGCCGCCGGACCAGCCCGGCCGGGCGGTCGGATCAAATCCCGCCCGTATCGGCAAGGACCAGCCGCACGCGGTCGCGGAAATGCGGCACGGCGCGGGGATGGGCGACGAATTCCGCCACCGGCATCATGCGCCATTCCTGCCCTTCGTCGCCAAAGCGGATCGCCGCGATCTCGGCCGCGGTGATCGTGCCGGAAAACAGCCAGGACGCCCGCCCCGGCTGCGAGACCGAGGGAAAGGCCCGCCCCGCCAGCCGCCCCGCAGCAAGCCGCAGCCCGAATTCCTCGTGCAATTCGCGCAGGGCGCATTCGACCGGCGTTTCGCCGGGTTCGGCCCCGCCGCCGGGCAGGTCCCAATGCCCCGGAAAGGGAATCCAGTCGTAATCGTCGCGCAGACAGGCCAGCAGGCATGCGCCATGGGTCAGCACCAGCTTGGCGCCGGCAAAGCCTAGTTGTCGTTGATGTCGCGGGTCCAGCGCCGCACCTCGCCCCGCCTGGCGCCGAAAATGCGTCGCAGCGCCAGCCAGATTACCCCGGTCAGCACCGCCGTCGCCACCAGCGCCATCGGCAGCCCACCGGGCCAAAGGCCCAGGACCAGCGCCAGCCCCATCAGCAGCACCGCGCCGGCCAGCCCCAGGAAGAACCAGCCCGGCAGCGCCAGCTCCAGCGCCGCCAGGACCAGCGCCGCGATCATCCATATCCAGCCATTCGCCCAGATCATGGCGCGCCCCTCATTTTGTGCCGCGGAACATGCGGAAGGCATCGCCCAGCGACTCGATGGCCGAGGCGGGGACGATCATCGTCTGCTTGCCCTGGCCCTTGCCCAGCTCGGTCAGCACCTCGACCTGGCGCATGGCGACCTGGTATTGCGCCGCCTCGATTCCGCCGTCGCGGATCGCCGTGGCGATGGCCGCGGTGGCATAGGCTTCCGCGTCGGCCAGCAGCCGCTTGGCCTTGGCCTGTTGCTCGGCCGCGTAAAGCTCGCCATCGGCGGCCAGTTCCACGGCGCGGCGGCGGCCCTCGGCCTCGGTCACCTGGGCGCGGCGGGCGCGTTCGGCATTGAGCTGTTGCAGCATGGCGGCCCGCGTCGCCTCGTCCAGGTTGACGTCCAGGATCTCGGCCCGCGTCACCTCGATGCCCCAGTCGTCGACGATATTGGCCAGGGCGTCGCGGATGCGCTCGATCAGCTGGGCGCGGTTCGACTGCACCTGGTCCAGTTCCATCGTGCCGATCTCGGACCGGACGATCCCCGCCACGGTGGTGGTGATCGCCGCATCCACGTCACGGATGCGATAGACGGTCTTTTCCGGCTCGATGATGCGATAGAAGACGCTGGTCTCCACCTGCACCAGCACGTTGTCGGCCGTGATCGCATCCTGGCGCGAGGTCGGCAACTGGCGTTCGAGAATGGAGATCCGATGCGCCACCCGGTCCAGGAAGGGCACGATGAAATTGATCCCCGGTCCCAGCACCGCATGCAGCCGGCCAAAGCGTTCGACGACGTATTTTTCCGATTGCGGAACGATGCGGACGGCTCGGCCGATCGCAAACAGGATCACCAGCGCCAGCAGGACCAGGGCGATATTCTGGCCGATCATCTCGGGGAATTCGGGCGGCATCGCTTTTCCTTTCGCGGGTCATTCGGCGGCAATGGCCGCATCGCCCGCATCCGGGCGCAGCCGTGCCAGCCGCGCGACGACGCGGGTGAAACGCGCCTGGAACAGGGCGAAATCGGGGCGCGGCTCGATCCGGCGCTCATCCATATAGAGCGAACGGTCCAGCTCCAGCTGCACGACATGGACATTGCTGCGCGGCCGGCCATAGGTCTGGGTGATATAGGCGCCGGAAAAGGGCGAGTTGCGCCGCAGCCGAAAGCCCTCGGCCGCCACGGCATCGGCCACGCCGGCGCTGATCCGCGGCGAGGCCGAAACGCCGTTGCGGTCGCCCAGCACCATGTCCGGGCGCGGGTGCGGCAGATGCACCAGCGCGTCGCGGGGCATGGAATGCATGTCGATCAGGACGGCACCGCCGAACCGGCCCACCGCCTCCTGGATCAGCGAAGCAAGGGCGCGGTGGTAGGGATGCCACAGTCGGGCGATGCGGCTTTCGGCCTCGGCCTGCGGAATCGGCCGGTCGCGGATGGCGCGCCCCTGCGAGACGACGCGCGGAATCACCCCCAGCCCCGCCATGATCCGCGGATTGCTGATCCCCGGCGCGGCGCCGGACACCACCAGGGGGTCGATTTCCTCGGGGCCGCGGTTGAGATCCACCACGCAGCGCGGCACCCGCGCGGTCAGCACCATGGCGCCATGGTCCAGTGCCGGCCGGATCAGCCGGTCCACGAAAGCGTCCTCGGACGAACGCAGCTGCTGCGCATCCAGCCGCGATTCGGCCAGGAACCAGTCGGGAAAGATCCGGCCGGAATGCGGCGAGGCAAAGATCACCCCGCCGAGCCACGATTGCGGCCGCATCAGATCGAAGGTCGGCTCATTCCTGGTCATCCTGGCATTCCCCGGCGGCGCGCATGGCGCCTTTCTGGACGGTCGAGACAAAAGGATTTATAAACCATCGCCGAGGAAGGCCAATAGCCGTCGATTGAGGGCTTGAAACCGCTGGGCGAGGTAGCTATAGACACGCCGATCCAGGCGATCTGGCGGCGCGGGCCGGCAGAATCACCTGTCGGGGGGCGGTTAGCTCAGCGGTAGAGCACTACGTTGACATCGTAGTGGCCACTGGTTCGATCCCAGTACCGCCCACCATTCGTTTCGCGCCCCCGGGCCAGTCCGGGGGTATTTCGTTTTCAAGGCGCGACCTAGCGATGCGCCGCGATAGGAGAAGACCGATGAAGGTTCGCAATTCGCTCCGCTCGCTCAAGAGCCGCCACCGTGATTGCCAGGTCGTGCGCCGCAAGGGCCGCATCTACATCATCAACAAGACCAATCCGCGCTTCAAGGCTCGCCAGGGCTGAGAACCGGCGCAATCGCCGCATTTCCGGACACCTGCAGGACCCTTGGCCTGCGGGTGTTTTCGCATGTCGCGTGCGGCAATGCCGCAGGTGGGGGCTGACTGCCCCCACACCCCCGTGGATATTTCCACACGGAAGAAAGCCGGATGCCCCGGGAAGGCCGCCGGGCGGGAGGGTGGAAAAAGGCTGCGACGAGCGGCGCCCCCGCATCCGGTTCGGCGGCGCCGGGCATCGCGGCCTTTCGGCGCCCCGGGGAGGCGATCAGTCGTAGCTGCGCCGATCCTCGATCACCTTGCCGTCATTGGGCAGCGAGCCCGGCGCAACCAGTTCCACCCGGCCGCGCAGCTTCAATATGTCCAGCACCGTTCCTTCGTATCTTGCCGGATCATCGGCCCGGGTTTCCAGCAGCACCATCATCACGTCCATGTCCCCGGCCCGATCGGCGACCACGCGGGCGCGGGCGATTTCGGGATGGCGGGCGACCAGCGCCGCCACCTGTTCGGGGCGCACGAACATGCCCTTGATCTTGGTGGTCTGGTCGGCGCGGCCCATCCAGCCCTTGATGCGCATGTTGGTGCGCCCGCAGGGACTGATCCCCGGCAGCACCGCCGAAAGATCCCCGGTGGCAAAGCGCAGCAGCGGATAGTCGGGGTTCAGCGTGGTCACGACCACCTCGCCCACCTCGCCATCCGGGACCGGAGTGCCGGTGCCGGGGCGGACGATCTCGACGATCACCCGCTCGTCCACGATCATCCCGTCCATGGCGGGCGATTCATAGGCGATCAGGCCCAGATCGGCGGTGGCATAGCATTGCGTCGTGGCGATGCCGCGATCCGCATAGCCCTGGCGCAGGCTGGGAAACAGCGCCCCGCCCGAAACGACCGCACGGGCGATCGACAGCCCTTCGCCCAGCTGGTCAGCCTTGTCCAGCATGATCTTGAGGTAATCGGGCGTGCCGGCATAGACGGTGGTGCCGATATCGACGGCGGCGCGGACCTGCAATTCGGTCTGGCCGGTGCCGGCCGGCAGGGTGGCGGCCCCGACCGCCCGGGCGGCGCTTTCAAACATCATCCCGGCCGGGGTCAGATGATAGCCGAAACAATTGTGGATGATGTCGCCCGGCCCCACGCCCGCCGCATGCAGAAAGCGTCCCAGCCGCCACCAGTCGCCGCCGCGGCACCCGGGTTCGTAGATCGGGCCGGGGCTTTGGAAGATGTTCTCGAAACCCTGCGCCGGCCGGGTGGTAAAGCCGCCGAAGGGCGGCGCGGTCCTTTGCGCGGCCGAGAGTTCGGACTTGCGGATCACCGGCAGCCGCGCCAGCGCCTCGCGCGTGGCGATGCGCTCGGGCTCGATATCGCCCAGAAGCCGCGCCAGCCCCGGCGCCATGCCGGCGCGGGCGACGGCAGCGGGCAGTTCGGCCGCCAGCCATGATGCCCGCTCGTCGGCGCTGCGGGTTTCCAGTTCGTCATAGAATGCCATGGGATGCCTTTCTGCGCTCAGGCCAGCCAGCGCTTGCGCCGGCGATAGGACCGCACGTCGCGAAAGCTCTTGCGGCCCTGGTCGGACATGCCGAGATAGAATTCCTTGACGTCCGGGTTCTCGCGCAGCGCATCCGCCGGCCCGTCCATCACCACCCGGCCGCTTTCCAGGATATAGCCGTAATGGGCATAGCGCAGCGCGACATTGGTGTTCTGCTCGGCCAGAAGGAAGGTCACGCCCTCGCCCTCGTTCACCGCGCGGACGATCTCGAAGATCTGCTCGACCAGTTGCGGCGCCAGGCCCATCGAGGGCTCGTCCAGCAGGATCGTCTCGGGGCGCGACATCAGCGCCCGGCCCATGGCGCACATCTGCTGTTCACCGCCCGAGGTATAGCCGGCCTGGCTTTTGCGGCGCTCCTTGAGGCGGGGGAAATAGGAATAGACCATCTCGAGGTCGCGGGCGATCTCGGCCCGGCCGTCGGCGCGGGTATAGGCGCCGGTCAGCAGGTTTTCCTCGACGGTCAGATGCTCGAAGCAATGGCGGCCCTCCATCACCTGGATCACGCCCTTCCTGACCAGGCTGGCCGGGTCCAGTTCCTGCACCCGCTCGCCGCGGTAGCTGATCGTGCCCTTGGTGACTTCGCCGCGCTCGGAATGCAGCAGGTTCGAGATCGCCTTCAGCGTCGTAGTCTTGCCGGCGCCATTGCCGCCCAGAAGCGCGGTGATGCCGCCCTTGGGCACCGACAGGCTGACACCCTTCAGCACCAGGATGACGTGGTTATAGATCACCTCGATATTGTTGACTTCCAGCAGCGTCTCGCGCTCGGGCATGGCGTCGGACATCGGATTTCCCTCCGGGGCGTGACGGCCCCGGCGGCGCACCGCCGGGGCAAGGGCTCAGCAGCGCGGCGAAATGCCGGCTTCCTCGGCATAGGCTTCGCTGTCTTCCGCGATCAGCGGGTCCAGGATTTCCTGGTCCGGCGCGGTGAACTCGGTGATCAGGGTCCATTTCTTGGCTTCGGCGTCCCATTGCTGAAGCCGCGCCATGCCGCTGCCGCCATGGTTGTCGCAGGACATCCTGATCTCGGGGCCGAAATCCGGCAGCCCGATCTCGGCCAGGCGCTCGGGGGTGATGTCCAGCGCCTCGAACCCGTCGCGCAATTGCGGGGCGGTGATCTGCGGGGTTCCGGCCAGTTCCTGCGCCTTCCTGATCGCCTCGGCGATGACGACGGCGGCATACATGCCGCGCGAATACAGAGCAGAACCGACGAATTGCCCGCCCTGCGACGCCTTGCCCGGCTCGACGACATATTTCTGCATGTCTGCATAAAGCGGATAATCGGTGCCGACGCCGTTGAAGGTCAGCGACTTGTAGCCATCCGCAGCGGCGCCGACCGGCAGCACGTCGACCTCGGACCCCGACCACCAGATCCCGATCATGTTCTCCATCGGAAAGCGGATATTCGCGGCTTCCTGGATGGCGGTCTGGTTCATCACCCCCCAGCCATACATGATGACATAGTCGGGCTTGTCGCGGCGGATCTGCAGCCACTGGCTTTTCTGTTCTTGGCCCGGCGGGTCTATGGGCAGCTCGGTCAGGGTGAAGCCATGCTTGCTGGACAGGTCCTGCAGGGTGCGGATCGGCTCCTTGCCATAGGCGGAATTGTGATAGACCAGCGCGATCTTCTTGCCGTTCAGGTCGCCGCCGTTCTGGTCCAGCAGATATTTGATCGCGACCGAGGCGCCGTCCCAGTAATTCGCCGGGGCGTTGAAGATCCACTCGAAGACCTTGCCGTTCTTGGCCGAGGTGCGGCCGTAACCGGGCGTATAAAGCACCTTCTGGTCGACCGAGACCTTGGGGATCAACTGATAGGTGATGCCGGTGGACAGCGGGTTATAGACCAGCGCCCCCGAACCCTTGGTCGCCTCGTAACATTCGACGCCTTTTTCGGTGTTATAGGCGGTTTCGCATTCGGGCGTCTGAACCCTTTCGCCACCGATGCCGCCGTCGCGCTCGTTCAGCAAGGTGAAGTAATCGTTGAACCCGTCGGCATATTGCGTGCCATTGGCGCCGTAAGGTCCGGTGCGATAGCTGAGATTGGGCACCACCAGATCGGCCATGGCCGGCGCCGCCGCCATGACCGCGCCCAGCGCGACAGTTGCGAGTTTCAGTTTCATCTTGGTCTCCTCCCCAAGGTTTGCTTGCGCCGGTCGCCCGGTCGTCAATGCGGGAACGGCCAGAGCCGCAATTTCTCCTTCGCGAGCTGCCACAGGCGCGCCAGCCCATGCGGCTCGACGATCAGGAAGAACACGATCAGCGCGCCGACGATCATCAGCTCGATATGGGCGGCCAGATCGGTCGGCCAGCCGAATTGCGCCACCAGCACGTTCTTCAACAGCACCGGCAGCAGCACCAGGAAGGCGGCGCCGGCGAAACTGCCGAAAATGCTGCCCAGCCCGCCGATGATGACCATGAACAGCACCAGGAAGCTCTTGTTGATGCCGAAGGCCTCGCTGGCCTCGGCCGCGCCCAGGTAGACGGCGAAAAGCAGCGCACCGGCAATGCCGACGAAGAAGCTGGAGACGGCAAAGGCCGACAGCTTGGCGGTCAGCGGGTTCACCCCGATGATCTCGGCCGCGATGTCCATGTCGCGGATCGCCATCCATTTGCGGCCGACGCTGCCGCGGGTCAGGTTGCGCGCCACCCACGCCAGGACGACGGCAAACACAAGGCAGATCAGGTATTTCGCCGGGGCCGTGGTGGCGGGCCCGGTCACCGCCCAGCCCAGGATGGTGCGCTCGGGCGCGTTGATCTGGCCCGAGGCGGAATAGTTGTAAAACCACGGCACCTTGTTGAAAAGCCAGACCAGGAAGAATTGCGCGGCCAGCGTCGCCACGGCCAGGTAAAAGCCCTTGATGCGCAGGCTGGGCAAGCCGAAAAGCACGCCGACGACGGCGGTGATCGCCCCGGCCAGCACGATATGGACGATGATCGGCACCCCCGGAAAGGCGGTCATCAGCTTGTAGACCGCATAGGCGCCCACCGCCATGAAGCCGCCGGTCCCCAGGCTGACCTGCCCGGCATAGCCGGTCAGGATGTTCAAGCCGATGGCGGCGATGGCATAGATCAGGAAGGGCACCAGCACCGCATTGGCCCAGTAGCTGTCGATGACGAAGGGCACGACCAGGAAGGCCACCGCCAGGACCGCGTAATAGCCCCAGCGATCCAGCCGGATCGGAAAGGTCTGGCCATCGTCGCGATAGCTCGTCTTGAAATCGCCCGCCTCGCGGTAAAACATCCGTTCCTCCCAGCGTCACGCCTTGCCCGTGGGGGCTTCGCGCCCCCACACCCCCGCGGGATATTTCTCCACGGAAGAACGCAAGATTCCGCGCTTCTTTCGTGTCCAAATATCCCCGCCGGAGGCATAGAATCTTTTCATCCTCAGACCCGCTCGATGATGCGCTCGCCGAACAGACCCTGGGGCCGGAACACGAGGAAGATCAGCGCCAGCACATAGGCGAACCAGTTCTCGGTCGCGCCGCCGACCATGGGGCCGACGAAATATTCGAAGAGCTTCTCGCCCATGCCGATGATCAGCCCGCCGACGATTGCGCCGGGGATCGAGGTGAAGCCGCCAAGCATCAGCACCGGCAGCGCCTTGAGCGCGATCAGCGAGAGCGAGAACTGCACCCCCGATTTCGTCCCCCACATGATCCCTGCGACCAGCGCCACGAAGCCGGCGATGGACCAGACCATGATCCAGATGAATTGCAGGCTGATGCCCACCGACAGCGCGGCCTGGTGGTCATCGGCCACGGCGCGCATCGCCCGGCCCTGCTTGGTATATTGCGAGAACCCGACCAGGGCCGCGACCAGGGCCGCCGCGATCACCGTCGCCCAGATGTCCAGCCGGTCGATGAAGAAGCCATAGCCCAGCCAGTCGTTGGTCAGAGTCTCGACCGTCTCGGAAATGCCCTGCGGCAGGCCCACGTCCAGCACCTTGACGTCGGCGCCCCACATCACGTCGCCCAGACCCTCCAGGAACCAGGCGAGGCCGATGGTGGCCATGAACAGGATGATCGGCTCCTGCCCGACCAGGTGTTTCAGCACCAGCTTTTCGATGGCGATGGCCAGGCCCACCATGATCAGCGCGGTAAGCAGGATGGCCAGCAATCCCGGCACCGTCCAGCCGAAGCTGGATACATGCACGCCGAAGGCCGCGCCGATCAGATGCGCGAAGGGCACCCGGCCCTCCATGATGCCGACCAGCGTCATGGCGGCGAAAAGCGCCATCACCCCCTGGGCATAGTTGAAGACCCCCGAAGCCTTGTAGATCAGCACGAAACCCAGCGCGACCAGCGCATACATCACCCCGGCCATCAGCCCGTTCAGCAGGATTTCGCTTGCGTAAAGGAATTCCATTCCCGCCCCCTATGCGTGTTCCACGCCCAGATAGGCGCTGATGACCTCGGGATTGCTGCGCACCTCGTCGGGGGTGCCGTCGCCGATCTTGCGGCCGTAATCCATCACCACCACCCGGTCGCTGAGGTCCATGACCACGCCCATGTCATGTTCGATCAGCGCGATGGTGGTGCCGAATTCGTCGTTCACATCCAGGATGAAGCGGCACATGTCCTCTTTCTCCTCGACATTCATGCCGGCCATGGGTTCGTCGAGCAGCAGGATCCTAGGCTCGGCCGCCAGCGCGCGGGCCAGTTCCACGCGCTTTTTCAGGCCGTAGGGCAGTCGGCCCACGGGCGTCTTGCGGATGTTCTGGATTTCCAGGAAGTCGATGATCTTCTCGACCTGCTCGCGGTTCTCGACCTCTTCGCGCTCGGCGCGACCCCACCACAGCGCCTGGCTCCAGATCGGCGCCTTCATCATGTTCAGCCGCCCGGTCATGATGTTGTCCAGCACCGACATGCCGTCGAACAGCGCGATGTTCTGGAAGGTGCGGGCGATGCCCAGCCGCGCCACCTCATAGGGTTTCATCGGGCCGCGGCGATAGCCCTTGAACCAGATCTCGCCCTCTTGCGGGACGTAGAAGCCCGAGATCACGTTCAGCATCGAGGATTTCCCGGCGCCGTTCGGGCCGATGATGGCGCGGATCTCACCCTCGCGGATATCGAAGCTGATGTCCTTGATCGCCGTCACGCCGCCGAAGCGCAGGGTGATGTTCCTCAGGTCCATCAGCACGCCGCCGGTCTGACGGCTGTCGGGGGTCGTCGTCGCCTGTGTCATTCCGCGGCCACCTTCTGCATGGTCTGGGTCGGGAAGGTCCGGGCGCCCTCGATTGTCAGCGTCGCGCGGATCTCGCCCTTGCGGCCGTCCTCATAGGTCACTTCGGTGCGGGTGCTGACCTCGGGGCGGCCGTCATAGAGCGCCTCGATCAGGTCGGCATATTTCTCGGCAATGATGTTGCGGCGCACCTTGCGGGTGCGGGTCATCTCGCCGTCGTCGGGGTCGAGTTCCTTGTGCAGCACCAGAAAGCGGCTGATCTGGCAGCCCGAGAGCATCGGGTCGGCGGCGATGGATTCGTTCACCGCCTCGACATGCTGCCTGATCGTGGCATAGACCTGCGGATGGCCGGCCAGTTCCTGATAGCTGGCATAGGCGATGTTGTTACGCTCGGCCCAGTTGCCGACCGCGGTCAGGTCGATATTCACGAAAGCCGTGCACATGTCGCGGCCGGCACCGAAGACCACCGCCTCCAGGATGTTGGGATAGAATTTCAGCCTGTTCTCGACATATTTCGGCGCGAACATCCGGCCATCGGCCATGCGGCCCACATCCTTGGCGCGGTCGATGATGCGCAGATGCCCCGTCTCTTCCTCGAAGAAGCCGGCATCGCCCGTCGCCACCCAGCCCTCGGCATCCTTGGTCGAGGCGGTGCTGTCGGGATTGTTGTAATATTCCACGAAGGTGCCGGGCGAACGATAGAAGACCTCGCCGTTCTCGGCGATCCGCAGTTCGACGCCGGGCGAGGGCACGCCGACCGTATCCGAGCGCACCTGCCCGTCCGGCTGCTGGGTGATGAAGACGCTGGCCTCGGTCTGGCCGTAAAGCTGTTTCAGGTTGATACCCAGCGAGCGGTAGAAATCAAAGATCTCGGGGCCGATCGCCTCGCCCGCCGTGTAGCCGACGCGGATACGGGAATAGCCCAGCGTGTTCTTCAGCGGCCCATAGACCAGCAGGTTGCCCAAGGCGTAGCGCAGCCGGTCCAGCGCACCGACCGGCTTGCCGTCCAGAAGCGCCGGGCCGATGCGGCGGGCGATCTGCATGTAATGCCGGAACAGCCCGCGCTTGATGCGGCCGGCATCCTCCATGCGGATCATCACCGAGGTGAGCTGCCCCTCGAAGACGCGGGGCGGGGCGAAGAAATAGGTCGGCCCGATCTCGCGCAGGTCGGTCATCATCGTATGCGCGCCTTCGGGGCAGTTCACGGTGAAGCCGGCCCAATAGGCCTGCCCGATCGAAAAGATGAAGTCCCCGACCCAGGCCATCGGCAGATAGGCCAGGACCTCTTCCGCGGCGGTCAGGTGATCGAAGCCGGCGGTGTTCTTGCCGGTTTCAATGATGTTGCGATTGGACAGCACCACGCCCTTGGGCTTGCCGGTCGTCCCCGAAGTATACAGCATCACGCAGGTGTCGTCATAGCCCAGCGCCGCGATGCGCGCGTCCAGGTCATGGCCCAGCCGCTGCTCGGCGGCGCGGCCCTCGGCCTGAAGATGGGCCAACGCGTTCATGTGGGAATGGTCGTATTTCCGCATCCCGCGCTTGTCGGTATAAATGATGTGCTGCACCGACGGGGCACGGTCGCCCACCTCCAGCACCTTGTCCACCTGTTCCTGGTCGCCGCAGACGACGAATCGCGCGCCGCAATGGCCCAGCACATAGGCCATCTCGTCGGCCACCGCGTCCTGATACAGCGGCACCGGCACCGCGCCGCACATCTGCGCCGCCACCATGGCCCAGTAATGCGCCGGGCGGTTGCGGCCGATGATGGCGACATGGTCGCCGCGGTTCAGCCCCAGCACCAGAAAGCCCAGCGCCAGGGCGCGGATTTCCTCGGCGGCCTCGGCCCAGGTCCAGCTTTGCCAGATGCCGAATTCCTTTTCGCGATAGGCGGGCCGATTGCCGAAGCGTTCGGCATTGCGCGCCAGCAATGCCGGTATCGACTGCAAGCCGGCCTGTGCCGCCTGAGCGTTCTGCATGGTTCCTCCCCTTGCCGCAGGGCTCCTCTTCCCTCTGGCAATCGCAGCTTACTGCGGCAATCCTTGCGTCAGTTTTTCGCGAATCCTACGAATTGTTACAAGGACTGCGCAATGCCAGGGACGGACATGGCCGATGACCGGCACGCCGAGCTGACCCGCTCGGGGCTGAACCTGATCCAGCAGGCGATTTCGATCTTTGACGCCAAGCTGCGGCTGGCGGTCTGCAATCGCCCCTATCAGGCGATGTTCGGCCTGCCCGATGAACTGACCCGCACCGGCGCCACATTCCAGGACACGATCCGCTACCTGGTGAATCGCGGCGAATACGGCCCCCAGGACGACCCCGAGGCCGCGATCCGCGAGCGCGTCGACCAGGCCCGCACCTTTCAGCCCCATTACATGGAACGAAAGCGCGCCGACGGCCGCTGGATCTCGGTCGAGGGGGCGCCCCTGTCGCAGGGCGGCTGGATCGCGGTCTATACCGACATCACCCAGATCAAGCGGCAGGAAGAATTGCTGCGCGCCCGGTCCGAAGAACTGTCGGAACTGGTGCTGAACCATGCCGAGCGGCTGTCGGCCGCCAACCGCGCCCTGGCCGCGACCAACGCCGCGCTGGAAGAGGCCAAGCGCATCCTGACCGAATCCGAGGCCCGCACCCGCCATGTCACCGCCATGGTGCCGGCCCATATCGCCCATATGGATCGCGATTATCGCTATACCTTTTCGAACAACCAGATCTCGATGGTGTTTCCGGGCGCCGATCGCTCGATCATCGGCTGCCAATGTGAAACCGTGCTGGGGGCCGAGACATTTGGCCGCATCCGCCCGCATCTGGACCGCGCCATCGCCGGCCAGCCGCAGGTGTTCGAAATCACGCACCCGCCCTCGGGGCGGCGTATCCGTATCGCGCTGACCCCGGACCAGAACGGGCGGGGCGTCTATATCCTGTCCACCGACGTCACCGCCGAGGTGCAGGCGCGCGAGGCGCTGACCCATGCGGCGAAACGCGCGGTGGCAGCGCAGATGACATCCGGGCTGGCGCATGATTTCGGCAACCTGCTGACCATCATCCTGGGCCTGCAAGGGCGGCTGACCCGCGCCGGCCTGCCGCCGGAACAGGCCGAGGACGTGCAGGCGACGCTGGCCGCAGCCCGGCGCGGGGTGCGGCTGCTCGACGGCATCTCGGCGCTGACCGGGGGGCGCGAACACCAGCCGCAGCCGGTCGAATTGCGCGCCATGCTGGACGAGCTGGCGGCGATGACCCGGCCGACGCTGGGCGCGGGCGTCACGCTGGACACCCGCATCGGCGAATTGCCCGCGCGGGTGATGCTGGATCCCGGCGCGCTTCAGGATGCGCTTTTGAACCTGATCCTGAACGCGCGCGATGCCATGCGGGGTCGCGGGCGGATCGCCGTCACCGCGCGGCCGGCCGGCCGTTGGCTGGAAATCGCCGTGACCGATACCGGCCCCGGCTTTTCCGACGAGGCGCTGGCGCGCGCGACCGAGCCCTTTTTCACCACCAAGGGCAGCCAGGGCACCGGGCTTGGCCTGTCCATGGTCTATGACCAGATCAAACTGGCGGGCGGCACGCTGCGGCTTGGCAATGCCGAAGCCGGCGGCGCGCAAGTCACCATCCGCCTGCCGCTGCGCGCCGCGCGCCCGCATCTGGTGCTGCTGGCCGAAGATGACGATGCCGTCCGCGCCCATATCCGCGCGATGCTGACCGCCCAGGGCCATCTGGTGATCGAGGCCGGCTCGCTGGCCGAGGCGCGCGGCCTGACCGACCTGGCCGGGCTGACCATGATCCTGTCGGACCTGCAACTGGGCGACGGATCAGGCGCCGACCTGCGCGGCCGCGGCCTGCCGCTGGTGCTGATGACGGCGCTGCCGCCGGGCGATCCGCGCAGATCGGGGCTTGACGGCCCGGTCCTGACCAAGCCCTTTGGCGATACCGAACTGGCCATGGCCATGGCAGAGACCGATGATTGACGCCCCCCTGATCGCCATTCTCGACGACGAGCCCGAAATCCGCCGCCTGCTGTCCGCGGCGCTGGAAGAGGCGGGCTTTCGCACCCAGGGCTTCGCCCGCGCCACCGAGTTCGAGGCGGCGCTGCGCCGCATCCAGCCCGATGCCTGCCTGATCGACCTGGGCCTGCCCGACCGCGACGGGCTGGCGCTGGTCCACCGGCTGGCCAGCGAAAGCGGCGCGGCGATCATCATCATCTCGGGCCGGGCGCAGGTGCAGGACCGCGTGACCGGGCTGGAGCTTGGCGCCGACGACTACATCATCAAGCCCTTCGAGCCGGCCGAGGTCGTGGCCCGCATCCGCGCCCGGCTGCGCAAGCCCCAGCGCGAGACCGGGCCCGGCCGCCAGCAGGTCCGCTTTGCCGGCTGGTCGGCGGATTTCGACCGCTACACCCTGACCTCGCCCGAAGGGGCCGAGACTCCGATCAGCCATGCCGAGGCCGAGGTCCTGCGGCTGTTTCTTGACAATCCGCGCCGGCTGATCTCGCGCGCGCAGATGCTGGAAACGCTGGGCGGCACGGCGGGGGAAAGCTTCGACCGGGCGATGGACGTTCGCATCTCGCGCCTGCGCACCAAGCTGGGCGAGGATCCCAAGAACCCACGCCTGATCAAGACGATCTACGGCGCAGGCTATATCTTCCTGGCCGAACTGGGCTAGATTGCCCGCGAATTGCCGGAGAACGCCATGCCCACCGTCTATGTCCTGAACGGCCCGAACCTGAACCTGCTGGGCCAGCGCCAGCCCGAGATCTATGGCAGCACCACCCTGGCCGACGTGGAACGCGACTGCCGGGCGCTGGGGGCCGAACTGGGGCTGGAGATCGCCTTTCACCAGTCGAACCACGAGGGCGCGATCATCGACCTGATCCACGAGGCGCGGCGATCGGCGCAGGCCATCGTCATCAACCCGGCCGCCTTTACCCACACCTCGGTGGCGATCCTGGATGCGCTGAACGCCTTTGACGGGCCGGTGATCGAGGTGCATATCTCGAACGTCCACAAGCGCGAGAGCTTCCGGCACCATTCCTATGTCAGCCTGCGCGCCGAGGGCGTGATCGCCGGTTTCGGGGTCAACGGCTACCTGCTGGCGCTGCGCCATGTGGCGATGTTGGTGGGATAGGGGTGGGGTAAGCCCTTAGCAGACGGTCGAACACACTGCAGCATGACATAACCGTTCGCTTGCGCAGCGAAGGGCTCGGCTCGGCTCGAATTGGTAATTTCCACAACTCTGAACTCATGTCGGACTTTCTCCTCCCTCAAGCAGTATTGACTTCATCGCTACAGGTGCCCCAGCTGCAAGAAGCAATTGAGGCACTCGCATGACCCATTTCAGATACATTCGGATGGCTGGCAACGATCAGGGCTGGAAGCGCCCTCATGGCGGTCGCAAGGGCGGTAATGACTATGTCGGAACTCAGGGTCTCGGGCATGAGGACTGGAATTTTGCTAATGATATCTGGGAGGATGGGCGCTACCATCTTTACCTCAGGTCAACACCAGCAGACTTGAATAAGGGGAAATTCAATTTTGTTCTTGGGGCTCATGCCAGCCCAGTTCCACTGATTGTCGGCTTCGTTGAGAATGCAACCTATGGCTTATCGCAATTGCCGGAGGAGGCCTTGCTCCGGCGCGCGCAAGAGATATTCGCGCTCAATGAAGACGATAGCCTCGGATCATCTTATGGGCGCCTGAACGTCGAGCAAATTGCAACGCGTCTGAGGCAGGAGGCGAACTACTATCGGGTCTCAGTTGCTCCACAGGATCTGCATATTCTCGCGCAGCCTGTTCCTATGCCGCCAGATATTTATAAGGTTTCCCATCCAGGTTACCGCGCGCTTCTCATGACGGCAGATCAGTATGGCGCACTTAAAGAGCGGATCCTGTCAACGGATACAAGAACGGCCGTTGACCAAGAGGAGGAGACGAGCTTTCCTGAGGGGCTATTGGTCGAAAAGCTGCACAAATCACGCGAACGAAGCCGACGTGTCGTCGAATTGGCAAAGAAGCGGTTCATTGACAGGAACGGACGGCTCTTCTGCGAGGTCTGCGCTCTAGATCCTGAGAAGCACTTCGGATCGGCCAAGATGCGCAACCGGATCATCGAAGCGCATCACGACGTCGCGCTCTCCGACGACAAGCACGAGGGGGAAACCAAGGTTTCCGATTTGAGGATGGTCTGCCCTACCTGTCATCGGGCCATCCACACCATCAGACCATGGCTCACGGTAGAAAAGCTCAGAAAGCTCATTGATGAGACGACTGATTAGCCAGCGTTTTGCAATGCACGATAGGCATCCATTATGCACGCGTCGGGAACGACCGCGCAAAGTCCGCAAAGCAGACCCGCCACCTGCCGCCCCCTCAAAACACCCCGCGCCGCGCCAGTTCCGCGCCCAGCGCCTCGGCGCCAGTAAAGCGAATCCCGTCCATGCCCACGGCGCGGGCGCCTTCGACATTCGCCAGGACGTCGTCGATGAAGATGCAGTCCTGGGGCCGCAGCCCGTTGCGGTCCATCAGCAGCCGATAGATCGCGGGCTCGGGCTTCAGCGCGCCGACCTGGCCCGAAACCAGGATGTCGGCGAACAGCCCGCCCAGCCGGGGATGGACGTCAAGCGCATGGGGCCAGGTCTCGGCCGCCCAGTTGGTCAGCGCATATAGCGGCACGCCGCGGGCCAGCAGCGCCTCGGCCAAGGCCCAGGTGCCGGGGACGGTCTTTTCGATGGTGACGGGAAAGGCGGCCAGATAGCCGGCCAGGTGCCGCGCCTCGTCGCCATGTTCGACGCGGGCGGCGGCCAGCCCCTCGGCAAAGCTGCGCCCGCCGTCCTGCATCCGGTTCCAGCCGAAAAAGTCGATGCGGGCCATCCAGGTCTCGGCCTCGGCCCGGCCGGTGAACACATCCGAAAAGGCCAGCGCCGGATCCCAGTCGATCAACACCCCGCCCAGGTCGAAAATCACGTTTTTCATCGCATCCTTCCGTTTCCGTCGCGCCCAGATCGACCGGAACCGCAGGCGCTGTAAAGCCCGAAAAGCCCGCCGCCGACCAACAGCGGCCAGCGGCGGAACAGCCCGTGACACCGCCGCCCGCATCATACTAAACTGCATAGTTCAAAATAGGATTGACAGGATCATCCATGCAGATTGCCGTTGCGGGACTGGGCTATGTGGGAATGTCGGTCGCCGTGCTGCTGGCCCAGCACAATGAGGTGGCGGCCTTCGATGTGAACGAGGAGCGGGCAGCGATGGTGAACGCGCGCCGGTCGCCCATCCAGGATGCCGAAATCGACGCATGGCTCAGGGAAAGGCCACTGAAGCTGCGCGCCACGATCCGGCCCGCCGACGCATTGGCCGGGTCGGAATTCGTCATCATCGCCACGCCGACGAATTACGATCCGCTTTCCAACCGCTTCGACACCTCCAGCGTCGAGACGGTGATCGCACAGGCCCGCGAACATGCCCCCCGGGCCACCATCGTCGTGAAATCCACCGTGCCGGTCGGCTTCGTGACCCGGATGCGCCAGGAAACCGGCCATGACGGCATCCTGTTCTCGCCCGAGTTCCTGCGCGAAGGAAAGGCATTGCACGACAATCTCTATCCCTCGCGCATCGTGGTGGGCGATCACGGCCCGGCGGCGCGGCGATTGGCCGCGCTGCTGGCCGAGGGCGCCATCCGCAAGGACATGCCGGTGCTGTTCACCGGCTCGACCGAGGCCGAGGCGATCAAGCTGTTCTCGAACACCTACCTGGCCATGCGCGTCGCCTATTTCAACGAATTGGACAGCTATGCGGTGGCGCGCGGCCTTGCCCCGCGCGAGATCATCGAGGGGGTGGGCCTCGATCCGCGCATCGGCGACCATTACAACAATCCCAGCTTCGGCTATGGCGGCTATTGCCTGCCCAAGGATACCAAGCAGCTGCTGGCCAATTACGACCAGGTGCCGCAAAATCTGATTGCGGCGGTGGTGGAAAGCAACCGCACCCGCAAGGATTTCATCGCCGAGCAGATCGTGGCGCGCGAACCCAGGCTGGTGGGCGTCTATCGGCTGGTGATGAAATCCGGCTCGGACAATTACCGCGACAGCTCGATCCAGGGCATCATGAAGCGGATCAAGGCCAAGGGCATCCCCTGCATCGTCTATGAGCCGCTGCTGAGCGAAAGCGATTTCTTCCGCAGCCCGGTGGTGCGCGACCTGGCCCGTTTCAAGGCAGAGGCCGATCTGATCATCACCAACCGCCGCAGCCCCGAACTGGCCGATGTCGAGGACAAGGTCTTTACCCGCGACCTGTTCGGAACCGGCTGACGGCACGACGGCACCCCTTGCAAAGCGCCGCCCCGCTGCCTAGTGTCATGCGAAAGACTCATACACTTGGGGAGTCCCGCAACGGGGCTGAGAGGTGCCGGGCACCGACCCATCGAACCTGATCCGGGTCATGCCGGCGTAGGGAAGGGTAGAGTGTCGCGGCCCCGCACGCCTTGGCCGCCCGCAATCCTTCCGCGTCCCCATGCCCGGCCGAAACGAAAGGCGGGCCATGTCGGGATTGCAGCCCCATCCCATCGCACTGACCATTGCCGGCTCGGACAGCGGCGGCGGCGCCGGCATCCAGGCGGACCTCAAGGCGTTTTCGGCGCTGGGGGTCTATGGCGCCTCGGTCATCACCGCGATCACGGCGCAGAACACCCGCACCGTCGCCGCGGTCGAGGCGGTCAGCCCGGCCATGATCGCGGCCCAGATCGACGCGGTCTTCGGCGACCTGGACCTGCGCGCGGTCAAGATCGGCATGGTCGGCGGCGTGGACGCGATCGCGGTCGTCGCCGATCGGCTGGCGGCGCTGCTGGCGGACAACCCCGTGCCGGTGGTGCTGGACCCGGTGATGGTGGCCAAATCCGGCGACGCGCTTTTGCCGGGC
>Ga0164243_10003844_pt1 | contig 23831 bp, 19 predicted proteins | sample OricompcompostOP_FD_108781 | JGI IMG/M metagenome (GOLD analysis project Ga0164243, IMG submission 108781) | Organic Plus compost microbial communities from Emeryville, California, USA - Original compost - Organic plus compost (OP) | ecosystem: Engineered > Solid waste > Mixed feedstock >...
CGAGGACCGGGGAGACGCGCGGCCTGGCGACACGACCGGCGGTGCGACCGGCGGTCCCGAGCGCCCCACGCCGCCGAGCGCCGCGCCCGCGGAGGTGGCCGCGACCGCCCCCGCCACGCCCGCGCCACCGCCGCCTCCCATCGCGCTGGGCCGCCACCGGGGTCCGTGGCTCCTGGTGACCGGATCGCTCGCGTTCGTGACGATCGGCGCGGTCCTCGCGTACTCGGCCGAGTCCGCCGAGAACGACATCGCGGATCTCTACGTGGGCATCGGAGGGAAGCCCGCCGTGTTCGACGCGCGGACGCGCGCGACGTACGAGGACCTCGTCGACGAGGGCCGCCGGTACGAGAAGCTCGCCTGGGTGTCGTTCGGGCTCGCCGCGCTGTCCGCGGTCGGCGCGACGGTGTGGTTCCTCACCAGCGACGACGAGCCGGCGGTCCGGATCGCGCCGGCCGTGTCCCGCGACGGCGGCGGCGTCAGCGCGACGTTGCGGTTCTAGCCCGGCGTCCCTGCCGCGTCGCCGGAGACGTCGGCGGGCACGTAGAGCTGCGCGAGCTCGCTCTCGGCCCAGCGCGCGATGTCCTTGTCGCTGCACGCGAGCCCGTGCCGCTGCATCACCGCCTCGAACATCGCGGCGAAGCTCGCGCAGTCTCCCGGCCGCCGCTCGCGCTCGAACGCCATCGCGGTGAGCAAGATGCCATCGAGCTCCGGCGGCAGCTCCGCGCGCAAGCTCGACGGCGCGGGCAGGTGCGGCCAGTTGTCGATGCCGAGGTGGGCGAGCGCCGCGAGGTCGAGGTTCACCGCGTGACCGGTCAGCACCTCGTAGCCGACCGCCGCCACGGAGTAGACGTCCGCGCGGACGTCGACCTTCTCGCCGACGCGCTGCTCGGGGGCCATCATCGACGGCGTGCCCTTGGTCTCCCCCGCGACGGTCAGGTTGCTCTGCGTCGCGGCCTTCGCGATCCCGAAGTCGACGACCTTGACGCCGCCCTGCTTCGACACGAGCACGTTCGCGCTCTTGACGTCGCGGTGGATGATGCCGAGCGGGGTGCCGTCGCCGGCCGTGGCGGTGTGCGCCGCGTGCAGCCCGTCGCAGATCCGGCACAGGATGCCGAGCCCGACGTGGACCGGGACGAGGCGCTGCGCGAACCGCGCCGAGGCGAGCAGTCGCTCGAGGTCGACGCCCTCGACGTACTCCATCGCGATGACGTAGTCGCCGCCGATCTTGCCGAGGTCCTGGATCTGCACGATGTTCGGGTGCGTGACGCGCGCGGCGAGGCGTGCCTCGTCGAGGAAGTGCTCGACGGCGCGCGGGATGCGCGCGAGGTGCGGGTGCATCACCTTGAGCGCGACGAGCTTCTCGAACCCGGCCTCACCGCGCACGTGGGCGAGATACACGTCGGCCATGCCGCCGGAGCCGAGGCGGCGAACGACCTCCCAGCGCCCGATCATCGTGCCCGGGCCGATCGACGCCGCGATCGACGACGGGCTCGCCCCCGGATCGCCCGGCGCGGGCGTGAGCGTGGCCGGCGGCGGCGTGGAGCCCGCGCGCGCCTGGAGCGCCGGATCAGACGTGCTCGCGCCGGTGCGGCGATCCTTCCCCGTCAGCATGCCGATCAGGACGAGGATCAAGCCGAGCGCGGCCGCCCCCGCGCCCGCACCGACCACCGGCACCGACATCCCGCCGGTCATCGGCGGCACGGCCGCGACGATCTGCACGCCCGGCTGCGACGGGATCGGCATCGGCTGCCACACCGCCTGGTCCTCGGCGGGTGGCGTGCCGAACGCGCGGCGCCGCTCGCCGACCTCGATCCGCCCCGACAGCCCCGCGGCCGCGAGGCGGTCGAGCGCGGGCACGAGATCGAGCGATCGCGAGACCGTGACGAACCCGGCGACCTGCTCCGCGAGCTGCGCATCCGAGGGCGCGACGGTCACGGTCTGCGTCACGAGCAGGCGATCCTGCATCAGCTCGGCGAACGCGCCGGTCTGGCCGCTGAACGTCGAGCGCATCCCGCCCTCGGGCAGGACGACGAGCGACACGGGCGCGCCTCCGCTGCGCGGCAGCTGGCCGAGCTCGATCACCTCGCCCGGCTCGGGCTGGAACGCGATCTCGCGACCGACCATGTCCATCGCGGTGGCCGCGTCGGTCCCGACGGCGGCGCGCACGGTCCCGACGTCCGCGAGCGTCTTCGCGCGCTGCTCGACCGCGGCGCGGGCGGCCTTGAGATCGCCGTCGAGCGTCGCCACCGCGGTCACCATCGCGGCGGTGTTCTCCGGCGTCATCCCGCCGACCGCCTCGCGCGTCACCCCGTAGCCGATCGCACCACCGCCCGCGACGAGCAGCGCGGCACCTGCGACGAGCGCCGCTCTAGCCACGCTTGCCCCCGAACTTGTCGGGCGGCGGTCCCGCCGGCGCGTCCGCGGCGACGCCGATCGCCACCTCGTTCGCGCCGGGCTTGATCGTGATCTCCTGGGTGATCGGAGTGGTGCTGCGGGTGCTCCACGCGCGCAGCTTGTACTTGCCCGGCGCGAGCCGGCGGAACGCGAACGCGCCGCTCTCGTCGGAGACGACGTAGTGCGGCGCCGCGACGACCGCGATGTACGCGCTCATGTTCGCGTGCAGGTTGCAGCCGAGGCGAACGATGCCCTCCTTCGTGAACGTGTAGTCGCGGGCCTCGCCGACCTTGTAGATGCCGAGATCGAACGGCGCGGCCGGTGAGGTCGAGAACACGTTGTGGAACACGGTGTCGAAGTTCGGGAACGACAGCGTCGAGCCGACGCTGATCGCGGCGAGCTTGGGGAAGAACTCGCGGCCGCGCTGCTCGATCACGCCGCGCCGCGGCTTGCGCGGCTTCCACTTGCCGCTCGCGGGCTCGAGCGTGACGAGCCCGTAGGCCCCGCCCGCCTTGCCATCGATCTGGATCGTCCCGGTCAGGCTGCCGATCTTGCGTGGCGGCGGCACCTTCGCCGCCTCGTCCTCGCTCTCGGAGCTGCCCGCGACGTCGGGCTGCTTCGGCGCGGAGGGATCGATCTTCGCCGTCGGGGTGGTCACCCGCGGCGGCGCGCCCTCGCGAAACAGCGGCGCGAGCTCCGCGAGCGGCTCGGCACCGACGATCAGCTCGGCCGTCGAGAACAGCTGCTCGGCCAGGTTCCGGTTCCCGGCGTCGAGCGCCACCGCCGCCTTGGTCAGGTACTCGGACGCGTCGCGCAAGAGCTTCGCGCGCTCGCCTACGGGCGCGACCTTCGCCGAGAGCGCCGGCGCCGCAGGTGCGACCGCTGCGGTGATCGCGGACCCTGCGGGCGAGCCCGCGGTGGTCGCACCGCGCGGGGACGTGCCGTCGCCACCGGCGGAGGGCGCCGGCTTCACCGACGCAGAGCAACCAACCAGCACCGACAGCACCGCGATCCGGATCCTCATCAGGCGTGGATTGTACGCGTGACGAGGGCCCCCGGGGATCAATCCGAGACATCTAAGGGCTTGCTCCGAGGCCGGTGAGGACCTACTGGTGTGCTAGCGTCCCGCACGTCTGGAGCCCCGTACATGGTGTTTGGCCTGTTCTCCAAGGAAAAGTCGCTGCAGAAGACCATCGATCGCGCGACCAACAAGCTCGCGCAGCAGCCCGACCGCTTCGCAGCGCTCGAGAAGCTCAGGGAGGACGGCAGCGACGCTGCGCTGTTCGGCCTGTGCAAGCGCTTCGGCGTCACGAGCATGAAGGGCGTCGAGGACGAGCAGGAGAAGCTGTGGGTCGTCGACGCGCTCGTCGCGGCCGGCCCCGTCGCCCTCGCGCCCCTCGTTCGCTACATGAAGGGCTCCGACCAGCTGTCCTTCCCGCTGCGCGTGCTCGAGGGGATCGCCGACCACGACAAGGTGCTCGAGGTCGCCGACGAGCTGTTCGCGTCGGAGCCTCCCGGCTACGTGCGGATGCCCGAGCGCCGCATCGATCTCATCCGCTGGTTCTCGGAGTGGAAGCCGGCCACCGACGACGAGGTCGTGTCGCGCCTGACGCCCTACGTGACCGACTTCGACGAGAACGTCCGGTTCGCCGCGATCGAGGGCATGAACGGGCGCGATCCCGCGAAGATCGCCGCCCCGCTGATCGCCGGCCTCCTCCGACCCGAGGAGGAGTCGAACCGGATCAAGCGCACGATCCTCGAGGTGCTCGAGCGCGCGAAGGCGCCGCTCGGTGACCAGGCGGGCGCGGTCGCGGCCGCGATCACCGGTCCGCTCGCCAGCGACTTCACGGTCGACGCCGGCGTCGTCAAGAAGCGCTGACGGCGCATCCCGTGTGACGGGCGCGTGACGTCGGTGTGGCGCGCGGCACACCACGCGCCGCGGCCGGCTTTCGGCGCCGGTGCCCCCTTGCGAGATTCGCGCGGCGCGGGGCACTGTGCGCCGCGATGTCGAAGTCGAGGCTTCTCGTACCCATGCTCCTGCTCGCCGCCATCGGTACGGCGAGCGCAGACACCACCCCGCAGCCGCTGCCGTTCACGGAAGACTGGACGGCGATCGACCGGCTGACGGCGGCCAACAACTGGGACAACGTGCCCGGGATCATCGGCTACCGCGGCGCGGGGCTGGCGACCGGCACCGCCGTCGACCCGCAGACGGTGCTCGCGCCCGCCGATCCGGGCGACGTGAACGTGGCGGTGAGCGTCGGCAACCCGAACAACCACTCGGCCGGCGGCGTGGCCGAGATCGAGGTCGAGAACCCCTCGATCGCGCTCCAGGGCTCGGGCAGCGCCAACGCGCCGCACATCGTGATCGCGGTGAACACGACGGGCGTCGCGCAGGTCCGCGTCCAGTACGTGGTGCGCGACATGGAGAACGGATCCGTCAATGCGATCCAGCCGCTGGCGCTGCAATACCGGGTGGGGACCTCGGGTGACTTCATCAACGTCCCGGCGGGCTACGTCGCCGACGCGACGGAAGGCCCGAGCATCTACGGCCCGGATCTCCCGTTCGACATCACGCTGCCCGCCGAGGCCGGCAACGTGCCGCACCTCGAGATCCGGTTCATCACGACCGACGCGGTCGGCGCCGACGAGCTCGTCGGCATCGACGACATCTCGATCACCGAGGCCGGCGCGGCCACGCCGACCGACCCGTCGGCGACGGGGCTCGCGACGCCCGCGACCGCCCAGCGCGGCGACACCGTGCTCCTGACCGCGCAGGTCACGCCGGGCACGAACCCCGCCTCGACGGATCTCGGCGTGCTGTGCGACCTGTCCGCGATCGGCGGCGACGGCGCGGCGCTCCTCGTCGACGACGGCACCAGCGGCGACGCGACCGCGGGCGACAGCACGTTCAGCCTGTCGGCGACGATCGGCGCCACCACCGCGTTCGCTACCCACCAGCTGCCGTGCGACGTCTCCGATGCCGAGAACCGCTCGGCGGCGTTCACGATCTCGCTGACGGTCGTCGACGACACCGCGCCGGTGTGCGGCGACGGCATGGTCGAGGGCACCGAGGCGTGCGACGACGGCAACACGGACGCGGGCGACGGCTGTAGCGCGACGTGCACGGTCGAGGCCGGCTACGCGTGCACCCCGGACTCGCCATCGCTCTGCACCGACATCGACGAGTGCACCGAGGGCACCGACAACTGCGACGACCACGCGACCTGCACCAACACCCCGGGCTCGTTCAGCTGCGCGTGCGAGCCCGGCTACAGCGGCGACGGCGTGACCTGCAGCGACGTCGACGAGTGCGCCAAGAGCGGTGACACCTGCGACGAGAACGCGTCGTGCACCAACGCGAAGGGCTCCTACGCGTGCGAGTGCAACGCGGGCTACGAGGGCGACGGCATGTCGTGCGAGGCGACCTGCGGCGACGGCATCCTCGTGGGCGGAGAGACCTGTGACGACGGCAACACGATGGACGGCGATGGCTGCGACGCCGCGTGCGAGGTCGAGCCGGGCTACACCTGCGAGGGCACGCCGTCTCAGTGCGTCCCTGACGACCCCATGAACCCGTCGAACCCGGACGACGACGACGACGGCGGCTGCTGCTCGACGTCGCGCGGGAACGCCGCGGGCTCGCTCGCGCTGGCGCTCGTGGTCCTCGGCGTGGTCGGCCGCCGCCGTCGCCGCTGAGCCGGGGACTCCCGGATCGACCGGGATCTTTGTAGCTCCGCACCCCGCCCCTTCCTCCCGAGGGAAAAGCGGGGTACACGGTGGCTCCAGATGCCTCGCCGCAAGGATCTGGAATCGGTTCTCATCATCGGATCGGGACCGATCGTGATCGGTCAGGCCTGCGAGTTCGACTACTCGGGAACGCAGGCGTGCAAGGCCCTCCGCGAGGAGGGCCTTCGCGTCATCCTGATCAACTCGAACCCGGCAACGATCATGACGGACCCGGAGATCGCGGACGCGACGTATGTCGAGCCGCTGACCGTCGAGGTCCTCGACAAGGTGCTCGCACGCGAGAAGCCGAGCGCCGTGCTGCCGACCCTCGGCGGCCAGACCGGCCTCAACCTCGCGATGGCCGCGCACAAGGCGGGGCTGTTCGAGAAGCACGGCACCGAGCTGCTCGGCGCGAACGTGCACTCGATCGAGATGGCCGAGGACCGCGCGCTGTTCAAGGAAGCGATGGCGCGGATCGGGCTCTCGTGCCCGAGGTCGCGGCTGGTGTCGTCCGTCGCCGAGGCGCGAGCGTGCATCGAGGAGATCGGGTTCCCTGCGATCCTCCGGCCGTCGTTCACGCTCGGCGGCTCCGGCGGGGGCATCGCGTACAACCGCGCCGAGTTCGACCGCATGGTCCAGTTCGGGCTCGATCAGTCCCCGGTGCACTCGATCCTGATCGAGGAGAGCGTCCTCGGCTGGAAGGAGTACGAGCTCGAGGTCGTGCGCGACGCCAAGGACAACGCGGTGATCGTGTGCTCGATCGAGAACCTCGATCCGATGGGCGTGCACACCGGTGACTCGATCACCGTCGCGCCGGCGATGACGCTGACCGACAAGGAGTACCAGCGCATGCGCGACGCGGCGATCGCGATCATGCGCGAGATCGGCGTCACGACCGGCGGATCGAACGTGCAGTTCTCTGTCGAGCCGAGCACAGGCCGCATGCTCGTGATCGAGATGAACCCGCGCGTGTCGCGCTCGAGCGCGCTCGCGTCGAAGGCGACCGGGTTCCCGATCGCCAAGATCGCGGCGAAGCTCGCGATCGGGTACACGCTCGAGGAGCTGAACAACGACATCACGCGCGTCACGCCGGCCTCGTTCGAGCCGACGATCGACTACGTCGTCGTCAAGTGGCCGCGGTTCGCGTTCGAGAAGTTCCCGTCGGCGAAGGCCGAGCTCGGGCCGCAGATGAAGTCCGTCGGCGAGGCGATGTCGATCGGCCGCACGTTCCGCGAGGCGTTCGGCAAGGCGATCCGCTCGCTCGAGACCGGGCGGGCCGGCTTCGACCTGCCGATGGCGAGCCACGGCGACGACCTCGCGGAGATCGAGCGCGCGATCGGGACCGTCACCCCGGATCGCGTGTTCCAGATCGCCCGCGGCTTCCAGCTCGGGCTCACGATCGAGCGCGCGCACGAGCTGACGCGCATCGATCCCTGGTTCCTCCACCACATCCACGCGATGGCCCAGGCCGAGCTCGAGCTCACGGGCAAGGACGTCCCGTCGCTCGGCCCCGAGCTCCGCAGGTACAAGCGGATGGGCATGAGCGACCGGCGGATCGCCGCGCTCACCGGCTCCACGGAGGCCGCGGTCCGCGCCGCGCGCCACGCGGCGGGCGTGCGACCGGTCTACAAGCGCGTCGACACGTGCGGCGCCGAGTTCGAGTCACACACGCCGTACATGTACTCGACGTACGAGGACGAGTGCGAGGCGAACCCGTCCGACAAGCGCAAGGTGATCATCCTCGGCGGCGGCCCGAACCGGATCGGCCAGGGCATCGAGTTCGACTACTGCTGCGTACACGCCGCGATGGCCCTCCGCGAGGAGGGCATCGAGACCATCATGGTCAACTGCAACCCCGAGACGGTGTCGACCGACTACGACACGTCGGACCGGCTGTACTTCGAGCCGCTCACGCTCGAGGACGTGCTCGAGATCTGCGACCGCGAGAAGCCGTGGGGCGTCATCGTGCAGTTCGGTGGCCAGACGCCGCTCAAGCTCGCCGTCGCGCTCGAGAAGGCCGGCGTGCCGATCCTCGGCACCAGCGCGGACGCGATCGATCGCGCGGAGGATCGCGAGCGGTTCGGCGAGGTGATGACCAAGCTCGGTCTCCACGCGCCGCGGTGGGGCATCGCCCGCAGCCTCGACGAGGCGCGCCGCGTGGCCGGCGAGATCGGGTTCCCCGTGATGGTGCGACCGAGCTACGTGCTCGGCGGCCGCGCGATGGAGCGGGTGTACGACGCCCGCGGCCTCGAGGACTACTTCACCCGCGTGCTCGGCGCGGGCACCACGCGCGGCGGCGGCGGGCAGGACGAGTCGGCGACCGTCGGCTTCCCGCTGCTGATCGATCAGTTCCTCGCCGACGCGGTCGAGCTCGACGTCGACGTGATCGGGGACAAGACCGGCGCGGTCGTCGTCGGCGGCGTGATGGAGCACATCGAGGAGGCCGGGATCCATTCGGGCGACTCGGCGTGCGCCCTGCCGCCCTACTCGCTACCCGCGGATCTGGTCGACGAGGTCAAGCGCCAGGCGCGGCTGCTCGCGACCGAGCTCGGCGTCGTCGGCCTCATGAACACTCAGTTCGCCATCCTCGGCGGCGACGTGTTCGTGCTCGAGGTCAACCCGCGCGCCTCGCGGACCGTGCCGTTCGTCAGCAAGGCGATCGGCAAGCCGCTCGCGAAGATCGCGGCGAAGGTCATGGCCGGGCACACGCTCGCCGAGCTCGGCATGAGCGAGGTCGAGGTGCATCACGTCTCCGTGAAGGAGGTCGTGTTCCCGTTCGTGAAGTTCGAGGGCGTGGATACGATCCTCGGGCCCGAGATGCGGTCGACCGGCGAGGTCATGGGGATCGACTCCGACTTCGCGCGCGCGTTCATGAAGAGCTGGATCGCCGCCGGCAGCATGCCGCCGACCACCGGCACCGCGTTCCTCTCGGTCCGCGACCAGGACAAGCCGGCGCTCGTCGAGATCGCCCGCCGCCTCGTCAACCTCGGGTTCAAGCTCGTCGCCACGCACGGCACCGCCCAGTACCTGCGCGAGCGCGGGCTCGAGGTCCGCGGCATCAACAAGGTCCTCGAGGGGCGCCCACACTGCGTGGACGCGATGGACAACCACGAGATCCAGCTCGTGATCAACACGACCGAGGGCGCGCAGGCGATCCAGGACTCGCAGTCGCTGCGCCGCGCCGCCCTGATGAACAACATCGCGTACCAGACCACGCTGCGCGGCGCGCGCGCGGCGCTCGAGGCGATCGCCGTGTACAAGCGCGGCGACCTCCGCGTCGCGCCGCTGCAGGCGTACTCGCGATCCTGACTAGCGCGTCGCGCGGACGGCGAGCTTCAGGTAGGGCGTCGTCACCGTGCCGCCCTCGCGCGTGAGCACGAGCGGCGGCGACGAGGGGAACACGAGCCCGCCCGCATCGAGCGAGCCGGTCGGCGTGCCGCGCACGGCCGTCAGCGCATCGATCAGCTGCGCCTCGAGCTCGATGCGCGTCATGATCTCGAGCTCGCTCACCACGCCGTTCAGGTAGAACAAATCGACGTGGAGGTCGCGCGCCTTCGCGGGAACCCCGGGGATGTCCAGCGCGTCGACGAAGGTCAGCGTCCCCCCGAAGTCGCTGCTCCGGACCAGGGCGGCTCCGTAGGCGGCCTTCAGCGCCTCGGGGGTGGCGCCGAGCACCGGCGTGGTCTCGAACCCGAGCCTTTTCGGATCGCGCCCGACGATCACCTCCATCGGCGGGCGGCGGGTCCTCGTCGCCGCGACCGGCTCGCTCGCCGACGGGCGCGCGGGCTCGCCGCCTCGATCCTCCCTGCTCCGTCCGCACGCGACGAGCACCACGAGGAGACCCGGCACCACGAAGCGCATCCGCACGCGCCGACCCTAGCACGACGTCCGATCACCGCGCCGGTAGGGCGGGCGCTCGCGCCGCCTCGCACCGCGCGCTCAGCCGCGCTCGAGCGTGACGTCCTCGATCACGGCGCCGGGGATCGCGGCGAGGAGCTCGCGGTACCACCGCGTGGTCTCGGCCGCGCGGCCGGGCAGCGCGGTCGTCCCCCACACGATCGCGAGCACGCTCTGGGTGCCGTCGTGAGTCTTGGTGCGCTGCGCGTCCTTGACCGGCGTCCCGCTCGGGCCCTCCGCGTCGTGGAGGCACAGGAGCCCGCTCGCGTCGATCACCTGGCCCGACGGGTTGAACACGTAGCTCGTTCCCGCGGGAGCGACCCGGATCGACAGCGGCGGACGCAGGCGCTCGACATCGACGAGCGAGATCGGGAGCCCCGAGTGCAACGACACCACGTTGCACGCATCGACGGCCGCGTTGATCGTCGGGAACCGGCCCTCGTCCGCCGCGGCGACGAGGTACTCCGAGGCCGGCTTGCTCCGGCCCGACGGCTTGAACCCGCCCGCGCGGAGCAGGCCGCGCACGGCGGTGCGCACGTCCTCCGACGGGGCGAGCGGGGCCTGCGCGGAGCGCGACGCGAGCGAGGAGATCTCGGGAGGCGTCGGCGTCGAGACGAGCGGCTGCGGGAACCGTGTGACGAACGCTCCGATGTCGAGGAGCGGATGCGAGTCGACCGTGATCGTGAGGCCCATGCCTACACAATAGATGGCCTGGCCCACGCTGCCTCCGCACCGCGCGTTGCGTTATGCTCGGGGCGTGACTTCGCTGGGGGAGGCCTCGGGCCCTCGCCTGTCCAGGCTGGGCCGGTACGAGCTGATCACCCGGATCGGCGAGGGGGGTATGGCCGAGGTCCAGCTCGCGATCCAGCGCGGCCCCGCCGGATTCGAGAAGCTCGTCGTCGTCAAGCTCGTGCACGAGCGGCTCGCCGCCGAGCGCGCGTTCGTGAACATGCTGCTCGACGAAGCCCGGGTCGCGGCGATGCTCAAGCACCCGAACGTCGTGGACATCTACGATCTCGGGCAGGCGGACGGCCGGTACTTCATCGCGATGGAGTACCTCGAGGGCGAGCCGCTGCTGGCCGTGCTGCGCGCCGGGCGCGAGGGCAAGCGGCTCGACCCGCTGTCCACGGGACGCCTGATCGCGGACACCGCCGAGGGGCTCGACGCCGCGCACGAGCTGCGCACGTTCGGCGGCGAGCCGATCGAGCTCGTCCACCACGACGTCTCGCTCGGCAACATCGTCGTGCTCTACAACGGGCAGGTGAAGCTCGTGGACTTCGGCGTCGCGAAGGCGGCCCAGTCCACCGCGCCGGTCGGCAAGGTCCAGGGCAAGTTCAGCTACATGGCGCCGGAGAAGCTCCGCGGCGGCGCCGGTGACCGGCGCAGCGACATCTTCTCGCTCGGCGTCGTCGCCTGGGAGGCGATGACCCTCCGCCGCCTGTTCAAGGGCGGCAACGACAGCGACACGATGAAGCAGGTCCTCGAGATGGAGATCCCGCGGCCGTCGGCGGTCAACGGCGACGTCCCCGCGGACTTCGATCCGATCCTGATGAAGGCCCTCGAGCGCGATCCCGAGCTCCGCTACGCGACCGCGCGGGACCTCGCGCGCGATCTAGAGGAGGTCCTGCGCGAGCACAAGTACGGCGGCAAGAACGAGCTGATCGCCCGCTACATGCAGGCGACGTTCGAGCACAAGATCACGGCGCGCAAGAAGCTGCTCCAGGAGGTCAGCAGCCAGGGCGGCGCGAGCGCCGAGGTGCTCGACGCGGCGTTCAGCGAGCCGGGGCTCGCCTCGGGCTCTCCCGTGTCCCACCAGCACTCGGGCGAGTTCAGCGTCAAGTTCCGCACGAGCTCGCAGCTCCCCGCGGTGACGCCCACCGACGATCCGAGCCGCCCGATGCGCGCCGAGGGCAGTCAGGTCGGACCGCTGCGCTCGCCGCGGCTCGCCCGCCCGACGGGACAGATCCTCGCGGACCAGCCCGAGGTGCCGCTCGAGGGGGGCGGCACGACCGCGAACCGCGGCGGTCGCACCAAGCTCTACGTCGCGCTCGGCGCCGGGCTCGCGGCCGCCGCTGCGCTCGTGATCGTGGTCCTCGCCAGCGGGCGCGAGCCAGGCCCCTCGGCGGGCGGGCTGGCGAGCGAGCGTGTGGGCGACGGTGCGGGCGAGCACGCGGGCGTGCGCGTCGCCGACAGCACCGACGGAGCCGAGCCGCGCGCGCCCGTGGGCATCGGTGATGCCGGCGTGCCCGCGGGACCGCCGCCCGGCGAGCCGGGCCCCGCGCTCGTGGCCGCACCCACGAACGAGCCCAGCGATGTGCCCGCGGCACCGGCCGCGACCACCGACGCACGTGACGAGGAGAGGGGATCGCATGGACCCGTGGGGAACACCGCCCGCTCGCGAGGACCGAGCGCACAGGAGCTGTTCAAGACCGGGATGCAGGCGTACGTGCAGGGGAACACGCGTGCGGCGATCGTCGCGTTCCGCCGCGCGGTGCAAGCCCAGCCCCGCTACGCGGCGGCCTGGCGCGCCCTGGGCATCTCGCACGAGAAGCTCGGAGAATGGGGCAAGGCCAAGTCCGCGTTCCAGCGCTACCTCGAGCTCGCCCCCAGCGCGAGCGACGCCTCCCAGATCCGCGAGCGCCTCGCGAACCTGTGAGCCGGTGCGAGGGGGAGCGGGCGTCGCCAGGTTCCTCACGGCCCTCGCGATCGTCGTGCTCGCGGTCGGTCCCGCGCAGGCCGAGCCACGGACCGTGCTCGTGCTTCCGCTCGACGGCAACGCGGCCCCCGCCCTGCGCGCTCGGCTGAACGCCTCGATCGAGAAGCTCGCGAAGGCGACGTCCGATCGGGTCACGATCGGCGACACCACGTTCGGGGAGACCGCGGCTGCCGTCGGCTGCGAGCCCGCCGACGACGGGTGCGCCGAGGCGGTCCGCGCGACGCTCGGGGTCGACGAGCTCGTGCACGGCACCGTCACGGCAGGCCCCACCGAGACGACGCTCGTCGTTCGGCGTACGGTCGCTCGCGAGCGCACCCACGCGACCACCGCGGTGCTCGCGACCGGCGAGCCCCTCGACACCGTCGAGGCCGAGCTCGCGCCCTGGTTCGACGGGGCCCCTCCGCCCGAGGAGCCCGAATCGCTCACCGCGGAGGACGCGCCGCCGCTCGCCGAGCCGGGGCCCTCGCGGCCGCCGATCAACCGCGAGCGCACCAAGGGCTTCTTGATCGCGGCCGGCGGCGGCCTGTCGCTCGTGATCGGGCTCGTGTTGTGGAGCCACAAGTCGGAGATCCAGGGCGAGATCGACGACGCACCGACGCGCAGCGCCGAGGACTTCGCCCACCTCGAGCAGCTGGAGGACCGGGCGTTCACGTACGCGATGGTCGGGAACCTGATGGTGATCGGCGGGCTCGCGCTGACAGGCTGGGGCAGCTGGATCGTCTACCAGGATCACAGGTCCCGGCAGGTCACCGTGACGCCGAGCGTGACGTCGACGGGCGCGGGGGTGAGCGTCGGGGGGACGTGGTGAGGAGCGCGGTCGTCCTCGGCGGCGCGCTCGCGCTCGCGGTCGCGCTCGGCATCGCGAGTTGCCTCGTCGATCGCAAGTCGTCCCAGTACCGGTGCGAGCAGGACGCGGATTGCGCGGCGCTCGGCAGCCTGCGCGTGTGCGACACGGAGATCGGGTACTGCGTCCCCGCGGAGTGCCCGGCGGTGTGCGACGAGTGCGACGTCGCCGCGAGCACGTGCGCGATCGACTGCAACACCCCCGGTGCATGCGGATCGATCGACTGCCCGGCCGGCTGGGCCTGCACGATCTCGTGCACCGCGAACAACGCGTGTGACTCGATCCGCTGCGCCGGCGCGCGCTCGTGCGAGATCACGTGCGCGACCGGCAACGCGTGCGACCACATCGACTGCGGATTCGCCGACACCGCGTGCTCGGTGACGTGCAGCGGGACGCGGTCGTGCGACGACGTCTCCTGCGCCGGCGGACCGTGCGACGTCACGTGCAGCGGGATCGACGCGTGCGAGACCGTCGACTGCCGCGACTCGTGCGCGTGCGACGTGGCGTGTGAGGGCGGAAGCTGCGCCCGGGCGCTGTGCACCGACTCCGCATGCGACGCGGGGGAGGGTTGCTCGACGGAGCCGGGGGGCTGTGATGTATGCCCCTAGCGTGCGAGGTCGCTTGCGACCGCGGGGCCGAGAGGTTACGAATACCGTCTTGCCATGAGCGAAAAGTTCCCGATGACCCCTTCGGGGTTCGCTGCCATGAAGGCGCAGCTGAAGAAGCTGAAGGACGTCGACCGCCCTGCGAACAGCCGGGCCATCGAGATTGCTCGGGGCCACGGTGATCTCTCCGAGAACGCCGACTACAGCGCCGCCAAGGAAGAACAGGGCCTGATCGAGGCGAAGATCCGCGAGCTCGAGGCAAAAACGACGCTCGCCGAGGTCATCGATCCAACCAAGCTGTCGGGGACGCGGGTCAAGTTCGGTGCCACCGTGACCTTCGAGGACACCGAGACCGGCGACTCCCAGACGCTCGTGATCGTGGGCGAGCACGAGGCCGACATCAAGAAGGGCCGGATCTCGCTCGGCGCCCCGCTCGCCCGCGCGCTGATCGGCAAGGAGCTGGGCGACACGGTCACCGTGCAGACCCCCAAGGGCAAGCGCGAGGTCGAGATCACGAAGGTCGAGTGGCTCGAAGTACCCGCTCTCGAGGACATCCCGACATGATGAACCACCTCCGCAAGCTCGTTCCCGTGCTCGTGCTCGCTGGTGGGCTCGCCGCCTGGGCGAGCGCCTGCAAGCAGCAAGAGGGCGACCGCTGCCAGATCAACTCCGACTGCGAGGAGCCACTGATCTGCAACCAGGCGACGCAGGAGTGCAGCCGCACCATGGGCGGCGGCATCGACGCGTCCGTGCCCGACATCATCATCGACGCGCCGGTCGAGCTCGACGCGAGCGTCGACGCGCTCCCCGACGCGAGCGACGACAACTGATCCCGCAGCACGCGCGCCCGCGCGCGGCGCTCCGCACGCTCCCGCGTCCGGGCGGTCCTCGTCGCCCGTGATCTCGCGCCACAAGCCTCGAGCACGAGGCTTGCTACCCCTGGCGTCCACCGGTGTTGCAGCTCCCCGACTCCGAGGTCGCTGCCGCGCTCGTGCGCCATGCGCGAGCCGCGCGTCGCGTCCGACTCGAGATCGACGCGCTCGTCGGCGACGCCCGGCTCGGCCGACGCATCGAGGCGACCGTGGAGGCGCGCCCCGGTGTGGTGCGCGTCGTGGCGAACCCGCGGTCCGGCCGGGTGCTGATCGAGCTCGCTCCCGACGCCGCGATCCTCGCCGAGCTCGAGGAGCTCGCACATCGAGGACAACCGCGCTCACGGGACCGACTACGTCGCCGGCGCCGGATCGGAGACGAGGCGCATGTGCCGAGCGCCCCCCACGCGACCGAGGCGGCCGCCGTCGTCGACGCGCTGCGCTCGAGCGAGCACGAGGGCCTGTCGACCGACGAGGCCCGCCGCCGCCTCGAGCTGTACGGGCCGAACGTCCTCGACGGCGCGCGCCCACCGTCCCGGTTGCAGCTCGCGGTCTCGCAGCTCACGAACCTGCCGACGGCGCTCCTGCTCGGCTCGGCGGTGATCTCGATCCTGCTCGGTGACGTGATCGACGCGGGCGCGATCGTCACGGTCGTGGGCCTCAACGCGGTGATCGGCTACCGGATGGAGCGCACCAGCGAGGAGCTGCTCGCGGCGTGGCAGCACGCCGAGGCGGGCACGGTGGAGGTGCTCCGCGACAGTCGTCCCCAGACCGTGCGCTCCTCGCAGCTCGTACCGGGCGACGTGCTCCTGGTGCGCGCCGGCAACATCGTGCCCGCGGACGCGCGCATCCTCGAGGCGCACCGGCTGTCGGCGGACGAATCCGCGCTCACCGGCGAGAGCGAGCCGGCGCCCAAGCACGACGCGCCGGTCGCGACGAACACCGCGCTCGCCGATCGGACCTCGATGCTGTACAGCGGCACGTCGGTCGCCACCGGGCACGGGCGCGCGATCGTCGTCGCGTGTGGTGAAGCCACCGAGCTCGGGGCCGTGCAGCGGCTCGCCGCCGCGTCGCGGGGGCCGCGCGCGCGGTTGTCGGCCCGGCTCGACGCGCTCGCGTCGCGGCTCGCGTGGTCGGGCCTCGTCGCGTCGGGCATCTCGACGCTCGCGTCGCTCGCGTGGCGCCGCAGGGCCCTCGACGTCGTGCGCGACACGGTCGCGCTCGGGGTCGCCGCGATCCCCGAGGGGCTCCCGGTGACGTCGAACGCGGCGCTGGTCCGCGCGATGTCGCGGATGCGCGAGCGCGGCATCATCGTACGGCGACTCGGCACGGCGGAGGCGCTCGGCGGCGTCACGGTCGCGTGCGCCGACAAGACCGGCACGCTCACCGAGAACCGGATGCGCCTCGAGGTGATGTGGATCGACGGCCACCGCATCGCGGCGAGCGACATCGCGCGCTCCACCACGTGCTCGCCCGACGGGCCGATCGGCGCGCTGCTCGCCGCCGCCGTGCTGAACAGCGACCTCGACTACCACCAGGACAACGGCGGCGCGCTGCACCTCGCGGGCAGCGCCACCGAGCGCGCGCTCGCTCGCGCGGCGGAGGTCGCCGGGTTCGACCTCGGCGCGCTGCGCGCGCGGTTCGGCCGCTTGCGCCTGATCGAGCGCAGCGAGGGAACGCACTACGTGATCAGCGAGCACCGCGCCGCGGACGGCTCGCCCCTCGCGTTCGCCAAGGGCGCACCCGAGCAGATCGTCGAGCTGTGCGCGCTCGGGCCCGACGCCGCGCCCGTGCTCGCCGCGAACGAGCAGCTCGGGGCCGAGGGCTTGCGCGTGCTCGCGGTGGCATCGCGCGACGGGACCGACACACCGTGGCGCCTGCTCGGCCTCGTGGGGCTCCGCGATCCCCTGCGCGCGGGCTCCGCCGACGCCGTGAGGGCCGCAGCGCGTGCGGGGATCCGGACCGTGATGCTGACCGGCGATCAACGCGCGACCGCCGAGGCGATCGCGCGCGAGGTCGGGCTCGACGGCGAGGTGATCGAGGGCGCGGAGCTGCCGGCCCTGCTCGCGGATCCATGCGCGGCCGAGCGGCTCCGCCGGCTCGCGGTCGTCGCGCGTGTCAGCCCCGCCGAGAAGGTCGCCGTCGTCGAGGCGCTGCGCGGTGCCGGCGAGCTCGTCGCGATGGCCGGCGACGGGATCAACGACGCGCCGGCGCTCAAGGCGGCGGACATCGGCATCGCCGTCGGGGTCCGCGCGACCGATCTCGCGCGCCAGACCGCGGACATCGTGCTCGAGCACGAGGACCTGCGCTCGATCCTCACCGCGATCGCCGAGGGGCGGATCGTGCAGGACAACCTGCGGCGGTCCGTGCGGTTCCAGGTCGCTGGCAACCTCGGCGAGGTCCTGCTGATCACCGGCGCCGCGCTCGTCGGGCGCCCCGTGATCTCGCCGCTCGGCCTGCTCTGGATCAACCTCCTGACCGACACGCTCCCCGGCCTCGCGCTCGCGCTCGAGCCCGGCGATCCCGACGTGCTCGATCGACCACCGGCGCCACCGAGCGCGCCGATCCTCGATCGCGCCGACTGGCGCACGATCACGCGCGACGGCAGTGCGATCGCGGCCGCGTCGGGGATCGCCGCGCTGCTCGGTGGTCCGCTCGCCGCGTTCGCGACGATCGGCTCGGTGCAGTTCGGCTACGCGTCGACGTGCCGCACGCCGAACCGCGTCGACTCCGGGCGCCGGTTCGTCGCGATGATCGGGGGCTCCGCCGCGCTGCACCTCGCCGCGGTCGCCGTGGCCCCGGTGCGCAGCTTGCTGCGCCTCAGCGGCTCGGTGCCGCTCGCGCTCGCGAGCTTCGGCCTGTCGTTCGGCGCGCCCCTCGTCGTCGCGGCACGCCGGCAGTGGCGGTACGAGGTGACGCGCCAGGGAACTGCAAGCGGAAAGGACCACGAACGATGAAGCTTCACCTCTCGTCCTTCATGCTCGGCTTCGGCGTCGGCGCGAGCACCGCGGCGGTGGCGCCGCGCCTCCGGCCGGTCGCGCTCGAGCTCGCCACGACCTTCTACAAGATCGCCGACGCGCTGATGGTGCGGGTCGCCCGCAGCCGCGAGGACGTCGCGGATCTCCTCGCGGAAGCGAAGGCGCGCGCTCGCAGCCGGCTCCGTCGGCCCGAACCCGTCGCCGCGTGATCCATGCGCTACCTGCAGGTCGTGCACGCGATCCCCGGGCGCACCCGGCTGCGCTACCCGGCGCTGCGCCGCGAGCCCACCGCCGTCGAGCAGGTCGCCGACGCGCTCGCCGCGACGCGGGGAGTCGAGGAGGTGAAGGTCCGCCCGTACACCGGCAGCGTCCTCGTCTACCACGCGCGCGCCGTGACGAGCGACGCCCTCGTCGAGGTCGCGCGGCGGACGCTGAAGATCGAGCACGTCGTCGGGCTGGGCGAGTCGCCGCCGCTGGATCCCGAGGTGCCGAAGCTGTCGCAGATCGCGAAGCTCGTCGCGACCGCGTTCCGAGAGATCGATCGCGATGTCCGCCGCAAGTCGGGCGGCAGCTTCGATCTCGGGACGCTCGCGACGCTCGGCTTCTTCGGCGCGGGAGCCGTCCAGGTCGCGGTCGATCGCGAGCTGCCGGTGCCGCCGTGGTGGAACCTCGCGTGGTGGGGCTACAACACGTTCATCATCAACGAGCAGGACGAGATCGCGGCCGGGGACGTCGACGCCGATAGCGGATAGCTGCTCGGGTCACGCCTGCGGCTCGAGCTTGCCCCGCGCGGCCTGCACGACGGCGCGCGCGCGGCGCTTCCACACCTCGGGCGCCCGCTGCAGCAGCTCGCGCGTGCGATGGTGCTCCTCGTGCGGCGCGCCGCCCTCCTCGACGGGCGGTGGTGTGCGGCCGCGCTCCTCGTGCGCCATCGGCGCACCGCTCGCCTCGGCCATGGGGGGCGACGGCTCGGCCGCGCTCTGGGCGCTGGCCCTCCCAGGACCGCGCTTGCGGACCAGCATCGTGATCCCGGCGCCGAGCAGCACGCCGAGCGCGAGCTCCATCCCACCCAGCAGGGCCACGCCACCCGCACCGACCACGGTCAGCGCCGGGTGACGTCGCGCGAACTGGAGGGCACGGCTCGACGTGGGCGCACCGTTCCGCGGTGCGGTGCTCGGCGTCGTGGCAGAGGCGTCGGGCGCGGTCTGCGTGTCGGTTGGCGTGTCGGTCGGCATGCCGGTGCACGGGTGCATCGGCCGTACCGGTCAGCGCACGGAGCGCGCGCAGCGAAACCCGATGTGCGCGTAGCGCTGGGTCGCGTCGTAGATCGCGTTGAACGGATCTCGCAGGTGCGACTTCGCGACGAACGCGGGCTGCCGCCACGAGCCTCCGCGCACCACCCGCGGGTGCGTGGCGCTGCCCTCGCGCACGGGATTCATCGTCGGGAGGTCCTCGTAGCCGCGGGTGCGCTCGTCGCGGTAGTAGGCATCCGCGGTCCACTCGGCGACGTTCCCCGCCTGGTCGCGCGTGCCGAACGGGCTCTCTCCCCACGGATAGCTTCCGGGCGGCGCGAGGTAGGTGTAGCCGTCGCTGCCGTCGGGATCGCCGAAGAACCGCAGCGGGATCGGGATCAGCTGCCGCTCGATCTCGCGCATCGCGACGACCCGCGGCTGGCCATGGTTGAAGTCGGCGAGCTGCTCGGTCTCGCCCCACGGCCAGTCCGCGCCGACGCGATCGCCGCGCGCCGCGCGCTCCCACTCGGCCTCGGTGGGTAGCCGCGCGCCGCGCCACCGGCAGTACGTCATCGCCTCGTCCCAGGTCACGTTGACCATCGGGCCGTCGTCGAGGATGTAGCGCTCGTCTCCCGCGACCAGCGCGTCGAGCGTGCAGCCGCCCGCGGCCACGCAGCGCCGGTAGTCCTCGACGCTGACCTCGTGACGATCGATCGCGTACGCGTCGAGGAACACCTCGCGCGGCGCCATGTGCGTGAGCTCGGCGTAGTAGTCGGAGCAGAAGTCCGTCGGCTGACCGCCAGGCCCGTGCAGCCGCGGGATCGCGTTGGGTGGGAAGTACGCGAGCTGGCACTGCGCGAGGGCCGCGGCGGCATCCTCCTCGTCCACGCCCATCACGAACGTGCCCGCCGGGACGAACACCTCGACGCGGCGGGGCGCCTCGATCCGCACCGCCCGCCCGGCCCGGTCGCCGGCGACACCGCTCCCCGTCCCCATCAGGACCAGGACCACGGAGGGTGCAGCGAGCCCGAGCAGCGCGCGGCGCATGTCCACAGGTTTAGCGCGGCGCGGAGAGCCACGCGAGGGCGATCCGCACGCGCTCGACGCTCCCCACCGGCGCGGCGGCGAGCTCGGCGAGCAGCGAGGTGGTCATCGCGGCGCGCCCGCGCAGCGCGACGAGCCGGGCGAGCGCATCACTCGCGACCTCCGGTGCGTGATCCGCCGCGAGGCGGGACAGGAGGGCCGGATCGGCGATCGTGCGCGCCGCCACGCGACGGACCTGGGGCGCGTCATCGTCGACCGCGGCGACCCGAAGCGCGTCCGCGCGATCGCCGAGCCGCGCGAGCGCGGCCGCGCGGACGTCGGCGTCGTCGTCCGCCGCGAGCTGCCGCAGGTCGGGCTCGCGCGCCGCCGGCACCGCGGCCACGCGGACCTCGGCGGCCGGATCCGAGATCGCGGCGACCACGGCGTCCGGATCGATCACCGCGAGCGCGGCCACCGCGCGGGCGCGCACGCGCTGGTCGCGATCGGCGGCGAGCTCGTGGAGCCGGCGCGTCACCGCCGGTGTGGCCCCGGCGCGGCCCCGGCGCGCGGCGGTGTCGGCGCAGGCGGCGCGCACCGACGCGTCACGATCGCGGAGCCCGCGCAGCACGAGGGTCGCCGGGCCGTCCGCGGGGATCGCGGCGCACACCGCCTCGCGCACCGCCGCGGTCCCGCGCGCGAGCCAGCCCGCGAGCCGGCGGGTCACCGCGGGATCCGGCGCGTGCGCGTGGGCCTGGAGCGCGCCGACGAGCACGCCTCCGTCGAGCGCGCGGCGCACGATCGCGCGCGCGCGGTCGGCGCGACCGAGGGCGACGAGCGCGCGCACCTGCGCGAGCGCGACCTCCGGATCGGCGCGGAGCTCGCCCGGCAGCGCGGCGGCGAGGTCCTCGACCGAGGACGTGTCGTCGAGCGCGGCGAGCGTGGCGATCGCCGCCTTCCGCACCTCGCGGTCGAGCGTCGCCGAGGCGAGTGGGCGAACGTGCGCGGCGAGCGAGGTGGCGCGCACGTGGCCGATCGCCTCGACCGCGAACCGGCGCGCGTCGGTGCCGCTGCCGCCCAGCGCCTCGTGGAGCGCCGCGAGCATCACCCGCTCGATCGCGGGGCGGCGCGCGGGATCGTCGGGTGGCGCCGCGGCGACCCGGCGCGCCGCGCGCGCGAGCTCGCCGGCGGCGAGGAGCTTCGCGATCACGGCCGCGAGCGGCCGCTCCACCCGCACCAGCGACGCGGTCGCCGCGCCGGCCTGGCGTCGGTCGCGCGCGAAGCTCCAGCGCAGGTGAACGCGATCGTCGTCGGACAGGAGCTCGACCGGGGGCGCCTCGACGAGCGGCGCGTCGGCGAGCACATCGCGGACCGCGAAGTCGAAGTCCGCGCTGCCGCTCGTCTCGATCCGAACGACGTCGAGCCGGCCGTCGCGATCGATCGCGAGCTCGGCGGTTGCCACGAGCGCCATGTCATTGAGCGCGTGCGACGCCGCGAGGCGCACGCGGCAGTCCTCGAGGAACTGCGCCCAGCGCGGCTGGATGTGCTGCGCGACTGCGTTCAGGTACACCGCGCCCGGAGTGCTCCCGTCGAGCGCGGGCGGGGACGGCAGCGCGTGCAGCACCACCGTCGGCGGGCTCGGAGCGACGGGCTCGGGCGCGCCGCCACACGCGATCAGACAGGCGACAGTCGCGAGCGCGATCGGGAGACGGCCCCGCACGCGTTCACGATGTCACATGCTGTCGAGCGGTGCATCCAGCGGGTCGCCCCCGCCGTCGAGCCCGGCGTCCATCCCCGCGTCGGGGACCCCGGCGTCGGGCGGCGCGGGCGGTGGGACATCGAACGTGAACGTCGGGTTGAACCGCCCCGCGCCCACGAACGTGTCGAACTCCTTCTCGTAGATGACGGTGTCGGTGGCGTCCTTGCCGACGACGAGCAGCGTCGCGGGCCCGAACGGCAGGTCCATCACGTTCTGCGGGAACTGCTCGGTGAGCGGCCAGCACGGCGCGTCCTCGCTCCCGTTCATCGCGTCCCCGCGGTTGTTGCGCTGGGTGACGAGCTGCCCACCGGCGACGAGCGTGAGGTTCTGCTCGACGACCATCGCCGGCTCGCACGACATCCCGCCCCACGACAGCCGGTACAGGAACTGCCCGGTGTAGGTGCGCGTCCACGCCGTGTGGGGGACGAAGACGTTGATCTCCGACGGCGCGCCCGACGAACCCGCCACGCCCATCTTGGTGACGGGCTCGTGCACCAGCGAGCCGCCGGCGCCGTCGAGCGGCGTGAGCGTCACTTGATACATGCCGGTCGGCAGGTCGATGAACGTGAGCTGCCCGTCCCCGCACGCCTTCTCGAGCGACTCGGTGATGGCCGGGTCGTCGGCGTGCACGATCTCGACGCGGACGTTCACCACGCCGAGATCCGAGCACGCGTCGCTGTCGAACATCAGGTCGGGATAGTGGTTGAACTTCCACTTCACGACCGTGGAGCCCGGGAGGACGCAGTCGGGCGTCGAACAGGGTGGGAGCGGGTCGTCCCCGCACGACAGCTGCGCGAGCAGCGCAACACCCGCGACGGAGGCGACCCGCATGGCCCTCACGCCTTCGCTTCTCCGCGGACGTGCAGGCCGAGGTGACGGCGCACCGAGAAGTACTGCTCGCTCACCGAGTACGCCAGCAGGTCGCGCAGCCGGTCCTTGACCGACAGGCTCGACAGCGCCGCGCCCTCGGTGGCGATCGCCTTCGCTGCCGTCTCGAGGTCGTTCGCGACGATGAACCCGACGCGGTTCGCGGTGAGGTCCGTCGCGGTCCGCCAGCCCGAGATCAGGCCGTTGCCGACCCGCCCCGACAGCTTCGCGGACAGCTCCCCGACCTGCTCGAGCAGCGGGCCCGGGACGTGCGCCTTGAGCGAGCTGGCGAGGTTCTTCGCCTCGTCGTTCGCCAGCTCGATGAACGGCCGGCCGTCGTGGGCGGTCACCGCCGCGCCGCTGGCGAGCACGCTCGCCGCGAACGCCGACTCGAGCTTCGGCAGCGTCCCGAGGGCGAGCGTCACGAACCGCTCGGGCCGCAGGTACGCCATGCGCTTGCCGACCTCGAACGCGAGCTCGCGCTCGTCGCTCTTGGTGATCAGCGGCGCGCCGACGAGCAGCGACGGCACGAGCCGCGACCGCTCGGCGCCGAGCCCGACGGTGTTCGCGACGCGCAGGCCGTCGCCCTGCTCCTGCAGCCACACCATCGGCGCGGGCTCGATCGCGAGCACGCCCGAGACGTACTTGACGATGCGGCTCACGGTCCGGTTGTCGCGGTCGAGGTCGGTCCGGCTCTCGGGCGACAGCCCGAACGCGGTGATCGGCTGCGCCGTGCTCGCCGCGAGGGCGCCGAGCGTCGACGAGAAGATCGCGCCGACGTGGCGGTCCTCCTTGGGATGGATCACCGCCTTCTGCCACAGCTCCTCGGTCAGCCGGCGCGGAGCCGGCGTGAACTGCGAAGGCCGCAGCCGGAGGTACAGCTGCTGCTCCTCCTCGGAGGCCGCGCCGAGGAACACCAGC
>Ga0164243_10003845_pt1 | contig 23829 bp, 43 predicted proteins | sample OricompcompostOP_FD_108781 | JGI IMG/M metagenome (GOLD analysis project Ga0164243, IMG submission 108781) | Organic Plus compost microbial communities from Emeryville, California, USA - Original compost - Organic plus compost (OP) | ecosystem: Engineered > Solid waste > Mixed feedstock >...
CGGCGTCGGACATTTCGACGCCGAACTCCTCCTCGGTCGCCATGCACAGTTCCACGCTGTCGAGGCTATCGCAGCCCAGATCGTCGGTGAAGCTGGCGTCGGTCGTGATCCGGTCGGGGTCCACCCCCAAATGCTCCAGCACCATCTTGTGGGCGCGCTGTTCGATTAACTTGTCGGCCATGTCATCCTCCTTGGTGGGTCCATCGTCGGGGAGGAGGTTGCCCCCCTCCCTCCCGGGGAACCACGGCGATCAGTCGTCGTCGTCCCCGCCTTCGCCCTCAAAGCCGAAGTCCGGCTCGTCGGGGTCGGTCGAAGCCTCGCGGCCCTCGCCGGTATAGTCGTCGGCGCTGGCGCGGGTCAGCATGACGTGCTTGCCGATGGCGCGGTGAAGCTGGAGGACCGCGCGATCCTCCTCGTCCTCGCCGAACGTCTTGACCTTGCCGCTGATCACGATGTCGGTGCCCATGTTGACCTTTGTCAGCAGGACGCGGATCGACTGGACGCCATTGCTGGCGATGGCCTCGGCCACCTTGCGGACCAGTTCCTTCGCGGCGTGTTCGCAGGCGGCGGCGACATCGCGCTGTTCAGCCTGGCTCGTTCCCGACCACGGCTTCGGCCGGGCCTTGATCGTCTCCAGCAGGAAGTCGCGGACATCGAACACCAATTCGTCGGTGCCGAGATCCAGTTCATCGACCATGTTCTCCATGCGGTCGATGGCCGTGGTGTGTTCGGCCTCGGCGTCCCACCCGGTCCCTTCCTGCTCGCCGGCATCAGCGGCGTAATCGGGCAGGGCTTCGCCGCTGCCATCGCCTTCGATCTGGGCGACATCGCCCTCGGCGGCCGGGGTGGCCCCCTTCTTAGCTGCCATCTTCGTTCTCCTTTCGTGGTTTGACCCGCACAGGCGGGTCCGGGAAATGGCCCGGCGAGAGCCATATCGTCTCGCTACGCCAGCGATGCGGCCGGGTGAACACCAGCGCGCAATAATCGGCCATGCCGCCCTCGAACGGGCTGGCCATTGTGTCCATCAGGTGGCCCGGGGGCATCGTGTGCCGCTCCCGGTAGATGCAGGTATGCGACGGCTTCCAGCGGCCGGCGAACTTGTTGTCGCGCCAGCGGTCCTGCGAGGCGAGGAAGGCAATCGGCAAGATGAAGGCGGCGCGCCGGACATTGAAGCGATCGAGGACCGTCGCGATGATCAACTCGGCGATGTCCGGCTCATAGCTGTAGGGCGGGTTGCAGATCACCGATGTCTCGCGCCCGGCCCACATCGGCATTCGCGTGATCTGGTTCAGGATATTGCCGCGCATGAACTTGTGGCGCGGTTTCCTGTCGATGACATCGGAGCCGATGGTCGGGTGGCCGTATCGCTTGGCGACATCAAGGATATTGCCGCGCCCACAGCAGGGGTCCCAAATCAGGTCGTCGCCGAAATCAACGCCGTGCATCAACTGCTCGACGACGCGCGGGGACTCACAATACCAGTCGTAGGGGGCGCGATCCCATTTCTTAGATCGGGCACCCCCGGCAGGACGATTGACCATTACCCCTCCCCGGACGCCGCTTGGCGGTTCTGTTTCTCATACCAGTCGAGGGCCTCCTCGACGCGGCCGAGGGTCTTGGCCCTGATCGTGCCCCGGGACTTGGCCCGCGACCATGTTGATTCGGCGACCCGCGCGATGCGGAGCACGTCCTTCATGGTCAAACGGGCCGCGAATGTGCGGTCCTCGACCGCTTTCATCTGTTCGGCTGGTGTCGGCATAGGCGGCTAGTGATAGTCGCCAACTTTATGCGCGGCAATTGCTAATTGCGACTTGCCTGGCCGTCGGAGGATTGGCAAGGTGTGCACCGGGGGCATCCCCACCCACCACATAGGAGACGCCTCTATGGCGACCGAGGAAACCATCAGCGTCCATCCGGGCGACATCATCCAAGACAGCGCCGGCCAGCTTATGCTTGTCACCCAGACGAAGCCCCGCTTCATCGGTGCGGTGCAGCGCTGGCACGACGGCATCGAAATGCAGGAACGCTATCACCGGCTCCGGCCGGGATCGTTCGTCGTCTGCGGGGCCGCGCATCTGCTTCCCGAGGAGATCGCACAGGCCCGGCGCGACAGCCTCAAGCTGGCAGCGGAAATCGCCAAGGAGCGGGGCTGATGGCTGTCGTCATGATCTTGCGCGGCGATGCGTTCGGCCGCGCCACCGGCTTTGAGGGCCAGTATCTCCGCGACTTCGATTTCGAGGCCCATGATGGCGTCGGGCTGATCGACATGACCCCCGACCTCCAGCAGGCCAAGCAGTTCGACGATCTGGCCGAGGCGATCACCTATCGCGGGCGCTCGCCGATCTGTCGGCCGGTGCGTGCGGACGGCCAGCCGAACCGGCCGCTGACCGCGACCACATGGGAGTTCAAGACGATATGAGCACGCTGATCGAAGCGATGCGCGGCAGGCTGGCGCGGCGGTCCTATCGCCGGGCCATGCTGCGCGCCATCGACGCCGCCGCCGAGCCGAGCGAGATATGGGGGGCCTGCAATCGCAGCGACGGCCTCCGTGCGATCCGCGCTTTCGAGCGGCTGAACGGCAAGCCCTTCAACCCACACGACCAGACGTGTTGCGCCGTCGTGCGCGGCACCGGCCCCAAGCACCGCCGCGCGCTATTCGGGCGCGTGGCCGCGCACAACCAAGGAGAATGACATGGCGATCTACGGAGTGACGATCAAAGGCCGGCGCAAGCGCCTGCTGGTCAAGGCGACCAGACGGCCGAGGCCAAGGCGCTGTTCGTCGAGGCCAAGGCCCTGACGGCCGAGGAAATGCAGGACGCGCTCGATGAAGGCGAGTCGGTCTGGAAGCCCGGCACCGATCTGCCCGACGACGAACCCGCCGCCGAAACCACCACCACGGAACAGCCGGCCGAGGCCGACTGATACCGGGGCATTGCCCCCCGCCCCGGTGGGCCGGTCGGACGCCCCCCACATCGTCCGGCCGGCCCTTTTCATCCCGAGAGGAACATCATGCCGAAACAAGTCGAGATCACGCCCGATGTCCGCGCCGTTCTGGAACGAGGCGCATGGGCCGAGGGCGGCACATTTCATCTGCCCGAGGGCCATCTGGAGCGCCCGCTCTACGAGGCCTGCGACAAGGTTCTGCGCGCCCTTGGCGGCAAGTGGGACCGCAAGGCGCGCGGCCATCGGTTCGCGGCCGACAAGCGCCAGGCCCTTGAGGACGCGCTGAACAGCGGCGTCGCGGTCGATCAGAAGCGCACGCTGGAACAGTTCTTCACCCCGACCGATATCGCCCGGCAGGCGGCCGACATTCTCGATCTACCCCGGGCTGATGTTCGCCGCGTCCTTGAGCCGAGCGCCGGAGCCGGCGCGCTGGTCCAAGCCCTTCGCGAGCATGGCGTCGATCAGATCGTCATGGTGGAAATCGACCCCGCGCTGGCCGACGCCTTGGCTGATCAGGCCGGGCCGGACGACGTGGTGCTGTGCGCCGATTTCCTGACGTGGGAGCCGCACCCGCTATCGCCGCCCATCGACGCGGTGCTGATGAACCCGCCGTTCGGCAATGGCGCGGACATCGCCCATGTGACCCGCGCCCTCCATTATCTGCGCCCGGGCGGCGTGCTGGTGTCGGTGATGTCGCCGCACTGGACCTTCGCCAAAGACCGGGCCTCCGAAGCGTTCCGGGGGCTGATCAACGATCACTCCCATGAATGGACCCCGCTCCCCGAGGGGTCTTTCCGCGCCAGCGATACCGGCGTGAACACGGGGCTTCTCACCATCCGGAAAGGAACAATTTGATGCGTATCGTCCAATTGCACGCCGAGAACTATAAGCGGCTCGGCGTCGTCGAAATCAGCCCCGAGGGGCACATGATCACCGTCGGCGGCAAGAACGGCCACGGCAAGTCCAGCGTCCTCGGCGCGATCTATGTCGCCCTCAAGGGGCGCGCTGTCGCCCCGCCGAAGCCCATCAGGGACGGGGAGGAGAAATGCACGATCCGCCTCGATCTGGGCGACATCGTTGTGACCCGGAACTTTCACCAGAAGGAGGGGATGGAATATACCGACACCCTCAAGGTCGAGAGCGCCGATGGCCTGCGCTACAGCAAGCCGCAAGACGTGCTGAACGCGCTGTTGGGCGAGATCGGGTTCGATCCGTTCGAGTTCGTCAATCTCAAGCCGAAAGATCAGGTCGCCCGGCTCCTCCAGATGGTGCCGCTGTCGATTGATCTGGACGAGTTCGCCGAGGCCGACGCCTCCGACATGGCGAACAGGCGCGATGTGAACCGGGAGGTCGCCCGGCTCAAGGCACAGGTCGATGGCATCCCCAAGGAGGAAGTCCCGGCCGATCTGGCCGACCGCGCGGCGCTGACTGACCAACTTGGCAACGCCGCCAACACCAACGCGGCGATCAGCCGTGAGGAACAGCGGCGCGAGGCCGAGCGCACCCGGATTTCCGGTGGTCGCCAGCAGATCACCGACAAGCGCACCCGCGCCGAGGAACTGCGCCAGCAGGCCCACGCGCTCGATCAGGAGGCGAACGATCTGGAGAGCAAGGTCAATGCCGCCGAGAAGGCGCTCGATGATCTGCCGGCGCTGGACCCGTTCGTCGATACCGACGAAATCCGCCAGAAGCTGCGGGACGCCGAGGCCGCGCAGGCCATCGCCGACCGGCAGGCACGGCGCGCCGAACTGGTCGCCGAACTGGAGGCCGCCGAGAAGAAATCGCAGGGCTACACCGATGCGATGGCCGAGCGGGCGAAACAGCGCAACGAGGCGCTGGCCAGCGCGGAAATGCCGGTCGAGGGCCTGTCGTTCGCCATCGGCGAGGACGGCGCGGCGACGCTGATGTGGGAGGGCCTGCCCTTCGACAAGGATCAGATCTCCACCGCCGCGCAACTCCGGGTAAGCACCGCGATTGGCATGGCGGCGAACCCCCGCCTCCGCGTCCTCCGCATCATGGACGGCTCGCTGCTGGACGAGGACTCGATGCGGATGCTGGCCGAAATGGCCGAGGCCGAAGATTTCCAGCTTTGGGTCGAGGTCGTCGGCGAGGGCGGCGTCGGGATCATCATGGAGAACGGCACGATCAAGGGCGCGCCCGCGCCGGAGGCGGACGCCGGCCAGGATGAAAGCGCGGCCGAGGAAAAGCCGAAGGCCAAGGCGAAGAAGGCCGCACCGGCCAAGGACGAAGGGAAATTGCTGTGACCCAATATCTGACCGCCAAGTTCTCCGAGGCCGACAAGCGGGCCTATACCTACCACAATGATGGCGACCCGGTTGCGGTCGGGGACCGGGTGCTTGTGCCCGGGCGGGGCGACAAGCCCCGCACCGTCATCGTCGCGGAAATCGGGGTGCCCAAGCCCGAAGGCTTCGACACCAAGGCGATCCTCGGTCTGGCCCCGCCGCCAGCCGAGGAGGAGGGCAAGCTGCTATGAGCGCCGCCGATCTGACCCCCGCCATGCGCCAGCAATGCGCGATGCTTTGCGGCTATATCCGCAACACCGCACAGGTGCCCCTCGCCCTCCATGATTTCGACGACGACTGGACGCCGGCCGGCGACACCTATCGCGATTGGCTCAAGCAGGGCGGCTATATCGAGGAGCGCGAAGCGGACCCCGAAGCCGGCGAGCCGGGCGGCATCTACCTGACCCCCGAAGGGAAGGCGGTCGCCAATGTCGGGTAGGCCAGACCAGCCGGTCAAGACGCTGATCGGCCACGAACCGGGACGCGAGGGGGAATACCCCTCGCTGTTCACCATCGGCACTCCGATGCGCTCGGGCCAGCCGCCCGTCGATCTGATCACCTATCGCGAGGACAACTTCGGCGATCACGGCCTCGGCTGGTTCGATGTCCATGCCGGTGGGCGGATCATCGCCAGCGTCGCGGCGCGCGCGGTCGCCGAAATCCATTACTCCGAGGAGCAACAGCCATGAACAAGCGCGATTACGAGAAGGCTATCGAGGCCGAAGTCGAGAACTGGCCCGGCGTCACCGTCGAGTTCGTCAACCCGACGGGCAAGGGGCACCCCAAGGCGAAGTTCACCTATGAGGGCAAGATGCTCTCGCAGGCCTATGCCGGCACCCCGTCCGACGCCGCGTTCGGCGTCCATCAGATGCTCGGCGACATGCGGCGGTGCATGAAGAAACTCGGGGCCACCCGGACCAAGCCGGAGCCGAGCAAGGAGGAGGACGAGGCCCCCTATCGCAAGCCGAACGACGGCCGGGCCAAGCGCCCAGACCCGGTGAAGCGCGATCCCGCCCCCCCTGTCCCTGATGTCGCCGACAAGCTGGTTGCGGCGGGCGCGGCGACGCCGGAACAGGCCAAGGAGGCCCGGGCGGCGAAGAAGGTCGAGCCGGCGATCATGATGCGCCACGAAGGGCCGGAGGGGACACAGGACCAGCCGGACGAGGACGCGATCAGGGCGGCGTTCGAGGCGCGCGTCGCGGCCATCGTGGACGGCATCTATTTCGGCCTGCCCGCCGATGTCTATCACGCCGTTCCCCGGCTTTCGTCATCGGGGATTCAGAAGATCTGCGTCAGCCCGGCGACGTTCTGGCGCGGCTCATGGTTCGACCCAGATCGGCCGGCCGCCGACGAGGACGAGACGATCTGGCAAATCCTCGGCCGCGCCTATCACACGGCCAGGCTGGAGCCGCACCTGTTCGAATCGACCTATGTGCGCGAACTCGACAAGGCAGACATGCCGAAGGGGTCGCTGTTCACCGGCACGGACATGGGGCCGGTGCTGGAGGAATGGGGTTTGAAGAAATCAGGCAGCGTGGCCGAGCAGGCCGAACGCCTCGCCGACGCCGGCTTCCCGGTCAACAAACTCTGGCACATCGCCAAGGCCGAGTGGGAGGCCGCGCGCAATGGCCGCACGCCCTTGCCGGCCAAGCACTACGACCAGATGATCACCGACCGCGACCGGATCACGGCCAACAGTCAGATCGCCCCGCTCCTGCAAGGCGGCGAGGCCGAGGTTTCGATCTTCTGGACCGATGAGCATGGCGTCCAGATGAAGGCCCGCGTGGACTATCTGACCCGCGATTGGTGGGCGGACTTCAAGACGTTCGACAACAGCCGGGGCAAGCACCTGCGGCAGGCGCTGGTCGATGCTGTGCGATACAACCGCTACTACATTCAGGCCCCGGTCTATCGCGAAGCCATCGAGCAGATCAGGATGAACGGCCTCCAGATCATTGAGGCGCAGACCGATGATCAGCGCGCCCTCGTCGCCGCGCTCCAGATGAAGCCGGGCGAACTGGCCTGCTGGTATATCTTTCAGGAGAAAGGCGGCATCCCGAACCTGCTGGCCTATGAGTTCCCGTTCTACTCGGTCCCCTACACCCGCCTGTTCGAAGCCGAAGCATTCGCCAAGGACGAGGCCCGCAAAAAGGCGGTGCTGGAGGCGCAGAAGTCGCGGACATCGCTGTTCATCAAAGGTGCCGGCGAGGTCTTGCAGGCGAAGAAGCTGTTCGTCCTCTACAGCCAAGTCTATCAGCCCGGCGAGCCATGGGCACCAATTGAGGCCGTCGGCACGTTCAGCGACGAGGATTTCCACCCCTATTGGTTGGAAGGCTCGCTCGTATGAGCGATCTGCTCGGCCAGCCGGACCCGATTATTCGGGTCGTCGATTTCGAGGCCACCGGCCTTGAGATCGGCGCGGCGGTGGTCGAGGTCGGGTTCACTGATCTGAACGCGGCCACCCGGGAAATCGGGCAGACCAGCGCCACGCTTTGCCGGGTCGCCCAGATGCCGCCAGCGACCCGGGCTATCCACCATATCCGCGCCGAAGATACGGCGGGCTTTCCGCCCTATGATCGCCGCTGCCTCTATGAGGACGCGGTGCGGGCGGGGGTCTATGCTTGGGCGGCACACAGCGCGCAGTTCGAGGAGCGGTATCTGATCGGGTCGCTCCCGACCTTTTGCACCAACAAGGCGGCGCTGCGCCTCTGGCCGGACGCGCCAGGCCACAGCGTTTTCGCGCTCCTCTATTGGCTGGAGGATCAGGGCCGGGTCACGTTCGATCAGGCCCGCGCCTACCCCCCGCATCGCGCAGGCCCCGACAGCTACGCCACCGCCGTGCTGTTGAAGGCGATGCTGGACGAGGGGCTGACAGGCCGGACGCTGCGGGAATGGAGCGCCGAGCCGAGGATATTCCCGACATGCCCAATCGGGGATTGGCGCGGCCGGCCATGGGCCGACTGCGATTGGGGCTTCCTCCAATGGATTTTACGCAAGATCGACGACCCCGAGATCCGCTTCAACGCGGCACTCGAACTTGAACGAAGGGAACACAGCGATGAACGATAAGACCAAGACCAGCGAGCCGGAGACGGCCGATTTCACCGAGGAGGTCGCCCCCGCTGGCGGTCGCGATCTGGCCACCCGCGAAGATCAGGGCCGCTCGATTTCGACGACTGGCGAGCAATCGGCGTGGAACCCCATGGCGATGATGTCCATGGTCCGCGAACTGGCGCTCGACGAGCGGATCGACGGCACGAAGCTGGAGACGATCATGCGCGTCGCCAACGAACAGCAGGACCGCGCCCGCGAGATCGAGTTCTATCAGGACAAGAACAAGGCGGTGCGCGACATGCCGCTGATCCGCAAGGACGGCCGGATCGTGATCCTCGATAAGCAGCACCCCGAGGACATGAGCAAGGCGCGGGTGCAGGGGCATTTCGAGAAATGGCCCGATGTGCAGGCGGCGATCACGCCAGTGCTGGACCGCTACAATCTGACGCTGACCCACAAGATTGATCACGCTGACGGCCAGACGGTCGTCATCGCTGTGCTGACCCACGACAACGGCTATCGCGAGGAAAGCGGGCCGATGCGGCTCCCGATTGATTCCAGCGGCGGCAAGAACAACGTGCAGGGGGCCGGCTCCTCGCAGACCTATGGGATGCGCTACACCGCCCGGGCGATCTGCGGCCTCAAGTTGGTCGGTGGCCAGCAGGACGACGACGGCAATCTGACCGCGATGCCGGACGAGCCGCTGAACGATCAGCAGCAACGCCGCGTCGAGGAAGCCGAACGCGCGGCCGAGCGTGGCCCCGAAGCCTATGAGACGTGGTTCTCGTCGATCCCTGCCATCGACCGCGCATGGATGATCCAGTCCGGCCGGCACGCCGCGCTCGGCGGCAAGGCTATACTCCCGGGCACCAAGCCGGAACCGAAAGCCGAGGGCGCGCCGCCCAAGGGCAACGGTGGCCGCAAGGGGCCGACGACGACGCCCGAGGACTGGACCAAGCAATACGAGGCCGATTGCGCCGCCGCGCCTGATCTGGGCGCGCTGGCCGAATTGCAGGACCGCCAGCGCAAGACGCTGAACGCCCTCAAGGAGCGCGACAAGGCCCTCCATGATCGCTGCGTCAAGGCCGGCTCCGACGCCTACGCCCGGCTGTCCGGCCAGGATGGCGGCGACGGTGATATGTTCGGCGGGGAGCAGGGCTGATGGCGTTCGTGATCAAGCGCACCGATCAGGGGGGCGGCTTTGTCGCTCCTCCGGGGTCAGCCAAGGCTTACACCCATAGCAAAGAGCGCGCCCGGCGCTTTCCCACCCGCGCCGCCGCCGAGGCTGAACGGTGCCCGGGCAACGAAATCATCATGGAGGTATAGGTGGCGTTCTACATCAACCGCGTGACCATCGTCGGCCGCTTGGGTGCCGATGCCGAAATGCGATCATTCCAGAACGGCGGCGCGGTGGTCAATTTCCGCGTCGCCACGTCCGAGACGTGGAAGGACCGCAACGGCGAAAAGCAGGAGCGCACCGAATGGCACTCCATCGCCGTGTTCGCGAAATGGCTGATCGACGACGCCTCCAAGCTGCGGAAGGGCGACATGGTGATGATCGAGGGGATGCAGCAAACCCGGAAGTGGCAAGATCAGGGCGGCAACGACCGCTACACCACCGAATGCGTCCTCAAGGGCTTTGAGCACACCCTGTTCAAGATGGCCCCGCGTGATCGCCAGCAGGGCGGTGGCGGCGGCTCCGATTGGGGCGGCGGCGGATCGTCGGGCGGCTTCGGTGGCTCGTCTGGCGGCGGCGGGTTCAACGACGATCTCGACGACGACGTGCCTTTTTAAGCATGGCCGGCCCCGCTCCCCTTCCCCCACGCGACGGCGACAAGATTCAGGCCCGCCAGCGCATCAACGTCGAGGTCCGGACAGGACATCGGCCGCACCCGAACACGCTGCCTTGTGTCGATTGCGGTCATGTCTGGAGCGAGGGGGAGCGGCGGCACGAATACGATCATTATCGCGGGTATGGGGCTGATCATCATTACGATGTCGAGCCGGTTTGCACGCTTTGCCATGCGCGCCGCGATAGCGCGAAAGCGAACCAGACTCATTGCAAGTCAGGGCACCCCTTCAATCAGGAAAACACGGGACGAAAGGCAAATGGCACAAGATTTTGCCGCGAATGCCGGCGCATCCATGATCGGAAAAGGAAACGACCAGATGGCTACTGGACCAGAGAAAACCGCCGCAAAAGAGAAGCTAAAGCGGCTGCTCGAAAGGGAGGGAACGGGGATCAGTTGGGCCGATCTAACGATGAATCCGTGGATAGGCTGCACCAAAGTCAGCCCGGCGTGTGATCATTGCTACGCCGAAGATCTGGCAACTAATCGCCTCGGGGTGACGTGGGGGCCGGGCGCTCCGAGACGCCGCACCGCGCCGGGCAACTGGTCGAAGCCGCCGCGCTGGAATCGGATCGCCGAAGAAGCCGGCGAGCGGCTGACCGTGTTCTGCGCCAGCCTGGCCGATTGGGCGGACAACGCGGTCGATGATCAGTGGCGCGCCGATCTGGCCGCCATGATCATCGCGACCCCATGGCTGACGTGGATGCTGCTGACCAAGCGCATCGGCAATGTCCGGGCGATGCTGGAGGCCATGTTCCCCGACGGCGTGCCGGACAATCTGGCGCTCGGCGTCACCATCGCCAACCAGCAGGAAGCCGACCGCGATCTGCCCCGGGCGCTGTCGGTCAAGGCCGGCCTCGGGATCAAGCGCCTGTTCGTCTCGATGGAGCCGCTGCTCGGCCCCGTCGATATCAGCCGCTACCTGTCCGCCATCGACCTTGTGATCGTCGGCGGCGAGAGCGGCAAGGACGCGCGCATCATGCAACTCGATTGGGTCCGGTCGCTGCGCGATCAGACGAAGGAAGCCGGCGTTCCCTTCCATTTCAAACAGTGGGGGGAGTGGATCGCGACAGCGCAGATCGGCTTCCACGGATTCGAACGGTGCCGGCGCGTCGATATCGCTCCGCACGCCTATTTGCGGGTGGGGGTCCGTCGTTCCGGGCACACCATCGACGGCTTTGAGCACAGGGAGCACTTCCAATGACCGAGACGCATATCAGCACCAAGGAGAAACCCGGCGATTACGACGCCATCGAGACGGCCAAGCCGGACGAGCCGCTGTTCGCAATTCAGGGCGGCGACCCGCTTGGCCCCAAGACCGTGCTTTTCTGGGCGGGCGCGGCGCGCAAGCTGGCCGGCGAAACCGAGAACGAAAAGGACCGGGAACGCCTGCTCCGCAAGGCGACCATGGCCGAGGAGGTCGCTTGGGCGATGCAGGAGTATCAGCGCGGGGTCGCGCCGGTTGAGGAGGTCCGGGCCAGCTACGCGGACGAAGGCCTGTCATTGCCGGGCGATCCCGCCGACCGGGTGAAGATCCGTTCGGCCCTGATCGCTGCCGTCGGTCGGCTGAACAACGCCATCGGCATCGCGAAGGAGGTCGAGGAGGCCCTCGTCGCCATGGAGCAACACCCGGAAGCGCAGGCGTCCATCCTGAACGGCGTCGATGAACTCAAGGACGCCGCCGCCCTGATCGAACCGCGACGCGGCAACGAACGATCCTGATCATACCACCACGGAGAAACAGAATGGACGACATCAGCCCGGAAATGGCCGACGCTGCGGCCCGCCACATCAAAGGCGCGACAATCGCTTGGGGAGCGGGTCAGTGCTATGACTTCGACCAGCCGAACCCCGAGATCATCACCATTGAGGACGTGGCCTATGCGCTGGCCTATACCGTGCGCTGGCGCGGCCAGGCGCGCGCGAACGGCCGGCGCGTGTTCTACGGCGTCGGACAGCACGTCGTCTTCGGCACCGAGGAAATGCTGGCGGCAGGCCACAGCCGCGCCGACGCGCTGGCGTTCCTTTTCCATGAGCCGGACGAGATCGTCCTCCCCGATTTTCCCGGCCCGGCGAAGAACTGCGTCCCGGGCTTTCGTGCCTTCGCCAAGCGGCAGGGCGTAGCGCTCCTCGATCGCTTCGGCGTCCGCATTCCGAACCCTGATCTGGTCAAGGCATGGGACATGCGGATGATGGTCACGGAGAAGCGCGATCTTATGCCCGGGCACGAGGGCGACCGCTTCCACAGCAGCGACCGCAAGACGATCATGGAGGCCGAGTTCCCGCCGTTCGAGCGGCGCATCTTCCCCTACGCCCATCCTGATCAGGCGGCGGTGCGCTTCCTCCATCTGTGGCAGCAATTGCGGCCAGCGGCATGAGCGAAGATCTGTTCGACCCGGAGACGATTGCCCGCGTCACCCGCCGCACGTCCATCGACGCCATGCTGTCGGTCGAACCGCGCGCCCCGAACCTGCGAACCCGCATCTGGCGCGCGCTGGCGCGGCTCGGCCCGCACACCCCGGACGAGATCGCCGAGCATCTGGGCGAGAATATCCTGTCGGTGCGGCCGCAATTCACGCTGCTGACCAAGGAGAACAAGATCGGCGACACCGGCCAGCGCCGACGCAACGACAGCGGGCGCGAGGCGATGGTCTGGCAGGCTCTCCCGCCCGAGGTCTGGCGCGACCCGCCCGAACACATGACGGCGCAGGAGCGCATCGATCGCTTGACCGAACGGGTGGCGTATCTCGAAATGGTCCTCACGAAGGAGGGGATCGCGTTTTGAGCAGCCCGCTTGCCTACTACAACGAGAACGACCCGGTTTCCGCCGAATGGCTGCGCCGCCTGATCGCGGCCGGCCTGTTACCGGACGGCGAGGTCGATGAAAGGGATATCCGCGATGTCGCGCCAGCCGAGCTTGTTCGATTCACCCAATGCCACTTCTTCGCCGGCATCGGCATCTGGCCCCTCGCCCTCCGGCGAGCCGGCTGGCGGGACGACCGCCCTATCTGGACCGGATCATGCCCATGCCAGCCTTTCTCCTCGGCAGGCACAGGAGAAGGGTTTGCTGATGAGCGGCACCTTTGGCCGCACTGGCATTGGCTTATCCAGCACTGCCGGCCTCGGGTCATTGCTGGCGAGCAGGTTGCGACGAAAGACGGCCTCGGGTGGCACGATCTTGTATCGGACGATCTGGACGGAACAGGCTACGCCTGCGGGGCGGTCATTATCAGCGCTGCGGGCTTCGGGCTGGACTGGCGGGGCAGCGCCGAAGCGCGGCGCTTGGAACGGGCCATACGCCTTTGCGGAGATCCCATGGTCGCCCGGCACATGGCTTCCTTTGCCCGTTGGGCTGATCAGGCTCTTGCAATCGGCGGGTTCCATATCCGGGAACGCCAATACTTTGTCGGGCTGGAGCACGGCGAGTGCGCGCGACTGGAAGGACAGCGAGGGCATGGCGACGATGCGGCCGGATGGGAGCCGCGACAGGCTGGACCAGCTACCCCGGCAGGCCCTCTTGGCGGGCTGGCCGACGGCGATGGCGGGGACGCCGCGCCAGAACGGCCACAGCTACGCCGGGAACAACGACCAGAGCAGGAACACGATGGCGCTGGTCGGGGCCGAGGTAGCGGGAGCGACGATCACGCCGCTGCCGGATTGGGGGCCGGCCAGGATGACAATCGACGGGGAGATTTTGACTGGCTGTTCTGCCGGGATGGAGAGTGGCGGCCTGTTGGACCCGGAACATTCCCGCTGGCTGATGCGAATCCCGGCCGAATGGGCGCGCTACGCGCCTACGGAAACGCCCTCGACGCTGAAACGGCAACAGCGTTCGTGAGGACGCTCATGGAGATCTTGCCGGCATGATCGAGGTTTTTGCTGTCGGCAATCGCTGGACGTGGACGCTGATCTGTGCGGCCGGCCGCGTGCTGGTCTATACCCCGGAAAGCTGGCCGTCCGATCTGGAGGCAGCGGACGCGGCGAAAGCCTACCGCACCGCGTTCTGGGCGCTGGCGGACCAGATCGACCATCGACAGGCCCGAGCGATCTGACGTGGCCGAGACGCCCGTATGGGCCTTGACCTATAGCGAGGCCCCGAGCCGGCCGGGCTTCCATATCCGACTAATGCGTTTTTCTCGTTGCTGCGACCATCGCAGCCGCTAACACGGCGTCACCACCACGGAGACGACCATGCAAGATCTGCCTCACAATATCCGCCACGCCCGCGAACCGGGCCGCTTCATCGGCACCGATGACGTCGGGGTTGACTGGTATATCCGCCAGATCGGCGGCCTCTATTTCATGCGCCGCGAGAACGAACCACTCCGCACCGAGCATCGTTCACTTGCCGACTGCTCGGCGCGCATCGCCCGATCTTACTGACCCCCCCACCACGGAAACGATCATGAGCCAGAGCAAACCCACCATCGCGGCACGCGCCCGCGACGCGATCTGCCCCGAATGCGGCGGCGAGGTCGTGCGGCGCAGCAATCGCGGCCCCAAGCCGACGTTCTGCGGCCCGGAATGCAAGCGCGCCCATGGCAACCGGCACATCGTCGAAGGCCGGGCGGTGATCGCTTTCCTCAAGGCATGGCGGATAGATCGAGGCAGCGGCGAAATCGCGAAGGCCTCGTTCCAGCAGCTTTGCCAGATCGTCGATCAGTTCAACACGCAAGATCGCGAGGCCGGACGGCCCCGGGCTGATCTCTATGCGGCGAAATTGATGGAGGACGGGCGGCTCTACATGGACCGCCAGAACCAGAAGAACCTCCTCAAGCGCGCGTCGGCCGACAGCGAATAGCTGCGACCGTCGCACTTTATCGTTGCTGCGACGATGGCAGCGCGGCAACACCCCACCACCCACCACCACGGAGAATCAAGACCATGACGAAGATCACCAATCTGGACCGCACGGCCCTCAAGAACCTGCGCGACCCCATCGAAGCCGAACTCAAGGCGCTTGGCGAACGGCTCGGCCTTTCGCTGACCCTCGGCAACGGCAGTTTCGGCGATGGGGCCGAGGCATCGTTCAAACTGATCCTGCGCGTCGATGATCCGGCGACGAAGGAAGCCGCCGCCCGCGCCGCTTGGGATCGCAATTGCCGCTACGTCGGAATCGACTTCAACAAGCCCGATGAAACTGGCCTGCGCCCCGAGGATTTCGGCACCGAGTTCCCCTATGGCGGCGGCACCTATCGGACGACCGGCATCGCCCTCAAGGGCCGGGGGAGCCAGAAGTTCCCCATCCTCGCCGAGATCGTCAAGGCCGGCCCGCGCGCCAAGGGCCAGCCCGGCCAGACGATGATGCTGCCGGAGACGGCGGTGCCCATGATCAGGGCCGCGACCGACGCCAAGGTCGCCGCCTGATCTGACCCCCCGGGAGGGCGGCGGGAATCAACCTGATTCCTGCCGCCCCGACGATGGGGCCAGATCCCCACCGGCCATCTGGCCACCCACCACAGGAGAATGACGATGACGACTCTGATGAAAGCCTCCCACCAATGGGCGACGCGCCCGGACGACCAGCGGTTCACCAGCCTCGACGAAATGCTGGCGTTCAGCCGGGCGCAGCGGGAACGCAGCCGCTCGCTGGCGGTGTCCAGCCGCCGCCTTGAAGCCCGGCCGGTCGCGGACGACCCCCGGGCGCTGGCGGTGCTTGGCCCCGATGGCCAGCCCACCCTCCCGTCCCATTGGGCGTTCGGCCAGTTGGCCAGCCGCATCAAAGCGCCGGCCGGCTATCTCCGCACCCTCCCCTCTGACATCGCCGCCGACGCGATCAACCACGGCCTCAAGGCGCGCGGTATCGAGGACGTGGGCGCGCTTCTCCGCATGGGCGAGGTCGATGGCGACAGTCAGATCATGCAAGGCGACACGCCCCAACTGGCGGCGCTGACCGGCCCCAATTATGGCCGGGTCTGGAATAGCGATGTGATCGCCGCCATCGTCCACCGCTTCGGCAATGGCGTGGACGGCGATTTCACGGTCCCCGGCGAGTTCGGCAAGGCGCTGACCAGCGTCACCAAGGACAACACGACGCTGTTCGCCAGCGACCGGGATATGTTCATCTTCCTCGCCGATGAGCAGAACCGGATCGAGGTTCCGAACCGCCGCAACGGCCAGCCCGGCTCGCTCGCCCGGGGCTTCTTCGTCTGGAACAGCGAGGTCGGCTCGACGACGCTCGGCATCAGCACCTTCCTGTTCGACTATGTGTGCTGCAATCGGATCGTTTGGGGCGCGCAAGACGTGCAGGAGATCCGCATCAGGCACACGGTCAGCGCCCCCGACAAGTTCATCGAAGAAGTCGGCCCGGCGATGATCGCCTACAGCAAGTCCAGCGCGCAGGGGATCAACGACGCCATCGCGGCGGCGCAGGCCCGCAAGATCAGCGGCGAGGAGGACGAGGTTCTCGATTTCCTGACCAAGCGGACCCGGTTCAGCCGGACGCAGGCGCAGGCGATCAATCTGGCGCACATGGCCGAGGAAGGCCGGCCCATCGAGACGCTGTGGGACGCCACCGTCGGGATCACCGCCTACGCCAAGGGCCAGACCCATCAGGACGCTCGAATCGATATCGAGCGCGAGGGCGGCAAGGTCATGTCGATGGCGCGCTGACACCGACCCCCGGACCCCGGGCGGGCAACCGTCCCGGGGCGAGGATGGCCGATGTCAAAAGGAGACGCCCATGAACACCACCGCGAGGCCGACGCCATCGGTCACATATACTGGCACGGAGGTCGCCTTGCTGGCCGGGATCATCGCCGGGGCGCTCCCGGCGCTGGACGACGCCGATTTCGAGGTTGCCGATCTGTTGCTTGACAAGGCGATGGCGGCGCTCCCCCGCCCCATCGCGCCGGAATTGAACGCCCAGATCGCTCGGCTCCGGGCATCGCCGCCCGAGCGGTTCTGGACACGCCTGATCGAGAACGTCCCGGCCGGCCAGGCTTTCGATGTCATCGGCGCGGGCGTGGCAACCGGCGTCACCGCCTCGCGGGCTTGGCTCTTTCTGGAGGAACTGCGGGGCAAGAAGGACCGCCTCCTCCGCGTCGATGACCACCACTGGACGATCAAGCCATGACAGAAGCATCCGCCCGGGCCGCGTTGCACGCCCTTCATAACTGCACGGTCGTTCGCGCCCGGCTCGATCATCCCGGATTTTCCGTGCTGGTCGCGCTTGGCTACGCGCGCGGCCGGCCATTTCCCCAACACGAGGACGATCCGCACCCGCGCCGGGATTTCCGGCTGACAGATAAGGGCAAGCAGATCGCACGGAGCCTTTTCCCATGACCCTCTCTCACGCCCTGATCTTCGCCTTCTTCGTGTTCGCCGGCACCTTCGCGCTGGCCAGCCTGAACCACGATCTGCGCCTGCTGTGGGCGCGTTTCAAAGCCATCCGAGAGGAACTGAACGATGACGACGCCTAAGCACCCCGAGACGGCCGATCTGGCCCGTCGCGCCTATGAGGCTTCGGGCTGTCGGACGCACCCCGAGTTCGTCAAGCTGTTCGGCTCCGCGATCAGCCTCCGCTCTTTCCGGGCGTGGCTGGCCGGCGAGGTTCCGGCCGCGCCGCTGGCACAACTGATGCTGCGCGAGTTCGTCGCGGGCTGGAGGCCCACATGCAAGTGATGCGGAACAACGTCGGGGTCGGTGACGCCGAGCGCCTGATGCGCGAGGATATCGAGGCGCGGTGCGCGCTGGCCTTCGCCTGCGGTTGCCGCCTCGCCGTTGCCGCCGTCGTCTGCCCGACAAACTGCTGTTGGGCCTATGAGTTCGTCGTCCTGTCGCCGGGCGAGCGCGCCCCGGACGGCTGGACGATCTACGAACAGCGCAACGGCTTTGCCGTGGGGCGTTCAGCATGACGCGGGCCATCGGCTCCCATCATTCGTCGGCGGCGAAGTCTGTCGTCTGGCTCACTCCTCCCGAAATCATCGACAGCCTCGGTGGCTGGCGCTCGTTCGATCTGGACCCATGCGCCGCGCCGGCTCCGCGTCCATGGCCTACCGCCCAGACGATGAACGGCCAGGCTGACGCGAACGGCCTCCTGATCGACTGGTTCGGCCGCGTGTGGCTGAACCCGCCCTACTCCTCGGCCGAGATTGTCCGCTGGTTGCGCCGGCTGGCCGACCATGGGCGGGGCACGGCGCTGATCTTCGCGCGCACGGAAACCGAGGCATTCCGGCGCGAGGTATGGGAACGCGCCCACGGCTTGCTTTTCCTCTATGGCCGGCTCCATTTCCACACCGCACAGGGCCGGCGCGCGATCAAGAACAGCGGTGCCCCGTCGGTTCTCTGCGCCTATGGGCAGGACGATCTGGACCGGCTGGCGGCATCAGGAATCGACGGTGCCTTGGTCCCGCTCAAGTTCGCGCGCTACTTGCTGATCGACGGCTTGACCGGATCGTGGGGGGAGGAGGTCGCCCGCTGGCTCCGCGATCAGGGCGGGCCGGTCAATCTGTCCGATGCCTACCGGCATTTCGCCAGCCACCCCAAGGCCCGAGGCAAGCGGCACTGGCAAGCCAAGGTCCGGCAACAACTGCAACGCCATGGCCAGCGCGTCGGCCCCGGACGCTGGCAGGGAAAGGAACGCCAATGCCGCCTTCTGTGAATCCTGATCTGCCCGGGCCGTCCAAGGCCCCCTGCGGGACGTGCCCCTACAGGCGCGATGTCCCGGCCGGGATATGGGACGCCAGCGAATACGAAAAGCTGCCGGCCTACGACGGCGAGACGTGGGCACAGCCCCCGGCGCTGTTCTTCTGCCATCAGAACGACGGTCATCTGTGCGCCGGGTGGGCGGGGTGCCACGAAACCGATCATCTGCTCGCCCTGCGCTTTCATCGCGTCGCCCCGGAGACGTTCGGCTATGTCAGCCCGGTCCCGCTGTTCGACAGCGGCGCGGAGGCGGCGGCGCACGGCCTTTCCGGCATCGATCGCCCCGACGCGCGGGCACTGGCCGCAATCGCCAAACTGGAGGCGCGCCGGCCATGATCAGCGACCGAGATCTTGTCGCGCTCCAGCGCAAGGGATCGCCTTTCACCAACACCCCGGTCCCCCGCGAAAGCGCCGAGGCGTCCCTTGCCCGGATCGCACAGAACGGGGCCGACATGGAGCGGTGGGAACTGGTCCCGGTCGATTCCTGTCGATGCTGCGGCGAGCCAGCTTGGGCGAACCTGCGCTGCACCAAGCATCAGGGCCGGACGCCGTGCGTCGTCGAAGGCTGCAAGCGGACGACAAAGCGATTCATGACCTATTACGTCTGCGGCGAGCACTGGAAAGCCTATGTGCCCCCGGGGTCGCCGGAACGGCGCGTCCTGAACCGGCTGGCGCGGACAGCGAAAAAACTCGGCTACAGCAAGACCGAGCGCTGGCCCGACGATCTGGAGGCGCGATGGTGGCGGGCATGGGATGCTATCGCCCGTCGCGTCCATCGGCGCAGCACCGAGGGCATGATGGACGAGGCCGAGATCAGGCGAATGTTCGGATGGGCGGACGAGGGATGATGACACGGCCTCGGACCCCGCCTATATAGGCTCTGTTTTCCGTGGTGGGAAAACAGCCGGGCTTGCCTGGCACGGCCCCGGACGCTTCGGCGCTCCGGGGCCGCATCATTTCCGCCTTATGCGATATCTGATCAAGCGCCCCTGTGGGGCCTTTCCTGCCGGGGTGGCCCGACGGGCCTTTCTCGGCCAATTAGCGCGCCAGCGGCACGTCCAGCGATTTCGGGAGGCGGCTGGTATAATCGCGGAGCCATGCCGCGTCGTCGGCACAGGCGAACACGCGGCCCTCCAGCCGGACGACATAGAGGGCGACGGGGCGCTCGCGCTCGCGCAGGCGCGTGACGAAGGCGTCGTGTTCGGCGTGGGCCTGTTGGACCGTCGTGACCTTGGACCAGTCGATCACATACTCGGGCGGGATCGTCGGGCGCGCATCAGCGCCGGACAGTTCGGTGCAGTCCATGCGCTCGGGCGGGATGGGGATGGGCACCTGAATGCGCTTCTCCCCGCACGCACTAACCGCCAAACAGCACGTCGAGAGGGCTAGAGCCAGCAGCCTCCGCTTCATCGAGCTTCTCCTTTTCCTGCGCGACCTTCGCGTTGTTCTGTTCGACGCGCTTGACGCTGGCGTCGTCCGCCTTGCCTGCGGCGGCCTTGGCCTGCGCCTCCAACTTCTTGCCGGCCGCGACCCACTTGGCGTCCGTGGCGCGCTCGCCGTCGTGATAGGCGTCGGCGCGCAGCCACAGCACCGCGCCCACGATTGCGAGGATGATCAGGCCGTAGGCCAGCAGCGGAGCGAAGCGTTCGCCGACGGCCTTAGCGGCCAGGCTGATCAGAAATCCCATCGTCGTCCTCCGTCGGTTCAGTCGGCACCGGCTCGCTGCGGCGATTTACGATCCGCGTCTCGGTCGGCCCCTCGTCCTTTTTCGTGAACCACGCGGCCATGGCGAGGCCGACGAGGCCTTGCACCACGATGGCCTGCGCCAGCGTCTTGAACAGGTCGTTGTCGGCCAGCGTCCGGTCCTCGGACAGCATCAGCAACACAATGCCGGTCAGAACGAAGATTCCAGCCCCGGCAACGCCGCTAGGCTTCAAGCGGCCGATCTGGCGGTCGAGGAACTGCCAGACGTTCATGCCCCGGCCTTCTCCCGACGCAGCAACTCCTCGATCAGCAAGTCGAAGATCCGCTCGACATCGGCCAGCCCGAACGTGCCGCCGTTGATGGCGCGACGATCATCCTCGACGCCGGGCGTAGCGGCCTTGGCGTCCAGATCGTGCGATTTCCAGAACCAGCCGGCCGACATCATGCCGCCTTCGGGCGTGCGGACATAGGCCGGCACGTCATCGACGCTCATTCCCATGGCGGCGGCGAACGCGCTCTGGTTGGCGCGGCCTGTCAATTGCTTCGGGCCATATCCCCGGAACCGCCAGGCGTCGCCGGGTTGCGTGTTGCCGAGGTTCTTCGCGCCCCAATCGCCGCCGTAGAGGATATTGGCGAGAGCCTGCTGATCGGCGGCGTGGCCATTGCCCCGGCCGTAGCGATTGGCGTCGGCGATGCTGATGCGGTGCCGGCCGAACTTGGCGATCAGCGCCTCGACGGAATAGTTCAGGCTTTCCGACAGCCGGGTCAGCCCGGCGCTCTCGACATTGATGTTCGCGAGGAAGCTGGCGACCTCGCGGAACGTGTCGATGCCCCAACGGACGCAGGCCTGCCGCGTTGGCTCCACCCACGGCTCCAGCGCAGCGCGCGTGTTGCCGGGGAAAGCGATGCACAGCAGATCGAGGTCGATCTGGCGCTGCGCGAACGACAGTTCGGAATCGGCGGGCTTGAGGACGACCGGCTGCGGCGTGCTGTCCGGGATCTCGGCCAGGACAGCGGCAAAGGTCAGATTGCCCGCCATGCCATCGACGCCATCCCCGGCCGGGCCGCTCGTGCCCAGATCGTGGCCCCGGACCTTGAGCCGGCGCTGGACCTGTTCGGCAAGGGGGTTGAACGGGATGGCCATGTGCGGGCCATACCACGGCGCGCAGGCCGAGTCTCGCCTATCGAATCAGGTGCGCGGGGGCTGATGGCGGTCCTGTCCGAAGATCGCGTTCAACATCGCCATGACGCGCTGCCCGAAGAACTCGATGGCCAGCAGGCCGGAGAAGCCGAGGCCGATGCCCCACACCGTCGCCATGCCCGCCTCCAGCGGTTCGCCGCCGCCGAACAGCTTGCCGGTGACGATCAGGAACAGGACGACCAGCAGGAGCATGGTCAAGGCGACCTCTTGCAGACGGGTCAATTTCCGAAGGGGCGGCGGGGCGATGACGCGAGCGAGAATAAGTCCGGCGACTGATAGGCCAAGGGCAAGGACCGGAACATTGGTGCCGAAGAAAGTGATAATCGCTGGACCCACGCTAGGCGCAGCCAGCGCGGTCGCAGCTGGTCCCTTCATACCCCCACTTTCGCCTTCGCTATCGTTACCCCGGTTGCGATGATCAGGACCATCGCGACGATTTTTACTTGATCTTTGATCGTCCGCCATGTCGGCGGCCGAACAGTGACCGGCGTATCACGAATTAGCTGTTGGGGCACCACCTGTGCGCCCCAAGCCGAGAAAGCGACAGCGGCGGTGAAGGGGGCGAAGGTCAGGCCATCGCCGATTCGGTCCAGCAGGAACAGCGCGTCCATCGTGCGATTGCTCGCCTCCCCCCACGCGAAAAGGACCAGCACGTCGGGAAAGGCACCGAGCAGGATGGTGCAAAGGAAACAGATCACGATGCTGCGGTGGATGGTCAGGGGGCTTGCCCATGACAGCGGCGGTTGGGGAAATTGGTGGAACGCCTTGAGCGCAGCGCGGCGCGCGCGCGTCTCGAAAACGAAGTGCATCAGCATGGCGATGGCGAACGCGCAGATCAGGGTCAGGCTGAACAGAGCAAAGCCGTAGGACCATGGATTCCCGGCGAAACTCGGCGGATAGGCTGATGTAGCGACCATGGCCGACATCTATAGCCGCCATCGTGTCAGCGGCACAACCGCCGATCCTATGGATCGAGATAAGGGAAGTCCGTTGGCAAGGCTGCGATCATTGCGGTGGTGTCGTCATATCGGGCGGCCGAACTTGCCCCATACATATTGACGACCGCCACTTTCTGGCCCCCGGGAGCCTGCCAGAGCGTGCCCAGATTATAGGTATCGGACGGCCAATCGCCAGAGCCAGTCAGCGACCCGGTTTTCGATCCGATGACGCCGGTCGCGGAGATCATCGGGTTGGCGTTCGACAGGTTGATCGTGCGAGCATTCGCGCCGGTCACGTTGATGGCATAGGAGCCGGTGCGCCCCATGGCGTCCATGACCGCATTCGAGAAGCACGCCCCGGCTATCCGGGCCAGATCGGCGGCCGACATCGAATGGTTGTCCGCACCGTGCGCGTTGATGAACGCGACGCTATCGCAGCCGAGCGCCTTGGCCTTGGCGTTCATCATGGTGGTGAAGCGCGCGTAGCCGTCGGTCGAGGTCAGTGGATTGCCCATATCCTCGTTGCCCAGCACGCGGGCCGCTGCCTGGCAGGCATCGCCTCCGCTGACCAGCAACATGCCGTGCAACAGATCGGTCCATGTCACGACATCGCCATTGCCGAATCCGACTTGGGAATAGTTCGACGACAGATCGTCGGAGGTCTGCCAAGTGACCGTCTCCGACAGATTGCCGCCCTTCAACTCGGCCGTGAGCAGCATGGTCATCATCTTGACGGTGCTGGCAGGCCACGGCCAGACCAGATAGGCCGCGCGGTCGTAGAGCACCCAATCGTTCGTGACATCGATCGCGCAAGCATAGGGCGAATTGACGATAGCGGGCGCGGCCTTGGTTTCCGGTGCGATGGCCGCGCCGCCAGCCGGGTAAAGACCGGAGATGCTGATGTGCCGGTGCAGCCTCAAGAGACGCCTCCATGCGCGCCCTGAATGACCCATTGGTTCGAATCCCGCTTGTATAGCGAGATGCCCGACCATCGGTCGGTGATTGCCGCGCTCCCGGCCGCGACGCCGTTCAGCGTGACGCCGCTGGCCGCCTGAATGGTTGCCGTGCCCGCGCCCGTCCGCACGACGGAGATGTTGGTGCCGACCGGGAAATTGAACGTCGATTCGGCGGGGATGGTCAGCGTGATCGCGCTGGCGTGCTCCAGTTCGACGATGTTGCCGCCATCGAAC
>Ga0164243_10003847_pt1 | contig 23825 bp, 16 predicted proteins | sample OricompcompostOP_FD_108781 | JGI IMG/M metagenome (GOLD analysis project Ga0164243, IMG submission 108781) | Organic Plus compost microbial communities from Emeryville, California, USA - Original compost - Organic plus compost (OP) | ecosystem: Engineered > Solid waste > Mixed feedstock >...
AACAGCGGTGTCGCCCCGTCCGGGACCTCGGTGTTGAGATCCGCGACCGACCAGAACACCTCAAGGTCGGTGCCGCGCCGGCGGAGTTGATCATGGATCGCCAACACCGAGTCGCCGACCGCACGGCCGTTGAAGCTTTCGAACAGCGCGGCGTTGCGCAGTTCGGGCAGCAGCCCGCCCCCCTCGGCAACCGGGCGGCGGAAGTGTTCGTGCAGCCGGCGCTGGGCCAACCGACCGCGCTCATCGTCGCGGTGGGGCGGTCGGAAGCGGACCCAGAGCGCGGCAGCCTTCTTGGTCCGGGTGAACGTGATGCCGTAGCGGCGGGCGTCGGCATCGGCCGGGAAGCGGTGCTGTAGGGCGACGGAGGCTTTGAGCCATCGTTCCTGCCACCGGCCGTCCAGTTCCACCGAGAGCCGGACGCTGAAGCCGTGGCGCACCGTCGGCACGCGACCGTTCTCATTGAACGGGAAGCGGATGCTGAACGTCTCGCCGGAGAGGTCCAGCTGCGCCTGATCGCCGGCGATCTCGTCGGTGGCACTGACCATCCGCCCGGTGATATCGGTGGCGCCCGGTGCGCTGATCCGGCCGGTCACCGTCAGCGATTCGGCGTCGACACGGACGTCGTCGGCGACTGCCCACCACCCGTTCTGAGCCAGTCGCAGCGTGCCCGCCCGAGTGATCGACGGACGCACCGTGTGATGCTCGGGGACCTCGGCGTGCAGGTCGTCGAGGCTGCCGAAGTACGTCAACCGGTGCGATCGGTCGTCGACGTCGGTCACCCGGGCCGACCACAGATGTTCGGTCCCGTGGTCATCACTGCGTAGCAGACCCGGCAAGGCGACGCGGAAAGTCACCTGCCCGGCGTCCGACCCATCCGGTCGGCCGGTCACTTCCACCGCCCGGCGCAGTGATCGGCAGGTGAGTCGGAGCACCTTCGCCGAGGGGTCGGCGACGGTGATGGCGGTTTCCCGGCCGTCGGTGTGCAAGGCCGCGATCCGCATTCCGAGATCGGTCGTCGGCTCCAGTGTCAGGTAGTTGTGCTCCTCGAAGCCCGCCATCCAGCGGACGGCACCGTGCGCGGCGGCGACCGTTTTGGTGCCGGCGATGCCGCGCAGATCGACCTCGCGGAGCACCGTCGAGGCGCTGACACTCTCGTGCCGGACGGTGACTTCCACATGCCAGGGTGTGGCTGCGCCGATCGGCAGGTCGGCCGGATCGATGTCGATCGCGAAGCCCGACTCCCGATGGTCGTTCCAGGCGTCGTTGGTGGTCACCGCGAGAACCGCGTCCGGCCGGCGGCGCACCGGCACGGGGACCCGTACGCCGTCCGCGGAGACGAGTTCGATGACAGTCTCGGAGGATTCCAGGTCGTAGGGGACGTTGGTCAGGTAGGCGTGGCCCTCCACCGACAGGCGTCGTCCGTACCACCACATCAAGGTCACCTTGGCGATCACCCGCAGGTCGGCAGGCCCGAGCCGCAGTTGCTCGTCGGTGAACTCCATTCCCAGCCCGTCGAGGAAGGACCGTTGCAGGTACGCGTTCCCGTCGCGCAACTCGGTGGGGAAGTACCAGCCGTACTCCTCCCGCAACAGGACCGCCGCCCCGACGTCTGCCCGGCGTCCGGCGAGCAGGGCGAGCGACGGGATCCGGTCGAGGATCGGAACCAGCCGCCAGATATCCGGCGTCGCCCGCTCGGCCAGGTGCAGCGCGCCCTCGCGCAACTGGGTGAAGTAGTCCTCGTCGGTGCGCGGCACCTCCTCGAAGTACAGCCGCAGGTCGAAACCGATCGCCTTGGCCAGCCAGACGTCATGGGTCTGCCGGGTCGCTCCGGCCGAAATGACCTCAGAGACCTTGTTCTTCACCAGCAGACGGTCGTGCAGGTCACGCGGGTCGGCCTTCTGCTGGGTGATCGACGTGCCGTTCTCCCGCTCCCGCCAGTAGTAGACGGGCGCGGCCAACACGTCGAAGCGGCCGGAGACGTACGCCTTGGCGGTCGGCTCCTGATCCTCGTACCGGATCCCTTCGGGGAAGCCGCCGACGACCCGCCGGAAGAACTCCGTCCGGAACAGTTTGTTCCAGGCGAAGACGTCCTTGAGGACGTCGGGGAAGTCGTCCAGCCTGATCGCCAGCCGGTCGATGGCGTGCACGTCCTTGACCCAGCCGGCCGACCAGGTCCGGCCGTTGGCCATCCGGAGTGGGGCACCCACCGCGAAGTCGGACCGGGACTTCCGCAGCGACCGCACCATGACCTCGATCGCTTCAGGCGGCAAGGCGTCATCGGAGTCGGCGAAGCAGAGGTAGCGACCGTGCGCCGCGGCAACGCCGGTGTTGCGGGCGCCGCCCAGCCCGCGGTTGGGTTGGCGGATGATCCGGATCCGTGGGTCCCACCGTGCGAAGGACCGGGCGATTTCGGGCGATCGGTCCCGGGAGCCGTCGTCGACGATAATGATTTCGAGGTTGCGATAGGTCTGCCGGATGATCGAGGTCAGGCACTCCTCGAGGTACTCCTCGACGTTGTAGACCGGCACAACGATGGTCACCAGCTCGTGTTGCTGCTCGCTGCGGCTCGTCCGGGCGCGTTGCAGCGTCGCCCGCAGTGCCGGGTGGACGTGGCGCCGGACGGCCCGGGCAAGTGGTCTACGAATGTCAGGTGGCAATTCGCCGGCGCTCCTTGCACTTCGATTGGTGATGTATCGGATCATCCGGTCGTCGTTTGTCCGGTCATCGCCGTTTTGGCCCGACGCCGTCGGCAGGCGCATCAACGCGTGGATAATACCGGTCGACATCCCGAAGGGTGCTGGACGCAAGCCGGCGTGGATGAAGTGCTGGCGAAATCCTGATACCTGTGCTGTTACGCTGGGTCGGAGTCCGAGGCTGGGGGTGGAACAAGCGGTGAGCACGGCACTGGAGCGTTCGGTGCGCGCTGCCCACATTATCGAGCCGGTACGCCGCGTCGGCCGGTCGCTGCGACGCCGCCGGGAACACTCCCGCCTGCAGCACCTACCCGTTTATCGGCAATATGCCGACCGGCAGTTCGACGTGTTGTTGCATTTCCCGGATCTGCCCGTCAACCTCTACCAGGTCCGGCAGTGGTACGGCCCGCTGGAACACTTGTCGCGACAGCGCTCGGTCGCCATCCTCTGTTACGAGCCGGAGACCGCGGAGATCATCCGGCAGGAGACCGTGCTGCCCGTTCTGCTGATCCGCGGCGGGCCGCCCGATTTCGACCGGGTCCGGGACGTCCACCGGCCGAAAGTGATCTTGTATCCGAATCAGAACTACACCAACTTCACGATCCTCGGCCTCAACACCTGCCAGCACGCATTCATCTGTCACGGCGAGTCGGACAAGATCTACATGGCGTCCAACTGGATGAAGGTGTTCAACTACGATCTGGTCGCCGGGCCGGCGGCCAAGGAGCGGCTGCGGCGTCGGCTCTTCGGGTACGACGTCGAGGCACGTACCATCGAGATCGGCCGACCGCAGATCGACGTGGAGTATCAGGCGCCGTTCTCGGTCGATGTTTCGCGCAAGACCGTGTTGTACGCGCCGACCTGGGAGGGCGGCCGGACGTCGATGCGTTACGGCTCGGTGGTCAGCCACGGACTGACGATGGTGCGAGCGATCCTCGCCGATCCTTCGCTCCGGCTGATCTACCGGCCGCATCCGCGGACCGGCATCACCCTGCCCGAGCACGGCCGCGCCGACCGGGAGATCCGTACAGTGATCGCCAATGCCATCGCCCAGGATCCGGCCGCCGGGCATCTGGTCGACCAAAGTGCGTTCGGTTGGCAGCTCGACGTCGCCGACGTGATGATCACCGACATCTCCGCGGTCGCCTACGACTGGCTGACGACGGCGAAACCGTTGGTGATCACCCGGCCGGCCGAAGAATCCGCGGTGATCGATCCCACCGCGTTCGTCAGCGACATGCCGATGGTCTCCGCCGACGAGTCCGGTGACATCGTCGACGTCCTGCACACAGTGATGACCGACCCTGATCAGATGGCGACGATGCGCCGCTGGTGTACCTACTACTACGGCGACACGACGCCGGGGGCGTCGATGCACCGGTTCCTGGATGCGGTGGAGCGGATGATCACCGAGCGGGACGAGTGGATCGCCCGGGACCACACCGTCGCCGACGACCTGGCCGCCGTCGGACCGGTGGCCGGCTGATGCCGCAACTGCAGCGGGCGTCGGTGCTCAGGCCCGGCGGCGCGGTACGCATCGGCCCACGCGCCCTGCTCCTCCGGCTGGTCGAGTACGGTCGCCGCTACGGTCGCCTGCGGAAGAACCTGCGCCACCAGCACCTTGTTCTGCCGCAGAGCAGGGCACGCGCCGCGGATCCGTCGACGACCACCGACTTCCTGGTCAACTATCCGGGGTCGCCCGACAATCTCAACGACCTGTTCCAGTGGATCCCGGTCCTGCACCGGCTCGGCGAGTCCGCCACCGTGTCGATCCTGCTCGGCGACGTTTCGGCCTACCAGGCCGTGCACGAGGTGACCGACCTGCCGTGCTATTTCGGTCGCATCGCCAGCGAGGCCGAGTATGTCGCGCAGCAGTTGCAGACCAAGGTGATGCTGTACCTCAATCAATCCAAACTGAATCTGCGCGAGGCCGGCTTCCACGACATGTCGCACGTGTTTCTCGGGGCCCCGGGCGAGGAACGCAAGCTCTGGTTGAGCAACCGGATGCGGTTGTACGACTACGTCCTGGCGCCCGACGAGGATGCCAAAGCCTGGTTGGCCTCCCGGCTGATGGCCTACGACGCTGATCAGCATGTCCGCGTCGTCGGTCGGCGAACCGACGCCGGTTCGCGATCCGGAGACGCCGCCGTGGACGCAGTGAAGTCGCGGCTCCCGGTGGAAAGCGTCGTCGCCGGCGGCATCAATCCGGACGCGGTTGTCACGGAGTTGCTGCAGATCCGCGACGAACGCGATCGGCTGGTCGCGGAGCGGGATGCAGATCTGGCAGCTCGCGGCATCGTGCTACGCAAGGGCGGCCAGGCCTAGGCCCTCGGGAAAGGGATTCGATGACGAACATCGCTGCACCACGCGTCACTCCGGGCGCGGGTAATGCTGCCGCCGATGTCCTGTCCAAACCCAGGATCCGTCGGTACGAGGTCATCCAGGCTCTGCTCGACTTCTTCGACAAGCCCCGCTATCTCGAGGTCGGGGTCAGCAAGGGCACGACGTTCCACCACGTGGACGCACGTTTCAAGGTTGCCGTGGATCCGCGGTTCCAGTTCGACTGGCAGTCCGAGCAGGCAGCCCGCGGGCCGCGGACGCAGTATCACCAGGTCACCAGCGACGTGTATTTCGGGTCGATCATCGAGCCGAAGCAGGAGTTCGACGTCATCTACCTCGACGGGCTCCACACTTTCGAGCAGACCCTGCGGGATTTCACCAACGCCGTGGACCATCTGGCCGACGGTGGGGTGATCGTCGTCGACGACGTCAAGCCGTCCTCCTACCATGCGTCCCTGCCGGACCCGCGCAGTTACCAGAAGTTGCGGCAGTACGTCGGTGACGAACGTCGGGCGTGGATGGGTGATGTCTACAAGCTGGTCTGGTTCATCGACACCTTCTACCCGGCGATGAGCTACGCCACCATCGCCAACAACCACGGGCAGGCAGTCGTCTGGCGGGAACGCCGGGACCCGGTCACCGAGCGCACCGTGACCGACATCGGTTCGCTCTCCTTCGAGGCGATGGTGCTCGATCAGGGCGTGTTGCAGCGCCGGCCGTTCGGCGACATCGTCGCCCACCTCGAGGGCCGCATCGGCCGGACGAAGCGGGGCCTGCGCAGAAAGTGATGGGCATCGCGGCAATCGTCAGAGCCTGACAGCCCGTCCCGCGCTCAAGATCAGTTCCCGATCGTCCCGGCCCGGGACCTTGATCAGCGCCCGCTGGTCGATCGTCGGAGTGATCACCAGTTCGGTGATCTTTCCGGAGGCCCAGGCCAGGTCGATGATCAGTCCGCCGCGGGCCCGGGCACCGTGCACCCGACCCTCGGGCCACTCGTCGGGCAGACACGGCAGTACGTCGATGATCGGCAGGCCGTCGGCCGTTCGGCCGTGGGACTGCAGCAGCATCTCGATGATCCCTGCCGTGGCACCGAAGTTCCCGTCGATCTGGAACGGCGGATGCGCACAGAACAGGTTGCGATAGACACCACCCGCCTGTGCGGTACGGGGTCCCGCCGCCGCGATCTCATCTGGCACCGGTGCCAGGAAATAGTCCAGGCTCTGCATCGCCGACGCGGTGTCGTGCAGCCGGGCGTGCAGGGCGATCCGCCAGGCCAGCGACCAGCCGGTGGAGTAGGCGCCCCGGAGCCGCAGCGTTTCCCTGGCCCCAGCGATCCGCTCGGCGTCGCGAGGTTCGTAGACAGTGACCGCATCGCCTGGATGGATGTCGTAGAGATGCGACTGGTGCCGATGGGTCGGCTCGGCCTCGGTGAGATCGTCGCGCCACTCGGGATAGCTGCCGCGTTCTGTCGGCTCGGGGTAGCGCAGTGCGTCCAATGCGGCGGTGACCGCCTTCTGCCGCAGCGGATCGACCGACCGCCCCCACCGCGCGGCCACCCCTGCGGCGTCCGACCAATGGTGCAGCGTCTCGCGGATCAGCGCAATGTCCATGGTGGAGGACACGGTGACTGCCGCCCGCTGGCCGTCCGCGGTCAGATAGCTGTTCTCCGGTGAGGTGGACGGCACCGTACCCACCGTGCCGTCGGGCAGCGTGACCAGCGTCGCCAGGGCGAAGGTGGCGGCACCGTCCAGGAGCGGCCAGGTGCGGCGTACCAGGAAGTCCTCGTCACCGGTGAACTGGTACTCCTCCCAGAGGTGCCGGAGCAGCCAGAACCCGGCCATCGGCCAGGCGGCCCAGCAGGGATCGGCCTCGCCGGTGCCCACCGGCAGGCTGAAGCCCCACTGGTCGGTGTTGTGGTGGGCTGCCCAGCCCGGTCGGTCGTAGACCCGGCGGGCCGTGTCCTCACCGGTCGCGGCCAGGGTTTCCACCAACTGGTACAGGGGTTCGGCGCACTCGGCAAGGTTGGCCGGCAGCGCCGGCCAGTAGTTCATCTCGGTGTTGATGTTGACGGTGTAGTTGCTGCTCCACGGCGGTTGCACCCACGGGTTCCAAATTCCTTGCAGGTTGATCGCCCGGGTCCCGGGCCGGCTGGAGCTGATCATCAGGTAGCGGCCGTACGCGACCGCCAACGCGACAAGGCGGGGCGACAGGTCACGGTCCCCGGAGCGGGTCAGCAGCGCATCGGTGTCCTCAGCAACCCCGCTGTCCTCGCCGCGGGCACCATCATGTGGGTCGGTCAGCACAAGGTCGAACCGGTCGAACCAGGACCGGTACTCGGCGCGGTGCTGTTCACGCAGCACATCCAGCGGCGTGGCGATGACGTCGCCGTGCGGCGGCGTCGCCGGATCGACGAAGTCGGTCTCGGTGACGACGCTGACCATCAGCCGCGTCGCGCCGCTGATCGTGATCACCTCGGCGTCCGTCGACACGGTTCCGTCGGTCTGCAGTCCGGCGGCGACGACTGCCGTGACCGAAGTCCCGGGACGGTCGTCGAAGAAGACCGCGTCCTCGGTCCTGTCGTGACCGGGGAAGACGTCGGACGGCATCCGGCTGGCCAGTAGCAGGTGATCATGATCAACGGTGATCGTGCTCCGGTCGAAGTCCGCGTGGGCTGCCGTCAGCCGGATCACCAGGTCCCGCGGGCCGTGCCACCGGTAGCGACCGATGATCGCCCCGGCCGGGGCACTGGCGAAGATCTCCGCGTCGCCGGATTCGGACCGCCAGCTCGCGGTAGCCGTCCGAAGATCAAGAACGCGTTCCGAAAGCGTACTGGTCGGACCGGCGACCTCGATCTCCAACTCGGCCAGCGGTTGATAGGCCTGGGAGTGGCCGTACTGGACCTTCCGGATCTCCCGCTCGGCCGTCGCGACATCGCCTGCCAGCAACGCGGACCGGACCCGTTCGATCACCTCCGGCGACGGCTCGGACGACGCCGGAACACCGACGGTCGACCGGGGTGAACCGGACCAGCAGGTGTCGTCGTTGAGTTGCCAGCGATCATGATCGGGGTCTCCGTAGAGCATGGCCCCGAGCCGCCCGTTGCCGATCGGCAGCGCATCGGTCCAGTAGCGGGCGGGTGTGACGTACTCGAGACGGTGCGGTGCCGCATCGGCGCGGTCAGGCATGGCTGCTCCTCATCACGGGACGGCGACGGTGATGCCCGAATGCGGGGACGGGTCGCCCATGGCGATCAAGGTACGACCTGCGCCGGCCAGATCGGTGACCCGGGTGATCAAGCGCTGGGGCTGCACCCGGCCGGAGGTGACCAGATCCAACAGGCCCGGGTAGGAGGCGGCGGCGATGCCGTGTGAACCGTGGACCGACAACTCCCAGGCGATCACCCGGTCCATCGGGATCGCCTGCGCGGCGTCTGGTCCGAACAACAGGCCGACCTGCACGTGGTGGCCGCGCCGGCGCAGGCTGCGTACCGACTGCCGTGCGGTGGTGGCCGTTCCGGCGCAGTCGATGCTCAGCTGTACGCCGCCGCAGAGTCGGTTGATCAACTCGGCGGGGTCGTCGTCGCCGGCGCGGATCACGTGTTCGGCGCCGACCTCGGAGGCCAGATCGAGCGCTGCGGGTGCCAGGTCGACGGCGATCACCCTGAGACCGAGCGCGGCACCGATCATGATCGCGGACAGCCCGGCGCCGCCGGCCCCGTACACGGCCATCCAGTCTCCCTCGGTGATCCCGGCGTGTCCGGTCACCGCGCGATAGGCAGTGGCGAACCGGCAGCCCAGGGCGGCCGCTGTGGTGAACTCCAGCTCGTCGGGCAGGCGGACCAGGTTGAAGTCCGCGGCGTGCACGGCCACCAGTTCGGCGAACGAGCCCCAGCCGGTGAAACCGGGCTGGGTCTGGTCCGGACACACCTGTGGGTCGGCGGCCCGGCAGTGGGCGCAGCGGCCGCAGCCGCAGACGAACGGCGTGGTGACGCGGTCCCCGACCCGCCATCGGGCCACTCGGGGACCGACCGCGGCGACCACCCCGGCCAGCTCATGGCCGCCGACATGGGGGAGGCGCACCGGATCGTGGCCGAACCAGGCGTGATAGTCCGAGCGGCAGACCCCGGTCGCGCGCACTTCGACGAGCACACCATCGGGCGGGCACCGCGGGGCTGGTACGTCGAGGACGTCCGGCCGGGCGCCGATCGCTGAATAGACGAGAGCTTTCATCCGCGGGATGCGAGGAGGGTGGTGGGTTCGGTCCAGCCCACCACCCTCCGACGCGTCACCTTCTGCCGGCCCTCGGTTACTTGACCCCGGAGAACCGGAGACTGACGATCTGGAACGGTCGGACCGCAACGGTCGCGGAGTCGTCCCCGGCCTCGACCAGCGCCGGCTTGCGATCCTCGATCTCGGAGATCGGACGTTCCAGCAGATCCACCTCCGCCACCTCGGCGAAGCCGAAGCCCGGGGTGATCGTCGCGGTGCTGCGGGCACCGTACGGCTCGTAGGCGCGGATGATCACGTCGCCCGAACGGTCCTCGGCCAGCTTGATCGATTCGATGATCACGCCGCCCTCGACCGTCGCGATCGCGGGCACGGCCGCCGTACCCGGCTGCCGACGCTCGGGCAGGTTGAGTGCGTACCCGGCGTTGACCGCGTCCTCGATCCCGGCGCCGATCTCGAACCGGGCCTTGACGGTGTGCCGGTCCTGATCGGTCCGCGGATCGGGGTAGCGCGGCCCGCGCAGCAGCGACAACCGGACCACCGAGTAGCTGCCGCCGTCCGGCGACGCGTGCCGGGAGACGTCATGGCCGTAGGTGGAGTTGTTCGCCACCGCAGCGCCGAAGCCGGTCTCGCCGACATGCACCCAACGATGCGCGCAGACCTCGAACCGTGCGCTGTCCCAGGAGGTGTTCTCATGGGTCGGCCGGTAAAGGTGCCCGAACTGGGTCTCGTACGCCGCACTGTCGGCATGGACGTCGATCGGGAACGCCAGCTTGAGCAGCTTCTCCTGCTCGTGCCAGTCGATGTCACAGGTGATCTCGACACCCGACTCGCCGGGTCGGACGATCAACGTCTGGTCCACCGTGGACTTGCCGAAGGACCTGTGCAGGTCGACCCGCACCGAACCGTCGACCAGTTGCTCGGCCTTCAGCCCTTCGACATCGGTCAGGTTGGTCACGGTGTGCCGGTAGAACTCGTCGATGTCCCAGGCGTCCCAGGCGTTGGGGAAATCGGCGTGCAGTTGCAGCAGGTTGGCCGTCTGTCCGGCCGGCAGGGTTTCCCGGCCGGTGGCCCGGTCGATCGCCGAGGTGATCAGACCCCGGTCGTCGATGGTGACCTTGATCTTCTCGTTGGTGATCACGTAGCCACCGTCGGCCTCGGTCAACAACACCGGCTCGATCACCGCGACCGAGTCGGCCGGTGCGGCGGACAGCGCAGTCAGGCCGCCGCGGCTGACCGGTGCGCCGTTGAAGATCGTTTCGCCGGCCTCGGAGGCGTTCTCGGTGGCGAAGCGGACGACCAGCGCCTTCTGCGCATCGTCGATGATCTTGTTCAGATCGGTGAAGACCTGCTGGTAGTTCTCCCGGGCCTCCCGGTGCACCCAGGCGATCGCCGATCCCGGAAGGATGTCGTGGAACTGCTGCAGCAGCACGATCTTCCAGATGCGGGACAGTTCCTCGTACGGATACTCCAGTCCGGCGTGCACGGCGGCCAGTGTCGACCACTGCTCGGCCTCGCGGAGCAGGTGCTCGCTGAACCGGTTGCCCTGTTTGGTCTTGGCCTGCGAGGTGTATGTGCCCCGATGGATCTCCAGATACAGTTCGCCCTTCCAGACGGCCGGGCTGTGATACTCGGCGGCCGCGTCGGCGAAGAACTCCTTCGGTGACCGCACGGTCACCCTCGGCGAACCCTCCAGGTCGGCGGTCCGTCGGGCACGCTGCAGCATCTCCCGGGTCGGGCCGCCGCCCCCGTCGCCCCAACCGAACGGGGCCAGCGAGTGGCTGGATACGCCCTTGTCCCGGAAGTTGCTGACCGCATGATCGAGTTCGCGGCCGGACAGGTCGGAGTTGTAGGTGTCGACCGGCGGGAAGTGCGTGAACACCCGGGTGCCGTCGATGCCCTCCCACATGAAGGTGTGGTGGGGAAACTTGTTGACCCTGTTCCAGGAGATCTTCTGCGTCAGGAAGTACTTGACGCCGGCCAGCTTGACGATCTGCGGCAGGCCGCCGGAGTAGCCGAAGGAATCGGGCAGCCAGACCTCCTCACACAGCACGCCGAACTCGTCGCGGAAGAAGTTCTGCCCGAAGATCAACTGCCGGGCCATCGCCTCGGAACCGACCATGTTGGTGTCGGACTCGACCCACATGCCTCCGACCGGGACGAACCGGCCCTCGGCCACTGCTGCCTTGACCAGCTTGTAGACCTCGGGGCGGTTGTCCTTGATCCACTCGTACTGCTGGGCCGAGCTCATCGCGTACACGTGATCGGGATAGCTCTGCAGCAGGTTGACCTGGTTCGCGGTGGTGCGGGCGACCTTGCGGACGGTCTCCCGGACCGGCCACAGCCAGGCGGAGTCGATGTGCGCGTGACCGGTGGCGGTCAGCTGATGGGCGCTGGCGTTGGCCTTCTTGGCGAAGACCGGCTTCAGCGATTCCCGGGCCGCGGTCGCGGTGCCGGGGATGTCGGCCAGGTCGACCAGATCCAGTGCGTGATCCAGGGCGAGCAGGATCTCCCATTTCCGCGGTTCGCCGACCGGCAGCGCCTTGCCGAGCTGATCCAACACGTCGATGTCGGCGACCAATTCGTGAACCTCTTCGTGGAAGACGTTCAGGTCGGCCCGGAGCAACTTGTAGATCGGCTCCTTGGGTGCGGTGAGCTTGTCGCCCAGTTCGGTCGGGCGCCAGTCGCCGACACTGGGATTGGCGGCCGCTTCCAGATAGAAGTCGATGGTGCGGTCGGTGACCTTGAGCCACTCGTTGAACGGGTTGATGCCCTTGATCACGCTGCCGTCGGGCAGGTACGCCAGGCCTTCGGCCTGGAATCCCGCGCCGCCGTAGTGCCAGCCGAGGTTGATGACCACCTCGAGGTCGGCCGGGTCGAATTCGTCGGGCACCGTCGCGGTGATGTGCAACCAGCTGGTGCCCCAGGGCGGACCCCAGGGGTCGCCGACGGTGAACGGGACGTATTCGGGGCGCGGATTGCCGTCCAGGCCGAGTGCAACGGCCGGCGGCACCGGCTCGCCCCCTCCGCCTTCGACGTGCCAGGCTTCGATCTGCAGATCGGCGACTGGGGTGTACACAGCCGGTGAGAGCCGTTCCCGCAGGACTCTGCGAACGCGGTTCTCGATCTCGGTCTGACGGTCGTGCATCGGTGCAACTCCTCGGTGGAGACTGGTGAAGCGGGTGGAATCACGCGGTCCAGACGTAACATCCCGGTTTTGTCACGCAGGTTGATTAATCCTTCGGAACACTAGCCGATCCCACCCCGTCGGGCACCTTCGGGACATCACATCGTGGGCAGATCCGGATCGGTATCACGGGTTGCGCTCAGCCCACCGTGACGGGCAGGTCCGCGACCGACCCGCGGCGCTGGATATGTGAAGATCTTTCGGTGAGTACATCCGATCCGCTCGAGCCGTACGACGCGGTGGTTCTGGTCTCCTTCGGTGGGCCGGAGAAGCCCGAGGACGTCGTCCCCTTCCTCCGGAACGTGACCCGGGGTCGGGGCATCCCCGACGACCGGCTGGCAGCGGTCGGCGAGCACTACTACCGGTTCGGCGGCAGGAGCCCGATCAACGACCAGTGCCGGGCACTGATCGCCGCCCTGCGGTCCGAGTTCGACCGACAGGGGATCGACACACCGATCTACTGGGGCAACCGCAACTGGGAGCCGTACCTGACCGATACTTTCCTTGCCGCCCAGGCCGACGGGCACCGTCGGCTGCTGGTGATCACCACCAGCGCCTATCCGTCCTATTCGTCGTGTCGGCAGTACCGGGAGAACCTGTACGACGCCGCCGCGTCCACCGCGCTGCAGGTCGACCGCATCCGTCAGTACGCCGACCACCCCGGCTTCGCCGCGGCCTCGGTGGACGCCGTCCGCGCGGGTCTTGATCAACTGGCAGCGGCCGGCCACGACCCGAGGACGGCGCGGCTGGTCTACGTCACCCACTCGATCCCGACGGCGATGGCGGAGGCGTCGGAGAAGGCGACGCGGGGCTACGTCTCGTGGCACAACACCGTCGCCGACGAGATCACCCGGCAGTTGACGGAGGCCCTCGGCGTCGAGTACCGCGGTGATCTTGTCTACTGCTCCCGGTCCGGTGCGCCCGGGCAGCCGTGGCTGGAGCCGGATGTCAACGATCATCTGGCCGCGCTGCAGGAGCAGGGAGTCGGATCGGTCGTGGTGGTGCCGATCGGCTTCATCTCCGACCACATGGAAGTGATCTACGACCTGGACACCGAGGCTGCCGGGACCGCCCAGCAGTTGGGACTCGGGTTCGCCCGGGCCGCGACCGCGGGCACCCATCCGGCGTTCGTGTCGGCGCTGGTCGACCTCGTCCGGGAACGAGCTGCCGTCGCGCGGGGTGAGCAGGTCGAGCCGGCGGTGATCCCGGGCGCTGAGGTCGGGGCGTACTTGTGTCCGGCCGACTGCTGCCTGAACCTGCGCCAGCCGGACCGTCCGGCCCTCTGCCAGGCCTGATCCGCCGGAGCGACCCGGTCGGATCGACCGGTCTCAGACCGGGACGGGTTCGGTCGCCTCCGACTGGGGGTAGGTGCGGCGCAGGGAGCGGGTGCCGAGAGACTCGAGCAGGCCGGCGATGTAGCCGACGGCGAAGAGCCGTCCGTAGAGCTGATAGCCGGGGTGCAGGTTGTCCTCACCTTCGACGCTGGGCACGTGATCGGGTCGGAGCACACCGGTGAAGCCGACCTCGTCGTAAGTGCGGAGGCACTCCAGCAGGTCGGTGGGGCCGTCGTCGTGCCAGGTCTCGTGGTAGTCCTCGACGGTGCCGACGACGTCGCGGAGGTGAACGAAGAAGATCTTGTTCTGGCGGCCGAACCGCCTGATGGTCCTGGGCAGGTCGGGGTCCATCAGGACGAAGTTGCCCTGGCACAGGGTGATCCCGTTCATCGGAGAGGGCACCAGGTCAAGCAGGCGTTGGAAATTGTCGACCGAACGCATGATCCGGGCCACGCCGCGGATCGGGGACAGCGGCGGGTCGTCGGGATGCATGGCCAGTTCGACACCGGCCTTCTCCGCGACCGGAAGCACCCGACGGAGGAAGTACTCCAGGGAATCCCACAAGGTCTCTTCGCTGACCTCGCCCAGTTCGCTGATCGGGGCGTCGACCATGTCGGCGTGGTTGTAGCGGGTGACCAGGGATCCGCCGCGGGACTGGTAGCCGAAATCCGTGCGCAGCCAGTTGAAATCGGCCATCCACTCATAGCACCAGGTCTTGATCCCGACCCGACCCATGTTCTCGATCAACCGGCAGACGGTGTCGATCTCGGCGTCCCGGCCGTCCAGTCCCCGTTTGGTGAGGTTGAGCGGCGGTCGGGATTCGATCACCGGGAGTTCGAAGCCGGCGTCGTTGTGTTTCTCTTTCAGCCGCAGCAGGGGCTGATAGTCCCAGGGTTGTTCGCCCGGGCCGCAGAGCGTCCGGTCGGGCAGAGTACCGACGGCGTATCGGACACCCATCTGGCCGGCCAGCCGCCACAGCGATTCGTTGCCGGGGGAGTTGGGCAGCATTTCAGCGATCTGGACCATGAAGAAGCTCCGTTGCTCGTTGACCGGTCGATTTCCGGAAGGGTCGGTTCCGGAAATATAGGCCGATTATCCGACAGACGACCTGCTGTCCGCCGGATTCATGATCAGCATGTGAGAACCGGACCGGTATCGCGGCGGTCCGGTCGCCGATGATCGCGATCATGGTCGGACCACCGCCGAGAGGCAGCCCAGAGCGAGCCGAGAGCGAGCCGAGAGCGAGCAATGTCAGAGCTGACAGGCTTCCAGGAGCAGGCACCCTACGACGAGCGAACGGATCTGCGCACCGACTTCGTCATGGTGTACGGACTGAACGACACCACCGCGGAACGGATCGAGCGCTGGCGGAAGGCCGGCTACCGGATCCATCTGATGACCGGGATCTCCTGGGGCACCTACCAGGACTATCTGTACGGCGACTGGGACGGCGAACGTCACTGGGACGACGCCCAGACGGTCGCCGACGGATCGCCCGTCCTGCACGGGAAGGGACATCCCGTACATGGTCCCGACGATCAGGTTCACCGACTATCTGACGGAGAAGTTGCGGCCGATCCTCGACCTCGGTGTCGAGGTGGTGCACCTGGAGGAGCCGGAGTTCTGGGCCCGCGCCGGCTACTCGCCGGCCTTCCGGCGGGAATGGCAGGCGTACTTCGGTGAACCCTGGCAGGACCCGCACAGTTCACCCGAGGCCCATTTCCGTGCCGGACAACTGAAACAACATCTGCTGACCCGGAGCCTCGACCGGGTGACGACGGTGCTGCGGGATGAGGCCCTGCGAGCCGGCCGGGACATCCGGTTCTCCGTACCGACCCACAGCCTGTTGAACTACACCCAGTGGCAGATCGTCAGCCCGGAATCGAAGCTGCGCGAGCTTCCGTCGATCCACGGTGCCATCGCCCAGGTGTGGACAGGCACCTCGCGGACGCCCAACGTGTACGCCGGTCGTCGCGCCGAACGCACCTTCGAGACCGCCTACCTGGAGTACGGCATCGCCCAGGATCTGACCCGAGGCACCGACCGGACGCTGTGGTTCCTGCACGATCCGATCGAGGACCAGCCGGACCGGACCTGGGAGGACTACCTGGCCAACTACCGCCGTACGGTGGTGGCGTCCTTGCTGCATACAGATGTCAGCACCTTCGAGGTGGCGCCCTGGCCGCATCGGATCTTCACCCGTCCCTACCGCTCCGAGCACGCCGACGAGCGGATCCCGATCCCCGCGTCGACGGCGACGTCGTATCTGATCACCATGAACTCACTGCGCGATCTTGACGGCCGCAGTGTCCACCGGGAGATCGACGGCCCGCGGTTCGGCGTCCTGCTGTCGGACACGGCGATGTTCCAGCGGTGGCGGCCCGGTGTGACCTCCGGCCATTACGACGGCCTGCAGGATGCGTTGGCGGTCGAGGGCAGGGAGCTACTGAACTTCTCCGACTTCTACGGCCTGGCCCTGCCGCCGCTCTTCTGCGGCCAGCAGGCACGACCGGTGCAGCTGGAGAATCTGATCACCACTCCGGGCGCCCTGGACGATCTTGACGTGTTGATCTTGTCCTATGAGTTCCAGAAACCGTTGACGCCGGCGCTGCACTACGCGCTGGCCGCGTGGGTGGGGCAGGGCGGCTCCTTGTTGTACGTGGGCGACGGATCCGATCCGTACCACCGGATCCGTCAGTGGTGGAGCGGGCGGTATCCGACGCCCGCGCAGCATCTGGCCGAAGCCCTCGGCGTCCCCTGGGAATCCGACGCCATCGAGACCGTGGGTGCCGGCCGGGTGAGATTCCTCGACGCCGCACCGGCGGAGTTCACCGGCTCCGCCGCCCGCGCCGCCGAGCTGTGTGATCATCTTCGCGACCTGACCGTTTCCGGCGGGCATCGCTGGCAGCCGCGGCCCTGGCTGTCGGTCCGCCGCGGGCCGTACCTGATCGGCGCGACGTTGTCCGAAGGGCAGAGTGGGGTGACGGTGACCGGACGCTACCTGGATCTGCTCGACCCACGGCTGCCGGTGATCAATTCCCGTGACCTCGGACCGGGGGAGGTGATCTGGTTCCGTGATCTCGACCGGGACGACGAACTGGTGTTGGCCTCGGCCGGCCGGATTCGTGATCTTGATCGGACGGACGGCCGGGTCGGTTTCCGCTGTGAGGCGCCGGACGGGGTCGAGGTGATCACCGCGCTCCGATCGCCGGAACCGCCGCGGCAGGTCGACGGGGCGGAATGGGCTCATGACGGCGGCGACGGCATCCTCCGGCTGCGTCATCCCGGGGTGCCCGCCGGAACCACGGTCACCGTCAGTTGGTGACCGACCGCGCTCCCAACCCGGGCGCCGGCCCGATACGGTGACCCCATGACGCGGGCAGTTTCGACGTGGTCCCTGCACCGGACCCTCGGCAGCTATATCGCCGACGGCGCGACGCCGCCGGGATCCGACGGCCTCAGGCCGACCGGGCCGGTCGTCGGCACCAGCCTGCTGGAACTTCCCGGCGAACTCGCCGCGCACGGCTACGACACGGTCCAGATCTGCCATTTCCACCTGCCCCACCGCGATGCCGGGTACCTTGCCGAGCTGTGCGCGGCGCTGGAGGAGTCCGGCATCACGCTGGATGCGTTGCTGGTCGATGCCGGCGATCTCACCCACCCCACCGGCGCAGTCGCCCACCAAACCTGGATCGACGCCTGGATCGACGACGCCGAGGCCCTCGGAGCCAGCCGCGCCCGGATCATCGCCGGCCAGCAGACGCCGACACCCGAGAGATTGCGGGACAGCGGCCGTCGGCTGGCGCAACTGGCCGCAGCGCACCCGGACGTACGGATCGTCACCGAGAACTGGATGGCCCTGCTGCCCGACGCCGAGTCGGTCCGCGTCGTCCTCGACACGGCGGGCGGATCCGTCGGGCTGCTCGCCGACCTGGGCAACTGGTCCGGCCCGGACAAGTACGACCAGCTGGCCGCGATCGCGCCGCTGGCCGAGACCTGCCACGCCAAATGTCATCACACCGCCCAGGGTGATCTTGAGACCGACGACTACCGCCGATCGGTCCAGGTGCTGCTTGACGCAGGCTTCCACGGGCCGTTCGCGCTAGTCTACGACGGCCCGACCGAGGACGAATGGGCGTCGCTGGATGTCGAACACGAGATCGTCAACTCCCTGGTCGATGGTCCGAGGTCCGGCGCTGCGCGCTGAGGTTTGCCGGCCACCTTTGGATCGCGATGATCCGGGGAGTACCGTCGTGATTGGACGCTCGATGGCGAGCGTGTTGTCGGAACGGGTGCGCGATGCAGGCCTGGATGATCTGGGTGATGGTCGCCGCGGGCCTCGGGGTTGCCGAGCTGGTCGCGACGACGCTTGATCTCGCGCTGCTCGGGATCGCCGCACTGTCCGCGGCCGGGTTGGCTGCTCTCGGACTGCCGATCGGTGTTCAGTTCCTCGGTTTCTGTGTTTCCGCAGTGCTGTTGATGGCGTTGGTGCGCCCTGTGGTTCGCCGGCACATGGTGAACACGCCGCCGATCCGCTCCGGTGTGGCGCGGCTGGTCGGTAAGGAAGCGATCACGCTCACCGACGTCGCCCGGAACAGCGGTCGGGTGCGGATCGACGGTGAGGAGTGGACGGCCCGTCCGTACGACTCGGATCTGGTGATCCCCAAGGACACCACGGTGGAGATCTTCGCCATCGAAGGAGCGACAGCGCTGGTCTATCCGCGCGAGCAACCCGTGTTCCGGGAGGATCTATGGCAACCCTGATCATCGGCATCGTCGCGGCGCTGCTGGCCGCCCTGATCGTGCTGCGGACGGTACGGATCGTTCCGCAGGCGCGGGCCGGCAACGTGGAACGGCTGGGCCGTTACATCCGTACCCTCGAACCGGGACTGAACTTCGTGATCCCGTTCGTGGACCGGGTCCGCCCATTGATCGACGTGCGGGAGCAGGTGGTGTCGTTCGAACCGCGGGCGGTGATCACCGAGGACAACCTGAGCGTGCACATCGACACAGTGCTGTACTTCCAGGTGACCAATCCCCGCGATGCGGCGTACGAGATCGCCAATTACATCCAGGCCATCGAACAGCTGACGGTGACCACGCTACGCAACGTGATCGGCAGTCTTGATCTTGAAAAGGTGCTGGTGTCCCGGGAGTACATCAATTCGACGCTCCGCGGAGTGCTGGACGAGGCGTCCGGCAAGTGGGGGATCCGGGTGAACCGGGTCGAGCTGAAGGGGATCGATCCGCCGCCGACGATCAAGGAGGCGATGGAGAAGCAGATGCGCGCGGACCGGGAGAAGCGGGCGACGATTCTTGCTGCCGAGGGTATCCGGCAGTCCCGGATCCTCACCGCAGAGGGCGAACGGCAGGCCGCGATCTTGAAGGCCGAAGGTCAGGCCAAGGCGATCGACACCGTGTTCGGTGCGATCCATCGTAACGATCCCGATCCCAAGCTGCTGGCCTATCAGTATCTGCAGGTCCTGCCGGAGTTGGCCAAGGGTCAGGGGAACACATTCTGGGTCATCCCCAGCGAAGTGACCTCGGCGTTGCAGAGCGTCACCAAGGCTTTCACCGGCGACAAGAGCGTGGCGGAGGACGACGAGGACGAGCCGCCGGCCGCGCATCCGATGATCAAGAGGTCGTGAACTCGCCCCGTCCGCTGTCCTGCAGCCACTCGCTCCAGGACAGGTTGTAGACGGCATAGCCGTTGTCACCGGCCGCCTTGCCCCGAGGGGAGCCGGTGATCGTCACCGGGTCGCCGATCGACACATGCCGGAAATACCACTTGGCATCGGCCCAGGACAGGTGCACGCAGCCGTGCGAGCCGTAGCTGTGCCCCGGATACGGGTCGGCGTCGGAATAGTGCACGAAGGTTCCCGACCAGGTCAGGCGTACGGCCCAGGGGTAGAAGCCGTCGTAGTAGTTCGGGCTGTTCTTGTCGCAGGTGATGCCGGCGCTGCAGGAGGTCATGTGCTCGTTGCGGACCTTCTCCGAGACCGACATGGTGCCGTCCCAGGAGGGGAAGTCCGGGCTGCCCGCATCACTGGACATGGTGCGGATCAGCCGGCCGTTCCGATAGACCTTCGTGGTGTGCTTGGGCACTGAGATCTTGGTCTCGAAATCCTCGCCGATGGTGAACCGGTGGATGTAGGAGTGCGTACCCTCCCGGCCGTGGCCGTCCGGTACGCTCTTGAGCTCGGCGTCCAACGTGACGTGGTCACCGACCGGCCAGTAGTCCCGGGGACGGAAGTCGACCTGTCGGTTGCTGAACCAGTGCCAGGCGCCGACCACCGGGGTCGAGGCGGTGATCTTCATCGCGTTCTCGATGCCGGCGCGCGCCGACTTCTTCACCGGTCGGCTGAAGACGACCACGATCGGCATCGCGACGCCGACCGTGGTCCCGTCGGCCGGCACGATCGAGTCCAGCAACATCGGCGGCGCGGGCGGCGACGGTGGCTTGCTGGAGGAGGCGCTTCGGGTCGGCTTGCCCGCTGAGACGTGGCCCGTCGGCGCCGATGACGCGTGCCGCGAGGGATCGGATGGCTCGGCTCCACACGCGGCGACGAGCAGGACGGCAACGAGCGCGATGACGGTCAACCCCGATTTCGGCACTCGTCCATGATCACCCGGGGCACAAACAATCCGCCGGAGGCGGATCCGTCTTTGTGGATGATCTGTGGCAGGGACGTCACAGATCATCCATCAACCCGGGCGAGCAGTTCGGACAGCGATGCGGGTGGTCTTGCCAACCACCACGTCGCAGCATGCGGGCCACTTGTCGGGCGACCTGGCAGGTCTCCCGGCGGACGTCGTGCCAGCCGTACCGCAGGGTGACGTCTCCGTCCATCAGCGCGGCATTGTCCCGCCGGTAATCGCGGAACCGGCCCTCTCCGGTGTGGCCGATGGTGCCGTCCAACTCGACGAGGAGCCGGAACCTCTCGTAATACACGTCGCGCCACAGGCGCTGGCCACCCGAACGGGCTGACGCCTGGCGGCGGCTGCGCGGCAGCCCGTGAGCCGCTTCCACGTGCCGGCGGTAGTGGTGTTCCAGCGGCGACTGGACGCCGTCGGCGACGTCGGTGAGCAGGTTGATCACTTCGTTCCGCCCGGCGAGCTGCCTTCGTTGGTGCACCGCTTGGAGGAGGCGTTCGGGTGTGGTCAGTCGACGCTGCACCGCCGCGGTGAGCCAGTGGACCGCATCCTTGCCGGAGCTCCGGCCGAGGTCGGTCCCGATCAGGTCCAGAACGGTGTCATCGATCGTCGTTCGCGGAGGGCTGCCCACCGTCGTTCTCGGTCGAACGCCGTCGCGTTCCTGGTGGAAGCAGAGGAGACCCCAGCTCTTGAGGCGGGATCCGTGCGGATGCAGGATGTCGATCTGCTGCGGCGGCTCGTCGGTGAGCCGATGACCATACGCGGCCGCAAGACCGCCCAATCGGGCGCCGTCCCCGGCCAACAGGACGCCTGCCCAGGCGAGGGCACCCCAGGGCGGCGTCGCATTGTGGGTGAGGAAGATCCCCGGGGCCAGCCGTTGCCAGGCCGATACCTGCACCATCCGTTGCTGCGGGTACCGGCCGAAGCCGAGCCGCGTCGCCTGCGTCCTGGACACCACACCGTCCTGAGCCGCGGCGAGCTCCAGCAGTGCAGCCGGCACGTTGATCGTTCCCACGCCGTCACATTGGCCGCATCCAGTGCCCGTGGTTCACGGTCAACGCAATCTGTGGACAGTGCTTCGAGGACCTCCAACGGTTGTGGATGATCTGTGGCAGGGACGTCCCTGTCACAGATCATCCAAAGCTGTGCGGGGGCAGCCTAATCAGTAGGTGACGGGGGCGGGGCCGAGTTCGTCGAGCAGCTGCTGCATCTTCACGTAGGCCTTGTTCCGGTACGCCACCAGCTCCGGTGTGGCGTCGGCCGGGACGTTGAGGAAGCCGGCGCCGGTCTTGGTGCCGAGCTTGCCCTGGTCCACCAGGTCCTTGAGGATCTTCGGCGTGGCGAACCGCTCGGGGAAGCCCTGCTGCAGCGACTCGTAGCAGAAGGCGTACACGTCGAGGCCGGCCATGTCGGCGATGGCGAACGGGCCGAAGAAGGGCAGCCGGAACCCGAAGGTGGTGCGGACGACGGTGTCGATGTCCTCGACCGAGGCGACACCCTCGTCGACCAACTGGGTGGCCTCGTGGAAGAGGGCGTACTGCAGCCGGTTCAGCACGAAACCGGTGACGTCCTTGATCCGCGCCGTCTCCTTGCCCGTGGACTGGACGACCTGCTCGGCGGTCCGGATCGTCTCCTCGCTGGTGGCTTCGTGCGGGATCACCTCGACACCGGGGATGAACGGCGAGGGGTTGGAGAAGTGCACACCCAGGAAGCGCTCAGGGTGGTCGACGGCCGAGGCCATCGCGCCGATCTGGATCGTCGAGGTGTTCGAGGCGATCACCGCGTCGGCCGGCGCGGCGGCGCTGATCCGAGCCAGGATCTCGCGCTTGAGCTCCAGCTTCTCCGGTACGGCCTCCTCGACGAACTGTGCCTGGGCGACGGCCTCCTCGATCGAGGTGGCAGCGGTCAGGTGCTCGTCGATGATCTTGGTCGAACCCGCCTGGAACAGTTCGTCGGCGACGAACTGATCGGACTCCTTGAGCAACCGCTGCCGGTTCTGTTCGGCGACCTCGGCGCTGACATCGGAGATGACCACCGTGTGCCCGGCCAGCGCGAGCACCTGGGCGATACCGCCGCCCATGTAGCCGGAGCCGACGATGGCTACGGTCAGCGGCTTGTCTGTCTGCTTGATGGCCATGATCCTTCTTTCTCGGCGCTGCGCGTTGGGTTGCCGGCTCAGGCGGGCTTGGTGATCGACACCTGCTGCTTGACCTTGCTCGCCGGCGCCTGGTACGGCCGCTTGGGCAGGGCGTGACGGCGCAGGTAGTCCTGGTTGGTGGCGCACACGCTGAGACTGTCGCCGCCGTAGTGCTCACACATGATCACGCCCTGGAAGCCCGCGGCCACAGCCGTAATCATGGCCGCCCGATAGCTGATCAGGCCGGACTCCAGCGGCGCCGGAGTGGCGAACCACTGGTCCTTGGCGGGATCCTCGTCGCGGAAGTAGTTCTTGACGTGCCAGAAGTTCGACCAGGGCAGGAGCAGCTCGAACGCCTGCTGCCACGGCTCGATCGGCCGGTGCAGGCGGATCAGGTTGCCGACATCGGGGTTGAGCCCGACGTTGTCCATGCCGATCGCCTCGACCAACCGGACCGATGATTCGGCCGTGCCCAGGTAGGTGTCCTCGTACATCTCCAGCGAGACGATCTGCCCGTTCTCGGCGGCGTGCCGGCCGAGCTCCTGGAACCGCTGCGCAGCAAGGTCGAACGCTTCCTTGTCGTCCGGGTCGTCGACGTGGCCCTGGACGGTCCAGAACCACAGCGCCTTCTGCTGCTCGGGGGTCAACGCCTGGTGCAGGCCGAAGGAGACGACTCCGATGCCCAGTTCGGCGGCCGCGTCCAGGGTGCGATGGCTGTAGGCCAGGTTGTCCTCCCAGGCACCCTGCTCGATCACGCTGCGGCGGATCGCCGAGACCGAGGCGAAGGCGACGCCCTCCTGCTTGGCGATGTCGCCCAGCGCCTTGAGCTGCTCAGGATTGAGATCGCCCGGACGCACCCAGCTGTCGGTGATGTCGGCGTAATCGAATCCGGCATCCGCGACGTCCCGCAGATTGCTGGTCCACTGCTCGACCGGAGCCGGAACGTCGGGTTCGGGCTGACCGGCGCCGGCCCACATCATCGCCGTCGCGATGGGCCAGTTGTCGGCGGTGAAGCCGGAACCTTCGGATGCTGATTCTGCTGTAGCCATGGCTGGATTGTCCCAACCCCCGGTGACCGGCCGGTAGCCGGGGTCAGTGGGCCGCCGTCACCGACTGCGCGGCCCTGCTGCCGGCCACCCGCAACCACCGGATCGGCTCCGTCAGCGCCGCCCGGGTCGAGCCCGCCAGCTCGGTGAGGCCGTACGCGGTGACTCCGTCGATCCGATGAGCGACCTGTCCGGCGATGATCATGGA
>Ga0164243_10003848_pt1 | contig 23814 bp, 17 predicted proteins | sample OricompcompostOP_FD_108781 | JGI IMG/M metagenome (GOLD analysis project Ga0164243, IMG submission 108781) | Organic Plus compost microbial communities from Emeryville, California, USA - Original compost - Organic plus compost (OP) | ecosystem: Engineered > Solid waste > Mixed feedstock >...
AGATGGTACCTGGAATCGGAGCACTTGCGGGCGCATGGGCGAACTACACCATCCTGGAAGAGCTTCGTGAATTCGCGATGAACGCGTATCGCTTGCGTAAACTAAACGATCCGGAGAGATAACTTTTACTCTGCCCCTACCACCGGATGCGGTACGTACGGTTCTTCGAGATAGGCCATTTCCTCTTCGCTGAGTTTGACCGATAACGCCCCCACTGCATCTTCCAAATGCGATACTTTCGTTGCGCCTACGATGGGTGCAGCGACCTGTTCCTTCTGCAGCAGCCAGGCCAGCGCAATATGTACTCGAGGAACACCGCGTTTTTCCGCCAGCTCTGCTACACGCTCAATAATAAAGCGATCCGCCGCTGCGGTGGGATCATACTTGGATTTTTGAATCGCATCGGTTTCCGAGCGTTGGGTGGTGACCGAGGCATCGCGAATCAAACGTCCGGAAGCAAGCGGGCTGTAAGGCGTTAGGGCGATATTTTGATCTTGGCAGAGCGGCACCATCTCCCTCTCCTCTTCCCGATAAATCAAGTTGTAGTGGTTTTGCATAGAAACAAACCGGGTCCAACCGTTCTTCTCCGCAATATACTGGGCCTTCTGGAACTGCCAGGCATACATGGCAGAAGCACCGATATACCGGGCTTTCCCCGCCTTCACCACATCGTGCAGGGCTTCCATCGTTTCTTCGATTGGCGTGTTGTAATCCCAGCGATGGATAATATAAAGATCCACATAATCGGTACCCAACCGTTTCAAGCTTTTGTCGATTTCACTTAAAATAGCTTTCCGCGATAACCCGGCCCCGTTTGGCCCCGGATGCATGCGTCCCCATACTTTGGTTGCGAGGACAATCTCGTCCCGGTTCGCAAACTCCTTAAGAATGCGCCCTGTGATCGCTTCGCTGGTTCCCGCTGCGTACACGTTGGCTGTATCAAAGAAATTGATGCCCAGCTCAAGCGCTCTTCGGATGATCGGGCGCGCCTTCTCTTCATCCAGCACCCAGGAATGCCATCCCGGCACCACTTCACCAAAGCTCATACAGCCCAGGCAAATTCGGGAGACGTCTAATCCTGTATTCCCTAGTTTCACATAATCCATCGTTCATTCCTCCAGGCGATGAAGTCTTATCACTTTATTATCTCTCAAAGAAAAAGACGTCTGCAAATCAAATCGTTTGCAAACGTCGAATAGGTAATTTATTAGAGTGCGCTATCGTCCACCCCGTCCAGCCACGCTTCAATGCTGCCGATCACCGAGGTGACGCAACCGTCTTCAAACGGAGAAATCAAGCCGGCCGTTTGAACCAGCTCCGTAAAGGATTGACTGCCGCCTTGCTGGCATAAGCGCAAATAGTCAGCCCACGCCGCTTCGCGGTCTTCATGCATCTTCTTCCAGAACTGAAACGCGCAAATCTGCGCCAGGGTATAATCGATATAATAAAACGGCGAATTGAAGATATGTCCTTGTTTATGCCAAAATCCGCCCCGTTCCAAATAGGCGTTATCCGCATAGTTTCGGTAAGGAACGTACTTGCGCTCAATTTCCCGCCAAGCTTGCTTGCGTTCCGCCGGCGTTGCCTCCGGATGCTCATACACGTAATGCTGGAATTCATCGACCGCCACGCCGTAAGGAATGAAGATGACGGCACTTGCCAAGTGATCGAACCGGTACTTATCGACTTGTTCTTCAAAGAATAAATCCATCCAAGGCCAGGTGAAAAATTCCATGCTCATCGAATGAATTTCGCAGGCTTCCAGCGTTGGGAATTGATACTCCGGCACCTCAAAGCCGCGGCTCTCGTACATTTGAAATGCATGCCCCGCTTCATGTGTCAACACATCGATATCGCCGGATGTGCCGTTGAAGTTGGAGAAAATAAACGGTGCCTTATAATCGCTAATAAAAGTACAGTACCCGCCGGCCCGTTTCCCTTGCTTGGCGACCAGATCCATCAACCCATTTTCCGTCAGGAAGGTGAAGAATTCATCGGTCTCCGGAGACAACTCGCGATACATCTTCGCCCCGTTCTTCACAATCCAGTCCGGATCGCCCTTCGGCACTGCATTCCCGGATTTAAAAGCAAAGCTCTCATCATAGTACAGCAGCTGGTCCACGCCGATCCGCTGCTTTTGCCGTTCCTTCAGCTTGGTGGCAACCGGCACAATATGCTTGAGCACCTGGCTTCGGAAGTTCGCAACCTTCTCGGCATCGTAATCCGTCCGCGATAACCGGGCATAAGCAAGCTCTACGAAGTTGCGGAATCCCAGCTTTTTGGCGATCTTGGTCCGTACTTGCACCAACTCGTCATAGATCCGGTCAAGCTCATCCTCATGCTCGGCCAAGAAACCGTACGCCGCTTCGGCTGCACGCTTGCGAACCTCTCGGTCCGTGGATTGCTGGAACGGAATCAGTTGGGAAAGGTTGCGTTCTTCCCCTTCAAACGGGATTTTCGCGGAGGCGATCAGTTTGGCGTATTCGGTGGTCAGTTTGTTTTCCCGCTGCAGATCCTCGATGACTTCAGGGCTAAACGTCTTTAACGACAGCTCGGCCAGCCGGAACAGCTGACGCCCCCATTTTTGCTCCAGTTGGGCACGGAATTTTGAGTGAACTAAGGCCCGGTAGTAGTCTGTAATCGATTCCTGTACAACCGGGCCTGCTTCATCATAGAAGTCCTGTTCCGCTTTATAGAACTCATCGTTCGTATTGATCGTGTGCCGAACACCGGCGATCTCCTGCATCGTATCGAAGCCGCTGCGAAGTTGATTGATTTCCCGCATGATCCGGTCTTGCTCTTCGTAAGACTCCGCACTTGCAAATCCTTGAAGAAGCTCCTTAAATCTCTGTTGGAAAGCTTGGACATCGGGCCGTTCATATCGGTATTCACTAAATTTCATGGCATGCACCTGCCTTTACGAGGATTAGATAATTTTGGAATTTACAAGAATACGAACATTATACTAAATCCTCTTTCCTGATCGCAATCACGACACGCTATGTCAGCTGTGTACGCCACGGTACATTGGTTTAAGTCTGACGAAACGAACTTATCTTTCTCCCTGACAAGCTTTCACAAACGCTGTAAATAGTTTAAAGCTAGGTTCATCTTCCTGATACATAAATTCAGGATGCCACTGTACCGCCATCATGAAGCGTTGTTCGGGCATCACCACCGCTTCAATCAATCCATCTTCCGCTGTGGCTGCGGCAACAAGCGGCTTCGCTAAGTCTTTGATTCCTTGGTGATGATAGCTGTTTACACGCAGTGTATCCGTTTGGAGAAGATCATAGAGTAATGTGCCTTTCTCCACATCCACTTGATGGACAGGTTGAGAATACGGCGGCTTTTGCTTATGTTCAATGATAACACGGGCCTCGGACTGGAATTGTAACGGGAGATCTTGATATAACGTGCCTCCCAGGAGGACGTTAAATAATTGCAATCCACGGCATATTCCAAGTGCCGGCTTGTCCAATTGAAGGATTTGTTGAAACAGAACGGACTCCATGGCATCTCGATCTTGGCATGGGGTTCCGCAAACCTCCAGGGTCTCTTCGTGATATAGCGCCGGATTCACGTCATGACCACCGGTGAATAGAAACCCATCCATCATCTGTGCTAAGTTCATCAGGATCTCGGGTTCTGCGGTTAAAGGTAACATCACGGGGATGCCGCCGGCTTCCTCAATGCCTTTCATATACCCCGGGAGCATCCAATAGCTTTCTTTGTTCTCATCATATAAAGGCAACACGCCAATCATCGGTTTCATCATCTGCTCCCCCGCTCTGGATATTGATTTATTAGCTATTACGATACAAACATGCGGTTTGATCATCCATTCACAAAGTGATGAATTATTTGTATCAGTATGCAGCACAAACGCATGGCCATCTGTGCGGCTGTGCGTTTGTGCTAAATCAAAACAGTTATCTATAGTTGGACCTGTTTGGTCGCAATCCGCTCGCAAAACTCGCGGTCATGCTCCACAAACAAGATCGTCGGCTCATAGCTCAGCAGCAAGTCTTCGATTTGCATGCGCGAGATGACGTCAATGAAATTCAGCGGTTCGTCCCAAACCAGCAAATGCGCTTTTTCGCAGAGGCTTTTGGCGATGAGCACCTTCTTCTTCTGTCCCCCGCTGTAATCCGCCATATCTTTCTCAAACTGCAGTCTGGAGAAGTCTAATTTCCGCAAAATAGCCTTAAACAAGCTTTCATCAATGTCATGCTCTCTGGCAAAATCGGTTAAATTCCCCTGCAGCCACGAGGTTTGTTGGGACACATAGGAGATCTTCAATTGGCTTCCTTGGCGTACCGTACCGGAATAAGAGATGTCCTCCCCGCAAAGCAGCTTCAGAATGCTTGATTTCCCGGAGCCGTTGCGGCCCGTCAGCACAATGCGATCGCCTCGTTCGATCGTAAAGCTGATCTCTTGGCACACTTGCTTCTCACCGTAGTGGATCGAAACACGGTCGAATTCGGCAAGCTGTGTTTTATGGTAAGGCAGCTGGGCGATTTTTAAGCTTTCCGAGGTTTCGATATTTTTGAGCAGCTTCGACTTTTCCTCTATCGCATTCTGTTGTCGTTGCTCAATCGATTTGGAGCGTTGCATCATCTTAGCCGCTTTATGACCGATGTACCCCTTATCTACCTTGGAGCCGGAATTTCGCGTGCCATTTTTCGAGCTTTCCACCTTATGCGACCAGTTGCTCGTCCGTTTAGCCGCTTCCGACAAGCGTTTGATGTCTTTCTGCAGCCTTTCATTTTCGGCTAGCTCATAGTTGTCCTGGCGCCTTTTATTTTCCCACCAATCGGAGAAATTGCCCTTCTGAATTTCAATGTTCGTCTTGTTGATAGACAGGATGTGATCCACACAACGATCCAGAAAAGCCCTGTCATGAGAAACCAGGATAAACCCATTCTTGCGGTTTAAATAATCCCCCACAAGCTCTCGCGCTTCCATGTCCAAATGATTCGTTGGTTCATCGATCAGCAGGAAGTGATTCTCCTTCAAAAATAAGGCGGCAAGCATCACCTTGGTCTGCTCCCCATTGGACAAGGTTTCGAAAGGACGGTACAGCACATCATCCGACACCTGCAGCAAAGAAAGCTCACGCATGAGCTCCCACAGCTCATAGTACGGAACAATTTCCTCTACGACATCCAGCGTATGCTTCTCCGGATGCTTGACCTCAAACGGGAAGAAATCGAAGCTGACATCCGCGGAAATTTGTCCGCTGTATTCGTATTTTCCGAGCAGCAAATGTAGAAAGGTCGTCTTCCCTCGCCCGTTCCTCCCGGTAAACCCCAGCTTCCAATCGGTATCGATACGAAAGCTGACATCCTCAAAAATGTTATCGTAACTGCCCTCATAGGCAAACGTTAGATGGTTCACATGAATTAATGACATGAACAACATCCCTCCTGCATAAAAAAATGGACTGCAAGAAAGATACCTTTCCTGCAGCCCAAAAATATTCAAAAAATCCTCCCCTGCCATCGGGGGATGGATTCAGAATATACGATTGGAGTGAAAGGATGAGATATCTTTCTTGCATAAGAAATAAACCATGCGAATGACGCTCGCATCACGGTTCCATCTTCTTAGCAAGAAATATCCATCCGTTTCAGCTCCCTCATTAAAGATAGTCGTATTTTAACATAATGAGGATAGGAGTTCAAGGTTTGACAGCAATGCAAATGGCTCTAATGACAACTGGCTTATGCTTTCCGGTTCATGATGTAATGCAGTAATTGCTTAAGAAAAGACGGAGGTTCGGGAAGCTCCTGGAGCGCTTCCATCGCCAAACAATAATGCTCCCACATCGCTTTGTTGGCCGCAGCCGTCCCCAACACAGTCACATAAGTCGAGTTGCCGTTTTCGATGTCCTTCCCGGTCGGTTTGCCGAGTAAACGCGAATCCCCTTCCCCATCCAGCAGATCATCTTTGATTTGAAAAGCGATGCCAGTGTGATAAGCAAATTTCTTGAGAACGGCGATTTCCGTTTCGTTCGCCCGTGCCAATATGGCCGGCGCCACCAGACAGGCTTCAAACGCAATCCCCGTCTTGTAGAAGCAAATGCGGTCAAGCTCCTCTACGGTTAATACTTTGCCTTTGGCGTTTAAATCCATCGCTTGCCCCATGCAAATCTCTCCGGCTTTCCGGGATAGGTATTGCAGCAATACCAGCACAGATTCATTGTCAAAGCCTCTCAAGGATGCCTGCTCTTCCACCGCCTTCTGAATTAAGAAGATGCCTGTTAGCTCAGCAATGGCACTGTTATGCACTTCATGCAGCGTTGGTTTGCCGCGGCGGGATGGAGAATTGTCTTGAGACGGCAAGTCATCAAAGATGAGAGAAGCGGTATGCATGTATTCGAGCGCCCGGAACAACGGGGATAATGCAGCCGGATCTAGTCCGTAGACCTGCACGCCCATCACCCAAGCGATGATCGGTCGGAGCCGTTTCCCGCTTCCTTCCAGACTGTAATTGGCCGTCTCCACCAGAAGGGGATCTTCTCTATTTGAAGAAGATGCGGCACTAGGGATTGGCAATATCGCATTTACGTGCTTGCGAGCCATTTGAACAAGCTCAGCAAACGCTTCTTGCTCTTGCCGGCTCGTTCGCATCGTAATCAGCAGTTGGTCTCGCAGCCATTTGTCGTAGAAATCGACATCCACCGCACGATGAACCAGAAGCTGAATCAGCCCCTCCAGCTCCGGATGTCCAAGCGTAAATATCGCCATCACTTCATGAAATCGGTCCGCTCCAACCCGTCTTTGATATCGTTTAAGTCCATTAATGGCGCGTGCCAAAATGATCTCGCGAGTTTGGGGTTCCGAACGGTAGACATGGTGGATCAAATGCGAAATGACCACCCAATACAACTCAAACGGATTGATCAAATCCGGTCGTTCATGCCGGTAGGTCAAATAATACGTATAAGGCGTGACCGCACCCGCTTCAAGATCAGCGGCCATGTCTGCAAAATCGTCAGCCAACTGATTGTAAAGGCCATAATAGAAGACACGCTGGTCAAACCCCTCATCTTGCGGAGCGGAAATCACAGAACGAACGATCAATCGTGACGAGGCGGATTTTAATATGATAGGCAGGTATAGTTCCTCGTTAGAATAATGTGCATCATCCAATGTCTTGCAGCGATCGGCGTCTTGAGATTCAAAGAAGATATTGGATTGCTCGAAAAATACGTTCTGCGTGTCCGGATTCTGATAACCACGGATAAACTCATACGCTTCTCGAAGCTCCGTATGAATATATCGAACGAGCTCATGATGGCGACCGCTCCACTCCCCAAGCTCAGGGACAATCCCCGTTCGGATCGTCTTGCGGATCATCCGCGAATATTGGTCCTGCTCATCAGCATTTAAGGCTCCGGAATCAAGCAGATCATCAATAAACGGGTAGGTCAGCCCGTAATAATATCCCAGCTTGATTGCCTCTCCGAGCCGGCGTGAACGTTCTGCACAACCTGTCTCAGTCTGATCATCCATTTCGTCCATCACGTGTACGACGACGCCCAAGATGATTTTGATGAGCTTACGCTCGGCTTCCTCGGCGTTCATTTCCGGTGGGAGATAGGTTCGCACCCCCTTCAACCGCTCCATTACCCAAATGACCGCTTCCTCGACGCCCTCTCGCTGCGCCCAGCGATAGACGGAAGCGAGGCTCATCATCTCTTGCGAGAATCCGGTTCCGCCTGTTGCTTCTTCCGGTGAGACAAGCGTCTTCTTTAACCTTCCTACCATGCGTTGGATCTTGGTACGGGTTCGGGGATCGGATAAATCCTGACCGAGATCCCGCAGATACATATAGGAAACGCTACGCTCCAAATAATCATCCAGCTTCCCTGCACGGGCCAGCCATGCGAAAAACCGGGAACCTTCCGATGATTCGGGCGATTTGACACCGCGTCGCCAGATCGGGAGCCATTTCTGACGCGGAAGGTGCCTTTTTTTCCACCCTATGAAATCATCAAGCAGTCTGGACACATAACTCTTCGATCGGATTTGATTCTGCAACACGTCCAAGTAACGTGCGGCTTGATTTTCGGCCCGTTGATACCACCTGTCCGCTTGTTCCATGTTTGCCTTCATTATCGTCATCCATGCATCCCTCGGCTTATTTGGGTCTTCTTTCAAGACCATTATCTTTTATAATAGTATAAACGACAGAACGACCAAAACCTGCATTAGTCTGTATCCAACCTAGACTTAAGTCTAGGTTGCGGGGAAAAGAAAGGGGCGTGGGCTCCGGCTATTACAAATCGAGAAGACACAGCTCCAGCTAGTTGGAACCGGTTCTCCCCTTCAAGGTTTGAAGGGGGTTTTTATTCTCACTCCTTCCCTGACTTCCCGCTGAATGCCAAAAGTTGTAGGTTGTCCCGCCCTGCGCTCTTCCCTACAATGTTGTAGGGAAAGGAGGTCACCCGAAATGAATAAATTCCGAGGATTCCTTTTACTCTTGGTGATCATGCTCTCGGCAGGCTTGTTGGGCGGAGCAACACCAACACCAGCGGCCGCAGCCTCCGGTACGGTGAAGCTGGGCTCCACGAGCGGCGATGTTTGGGATCTTCAATATCGACTGAAGGCGTTGGGCATTTTCAATGAGCAGCTTACTGGATATTACGGGACAAAAACGCAACAAGCCGTGCGTACGTTCCAGTCGCGTTATGGGCTCCAGGTAGATGGTGTGGCGGGGCCCCAAACGTGGAAGGCGCTGAGAAAATATTCTCTGAATCAAACCGAAATGGATCTGTTGGCTCGCGTGATTTATAGTGAAGCTCGAGGTGAGCCATATACTGGACAAGTGGCGGTAGGTGCCGTCGTTATGAATCGGATTCAATCGTCATTATTCCCTGATACGATCAACGGGGTTGTGTTTCAACCGGGCGCCTTTACGGCGGTCGACGACGGGCAAATCTGGCTAACGCCGGATCGCACAGCCTATCTGGCTGCACTGGATGCGGTTAGAGGTTGGGATCCGTCCTACGGTTCGCTATATTATTTCAATCCAAAAACAGCGACAAGCAAATGGATATGGTCGCGTCCGCAGAAGCTTCAAATCGGAAACCACATCTTCACCAGTTAACGGAAAATGAAACAGGGTCTTGCGAATCGCGCAAGATCCTGTGTTTTTTAGGAGGCACATTCCTAAACTTCCCTGCACTATATATACAAACCACACTCATTACGTGTAAAGGGGACAAGGAAGACGATGCCCATCAAAAACGGAAAACAGTACATCGAACGGATCAACCGCAAGCGCATCCGGCTATGGTACAACGGCGAACGTGTCAACGTTCCGTTATCCGAGCACCCTGCCTTTCGGGGGTTGATCCGGACGCAGGCTGCGATGTACGACAAGCAATGCGAGGACGACCTGCGAGACATCATGACTTATGTGTCACCGACCAGCGAGGAGCGAGTGGGTCTTTCATTTTTGCCGCCGACCACACCCGATGACTTAGTTCGCAGAAGGAGGATGTCCGAGATATGGGCCGGTTTGCATCATGGATTCCTCGGTCGTTCCCCCGACTATATGAACACGGCATTGATGTCGTTTTATACGGCTTGCTCCTTGTTGGAGGCCGCCATGCCAGAGTATGGACGGAATCTGCGCACGTATTACGAATATTGTCGGGAGCATGATATCACGTTATCCCATGCCTTCGTGCAGCCGATGATCAGCAAAATGTCCGGACCGGTGGATCATGAAGAATCCCTGGCCGCCAAGGTGGTGGAGATCCAACCTGAAGGTCTTGTCGTTAGCGGAGCTTTTCTGATGGCGACCCAGGGACCTACTTGCGAGGAAATCCTCGTCCTCCCCACGCCAACGTTCATGTTGGGAGACGGGCAGGTCAATCCCAGCGCGTTCGCTTTTGCCGTGCCTAATGATGTGGAGGGAATTACCTTTATATGTCGAGAGAGCCATGCGTTTGATTCAAGTTATGATCATCCCCTCTCCAGTCGATTTGAGGAAATGGATACGATGGTGATTTTTGATCGAGTTCTCGTACCGCGGGATCGGGTATTTTTCTTTGGGAAAGAGGAGCTGTGCGATCGGTTGTTTCGTGAAGGGCACTTCCATGCGTACGTTGGTCACCAGATCCTCACACGGTACATTGCGAAAACGGAGTTTTTCCTAGGGCTGTTGCAAGTGTTAGCCGAGGAGCAGAATGCGGATAGCGAGCCTACGTTCCTCCATTCCATCACCAAACTCATGGCGATGCTGGAGAATCTAAAAGCATTACGGGTGGCGGCTGAGACTGACGGGACATTCACCTCATCCGGCTACTATGTTCCAGCACTGGCCCCCCTGACCGCCGCAGGCATCCAATTTCCCGATCTGCATGAAGAAGCGCTGCGGTTGATCCGTACGATTAGCGCCAGCCAGCTGATCATGAACCCGTTTGGGGCAGACTTCTTTTCGGAGAACGAAGCGTACCTCAATGCCTATTTACAGGGGATTTCCAGCCCGGCCAAGGATCGCATCGCCCTTTTCAGACTGGCCTGGGAGCTGGGCGGCGGAGCGTTTGGAGGCAGACAAAACCAGTTCGAACGCTTCTTCTTCGGAAATGGAAAGACGATTGCCAACCGGATGTATGGCTGCTGCGAGAGCATGGAGCAATACAAATCGCGAATTTACCAGTTTCTAGAGTTAAAAGGAGAATAAAGAAAATTAATTCCTTTCCTCGGCATTCGCCCAGCCGCCTTCTCCGCATTTGCATATGATGATTATGCCTATACATTGAAGGGAGCGATCACATATGGGATTTTTTCCAGTGCCGGGACCTGGCGGAGGGATTCCAGGAATACCGGGGGGACCTAGCGGGCCGGGGTTTCCAGGGGGATTTCCAGGAGGAGGTCCGGGAGGATTCCCCGGTACTCCGGGAGGAGCACCTGGAGGTATTCAACCGCCAACCTCTCCACCACCACAATTTGTCCCACAAATGCAAGTCGGCACGTTTGCTATCGATCCCGGCGGGATCAGACGCTGCTTGTTCCGTAATACCTATGTCTGGCTGAACAATGGGGAGCAATTCTGGTTCTTCCCGGTATTCGTCGGACGGAATTCGATTGCCGGATTCCGGTGGTTTGGGTTCTTCTGGGGATACTTCGGCATCGATTTAAATCGGATTCGCTCGTTCACGTGCTTCTAACGCAGACAGCGAAAGAGACCACACACGTAGTCGGTACTCTTTCGCTTTTGTTTTTTTCTAGCTTGTCCCTGTAAAACAAGAAAAGGACCTCTATCCCCGCCAACGCGGAAATCGAAGTCCTTGCGGCTCCCCCTTTACAACAGCATCTGAGCAACCAGGAACAGGTTCAGACTCACGACCAAAGCGGAGATCATCCACCCCAGCGTGGTGGTCACCCGATGATTCACCAGGGAGCCCATAATTTTGCGGTTGGAGGTGAACAAGATCAAAGGAATGAGTGCAAATGCAATCCCAAACGACAATACCACCTGACTCATCACCAGAGCATTCGTTGGGTTCACGCCAGATATAATAATTGCCAGCGGAGGAATGGTTGTAATCGCCCGCCGTACATACAGGTTAATGCGTTTGTTAATGAACCCTTGCATCACCACATCCCCAGCCATCGTCCCCACCGAAGAACTGGACAGGCCTGCGATCAGCAGCCCCAGCCCGAAGGAAATGGCAGTAACCGGTCCGGCGATTGTGCCAAATTGATGGAAAGCGACATCCAAATCTTCAACGACGAGACCGTTTTTGAAGAGCAGCCCTGCAGAAACCACAACCATCGCCATATTCACGGCCCCGGCAATCAACATCGCCAAGACGATATCAATGAATTCCAGCTTGAAAATCTTCTTCTTCTCTGCCTCATTACGTCCCACAATCCGATTTTGGGTTAACGAGGAGTGCAAATAAATCGCATGAGGCATCACGGTTGCCCCTAAGATCCCTGCAGCCAGCAGAACGCTGTCCACCCCATCAAAGCGCGGAGTTACCATGCCTGCTCCAACGGCTGCATAATCCGGATTCGCCGCAATCACTTGAAAGGCAAAGGCCAAAACAACGATCAACACCATGGCAGCGATACCCGCTTCCAGTGCACGATATCCCCGACGCTGCAGCTCGAGGATGGCGAAAGAGCCAATCGCGGTGATCACGGCCGCCGGCAGCATCGGAATACCAAACAAGAGATAAAGCCCTAACGCCGCCCCAATAAATTCTGCCAGATCCGTAGCGATAATGACCAACTCACTTTGAATCCACAGAAAGATCGATACCCCCTTCGGAAATCGATCGTGAGCAACTTCGGGCAGGTTCTTGCCCGTGGCAATCCCAAGTTTCGCTGATAACGACTGAATCAGCACCGCCATCAAATTCGAAGCGAAAATCACCCATAACAACAGATATCCGTACTTCGATCCAGCGGTGATGTTCGTGGCAAAGTTACCGGGATCGATATAAGCAACCGCAGCGATAAACGCAGGTCCAAGAAACGGAAGAAGCCGTTTCATCCCTTTCGTTCTGCCGTCTAGTGCGGCATGTGCGGACGTTTGATGATCCAATCCTTTCGAGGTGACTGGAGTCGTTTGTTGCGCAATACTTTGTTCCATCATGTGAATCCCTCCCTTGCGCTTGCGTCTACTAAAGTTGTCTATATCCATTAAAGTTTCCTGTGTGCAACTTTATAGTTTTAGTATATGCCTCATTTTGAAAAATGTAAATCCATTTTCTTGCGAAATTGCAATCTCTATTTAACGATATCGACACTTGTTCACTCGCAGTTTGTCCTATGATATGGAATGTGGATGAACGATATACCTCGTCATACTTCATTGGACCGGAAGGAGTTCTCTAATGTACCATAAAATCATCCAACCTAAAGTCGTCCTCGCGCTTCTTGCCGTAGGAATCTTGGGTGCTGCCACTTGGGCGACCTCCAGCAGTGTTGTCGACGCACAGCCAACGCTACTCAAGGCAGCTCAGATTCAACAGGAAGAATCCGCTCATGCCTTGGAAACCTTAAACAGCTTCTATAAACCCGCATTAACAGGTCAGTTCCCCGGGGCTGTTGCCGGCTTGACAGTGGGCAAAAGCAGCAAGAAGGACGTCATTAGACTGTTCGGTGAGCCTTCCATCGAGGGCAAAGGAAACTTGGCTTTTGACTTGTACAGCGCGAACATGGGCAATCCGGGATACGCTTTTTCCTATTCACATGGGACGCTTCAGGAAATGCGCTATTTCGGTACCAACGTGGAACGTCAAACGAATATCGGTGGCATCACCATAAAAATGTTAAAGCAAAACTGGTTTACCCCCGACGCGAGCAGTACGATCCACAACGGGAACCTGGAACAAACCAAGCTGACTTATATCCGCGGCGATTACAAGCTGGAATTTATATTTAACAGCAGTACAGACCTCGATCATATTAATCTGCTCAAAAAATGAAGTTGTTATTTGCAGCACAAAAAACAGACCCGCGATTTTGCGGGTCTGTTCTGTTTTTTTCTTCTAACAATTATTCACCGATCTGAGCTTTATAAGCGTCCAACTGCTTTTGCAGCTCGGCCAGCACTTTATCGTATCCGGCCTGCTTCAGCTTGTTGCGGAACTCTTCAACCGCCTTCGCGGGGTCTCCGGCTTTCCCCATCACGATGGCCGGCCCAAGCTCCCCGGTTACCTGCGAGATTGCGGTTAGTTCGGCTTCTACTGGTGTTTTATCAAATACGAAGCGACCGTACACATATGGCTTCTTGATCTTATCGTATTCCGCATACAACGTCTCTTCGATTTGATCCCACGTCGTTTCGCTAGGAATCTCAAACTTGTCGACGCGGCCGCCCCAGAAATCGGAATAAAAGCCGTCTCTTGCTTCATCATAACCTTCAGGACGAGCACGTTTGCCATCTTTGATCACGTATTGCACGCCTTCGATTCCATAGTTGATCAGATGATAAATCTCCTCATTATTACGAATCAGATCATAGGCCATCAGCGCGCGTTCCGGGTTTTTGCTGTGCGCGCCTACGGAGGTGCCGCCATGGGTAATCGACAGCTCCATCAGGTTTGTGCCGCGTGTCCGGGAGAAGGGGAACATCTGCAACTCTGAACCCGGCTGTGCTTTATCCATTTCGACGCGAAGTCCAGAGAACGTCTGTGTATGGTGTTGATCCAGCCCAGACAAGCCGGCTTTCAACGCATCGCGGTTGTTATTTTTGTTATTTAGGGCGTCTTCACGCCAGAAGCCTTGATCCGCCCATCGTTTCATCATCGTGGCGTAATCCAAGAATACGTCCTCAAAGATGGGACTTACAGCAGTAAAGCGCTCTTCATAGGATTTGGTCGTAAATACCGGCATGAAGCCCGTCGAGATCGGAAGCTCCAGTTCATCCGTATACGATTGGATAAATCCCCCCCAGGTTTGCGTGCCTGACGCTGCGTCCCACGGAATCACATCCGGTTTGTTGTCTTTAATGTACTGCAAGTACTTCTCAATGCCTTCCCAATCCTTAATCGGCTCGGTAATCCCAGCCTCCTTCGCCCAATCGCCGCGGTAGAAGAAACCGTGGTTAACCCACTGCGTGTAATCGTTTTCAGGAATCAGAACGATTTTGCCGTCATATTTACTTTCTTCCCAATCCTCTGCCGGGATGGAATTCCACGTTTCCGGCGCGTATTTCGGCAGGAGTTCATCCAGGTTCATGAAGGCGCCGCGCTGCGCATTGCCCCAGGTGTCCAACCAGTCCGTACCGATCGTAATCAGATCAATCGGTTCCCCGGAGGCTAACGCGAGATTGTACTTGGTCTGCCAATCCGCCCATTCGATCCATTTCCATTCCAGCTCGGCGTTGATTTTTTCCTTCATGATTTTGTTGACTTCGGCAAGCACCTTTTCGAACTGCCCGTTCTTAGGCTTATCCCCCAAAACGAGGTAACTGATCTTCACGAACTTGGACGTGTCGATTCCCGTATCCGTCTCTTGACCAGTATTCGCCGCATTGCCCCCATTGTTTGGCGCATCGCTGCCCGCTCCTTTATTGTTGTTAGAGCCGCCGCAGGACGCCAACAGCAATACCAGCAGGCTTACCATGACCCAAATTGACGCTTTCTTCCATCGAACCATTCACACAACCTCCCTCATCTATTTGAAATTGTGAAGCCTTAGCCTTTGACAGCGCCAACGGTGATGCCTTTGATAAAATAGCGCTGCACAAACGGATAAAATAATATCACCGGCCCCGTCGCCACGATCGCCGTCGCCATCTTCATCGATTCAAGCGGCACATCACGCAGTTCCACGTTCGACGCAGCGGCTGAATTTCGGATGAAGTCCGCACTGGTGATCACGTTATATAGGAACAGCTGCAACGGGCGGTACTTCATGTCCGGGGATAAGAACAACATGGAGTTATACCATTCATTCCAATACCCCAAGGCGATAAACAAGCCGATTGTGGCCAAAGCGGGCGTTGTCATCGGTAAGATCAGGCGGATAAAGATGGTGAAATCCCCCGCCCCATCGATTTTGGCTGATTCCGTGATCGCATGAGGTATGGAACGAACAAAGCTTTTCATCATGATGATTAAGAATGGACTAAGCAGACCAGGCAGCAAGACAGCCAAGTAGTTATCCTTCAGGCCCAAATACTGTGTCACTAGTAAGTAAAACGGAACCAGTCCGCCGCTGAACAGGGTCGTAAAGTAGATAAAGAAAGAGATGCGGTTCCGGTAAGCAAAATCGGGCCGTTGCAGTGCATACCCCGTCATCGCCACCAAGAATAACCCCAACGCGGTACCGCAGATCGTGATACCGATGGTGACAAGATATGAGCCGATGATGAGATCCGGATTTTCGAAGACGATTTTGTATGCGAAGGTGCTGAATTCCCGGGGCCAGAAATTGAAACCAAACCGTTTGATCGCCGCTTCCGACGTAAAGGATGTGCCAAGGACCAGCAGGAAGGGCAGCAAACAACATAAGGCGAAGAAGCCGATAAACAAGTAGCCGACGATTTTGACGATGATACCGCCGAGATCGGTGCGGATACTTCGCGTTTCATGAACGTCATCCATGCCTTGCACCTCCTAGAAGAGTGAGTTATCGGGCGAAACCTTCTTGACCAGCCAGTTGGCGGTAATCACCACCACAAATCCAAACACGGATTGATAGAGGCTGACGGCGCTCCCGATCGAGAAGTTGAAGTTGGTCATAAGAGCGCGGAACACATACGTTTCGATGATATCGGTCGTCGCGTACAACGCGGTGTTGTTGGCTCCCACCAGGTTGAAGAATAAGCCGAAGTTCCCGCGCAGGATGCCGCCCAGCGAAAACAGGAGCAGAATGATAAAGGTGGGCTTCAGCCAAGGAAGCACAATATATCGGATGCGCTGGAAGGCGCCGGCCCCATCGATTTCCGCTGCTTCGACAATTTCGTTATCCAGCCCCATAATGGCGGCAAAATAGACGATCGATCCATACCCTGTCGATTGCCATAAGTAGGTCAGCACGATAATAAACGGCCAGATCGTTGCGTTCGAATACGTCTTTACCGGATCAAATCCCAGCGATGTCAAAATGCTGTTGAGCAGACCATAGTCGTAGCTCAGCACGTTATAAGCGATCAGACCAATCAGAACCGCCGAAATAAAGTGCGGCAGGAACATCAAGGTTTGAGTTAGCTTTTTAAACCATTTGAGACGAAGTTCGTTCAGGAACACCGCAACGGTAATCTGCAAGACGTTCCCTAGCAGGATGAAGGCCAAGTTATAAACCACCGTGTTAAACGTCAGCCGCCACAAATCCCCCGTCATTACAAGAAATCTGAAGTTATCGAACCCCACGAACGGACTCTTAAATATCCCATCTGTATAGTTGTACTTGATAAAAGCCAGATACAAGCCGGGCATCGGCAAATACGCGAAAATGATAAAGAAGATGATCGCCGGCAGACACATCAGAAGCAGCGTTTTATTGCTCCATAACCGTTTGAACCATCCTTGTTGACGCATCCGATAAAGCTGCGGCCGCTGGCGAACCTCTGTTGGTGTCGGGATTTCCATAGGCCTCCCCCCTTTCTATACGGAAATAAACTCCAGCTTCTCTAAGCTGCCTGCATCCTGTTCATCCACGGCTTCGAGAAAAATTGACAGCTGCGCTTGGCCTGCCTGAAACCATGGACCCGGCAAATAAAAGGAGTCCGCGCTGCCGCCGGTCATCATCGGCCTTCCTTCCCCTCCTGGCAGCCACAGCCTGCCGACGATCCGCTCCTCCATAAACACCGTAAGCTTTAATCCCGAGCCTGCGGCACGGACCCTCCAACCTTTGCCTTGTGCAGAATTCGGAATGGAAGCGAATAACCATCCGGCTTCACCGGAGGTCAGTGTCAACGGTAATTCAAGCGGAGTTGCGTTGGCAATTTCTTGATCGGCTGCAGCCTTCAGCTCAGCTTCCTCCGCTGCCATGATCGTATACGCCGAAGCTTCAATCCCTTCATAGACCAACACTTGACCGGTGTGATGTCCCATCGTTCGTTCCAAATAGACCTCTAGGAGCAGTTCCTGTCCCGGGGTAACAAACGGCTTCAAATCGATAAATGGATCCAGCGGATGGATAAGGCCGACATCAATACCGTTCACCCAAAGCCGCGCATACCCTTGAAAGTTCTGAAAATGCAGCGTCCACGAATCTCCGCCAGCCCCGGGAATATACGTTCTGCGGAAGATCATTTGGGACGGATAGTCCGCAGACAACCAGCTTCCAAAACTAACGACGGGCCATAGCGCTTCGTCCGGCTGTGTGAGCGTGCCTTGCCACGAACGGTCGACCTTCGGATGCACGCGCCAATTCGAGGTAATGTTGTGGACAGCGGTGATGGTCGCAATCCCCTTGAACCCTTTCAGGGAAGGCAAGCGCAGTGCCGGGAGCCGGAGGTCATCGAAGTTGCTGTGGCCCCAAATCTCCACTCGTGCTTGCAGCTTCTTCGCTTCTCGTCCGCTTGCTGGGACAAACATGCTGGCTCCACCGGGAGTAAATGTACCGAGGTACGTCCCATCCGCATACAGCGAAACGACATCACTTGCCTGACGCACCAGAAATCCATGCATCTGGTGCTTATCGGCATCCCAATTGGTCTCGGCCTCATACCAGGCGTATCCACGGTAAACGCCAAGCCGTTCCAAGAATTCGGCCTTCGCCCCTTTCGTCTGTGCCGTCGCAGCTTGGATTGGCGCCTTCCAGCCCTTCCTCGCCACAAACCGCCAATCGAGTGCTGCTGGCGCAGGGTCAGGTTCATTCGAGACCGGTGGATCCTCGGTTATGGTGATGCTCCCATCCAAATAAATCGCTTCGGTCCGAAGCGCATTGAGACGGCTTGTGACAATGACCGTACAACGTTGCCCTTCCTTCAGTTCAAACCGACATAACGCCGTCTCGGCTCCAGACAGTTGCAAGATCAGCTGACCCTCGCGATGAATGACCTGCATCCCCTCAGTCATTGGATTATTGGCAACATCAACGGATAGGATGATCTCCGCGTTATCCCCCTCCTTGTGAAACGCGAGAACCACCCCGTCCTTCTGCTGTTCTGCCATGTAAAGCTCTGCTGTGGAGGATACGAGATGTCCTGGAACTCCCCAGTTCGATAGCGGCACCATTGCTGGCAGCGCCAAGGATCTCGAAGCAGCCAAGGTCAATGTCCCCGTAGATGAAGCCTGGCTCGCATCCTCATGGTGCAAGCTGATTTGCTTGGACCGCTCTTCACCATTGGTCACAAAAATCAGCTCTCCGCCGCCTTTCAGACGCAGCACATACGGACCAAATACCCCCTCCTTCTCCCCAGCAACAGACCATTTGCTCTCGGAATCCGGCTCAGATTCCGCAATCGCACGGCCATAGGCACGAATTAACCTGGAGAGAAGCTTCGCCTCCTTCACTTCTTCACGGAGATGGCCTTCCGGCGAAATCATGCCTCCGAAATCATAATCCGAGGTCAAGAAAGCCAGCGGCTTCCCCCAGTTATTCGTCGCATTGGTGAAGCCGAAATTGGTGCCCGACGCCTGCAGATAAGGACCTAACAGCTTGGCTCCAGCGGACAGCAGTCTGCGCAGCAAGTAATGGCTCCGGTTCGTTTCGGTAACGAGCAGCGGAAGACCCAGTCTGTGAAGCACCTCCCGATAATGCAACACCTTGTGCTCGAAATCAGGATCCCGATCATTCGGATAGAAGTTACAGGTCGGCACAATGCCTTCCGTTAACCCGGATGCCTGCACTAAGCCGCCTTGACCGGCACAAGCAATCAGCGGAACGGTTAAACCATGTGTTGCAGCCATGTCTCGCAGTGCCGCCATATAACCTGCCGGGTCGGAGCAATCATAGAAGTCGAGTTCATTTTCAAGCTGAACGAAAATAACGCTGCCTCCGTTCGTCACTTCATGACGATGAAGGATCGGTAATATCTGCGCATACCACCTAGCCACATGCTGCAAGAACGCTGGATCATTATCTCTGATTCGTAGAGCCGGCTCTTTGGCGTACAAATACGCAGGCAGGCTGCCGCCATCCCATTCAGAGCAAATATACGGTCCAGGGCGGGCGATCACCCATAATCCCGCCTCACTGGCTAGTTGCAAAAACCGATCTGCATCCCGCATCCCGGTGAACTCCCAGGTCCCCTCCTGAAGCTCATGGAAATTCCAAGGAAAATAGACGTCGATGCAGTTATAGCCGGCTTCTCTCACCTGCTGGAGCCGTTCTTGCCATAACTCGGGGGGAATCCGGAAATAAAAGAGTGAAGCACAAAGCAGGATCACGCTCTCCCCACGGATGTTAACCGCTTGGCCAGATAGACTTACAACGGATTCGGATTCGATACGCGTACTCATAGCGACCACTCCTAGCGTCTGTATTATTAAATTTTAATGAATCCCATTTCATGAAACCCGTTACATTTTAAGCGATTAAATTAGAGTGAAACGGGTTTCACATTGAATCAAACGCAAAGATTCGGTTGTTACGCCAAGAATTGTTCGGATTGATGCTTCTCTTCGGAGTTGATAAAAGAAGTAAAGTTTCGTTGCATTTAGTGGAGGGTGAAAAAAGGAAGAATTACCTGCGAATGAAATGTAAGGGCTTTCTTGCAGTTATTCTAGCCCAGCCTAATTTAAGTTGTCAATTCCTTTTTTTCGGAGGCGGGTGCAAAGCTCCTAACCCTAGTTAAGAGCCGCAGTAGACTCGCGAATAACCAGTTCCGGCTTCAGCAAGGTCGTTTTGTTCACCTTGGACTTCGTAATCATCTGGTGCAGGACTTCCCCCGCCGTTCGACCGAGCTCATGAGCATGCAGTGAAATGGTCGTCAGTTCTGGAGTGCTGTAGGAGGCAAACGGTGTATCATCATATCCGATAATCGAGAGGTCTTCAGGGACACGCAACCCTGCTTTAACCGCCGCCTTTAACACGCCGATCGCAACTAAGTCGTTCAGACAGAAGATCGCCGTCGGCCGCTTAGGCATCTGAAGCAATTGATTCATAAACATCATGCCGCTGTCGACGGAAAAACCACCATGCATCACCCACTCTTTGCGCACCTCGAGCCCCGACTGCACCATTTTCTTCAAGAAAGCGCTCGTCCGCTGCTGGGTGTTGGACATCTGACGGTAGCCGCCTACAATCGCGATGTCGCGATGCCCGAGTTCAATCAAATGCTCAGCCGCCAATTCCGCGCCATGCCGTTCATCCACGGCCACACGATTCAGGCCAGATTTAGGAAGTCGGCCGTTGACCAACAGAACCGGCAGCCTTTTGCCGATCTCAGCTACCTCCTCAACCAGTTGCGTGTCAGGTTTGGCCAAATCTACCCGTCCTCCCATCATGACGATCCCGTCCACCTGTTTCTCTGCGAGCGCATTTAAATATTGCGATTCGCGGACATATTGCTCTTCGCTGTCCACGCTGGCTGAGACCGTGTCGCACAGAAAGTAAGTATACCCTTGCTTACGCGCTTCCAGATCAAACCCGGACAACACTTCGGGAAAAAACGGATTTGTAATATCCGGAAGAATAATGCCGATCATCCCCGTTTCCTTCTTCGACAAACTTCGTGCTAGCGCATTAGGTTGAAACTGGTATTTGTTAATGAGTTCGTTGATGCGTTCCCGGGTTTCCTTTTTCACAGGTGCGGTATTGTTCAGGACGCGTGACACGGTAGCAACGGATACATTCGCTTCTTTGGCAATATCGTAGACTGTAATCGGTTTCATAATTTCACCTGCCCATAAATTAGTAGCCCAGATTACCCCCAGTATATCAATATTTCCAGCATTTGAGAATAGAACAAGCGAATACCGTTCCCTCCCGCCCAGATCTCATAACAAAACAGGCCCTCTCCTTTTGGAGAAAGGCCTGTTTCCATTAAGACTGCGTTTGATCTTGCTCCGAATTGCTGTTTTCGGGCTCGGCGGAGGTCACATCCGACTGCCCCGGCAGAAAGCCAGTTCGGATGTGCGGGCTCGTATCTTCATAGATCGTGCGCGGATCCCCATCCGTTTCGATGTTTTGGTGCTCCTGATTTGGCATATTTATATCCCCCTTTTCGCTAAAATAGCGTCTCCTGTATCTCCATTTTTCATGCAATTTCGATCAAACCAAGCGATTTCAATCCAGGTGAGATTCATCCATAGGATATATTTGCTATATTTAATGATTGGTGTTTTGAATGACGAAGATTTGACTCTAGGATGACGGATAACGCATTAGAATGAAGTCAACTCATCGCTGAATATGCAAAGTTTTATCGATCCTTATGAAGTTTTGTCAAAGCTATTGAAATATACAATAACATATATTAAATATAGCTTGTAAGCCCTTCCAATCCCATCCAAATCGATCAGGAGGTGGTATATCGAAGGATTGATTGGGACAAGTCACTTCGCATTTTATCCTAAGAAGAGAGGTGTCGAAATAATGTTGCGCAAATGGATCACGCTTGGTTTAGCAGTCGTATGTACGTTAACCCTGCCTTTAGGAGCCTCCGCAGACAGCTCGGTTTCAGCGGATCTAAACAAGAAGAGCGGTATCGTATGGCCGAAGAATCAGGAGCTCCCTACCTTCGCCAAAGTTAAGCGCTTGGATGTAGCTCAAGTGTACAACAAGCCCGGGGACATCGAGCTTCTGCTGACAACGCTTCAAGGGATCGTTAACCGCAAGGAACCCCGAATTTACGTGCAGCAGAATGAGAAAGATCCTTGGTTAAACGATATCAAGGTGCCTTATCAGATTCATGAAAACCCGCTGGACATTGTCAAGGCGTATGCCAAGGAGGTTAAGGGTATCATCATCTATGACCCGGCCGTGCCCGATTCAATTAATGTAGCGACGACCCTCGCCGGTTTGAAAGACGCTGTTGTAGCGAGCCCAGAATTGGCCCAAGAACTGGCTGCAGCCCCCTATCGTTTGCGCGTCGTTGAGGACTTGCAAGGGAAATTCGAAGATCGGATGGAGGCTTATACTTGGCAGTACGAGCATTTATGGAGTCAAACGACAAAGCGGATGCTGGTAGGTCTCAGTCCGAATACGTCCATCCCGCTCCCTCCGGATAACTGGGATTCGTTCCGCACGGTGCTCACCGAACCGGAGCAAATCCGGGATGCCAGCAATCGGAGAACGTATGAACTGGATTTGACCGAGTTCTTAGGCGGAGAGGCTGTCTACCTGCGGTTCCAGGATGCATACACCCAGGACGGTTGGGGCCCTGCCGTTCATGAGATCAGCGTATTGGCAGACGGTCAGGAGATTGTTCATTTTGAGACCGGTACGCCGGAAGAAGAACCGTATTTGTATGACCGTCACGGCTCCAAGTTTTTGCCGGGAGCAGACCACCGGTTTGCCGACAACGGCAACTACTTTGTCTACGAATTTGTTCCGCCGGCAGGGACTCAGCACTTAACGGTTAACGTCGAAATGTGGAATCAATTTAAAGTTTCTGCCAGCCATGTGAAGCCGCTGTCCTCGGAAACGAAGGAGCCGTTCGGTTACCTCCGCGATTATGCAGTAGCCAACAAAGCGATGGTGTTCTGGCTCTCCAGCGGAGTACCTGAACAAAGAGCGTTGTTCGAACAGATCTTAGCGGATGTAGAGCCTGGAACACCGTATTTGGGATGGTTTGATAATGACGTTGAAGGCGAAATCGCCGGGGTTGACCTGACCTCTAGTTATGGCGTTTATGTCCTGCCTTCCGACTGGTTCCATAATATGACGGTCATGGCGGGGACGAAAGCGAAGCCGGTCAAGCCAATCAAGCCGGTAACACCGAAGCTGAACAACAAAATCTACGTGACCTTCACGTTTGGTGAAGGAGATAACCTGCAGTACGATCAAAATCATATGCGCAATCTTTGGGAGGATCCTGCCCGCGGTCAAGTGCCGATGAACTGGTCAGCTAGCCCGCTGCTCGTTGATGCAGCCCCTGCAATCCTAGACTATTACCAGTCCACCGCTACGGAGAATGACCTGCTGGTAGCCGGACCTTCCGGAGCCGGTTATTTCAGTCCGCAGGTTTGGCCGGAAGAGAGTTTTGCCCAGTTCATGAAGGATTCTTACCCGTATTTGAAGAAATCCGGCATGTCGTATCCTTTTGTCATCAACCGTCAAGACGCCCGTGACGTTCCTCTCACCGGGTCTAAAGCCGAAGCCTATGTGGAATATTTAAAAGTCCCTGGCCTGTTCCTTGGCGGCGGAAGCGAAAATTACGTAGAGATCGTCAACGGCAATCTACCAGTTTCATATTTCAAAGGCACGGCCACCGTCAGAG
>Ga0164243_10003849_pt1 | contig 23814 bp, 21 predicted proteins | sample OricompcompostOP_FD_108781 | JGI IMG/M metagenome (GOLD analysis project Ga0164243, IMG submission 108781) | Organic Plus compost microbial communities from Emeryville, California, USA - Original compost - Organic plus compost (OP) | ecosystem: Engineered > Solid waste > Mixed feedstock >...
GCACCCATGCTGCTGCGCGTCACGGTGATGTCGTCGCCATCCACCACGCCCGTGATGCTGCCCGTGAAGTCCGTTCCGGTCCGCGCTTCACCGTATGTCTTCGTGTCGTCGTCGTTGGTCACCACCAGCGCCGCCTTGCCCACCGTAAGCGTGCCCGGCTCGTTCGTGACCGTATAGTTGGCCAGCCGGTCGTCCGGGTCAGCGAGCGTGACCTCAATATCGTATTCGCCCACGTCGGCCCGTGCCGCCGCACCCATGCTGCCGCGCGTCACGGTGATGTCGTCGCCGTCCACCACGCCCGTGATGCTGCCCGTGAAGTCCGTTTCGGTCAGCGTCTCACCGTAAGTTTTCGTGTCGTCGTCGTTGGTCACCGTCAGCGGCGCCTTGCCCACCGTAAGCGTGCCCGGTTCGTTCGTGACGGTATAGTTGGCCAGCCGATCGTCGGGGTCCACGAGCGTGGCCTCAATATCGTATTCGCCCACGTCGGCCCGTGCCGCCGCTCCGGCGCTGCTTCGCGTCACGGTGATGTCGTCGCCGTCCACCACGCCGGTAAAACTACCGGTGAATGCCGATCCCGTCAGTGCCTCCCCGTATGTCTTCGTGCCGTCGCTGTTGACGACAACCAGCGGGGCCGCCGTTATTTCGCCGACCGACGCATTTACGGTCGTCGCCGCCAATAGGTAGTTTGCCGCATCGTCGCCCGTCAGGGCCAGGCCTTCTATATAAACGATCTTTCCCTCGCCCACGTTTTCGTTGTCGTATTCCGCCAACACCGGTAGCTCCAGACTTACCTCATCGCCTTCAAGCACACCACTAAGCAAGAAATTATCTCCCCCTACCGTCGCTACGTTGGTTCCATCATAGACTTTCCGCACCTCACCCGTCAGACTCACCGTCGCCGACAGCGCTGCAACCTCCAACGACACCGCTGTGCTCTCGGCTGTTTGGTCGCACCTGTCGGTCACCACACACCGGTATTGGTAACCATCCATAGCCACCAATGGACGGTATATCGACAGTGCCTCCGTGGTGGTACCGCTGTAGAAGCCGCCGTCACTAATAGCCGTAAACGTCGATCCCCCATCGGTGCTGACTTGCCACTGGTATGCCGTCACGTATTGGCTGCCCACCACGGCAAACGTTGTCGATTCGCCGTAGTCGAGCACATTCTCGCCTTCAGGCGCCGTCACCGTAGGGTCGTCGACGATCGTGAGCGTCGCTGCATCCGAAATAGCCTCCGGCGTGGTAGCCCCCTGTACGCGGACGCGGTAGTAGTAGCCCGAGCGTCCGGTCGGGTCGGCTATCACCAGCGTTTCAGTGTTGGTGCCGCTGTATATCTCGTCGTCCGTTAGGTCGGTAAACGTTTCGCCATCCTCACTCACTTGCCAAAAGTACGCACAAGCATGAGCGGCCGTCACCGAAAAAAAGGCGCCCTCGCCGGGGCATAGCAACTGGGGCTCCGGTTGAGCCGTTATGGACGGCGGATTTACGGTGAACACTCCGGAAGAGGGCAATGAAAAATCTTCATTGACGATCGCGGCGTCGATCTGCCAGTTTGCACGATTATTCAATAGCGCGTTTATCTCCGCTGCCGTGCCGGCGTACGTACCCGGTGCGACAACCGCATTGTATGCGTTGCCGGTACCGTTGTTCACGCTGACCTGTTGTACGCCGGTGCCGGCATCGGCAAAGGGACTGGTCGAGCGGCTTGAAGTGATGTCATCTTCCGTAAGCGCCAGATCCCAGCCCGATTTATTGATATTGAGTGCGGCAACCACCTGCGGATTTTCGACGGTACCCGTGAAGGCAAACAGCTGGTCGCCTCCTATCCCCAGGCTAATAAACCCTTCAGAAAGGGCATTCGACGTGGCGCTGTGCACCTCTCCAACCGTAGTGGTCAGTTGATATTTCGATTTGATGGTCACCTGTGTACCGGCACTCAGCCTTTCGGTTGTCCTCCATTGGACGATGCCGTCGGTGGGCGACTGATCACGGGACTGGAATCCGCCTGCGCTCAACCACCCCCGATCCGTGAAGTTAATTTCCGTGTCAGCATCCAAATCGCGGAGTATCACGAAGCTAAACTCATCGTCCTGCTCCGAGCCGCCGATGGCGTCGTCGTATATTCGATATCCGGTAAAGGCAATGTCGCCCACGGCGAGCTCGCATTGGGCGAAGACCTGTGCTGCCCATAGCAAGCCGACGAAACAGGTGGCTACGATTTTTAGAAGGCGGTTGTTGTTGACGGTCATTTAGGTTTATTTTTTCGTCTCAAATCTTATGAACATAGGTAGGTATTGAACCATCCCGATTGCGGTGGCGAAGCCAGGCTCCCCACCAAATGTTTCCATGCCTGTTGCACCTCCACTGCGGCAAGCCGGTCCATGGTATTCTCGTTTTTGCCGGCTACCCAGTGTGCGGGCGCCAAGAAATAGTGTGTCGCACGGTCGAACACCAATTCGCCTCTTGCTCCGGTGATCGCCTCCTGTTCAAGGCACCGTGGGGCCTTGTCCCCTTTCCAGCCGTGTTTATCGGCCGTCGCCGCCAATGCCGCTAGCACCTGTCCCGCATCCCACCCCAGCGCGCCAAACGGTGTAGCTGCGCGACCGAGTGCAGCTTCAAAGGCGGTAATATAAGTCTGGTTCTCCTCGTTCACCAGCGTCCTTGACCACGCCGCATAACCACATAGCGCCGGCACATCCGTCGCATCCGGCTCGGGCGCCGCTTCCCATTCCGCCAGCATGGTCGGATTGCCGTAGACCTGCGCCTGTTCCGGCAGTTTATCCACCAATGCCCGAACGAACGCTGACGTCGGAGCGCCGCTAAAAGTTGCCAGTATGGCCAATCGTTCCCGACAGGTGTCTAGAAACGCTAGCAGTGGAGCTGTATCCAATGCGTTCGTCAGCTGCCTCCCGACGAAATTGTAGGCGATGTTACCGCCTTCCTGGCGAAAGCCGTCGACGATGCTGCCGGCGATGGCGTAGCCGCCATCGTAAAAGTTCGTCGCCATCACGCCATCCCGTAGCCCCTCGGCTGCCGCACGGCCTCCGGTAAGGCGGGCAAGCAGGTATTCGTTGAGCATCAGGAAGATCACGTGATCGTGCCGCTCCCACGACACGGGGTATTTCGCACCCGCGCTGACCACGATCAACAGCTTATTGAGCGATTTCACTATGGGAAAAAGCACACCGACTCGCGGATGATCGGCAAACGCCACCAGCACATCCACGCCTTCGTTCAGGCACAGCTGCTCCGCTTTCTCCACGAGCAGTTGCTCGTCCACACCAAAACCGATGTTCGCCGTCGTCCAGTCGCACGCCCATTGCGCATGGCGCTTCACGGCAAGCTTCATGCCCGTCAGGAAATCATACCCGATGGATGGGTGGGTCGTCGATTTCGGTAAAAGTATGCCCGCTTTCATCTAGTTTTGAGTAGGAAAGGCTCCGTACAACGATATGATAAAATTGATGCAAAGGTATGGCTGCATGTTGGTGTGCGGCTGCGACCCGCCCACGGCCTGTAACATACTGCCGGTATCGTTTGCAGACATTCCCGCCATTTGCTTCGATCCATCAATGGCCGGGCTGTATAATAAATTTCCGGGCGATATTGCCGGGAAATTCCCTGCCGGCAACGTTGAAGTAGCCGGATTGGCGCCGTATGCGGGCATCGTTGCCCCGTTTATGGCGTGCGTATGCGAGGGTATCTGGGACGTGGTCAAAGTCACTTCCTCCACGCCGCCCGTTTCCCCCAGTATAAAACCATTTCCGTGATGAATGGGTATCCGCCCCCGCATGTCGGGCAGCGCAAACGTCGTTTCACCGTCGCCACCGAAAGTGGTACTGATGAGCTCAAACAAGTCTCCGAACTCTGCAACAGCCAATAGTTGCCCCTCACACAACGCCCACCCAATTGGCGCGTACGAGCCAGCAAACATCCTAATTTCTCCGAGGAAAGGTTGCGGTAGTGCCATAGTTAATTGATTAACATGATTGTATCATTTAATTCATTAGGGACGTGGCGGGAATTCGCCCGCCACTGAAATGAGAAACACCTGGGATAGATAGGGCTGCATGTTGTTGTGGGCCGCATCAGATCCCACCGGCGACGCCTGCAGCTGGGACTCAACCGTTATTTCGGAATCCGCCACCGAGGAATAAGCGGGCTGAGCCGTAGGGGCGAAATACGCATTGACAGGATTATCCGTGCTGGCAGCTTGTCCGACCGGTAAATGGGGTACTACGGTATGCGTATGAGTCGGTATTTGGCTCACGTCGAGTGTCACGCTGGCCGTACCTCCAGACTCGCCCAGCTCATGCAAGGAAAGCCCGGGGCCCTGCCCCGGATGCATCGGTGCCCGCCCCCGCAAATCCGGCAAGGCAAAGGTCTCTACCCCGTCACCGCCATAGGTGGTACCCAATAGCGAATACAGGGCGGTATATCCCGATATCGGAAGCAATTGTCCGTCACAGCGCAGCCAACCGGCCATCTGAAAACTCATCGTGGAATGCGCTACAATTACTATTTCGGCTAAATAAGGATCATACAAGCCCATATCGATCGTTTTTTAAGAAAATGTCGGGAAGTCCCCTTCCAGTGCGATGATAAAATTCAGTGTTAAGTATGGCATCAAGTTGAGGTGGGCTTGCGAACCGCCCACAGCTGCCGTTACGAGCCCCTGCCCCGGGCCCATTCCATCGTCCGCTTTTTCATAAAACCGGTTCACCCAATCCGAATTTGCGGCGAGGTAATTCGATCCAGGGTCGGTACTGTCGGCTTCCCCGCCAACCGCTATTGATAGCTGGCCTTCACTCGAGGCTGGGTGGCCATGCCTGGGCAGTTCTGTCAGCAAGAGCGTATGCGCCGCTGAACCGGAACTCACCCCGGGTGGATATCCGTCGCCGGCGTGTATCGGCACCTTTCCACCCAGATTGGGAAGATTAAATGTCGATGTGCCATTACCGCCATAAACATTGCCCAGTAGCGCATACAAAGCCTGATTTGAATTGATGGGGAGTGTCTGCCCGTTGCATAATGCCCAGCCCTTTGGGGCAAAGTTGAATGAAACCATGCGAATCTCGCCCAGGATAGGCCCTTCCGAGTCGAGTTTGGTGGCGCTCCGGGCCAGTACATCGGACAGGGCAAACCCTGCACCAAGGATGGCACCCGTCCGGATAAACGCACGGCGGCTGTAGTTTTCTTCCATAGTGTAGCTGTCTATTGCCGGTGGCGAAACCTACCGGTCATACTGCTGCATGTTGTTCATCGATAGTTTAAGTCCGTTCAAGTATAGGTTAATTCGAAAATCCGGTTACAAGCAACAACCCGTTGTGCGATCGGCTAAGTGTACGTAGTGCTCCGTACGGTAGCGGTTTGGCTTTGCCACGACCGTTTCAACACGTGCTCCTTTGGTCGACTTGGTTGGTAGATGAGTCTCCATATTTATGATTTAGTGTCTGTTAGGCTTCTAATTGATTCGTTGTCACCTGCCACAAAGTAAGATATTTTCGATCAAATATACAAAACCGTTACATCTAATGCGATAAAAGCGATTTTACGCGCCATTTTGAGGCGTGACCCATGCGCCGGCTAAACCCGCCCCCGCCGTACACTTTCGGCGAGCGCGGCCTGCAGGTCGCGCCGGTAGTAGTAGTGGCGGCGCCCTTTGCGGCGGGGCCTCAGCTCGCCGTTTTTGATGAGGCGGTAGTAGGTGGTCTTGGTGATGCCGAGGTAATCCATCACCTCCCCGGCGCCCATCAGTTTCTCGGGCAGCGATCCGGGCGTGGCTTCGGTCGCAGTCGGCGCATGGGCCAGTGCGGCGGTATTGTCGGCAATCTGTTCGAGCAGATCCAGAATGGCCTGGGCCGTTTCCAGCAATTGTTGGTTTTCCATGATTTTTTAGGTTTCGGTTTGCGGTACAATGCCCGCTCAAACGGTATTCGATTCGTCCCAGCGCGCAAAATCCGGGTAATGCTTTCGATCACCGATCGGTATGGGCTCGTCAATGTGCCGAAGCTTGACAGAATCACCGTTTACACAATCGATGTAATCGTAGGAAACGGCAAAGGATTTATGGATATGGACAAACTGCTCCCGCGGCAGTAGCATCAACAGGTCCTTGAGCGGCTGCTTGGCGGTGTAGTGTTCTTTTTCTCCAACAAAAACGCGGCAGTAGCCGTCATCTGCCTGGAGATAAATAATCTCATCAAAATCAACCCGGACCTTTTGAGCCCGATCTTTGCGGATCAGCAGCAGCGAAGACTTCCCGGCCAGCGCCGTTGCCGACGGCTGCACCATCAGCTCGCGGCGTACGCGATCGATGCTGTCTATAAACCGCGGAAAGCTCAGCGGTTTCAGCAGGTAGTCGCTCACGTAATAGGAAAACGTATCAAAAGCGTAGCTACGGTGGGCCGAGCATACGATCACCTTGAGCGGCTCCGCGCCCGGGACGTTGCCCCGAACGCGCTCGCGTATTTGTGCCAAAAAGTCCAGCCCGTTGATTTTGGGCATTTCCATGTCGATGATCAGGATATTCACCTTCATCCAGTGCAGGCGTTCCAGTGCCTTCCGAGCGTCGGTACCGGCGTGGGCCACAGCAAGGCCCGTGGTCTGGCGCACGTATGCCTTCAGCAGCTTTACGGTTTCGGGGTCGTCATCAACGATCATGCAATACTGTTTTCTTTTCATGTTATGCTGGTTTCGTGGTTGGTGAATCAGGGTTTTACATAGAGGTGGAAGAAAAACCGCTCGCCCTGACGGCGGTATTCAAGCGTGAATTTGTCTTTCAGCATCAGCTCCAGCCGGCTGCGTACGAGCCCAAGCCCCAGGCTGGCCCGGCGGCGGTCCGGGAGCGGCTCGGTACTGATGCGGTTGTACGTCCGGAATTGGTAGGCCCCGCCCACGATCTTCAGCTGCATGCGGGCTGGATTAGCCGGCTCATCCGTGACGCCGTATTTCAATATGTTCTCGTAGGCCGAGATGAAGGTGAGCCGCGGCACCTTATAGCCAACGAGCCGATCCGGTAGCTCCAGCGTCACCTGCGGGCCGCCAGGCTCTCCCACACGGTGCAGCGCCATCAGCGTTTGCAGGTGCTCAATCTCTCTGCGTAGCGGGATCAGTGTATCGGTGTCTTTGTCTTGCACATCCATGGCATACTGGATCAAATCATCCACCTGTCGGGCCGCCTCCGCCTGCCGGTGTTGGTCGTCGGGCCGGCTATAATAACGTTGCAGCACGTTGCCCAGAAAATGTGCGCCGAGCAGGCCGCTCGAAGCCTTCAACTCGGCGATTCGCGCACGGTCCCATTTAATCTCACGGAGGTAGGTCAGGCACTTTTCCACCAGGAATGCTGCCAACGCGAAAAACGAAAACCGGGCGTAAAACAAAAACACATTTTGCAGGAAAGCACTGTGGGTATACGTCGTGCCCGGCACCTGGATCGGTACGCCGAGCGCAGGCGCGATGCCATACACATAGCCGTAGCCGATGGCCGTGCCGGCAATGTAGAACAGCGCGAGCCGGACGAGGCCACCAAGCCACCGGCGGGAGCGGTCTGCCCGCCTTACGATAAACCACACCGCATAAAAGATGGCCATGCACAGCGGCATGATGAGCAGAATTTTAGCCGCACTGCTTGATGGGTACTTAGCGGTGTTATGCGCAATCATCAGGGCGGTGTAGCCCACCCACGCCACGCTATGCGCTATAAATCTTGCTGTTTTTGAAAAGAGAAATATCGCGTCCATTCGAATCGGTTTAATGGCCCCAAAAAGAGCCCTATTTTCGTTTCTATTGACGGTTTTTACACCCTTGTAGCAGGAAGTGTGCCGGTTTATCCGGTGTTGATTAGCAGTTGAATCAGTAAATATACTAAAAAATGAAGATCTTTTTCGCAAAGTCCCATAATTTTTCGTGCTGCGCGTCGGAGATGGGATAGGCCAGGAGCGTGTGCCGATGCAACAGGTATGGCAGGCCGCCAAACCGGATCGGGATGAAGTGATCAACCAGCTTATCGGTCGCGGGCTGGTCCATATCCATCCCGTCGGCGGCTACCTCCAGGTCGTGGTGCACGTATCCCCAGCCCTCCCACTGCGGTGCATCCCGGCGGAGTGTTTCGGCCAAAACGCCGTATACACCGGCCATGCAGCGGCGGATATATGCCGCACGCGGCTCCCCACTTCGGGGCGTTAGCGGCCGCGCCGAATGCCATACGGCCCGCTCCTGTTGCCACCGGCACAGCACCGGATACACCGGGCATTGCATGAGGTACGACAGGTAAGCTGCCCCGGTCTTCACGCGCAGTGTGCCCGCCAGGAAATCGAGCGCGAGCTGCGGCTGGCGGCCATTCGGGTTGCCTGCGCCCATGTTGCCGTCTACATAGAGTACGAGCAGCTGCCCGTTGCGCAGGGCGGTACGCATATAGAGCAAGCTGTGCGGGTCGGAGGCGTTGATAATTCCAAAATCGCCGGCCGTGGCCGGTTGTCCGGTGACGTGCCGGTACAGCCTGCGGTAGTTGGCGGCCCTTGCTTGCATTGCCTCGGCAGCGAGCACCAGCGAAAACGGGATGCGCCGCTGCATCAGCCAGCCGCATACGAGGTGGTATGGCCCGGTGTGAAATGTGGCTACGATGGCCGGTGCGGTGATGCCTGCCATTCCCGATTCGGTAGGCTCATGGTTTTCCAGCTGGCGGTAGCTGTGCTCGAGCGTATTCAGCTGCCGCAGGCGCTGCGTTTCCTCGAAATGGGCTGCATGCTGTTTGAGCGGCAGCTCCGGGAGCAGGTGCGACAGGTTGGTGCTGTAAAAAGCGAAGGCGCGCCAGGCATCGGCCTGGTCCATCCATCGCGGTGTGCGTGGGTCGGTTAACTCCATGATGTTGGTTTTGGTTAGTCGGAGTAGGCGGCGCGCCCCACGCTCCGGCAGCCACGTTCTCGTGTGGCTGCTGGCGTGGCGGCTGCTTGTTTGCCGGATCGTCTTAGACCAGGTCGATCGGGCACTTATCCTCTTTCAGCATCTCGCCTGCACTGGCATACAATTGTTCCAGATTCAGCGGTGCTTCGAGAAATGGCACCATCATGTCCAGCAGTTCATTTGCGGTCGTCGCCATGTCTACTCCTATTTTTCAGGTTCAACCATGTGCCCGTTTGCGGAGACGGGCTTCATCCGACTTCCCTTTGGCCAATGAAGATTTGTGTGATCACGACCCAAAGGTGGGATTCCGGTTGGTCATTCGGCAATATTTCTGCACAAAGCAGCTGGGCGGCGGTGAACCGCCAAATAACCGGTAATCCGATACTTCACCCCCGAAAAAGGGGCGTTCAGCGGCGCTCAGCACCTATACACAGAAAAAGTTGGCATTTCAGGCGGTAGTTATGACCTTTATGTAGCCACACCAAGCCTCCATTATGATGAGCGAACAACCGACATACCATTCCCTGAAATTCAAATTTCAGCAGCTGGGCCCGTTGCGGGAAGAAGCCTGGGCGTTCCTCTTTGCAGCTGTGGAATCCCGGGAGGTCGCTCCCGGAAAAAGCATCGTGCGGCATACCGGCGACCTCGGCTACGTGGTCACTGGCGTACTCAAGGAATACAATGTGCACCAGCGGGACAGCCCCGCCGTGGTGAACTTCCTCAGCGACGGCGACGTGTTTATCAACTGGCCATACACCGCCACCCAATACCTAAAGGCCGTCGTGCCCACCACGGTATGGCTACTTCCCGAAGCGGCGCTTACCCACATCCTCCACCAATTTCCCGAAACGCAGCGCATTTACGACGGCCTGTCATTTGAATACGCCGAGCGGCTGGCCTTCCGCCCATTCCTGCTGGAGCACCGCGAGACTGCCCTACGCATCGCCCTGTTTAAGCGCGCGTTCAGGCCGGTGTTGCCTTACCTGCGCTACCGCGATATCGCTAACTACACGATGATCAGCTACGATCACCTCGCGCGGCATTTTTCGCGCATTTCATAGTCCTTATTACCCATTACTGTGTTCAAGCAGTGTCTTTACTGTTTTCGCGCAGCAAATTTCACCACCGGGGCACCATAACACCCCGCCTGCTTTTCGCCCTACCTTTATTCTACGGGTTGCATGAAGCGGCCCGTTAACGAAAATTGATTCACATGGGACACCAGATTACGGACCATCCGCCAATAAACCGCCCGAAATACCGGACGTTGCTTGTGCACGCGGTCACCGCCTTCACAGCGCTTCTATTTGTGTACACCGCCACCGATAAGCTGCTCGGTTATGACCTGTTTGTAGGCCAGATGCAGCTGGTGCCTGTTACGCTCCTCAAGACAACCGCCCCGCTGCTGGGGTGGGCCGTACCGCTGGCCGAGTTGGCCGCAGTAGCGGCACTCTTTACCACGCGCTATCGCAGAGCCGGCCTGGTCATTTCCCTGGCGCTGATGAGCAGCTTTGCCTTGTACATCGTAGTAATGCTCCTTTCGGGGATTTACCTGCCTTGTACGTGTGGTGGGCTCGTTTCAGCGATGAGTTGGCCGCAGCACTTAATCTTCAACGGGGTGGTCATCGCGTTACTGACGCTGGCCCTCCGCTGGTATCCGCGCAACCATGAATTGACAACGCCGGGATAGGCGAATATTTATATTAATTTTTTTATTTTTTTCTTTAAAGCAATAAGATTATGACAAATTTAACTTCATTCAAAAAAGTCCTCGCAGCCGCGCTTCTCCTGGGGAGCGGCGCCGCTTTTGCAGGCAATTACGCCCTGAACCACCAGGGCAATCAGACCTTGTACAACTGGGAATCGCAAGTACCCGGTCTCCCCAATCAAAATAACATGACCGAAGAGCAAGCCGCCGCTTTTTACGGTTGTTCTGAGGGCGAGGCAGACTGTGCCATCGGGACTCCCGTCAGCGGAGGTGCTCAGCTGATTTTGAAACGCGAATAATCAGTCGCGTTTTGCATAATTTCCGGCGTTGTCAATTACTATGAGTACCGGATAAAGCCGCGACTCGTTACTAAACCGCAGACCAAGTTGCTCCTGCAATACATCTTCCCACACATAAGCGCTTAAAAATTTCATTTTATCGTCCATGAACGCATCGATATCAATTGTCGCATTGATATTGCCATGCAACCCGGTCTCATCCATGTACGGTTCGGGCCGGGAACGCTCATCGCGCCAGCCAAAGGATACCGACGTGATCCAGCGCAGCAGGTGATCGATCGGCACATTCCGCAGCACCAGTTTTCTATCCCGCACCTCAAAAACATAAGGTTCATCCACGTCGGCCAGCTCCAGTTGGTTCCCATTGTCAGCTTTTACGACCCTGCACATGCGCGGCCGGTCTTCAAAATAACAACGCACGCCTAAATTGTGGGAAATATCCCGTTGCATAAAGGAAAAGAATACCGAATCCGAAACCCGCTCCGGAAAACGTAGTTCATAATTAAACGTATTATGCTGGAGCCAGGCCCTCCGATCGGCATAACCGGAACCCGCAAACAGTTCAGGTCTTGACTCCGGCCAGTAATAATCGGCCGGCCGGTCGGTGTGCAATTCAATTAAGTCGTGATTCACGTGCGAGCTGGCGTCTTTGCGGAATGCCATCCAGATTAACGCCAGCCGGGATTGGTTAAAAGCGAATATCCGTTTTCTTGGGCCGTCCCACTGCGAGAAATCAGCGTAGATTCCACCAATATTTATGCCCGGTAGCCTTGGCTGGAAAATAGACCGAAAGTGCAGCAGCGAATCGGGCACCTGCATCGGTTTTCGGTAATCAAACGGTATATCCTCCTTTTGCGCCATATCGGCCAGCCGTCCATCCAGGAACACCTTGATATTGGCCGCGGTCATTTCCGAGCCGCCGGTGATCGCATGTATGCGCCCGCCCTCGGCGATCCAAACGTTGTGGGGCAGCGCCTGGTGAAAGAAATAGCTGCGCAGCAATGTATCGCCGGCTGCCACACGGATGTGCCGGGTGCCTAGTTGCGGCCGTTTGGCAAAAAAGCGCGCTGTCGCCGAGTCGTCCTCGTAGGTCACCGAAAGCACATTGAGCCGCGGATGCGCCGCAGCCATCGAGTCGAGGAGCCGAAGCTCGCGGATACACGGCACGCACCACGATGCCCAGAAATTAATAATGAGTGGCCCTTCGCGATACAGGTCGGCCAGTTGAAGCGAACCTTTGGAATCCATGATGCCCGAAATAGACAAATTCGGCAACGTATCCCCCACGGCGAGCTGGTGCTCTTGCGCATTAGCCGGGGTACCGCTAAATAACAACGTTGCCGTGAGTATCCAATAGCATATTGTTTTCATCACCTTAAATAGTCTTGGTGTTGTTCCAAATTCCGGTTATAGCGCAGCTCATCCAGCGGTATCGGGAAATAGACGCCTGCTGGCTGCCAGGTGGGCTTGAGCGCCCCGATCACGGCATCCAGCTTACCGAAGCGCCGCAGGTCGAACAGGCGGTGCGGACCTTCCAGGAACAGCTCCTTCCGCCGTTCTTCCAGTATGATGTCCAAACATGCCGCCGCATCTCCGGGGCTATCCAGCACGCCAAGCCCCGAACGTTGCCTAAGCGCATTCACATCGTCCATCGCGCCGGCGATGTCTTCCATTCGCGCCCGTGCCTCGGCGCGGATCAGGTACAGCTCGCCCAGGCGGATGCAAACGAGGTGCTCCGGACTGGCCACTCCCCCGGTCCGGTTGCGGTATTTGGCACTGTAGTGAAACACCGTTTCGCCATCTGCACTTGGTACGGTACTGGTTCCTATCCATGCCGTCCGCCGCGTGTCACCGGCTTCGAAAGCGTTCACCAGCAGAGTAGATAACGGGTAGGTTGGCGCAGTTGCAGCGTCGGGCGGCACCAGCGACGACACGCCGGCCACCGCCCCCTGCTGCGAAGCAATCTGAAAAATGGTCTCTGCGCTGGCGGCGGCAAACACGTTAGGTGGTACTTCCAACCGGTATAAAGGCGACTGGATAAGTTCCGTGGCATATCGTGCTGCGTCTTCCCAGCGCCCTGCATATAAACTGGCGCGGGCCAGCAGCGCCGCCGCCGACATGCCATTCGCCCGCAGGTTGTCCGTGCCGGTTGCAGGCACCGGCAGGTGCGCACGCGCATGCTCCAAATCTTGGATCACCTGCTCATATACCGCCGCTTCCGGCACCTGCGAGGCTCTGGAACTCACCGACACATCGGTGGTGAGGACCAGCGGAATATGGCCATACAGGTTTTGCAACAACAGGTAGGTATATGCGCGGAGAAAGCGTGCTTCCGCTTCCAACTGTTCAGACGCACCCGGCGATAACGTTTCATCCGAACTGTTTTCAATAATCGCATTGCATTGATAGGCCATGCTGTACAGCCGCGACCAGTAATTGCTGTTCGCCGAATTATTGGGTGCGATCCGGCTCTGGTAAAATTCCAGGATCGTCTCGCTGGACTGCGGATAGATCAGTTCGTCCGTGTATAACGCCAGGTACGCAGTATTGATGTATTGCTCATGGGTCACCAGTACGTTCAATAGTGCGCCCGTCGCTGTGATACTGTCTGCAAACACTGCCTTTCCGGTCAGCTGATTTTTTGGAATATCCACGTCGACCAAATCGGTGCAGGCCATGCACAGTACGGCCATAACACCCATCAAACGGGCCGGTATTCGGCATTTATGTAGGTATTTCATGATTCGTTGGTTTTCGGTTAGAAAGAAAGGTTTATGCCCAGTACTACGCTGCGAAGTGGTGGCGCTGTACGCGTACCGCCCTTACCGCCACCCGATTCCGGATCCAGCAGTGCGGAAGACCGATCCCACCATGTCCACAGGTTTTGCAGCTGGGCCGTAAAACTGCAGGCAGCAATATTTGCCCTGCTCAATAGTTTATTTGACAGGCTATAGGACAGCGCCACGTTCTTGAGCCGCAGGTAAGACGCATCGAAATAGTTAGCGGATGAGGACGGGTAGTCGAAATCATAAAACGTGGACGCTTTGGGTACATCGGTGATGTCGCCGACCTGTTGCCAGCGATCCAGTACACCCCGATAGTTGTTGCGCAAATATGTGCCCGGAGAAAACGCGTACCCACCGCTCGCCATTTGCTTGGCAAACTGGAGAAATACATCCAGCGAAAACCCCTTATAGGAAAAGCTGTTGGACATGCCGCCATAGTAGTCCGGCGTCTGCTTTCCCCAGCGTTCAAAATATGCCGGCAGTCCGTACGGGCTTTCGGGATCCATCAGATACGACGCCTCCCCCGTTTGCGGATCTACACCGAGAAATTTGACACCGCTCACCCGCGTGATGTCGTAGCCAATCTCCATGCTGTATACGTAGGTAGAGCTTTCAAAGTCTTGGAAGCTTTCCAGCACGTTGCGTGGCAGGGTCAGGTTGAATGACGTATTCCAGCGAAAGTTACCCGATTTGACGTTTTGCGTCTGCAACCCGAGTTCCCATCCGCTGTTTGCCACGATCGCCGGCAGGTTGGCCTGATAGCTGGAAAACCCGGTGGTTGTGGGCAGTGTGTAGCCGACCAGCTGGTCACTGCTGCGGTTTACGTAGCGCGCGATATCCAATAGTATGCGATCTTCAAATGCACCCAGTTCGAGCGCCATTTCCAGCTTGCGTGTGTATTCCCACCGGAAATCCGCATTCGCTATCCGCGAGGGGCGCAATACCGACATTCCGTTGTAGTGCTGCGAGGCGCTGCTGTAGGTATCCAGGTACTGGTAGTCCGGAATCTGGTCGTTGCCCGTCCAGCCGTAGCTGGCGCGTAGCTTACCATAGCTCAGGAAAGGAAGCGCATTGGCGACCCACCGCTCGCTGGCGAAGAGCCACGCGGCCCCCAATGAACCAAAATTGCCGAAGCGGTTGCCCGGGCCGAAGCGCGAAGAACCGTCGCGGCGTGCTGTGGCATTGAGTACATATTTTTCCGCCAGTTGATAGGATACCCGGGCAAACACCGACGCATACCGGTATCGGGTATCGTTGCGCCCGATGTCTTTCACCACACTGGCCGATGGCAGGTTTTCCAGCAGGGCTTCATTGGGGAAGCCCTCCCCTGTCATGCTTTGTGAAAAGCTGTTGCGGTCCTGGTAAGCGCCGCCGAGCAACACATCGAGCCTTCCCGACCCGAAGGTATTCGCATAGTGCAGCTGGGGTTCCAGAATAAACGTTTGCGTCCGGTGATCCGCAAAGTTTGCATAGTTTATTATACCGGGGTACAGGCTTGTCGTAGGGAAGGTATGCACCTGATCGTTTTCCGCACGGTTATACCCAAGGGATACTTTAACGTTCAGGCCATTAACAATCCGATAGTCCACCAGGAGGTTGGATACGATGTTTAAACCCTTTGTCGTGCTACGCTGCTGCATACTCGCCGCTGGGTTGCTCAATGCCCAATTGAAATTGCCGTTTTGGTCGTATAGCGGATAATTCGGTGGCAGCAACAGGTCATTGTTAAGGTTATTCAAATTGCTAAGCCGGTTTCGGTCTACATTGATGATGTTTGAGAGCGAAAACCCGAACCGGCTGTCCTCCCGCCGGTGGCTGAGCGTGACATGCATCCCCCCACGCTGGTAGCGCGACTCACCCGGCAGGATGTTGCCTTCCGTGCGGTAATTGCCAGACGCCATAAACTGTGTACCTGCTGTACCGCCGCTGATGCTGCCCTGCACAGCGGTTTGCATGGCCGTACCGCCCAACAGGTACTCCGCCCAGTCGGTGGCCTCCGTTTGGCTCCAAACCATCAGGTCGGGTGCATAATTGGGCGAAGTGGGGTCTGCCGACGGTTCGAGGCCGTCATTGGCGAAAGCCTCGCGGCGGATCTCCAGGTGCTCGGCCAGGCTCAGCAATGACGGCAGGCTGGCCGCCCGGCTGATGCCCGTTGTCGCATTTACGGTTATTCTCGGATGTCCCGCCTGCCCTCTTTTTGTTTGGATCAGCACCACGCCATTGGCACCACGGCTACCGTAGATGGCTGTCGCATCCGCATCTTTTAGTACGGAAATCGATTCGATATCCGCCGGATTGATCAGGTTCAGCGGGCTCATCGGCCCGACGGCTGTCTGCGTGGCATACGCCTTGCCTTCCCCAATGGCGCTATTGTCAAACGGCACGCCATCGACGATATAGAGCGGCTGTGTGCCGGCATCAATGGATCCCGTGCCACGAATCTGTATGTTGATGTTGCCGCCGGGCAGGCCATTGGCCGTCTGCACAAATACGCCCGACATGCGACCGGAAAGCGCGGACAGCACGTTGGTGACCGGCTGCTGCGCAATCTCCCTGGCAGAAACGGAGGCCACGCTACCGGTATTGAAACGGCGGCTTGTCTCGCCATAGCCGATCACCACCACCTCATCCAATGCGCTTTCATCGCGCTCAAGAAATGTGGTGATTGCCTTGCGTCCACGTACCGCCTCCTCTACCGGCAAGTATCCTACCGATGTAAAGAGCAGGATATCGTTTTCGCTCACGCTGATGCGGAAGGCTCCGGTGCCATCGGTCAATGTGCGGCTGCCCGATTCTCTGGCCGTGACCGTCACACCCTCCAAGGGAGTCTGATCGGCCTCGGAAAGCACCCTTCCACTAATTTCCACTTGCTGCGCCAATACTGGCATGCAGATTGCAATTAGCAGTAATGCACACACACCAATTGCGAGGCCCCGCCAGGGGTGCGGCTGGGGCCTACGCAAAAGGCTGCACACATGATCCTTTAATTTCTTCTTCGAGGGGCCTTCGACCCCGCTTCGACAGCTCTTCGAGGGGCCTTCGACCCCGCTTCGAGACTTGTTCGAGGCCTTTTCGGGGCCGCTTCGAGCCGGCTTCGACTCCGCTTCGACCGCGCTTCGGGGCTGTTCGCAGTGCAATCCGTTGCGTTTCGAAGACCTGCGGAGGATCGCCGAAGCATCGTCAACGAAATCCCGAGCTAATGTCGGAGCGGTCTGCACCGGCGGTCGAACTGTTGCCGAAGGCCCATCGAAAGCTTGGAAATGCTGCTTTGAAACACCAAATGCGAGGCCCCGAGGAGGGAAAGAGTGGGGCCCACGCAAATGGCTGCACACATGATTCTTAAATGCCGTTAACCCAAAAAAGTAAGCTGTATCGTCAATTAGGTATCCCTGCTTTGAAGTCTCGGCAGGGGGTATCTGCTTCTTATCAGTTAGTAATAGCGGTAAAGTTAAAAACTTTTTTTTAATATGGTAATTTTCAGGGCAATAACTTTCCCCTTCAAGTAAAGATTGCTTCATTTGATTAAATTTAGGTGTAGAGAATAAGTGGTTAGCCAGTATCGGTTTGATACCGCCACGTTATACCGGATTTTTCGGCTTGAGGGGGAACAGCCGTTCGTATGCGCTGAGGGCGGCATACGTCGTTACCTCATCACGGTAAATGATGATAATCGGGGTAACTACGTAAAGCTGTTTTTTCGGTTTCATTGGCTCGTTATGGTTAGTAACGAGTCTCTTTAGGTTGGATCTTGAATGCTATAGCTCCCGGATCCTATCAACCGCACAGCAGGCTTCCGACGGCCAAACGGAACGGATTTACAATAGGACCCGGGAGCTATAGTAGCACGAATGTACATAAAATAACTCCACGGGCATTAACCTATTGTCTCGTCCGTTTGCAAAATGTCGGAATTTGCTGTCGAGACCCTTTTGTCAATACCTCGTTTCAACACTTCGATCGAAGCATAAACAACCGTCTGTGTTTCAACAAAGCAAATATATTAATATAAAACAAAAAAAGAAAATTTTTACCGTTTTTGTTGTTAAAAGCAGGTGGATATTAGCTGCATGGCTAATCTAAAAAAGGAGCAGATAAGAAAAAATCTTTTTAAGCTATTAGACTATTCCGGCTTGACTGATCTTGCATTTGCTAACCTACTCGATCTTTCAGAAAAGCAAGTAAGGTTAATTAAAAGCGGATCAGCTGAATTCAGTATCGACGATATCAACAAGGCGTGTGACTTTTTCCGAAAATCGGTGACAAGCATTAATAATAAAGACGTTGAAGTCGACCGAATGTACCGTGATAGATTGATCTCGTCACACAAAAACAATCCTGAATATCGGGCGATATTGGAGAAACAACCGACAATCACTTACGCAATAAATTTCGAATTGTTCTACAATGAAAAATTTAAAACGAAAGGCCTTGATATCAATGAAATCAGAAAACTTTTTGAAGCCAGGGATTGGAAATTTCTAAGCGGATATATTTCAACAGCAATGGCTCGTAATGCTGACAAGATAAAACGCCTACCTCATCCAAAAAGAAAAGGATGGTATGTTTATACTGTAAAATAAAGGCTTTGCTTGTAATCTCAATTGTTGTCTATTAAAACGGCAAGAGCTTATTCACGTCTGGAGTTTTCCAGGAAAGCACTTACTTTTAAAAAGCTTCTAGTAATCTAAATTATGAATTCGTTAACCATTCTATTATTAAGGGTCGATTGTGGTCAATTGTGGAATAAACCTTTTATAGCAAACGTATGGGCGTACGTGTGATACTGAGTAATGGTTAGTGTGACCGTTGTATCTTTTGAAGACGAAGATGGGAATTGCTATACGCAGAGACTTGATTATAAAGGTGGTGATTTGGTCTTTTCGAAACCTATAGAACTACTTAAAAGTAATCAAATGTAAAAAACTTGACACCACTATAGCTTATTACCTTCCTTGATTAATCTCATTCTTTCGTTGCGATGAAAATTAATAAGCAACTAATTTGATAATAAAATTATGATTTATACAAAGGAAGACATTAATTCTTTTGATAAGCAATCTGAACTAATAGCTATCAGTCGTTATTTGCATAAAATCGGCAAAAACGAGACCAAAGGCCTATTGCCTCATGAACTCGAATTTATATGTTCTGTACTACCTCATATTTTTGAACGCGAAGATTTGACTATCCCAGTTTATGACATATACCAATTACCATTCTTAGAAGAAGTCCTATTTAAACGTCTGCTATTAATTTACTATGGAAATTTTAATTTCCTAAAACCCGTTTTCAATGGTCACAGGGAATTAACAGACGCCGAAATCGAAAGAGATAAAACAAAATATAACTTACTATTAAAAAAATGGAAAGATCGACTTCAAAATAACAGTAAAAGTGATCATTTTTTCCATGAAGTGAAATTAGAGTATAATAGAAAAGCAAAAATCCTCAAATTGCTATTTGTTAGTAATTATTTTGGGAGGCATCACTATGAACGGTTATTGGATGAACAGGCTATGTCTGCTTTCTACATCTATTTTATAGTTAAATCTTTTTTTAAAAACTCTAAATCAACTAATACCGTTTTTAAAGCGTTTAATGTTAATTTCTCAGTCAATGCGTACAGTTATGTGCATATACTATCAAGACATTATATGCCCTATTTCAATGGCGTAGACACAGAAAAGACCTTCAATGGTGCTCTTGAAAATATCAATCCATTCGAACTACCTAAAAGCCTTAAAATATTAATACTTGATTATGCTTATCGGGCTCCTAATAATTATATCTTAAATGAATATATGATATTCAGTCAAAAAGCAGATTATTACATTATATGGTGGAAACCCAAAAAATTGATAGAGTTAGGTGGAGAACTAGGTTACGAAGTAAGGACTATGTACAAAGTTGAAAGCAAAAACGATAAACTGAAAATTAATTATGATCGTTATTATCAGATCAACGACCATATAAAATATTTCTATTAAAGCCTGCCCTAAAACAGCAATTATCTAAAGGTCGAGAAAAACTGTCAACTCCTCAATTACGTGCCATCCCCAACCCCGCCCGCGTAACGTTGATAATCGATAAGCTATACACCGTACAACTTAGGCCGCTATGAAGTGAAAAATTCAAGAGTGAGTGTGAAAGATCAACTTAAGCACATACTATTTTATTCGAAAAATTTATTATGTTTGAGATAATAAATATGCTCATATGACAAACCTGACCTTAAAATTACCTGACCTACTCCAAGTATCTAAGTTTGTATCTCGCCAGTTGAACTACAAGGGATGAGCCAAAGAATTGTAAGCGCAATCAATAGATTATTGATCAATTCAAAAGGAGAGATCAAGTCAAGGCTCGCTGAAGTGGTTTCTCATGTAAACCTAACTGACACCTCTACAATATGTCACTGCTATTGCTTAAAGGTAGATGCAAACAATAATTTAAGGCTGAATGATTTGATCGACTTTATCGATGAAAAAATCCTTGAATACGCTATTCCTAAGAAAGAAATAGATGAAGCCAGAGAATATTTAGCTCAAACAAATTCAACCGCGAAGATTATTAGGCTAAGAAAAAAAGCTGAGGGTTTGTTTACAGACCTTGAAAAAACGGGAGAGGGCGGCGAAATACTATTATACATTTTAGTACAGGAATTTCTTAAAATTCCTCAACTTATCAGCAAAATGTCCCTTAAAACTTCCGGTCAATTACATTATCAGGGAGCAGATGGGATTCATGTAAATTACGACAGTGCTAGTTCTACCTTAAATCTATACTGGGGTGAGTCCAAAATGTATAGCGACATGAATGATGCGATGGGAAAATGTATGGCTAGTTTAAAAAGCTTTTTGTTAGACCCACAATCATCGGGCTCTGTTCAGGAAAGAGATCTACAACTGATTACAGCCAATATATCTGCAAATGTAAACGATCCGGAGTTAGAAGATGCACTTGTTCGCTACTTTGATAAAGACGATGATATGTCTAATAATATCGTTTATAAAGGTCTTTGCTTTATTGGTTTTGATATAGCAAACTATCCCGCAGATAAAATTCAAAAAACAACTGAGGTTGTCGTTGACGAAATTAAGAAGGAAATCCAAGCGTGGCAAGAAACGTTAGCGAAAAAGATAAAAAATCATACTAATTTGGAACTTAAAGAAATCCATGTGTTTTTACTCCCATTTCCATCTGTAGCTGAATTTAGAAGGATTTACTTAGAGACAATCAAGTAATGCTGGCTGATAAATTGTTAAAATTAAAAAGCTTTCAGAGGCAATACGAAGCTTTATTAACTCTAAACGTTAGCAGGAGCATCCCTGAATTGGTTTGGGAAAACCAAAAAGAAAACCTTGTTGCAGCGATAGATTGGAATAATATGCTTGGAATAGCGAGTGTTTTGAGTTATTCCGACCACAACGAGCATTTAGATGCCGCCCTAAGAATTGCGCAAACAGCGATCAGTGAGGACGGGACTAGCATAACACAAAAAGAAGGTGCGGCTGTAATTCTCCAAAGCCTTACAAACAAACCGGCGATTAAATTAGCGATTGAACGGGGGAGAATATCCAAAGATTTTGAAGAACATCTTCCTCTGCCATTGAAACTTCAAAAGCTACGTTCGGATTTCGAAAACTCTATTACGCTAGGAGATCAAACCGTTTCGCTAAACAAGTTTCAAACGCGGGTACATAACAGCTATCTTGAAAATGATGCAATAAGCATATCCGCCCCGACCTCCTCCGGTAAATCATTTATACTTTGCAGCATCATTATAGGAGAAATGCTGAAGGGAAAAAAAAGCATCGTCTATTTAGTGCCAACACGGGCACTAATTGCGCAAGTAGAGGAGGATCTGCGAAAGTTGCTAGACAAATACAAACTTTCCACAGTCAATTTAACTACCGTTCCGCAATTTGATACTATCCAATACGATTCAAACATATTTGTTTTTACCCAGGAACGCCTTCATTGGTTTTTAATTGAACACAGAGAATTTAAATTGGATATCATCATCATAGATGAAGCGCATAAGATTGAAGATCCCTACAGAGGTATTCTTCTTCAGCAGAAATTGGAAGAAGTTATTTCGGCCAATCCAAATGTGAAGGTATATTTTTCAAGCCCCTTTACATCAAATCCAGAATTGTTGCTGGAAAGCATATCTATAAAAGGAAAGACAGAGCCGATTAACACGCAATTTATAGCGGTCAACCAAAACTTAATCTATTGTACACAAGTCCCACGTAAATCAAGTCTGTGGGAATTGAATTTATCACTTGTTGATAAAGTAATAAAGCTCGGCACTTTACAAATGACCGACAGACCGACAACTGAATTGAAAAAAATGGCTTTTATGTCGGTTGCATTTTCGAGTAATACTACAGGAAATATTATATACTGCAATGGCGCTGCCCAGGCCGAAGAAGTCGCGCTTATTCTGTACGATAAGCTTTCAGGAGAACCAGCGGCTTCGCAAAGGGTAAATCTTTTGATCGATTTGGTCAAAAAAACTGTGCATTCTGATTATCGGCTTGCTAAGGTATTAGAAAGGAAAGTTGCATTTCATTACGGCAATATGCCCTTACTAATCAGACAGGAGATTGAAAATCTTTTCAAAGATGGAGAGATAAAATACCTTATCTGCACTTCAACCTTATTGGAAGGGGTTAATCTGCCAGCGAAATCCATATTCATCAGAAAACCGAAAAGAGGTAGCCGGACACACCTTAATCAAAGTGACTTTTGGAATTTGGCCGGACGCGCAGGAAGATGGGGCAAAGAGTTTAGCGGGAATATCATATGTATTGAGCCCGCGGATTGGGAAAACCCACCTAACCCTGAAAAGAAAAAACAAAAAATAATTAGGGCGCTTGATATTATTGCGGCAAAACAAGGGGAACTTATTGAGTATATTGAGTTAGATACTCCAAGGGCTATAGCAGAAACCAGGCAAGACCTTGAATTTGCATTTGGGTACTATTATGCAAAGTTCATACAAGGCAACTTAACAGAGCATACAAATCTCGAACCACGACTAATTAAATTATTTAATAACGTAAGGGAGCGGATTCAAGTTCCTAATGAGATCATTACAAGAAACCCAGGAATTTCACCATTGGCTCAGCAAAATTTACTGGAATATTTCCGCTCTAAAACTGCAGACGCAGAAACATTGATTCCGGTGTATCCGGAAGATGAGAATGCCCATGACGAATACGTTAAATTGGTGGGTCGTATAGGAAAGACTTTATCAGCTTACCCGGGGCAACTGAATACATCCAGATCAATATTATTAATAAATTGGATGTCCGGCAAACCTTTGTCGTATATTATTAGAGCTGCTTATAAAGCATACCAACGCAACGAAAAATACGCAGCTACTAAAAACATCCACGTGGTAATAAGGGAAGTTATGGATAACGTCGAGACATTTGCTAGATTTAGATTTGCAAAAGATTCCAGTTGTTATGTGGATATTTTACGGTTCTTCCTGAACGAATGCGCCAGACAAGATTTGCTCGAAAATATCCCTCAGTTAAACCTTTGGCTGGAATTTGGTGTATCCCAAAAAACTCACCTATCGTTGTTGTCTTTAGGACTCACACGTAATACAGTTGTAGAGTTATCCAAATATATTACTAATACCAACATGACTAAGGAAGAAGCATTAAAATGGATAACTGAACAGGAAATAGCACAATTTGAATTATCTCCCTTAATACTTGAGGACATTCACTTAAAGACCGCCAAGCTCGTTAATTAATCAAGCCTGGATATTCCGGAGCATACTGACCCCCATAGAGCGATTGGCATAGCGGTTATCAAAGCCGCTTAATTCCCCAGGATCGCCTGCCATTCCGGCGGATACTGACCCCCTTTTAAGAGATTATCCGGCAGTATTCCGGAGCATGCTGACCCCCGGCGGTGATTGCGGGGATAGCGTACCGGAGCATGCTGACCCCTCTGATTTTTGGTTTTGGTTATACTTGGTGATCCATTTTATCACCAAAGAAGATCACCGATGGCCGGAAAATCAAGACCCATGAGTCAAATAAAACAACTGATACGCTTACATACCCAGGGCTATTCCATCAAGGCGATA
>Ga0164243_10003850_pt1 | contig 23808 bp, 22 predicted proteins | sample OricompcompostOP_FD_108781 | JGI IMG/M metagenome (GOLD analysis project Ga0164243, IMG submission 108781) | Organic Plus compost microbial communities from Emeryville, California, USA - Original compost - Organic plus compost (OP) | ecosystem: Engineered > Solid waste > Mixed feedstock >...
ACCGTCTGGCCGGGACGCACCTCAAGGCTGACATCCTCGAACAGCGGCACGGCGGGATCGTAGCGGAAGCCGACATGATCGAAGCCGACATGCCCCTTCGCATCGCGGAGTTCGACCGGCTCCTCGGCCTCCGGCGACAGTTCGGGCGCGTCCAGAAGCTCGAACACGCGTTCGGCCGAGGCGGCGGCGGACTGGAGGATGGACGCCATGCTGGAGATCTGTGACATCGGCTGGTTGATCTGGCGGACATACTGGATGAAGGACTGGAGCGCGCCGATGGTCATCGCGCCGGAGGCGACGCGCAGCGCGCCGCCGATGACGACCGCGATGAAACTCAGATTGCCGATGAACATGATCGCCGGCTGGATCGCGCCGGCCAGGAACTGCGCCAGGAAGGCGTTGTCGCGCAGCCCGTCATTGCTGACATCGAACTGCTTTCGGGTGGCTTCCTGATGCCCGAACACCTTCATGATGGTATGGCCGGTATAGTTTTCCTCCACGTCGCCATTGAGGACGCCGGTCCAGCGCCATTGCTCGACGAACCGCGGTTGCGAGAGGTTCGCCAGCAAACGCGCGGCCGCGAGCGAGGCGACGAGGCTGACGATAGCGGCGAGCGTCAGCAGCGGCGACAGGATCAGCATCATCGCCATGACGCCGATCAGTTGCAGGAGCGACATCAGCAACTGGCTGAGAAGCTGCTGAAGGCTCTGGCCGACATTGTCGATGTCGTTGGTGACGCGGCTCAAGACCTCGCCATGTGGCTGACGATCGAACCAGGCGAGCGGCAAACGTCCGAGCTTGTCCTCGGCCTGTCGTCGGAGCGCCCGGCTGAGCCCTTGCACCAGAGCGTTGGTCAGCCATGCCTCCGCCAGTTGAACAGGGCCGCAACGACCTGCATGACGGCCACCAGCAGAAGCAGCCGGGCCAGTTGCGAAAAGGGAATATCGCTCGAGGCGGAGACGGCGCTGACGATCAGGTCGGTGGCCTTGCCGAGCAGCCAGGGGCCGAGAACGCCAAGCAAAACGCTGATCACGGTCGAGATCAGGATGGTGGCAAGCTTCGCCTTCTCGGTGAGCACGAGGTACAAGAGCCGCCTGAGGGTGCCGCCCAGATCACGCGGCTTCGCGCCGGCTCCCGCGCCGCCCGGCATGCCGGGCGGTCCCATGCGGGCGCCTGTCGATGCAGCCGGTGTCGTGGAGCGGGATAGATCGGCCTGTTTCATGGCGCGGCCTCGCTCGCGAGCTGCGATTCGACGATCTCGCGATAGGCGGCGCAGTCGCGGATGAGTTGCTCATGCTTCCCGCTTCCGACGATGACGCCCTTGTCGAGCACGAGAATGCGGTCGGCATGGCGCAGCGAACTGACGCGCTGGCCGACAATGAGTGTCGCGGCGTTGCCGGCAACCGCGTCGGCAAGCGCGGCGCGCAATCTGGCGTCGGTTGCGTAGTCGAGCGCGGAGAAGCTGTCGTCGAAGAGATAGATCGCCGGCCGCCGCACGAGGGCACGCGTAATGGTCAGGCGCTGGCGCTGCCCGCCCGAGAAATTCCCGCCACCTTGAACCACCGGAGCATCGAGCCCCTTCGCCAGGGCCGATACGAAGTCCTTAGCCTGCGCGATATCGAGCGCGCGCCAGAGTTCTTCGTCGCTCGCCCCTGCGCGACCATAGCGCAGATTGTCGGCGATCGTGCCGGAGAACAGATAGGCGTCCTGCGGCACGAGGCCGATCAGGCTCCACAATGTCGCCTGTGGGAGATCGCGCACATCGACGCCGCCGACCCGCACGCTGCCGGCGCTGACGTCGAACAGGCGCGGAATGAGGTTCACCAGGGTGCTCTTGCCCGAGCCGGTCGCCCCGATGACCGCGACGGTCTCGCCAGCTCGCAGTTCGAAGCTGATGTCGTGCAAAACCGAAGTCTCCGCGCCCGGATAGGAAAAGTCGACACCGCGGAATTCGACGCCGATACGGCCGTGGTCCGCCGCCGGCAGGCTCTTCGACACGGCCGGCTCGACCACGGACGATGTCGCCTGCAGGACTTCGCGGATGCGGCGGCCGCTGACCAGGGCGCGGGGCGCCATGGCGAACAGCATGGAGGCGATCATCACCGAAATCAGGATCTGGGCGATATAGGCGAGGAACGCGACGAGCGATCCGATCTCCATCCCGCCCGAGGCGATCCGGCTTGCGGCGAACCAGACGATGGCGACGCTGGAGATCTGCATGATGACATTGGCCGCCGGCATGTTGAGCGCCATCAGCCGCCCGACCCGAAGCGCGATGTCGGTCAAGGCGTCGTTGGCCGCACCGAAACGCTCGCGTTCATGTGTGTCGCGCACAAAGGCGCGGATCACGCGCAGGCCAGTGATCTGCTCGCGCAGGATCTGATTCACGCGGTCGATCTGTCCCTGCATCGCCGAAAACAGCGGCAGTGTGCGCGTGATCAGGAGACCGACCACGGCGCCGAGAAGCGGCACGCTCACCAGCAATAGCAGCGAGAGGTGCGCGTCCTGGCGGATTGCCATCACCACCCGCCGATCCCCATGATCGGCGCCGTCATCACCATGGTGAGCAGCATCACCAGCATGGCCTGAAGCTGCTGGACGTCGTTGGTGGTGCGGGTGATCAGCGACGGCGTGCCGAACCGGCGCATTTCCGTGAGGGAGAAGCTCTGCACCCTGGTGAAGACCGCCAGGCGCAGATCGCGCCCGAAGCCCATGGCGATTCGGGCGCCGAACCAGGCCGTGGCGACGGCGAAGAGGATTTGCGTGACTGCCGCCGCCAGCATGACGAGGCTCATGCGGGCGATGTAGGCCGCGTCCTGCTTTAGGATGCCGTGATCGATGACGTCGGCGCTCAGACTCGGCAGGACCAGGGCTGCAAGGGACTGGCCGATCTGACAGGTAAAAAGCAGCAGGATGGAGCCCGCATAGGGAGCCAGAAGCCCCCGCCAGATTGTTATTGCGCTCCTGATGTTCCTGCCCTCTCAAAAAAGGTGATCTCCGGCGTTCAGCGCCATGTCAGCGTGGACGAATGCCGTTGACGAAAATGCGGATAATGCGGCGCAGACGGGTGCCGCGGTCGATCTCGTCCGGCCATTGCGGGCCTTGTTCCCACTTCATCACGACCGCGCCGAGCAGCACGTCCATCAGCATCTTCGCCGTCGTGCCGGAATCCTCGATATCGATTCGGCCGCGCCGGCGCTGCGCTTCCAGCCACTCGGTCAGCATGGCGCGGGACATGTCGCCGCCGCGCGCGCGCAGCAGTGCATGGAGTTCGGGAAACTGACCGCCTTCGACCATCACAAGGCGCACGATCTCGACCCTTTTCCGGTGCGCGTCCTCATCGATGTCGACCAGAAAAATCCGGCCGATCGCCTCTTCGAGCGGCAGATCGTCATAGTCGCCGGGCAGCGACAGCATGCCCTGGCGATGGTCGTCGACGATGACCCCGAAAATCTCGAGTTTGTTGGAAAAGTGCCGGTAAAGCGTGCTCTTCGCTATGCCGCAGCCAGCGGCGATGTCCTCCATCGTCGTGCGGGCATATCCCTTTTCGACAAAGAGATCGCGCGCCTCGCGAACGATCAGGGCGGCCTGTTCCTCGTCGGTCATGAGCTTCGGCCGCCCAGGGCCGCGGCGAACCTTCGCCGGGCATTCGCCAGGGTTTGCGCGCTTCTTCGTCTGTTTCGCAATTGACATCGTCATGACCCCACTAATATAAAGACGGCACCGTTTCGTAAATATGGTCTCTTCGTGTTTCGTCATTTTCCTGCGTGAAAGGAAGATCCTATGAAACAAAGCTTTTTCGTCGCACCGTTGCCACCCCCCGGCCTGGTGCCGACACATTATCGTTGGCACGGGGACGTGCCACCGCCGCCGCTCCCCCCGTTGCCTGGGGAGTAGCCGATCGTCCGTCACCTCCGCCCCCGAAAGTGTCGGACGATGCAGCCCACCTGTGGCTGCTGGCCGGGAGCGTATCGGCCCTCTTTCGCTCCCGGCCGCGATATTCACCATCCGAACAGGAGAATCCTGGTAGCGTCACCCAGGCGCTGAACAAGACGCCGCAAAGTAGACTGAGGCATTGGTCGGTGAGCTGAGATCCGTCGCGTCTTGATGTGTATGTTCTTGCGGCTGCTTACGTTTGCATTTTCGATAGCACTTATTGCTCAGATCGGCTCGGCCTTGAACGAGAGCGCTCTTTTCGGGCGAAACGCCGGCTCGCTGGCAGACGTGAAGAGCTCTGTATGCTCGTCGGTCATGAGCTTCGGCCGCTCAGGGCCGCGGCGAGCCTTCGCCGGGCTGTCGCCGTTTCCGCGCTTCTTCTTTCGTTTCGCAATTGACATCGTCATGACCCCCCTAATATAAATACGACACCGTTTCGTAAATATGGTGTCCTCGTGCTTTCATCATTTTCCCACGTTTTCTACTTGCCACGGCCCTTCACGCGGACACCAGCCCTTGCGGTCGCCGGGCGTCTCCCCCTGCTTCTTGCGGTCGCCGGACTGCTTGCAGCCTGCAACGCCGAGAAGAGCGCCGCGCCTGCGGCGACGGCGAAGGTGCAGGTCAGCGTCGTCACGCTGCATCCGCAATCGGTCACCATCACCGCGGAACTGCCTGGCCGGACCACGGCCTCTCTCGTCGCGGAAGTTCGTCCCCAGGTCGGCGGCCTCATCCAGAAGCGGCTGTTTCAGGAAGGCAGCGAGGTCAAGGAAGGCCAGGCGCTCTACCAGATCGATCCGGCGAGCTATCAGGCCGCCTATGACAGCGCCGTTGCGGCGCAGCAGAAAGCGGAAGCCGCCGTGCCGAGCGCACAGGCCAAGGTCGAGCGTTATCAGGGCCTGATCAAGCAGAACGCCGTCAGCAAGCAGGATCTCGACGACGCTGCGGCGACGCTTGCCCAGGCCAAGGCCGATGTGTCGTCGGCGAAGGCGAGCGTCGAGACCGCGAAGATCAATCTCGACTACACGAAAATCACCGCGCCGATCGGCGGCAGGATCGACAAGTCGTCGCTGACGCCGGGCGCGCTGGTGACGGCAAGCCAGACAACCGTCTTGACCACCATCCGCACGCTCGACCCGATCAATGTCGACGTAACCCAGTCGAGCACGAACCTTCTGAACCTGCGCGAGGCGATCGACGCCGGACGCATCAAGATTTCCGGCAACAACGTCAGCGTCAAGCTCAAGTTGGAGAACGGCGCGCTCTATCCTCTCGCGGGCAAGCTGGAATTCGCCGAATCAGCCGTCAGCGAGACGACGGGAACCTTCTCGGTCAGGGCCGAATTCCCCAACCCGAACCGCCTGCTGCTGCCGGGCATGTATGTGCGCGCGCTGGTCGAGGAGGGCGTCGCCGACAACAGCTTCCTCGTGCCGCAACGGGCCGTCACCCGCAACACCAAGGGCGAGCCGACAGGTCTGTTCGTGACCAAGAACGGCAAGGTCGAGGAACGCGTGCTCAACGTCGGACAGACCGTCGGCAACAACTGGCTGGTCAATTCCGGCGTTTCGGACGGCGACCGCATCATCGTCGAAGGCTCGCAGCTCGTCCGTGTCGGCCAGGACGTCGACGCCGTCGAGGTCGTCATCGACGATACGAGCGGCGAGGTGCGCGAGCGCAAGCAGGGCGCCATCCCCTCGACCGGCGAGAACAAGGACTTCGCCAGCAACGGCGCGCCCGCCGCCTCAGTGAAGAACTGAGGCCGCCATGTCGAACTTCTTCATCAATCGCCCGAACTTTGCCTGGGTCATCGCCATCGTCATCATGCTGGGCGGCCTGCTCGCGCTCAACTCGCTATCGATTTCGCAATATCCCCAGATCGCCCCGACCACGGTGCGCATCAGCGCCACCTACCCGGGCGCCGACGCTGAGACCGTCGAGAACTCGGTGACCAAGATCATCGAGCAGGGCATGACCGGGATCGACAATCTCGACTATATGACCGCCACTTCGACATCGACCGGCAACGCCTCGCTGACGCTCACCTTCACCAGTTCGGCCGACGCGGACGTGGCGCAGATGCAGGTGCAGAACAAGCTGCAGCTCGTCACCTCGCAACTGCCGCAGATCGTTCAGAGCACGGGCATCACGGTCACCAAGTCCTCCGACAGCTTTCTCATGGTCATCGGCTTTGTCTCGACAGACGGCAAGATGAACGCGACGGACCTTGCCGACTATGTCGAAAGCACGCTCAACGATACGCTGAAGCGCGTCGATGGCGTCGGCGAAACGCAGATGTTCGGCTCCAACTATGCCATGCGCATCTGGCTCGATCCTGACAAGCTCGCCAAATACGCCCTTATGCCGAGCGACGTCGCGACCGCGATCGAGGCGCAGAACACGCAGGTCTCGGCGGGACAACTCGGCGCCCAGCCGGCCCGCGACGGCCAGCAGCTCAACGCGACGGTGACGGCCCGCAGCCGTCTCCAGACGGCGGAGCAGTTCCGCAACATCATCCTCAAGAGCACCACCGACGGCTCTCTCGTGCGGCTCAACGATGTGGCGCGCGTCGAGCTCGGCGCCGAGAGCTATACCAGCGTCTCCACCTATAACGGCATGCCGGCGGCCGGTCTCGCCATCAACCTGGCGACCGGGGCAAACGCCATCAGCACGGCCGAGAACGTCGAGGAAACGATCGCGCGTCTGAAAGGGACGTTCCCGCAGGGCGTCGAGGTCGTCTATCCCTATGACACGACGCCTTTCGTGCGGCTGTCGATCGAGGAAGTGGTCAGGACGCTGATCGAGGCCATCGTCCTGGTCTTCGTCGTCATGCTGGTGTTCCTGCAAAACATCCGGGCGACGCTGATCCCGACGCTCGCGGTGCCGGTCGTCCTGCTCGGCACCTTCGGGGTTCTCGCCATCTTCGGCTACTCGATCAACACGCTGACCATGTTCGCCATGGTGCTCGCGATCGGCCTGCTGGTCGACGACGCCATCGTCGTCGTCGAGAACGTCGAGCGCGTCATGCAGGAGGAAAACCTGCCGCCGAAAGAAGCGACCCGCAAATCCATGAAGGAGATCACCGGCGCGCTGATCGGCATCGCGGTCGTCCTGTCGGCGGTGTTCGTGCCGATGGCCTTCTTCGGCGGGTCGGTCGGCGTCATCTACCGCCAGTTCTCGGTGACGATCGTCTCGGCGATGGTGCTGTCGGTCATCGTCGCGCTGATCCTGACGCCTGCGCTGTGCGCGACGATCCTTCGACCGTCGAAGGGACATGCGGCGCAGAAAGGACCGTTCGGATGGTTCAATCGCATCTTCGACCGCGGCACGCTCGCCTATCGCAACGGCGCGCAGGGCATCATCGGCCGCGGCAAGCGGTTTCTTCTGGTTTTCCTCGCCATCGTCGTCGCCATGGGCTGGATGTTCGTGCGGCTGCCGAGCTCGTTCCTGCCGCAGGAAGACCAGGGCATCCTGATCACGACGGTGCAATTGCCGGTCGGCGCGACCCAGGACCGAACCCTGCGGGTGCTCAAGCAGGTCGAAAATCACTACCTGAACGACGAGAAGGACGCCGTCGAAGGCGTCATGGCCGTCGCCGGCTTCGGCTTCGGCGGCCAGGGCCAGAATGTCGGCCTCGCCTTTGTGCGTCTCAAGGACTTCGACAAGCGCAAATCCGCGAACCTGTCGGCGACCGCCGTCGCCGGCCGGGCCATGGCCGCATTTTCCAAGATCAAGGACGGGCAGGTGTTCGCGCTCGCTCCGCCGGCCATCCAGGGCATGGGCAATTCCAACGGCTTCGATTTCTACCTGCAGGACGTCAACGGCGCCGGCCACGCCGCCTTGATGGAGACGCGCAACAAGCTTCTCGCGGCCGCCGCCAAGAGCAGCCTGCTCGCCAACACCCGTCCCAACGGGCAGGAGGACACGCCGCAATTCGCGGTCGACGTCGATCAGGAAAAGGCCAGCGCACTCGGCGTCGGTCTGGCCGATATCAACGACACGCTGTCGACCGCATGGGGCAGCGACTATGTGAACGATTTCATCGATCGCGGACGCATCAAGCCGGTCTATCTCCAGTCCGACACCAACTTCCGCATGGTGCCGGAGGATCTGGCGAAATGGCAGGTGCGCAATTCCGACGGAACGATGGTGCCGTTCTCGTCCTTCGCCTCCAGCCACTGGACCTATGGCTCGCCGCGGCTTGAGCGCTATAACGGCTCGGCCGCCGTCGAGATCCAGGGTGAGGCGGCCTCCGGCGTCAGCTCAGGCGCCGGCATGGACGAGATCGACAATCTCGTCGCGCAACTCCCGACCGGCTATGCGCATGAATGGACCGGGCTGTCCTATCAGGAGCGGCTCTCTGGCAATCAGGCGACGTCGCTCTATGCGATCTCGGTCCTGGTTGTGTTCCTGTGCCTGGTCGCGCTCTACGAAAGCTGGTCCATTCCGTTCGCCGTCATGCTGTCGGTGCCGATCGGCATCTTCGGCGCGCTGGCGGCGGCGCTGCTGTTCGGCCAGACCAACGACGTCTACTTCAAGGTCGGCCTGCTGACGACGATCGGGCTTGCCGCCAAGAACGCCATCCTGATCGTCGAATTCGCCATCGAGCGGCAGGCGGCGGGAATGGGCCTTGTCGAGGCCACGCTCGAGGCGGCGCGGCAGCGCCTGCGCCCTATCCTGATGACCTCCTTCGCCTTCATTCTTGGCGTTACCCCGCTCGCCATCGCCAGCGGCGCCGGCTCCGGCGCGCAGAACGCCATCGGCATCGGCGTCATGGGCGGCATGATCGCCGCGACACTGCTTGGCGTCTTCTTCGTACCGCTGCTGTTCGTGACCGTGCGCCGCATCTTCAAGGGAAAAGCGAAGGAAGACATTGCACCTGAACGGCCGGAACCGGCCCCGACCAGCCCAACCGGAGCCGGACAATGACCGCGACGTACGACAAGAAGAATGCAATCCCGGCGCCGCGAGACCGGGCGGATCGCCAACGCCAGCACCGCAGCCTTCGGCCGCTCGCGATCCTGCTGATGACCGGGACCTTGGCCGGCTGCGCGGTCGGACCCGACTACCGGACGCCGCTGCTGGCGCTTCCCGCCCAATGGGGAAGCAACAAGCACATCAAGCCGTCGAAGCCGCCTGAGCTGTCGCAGTGGTGGCGGCGTCTGAACGACCCGATCCTCAACACCCTTGTCGAGGAGGCGGTCGCCGGCAATCTCGACGTCGCGACCGCCAAGGCCGAGATCCGCGAGGCGCGGGCAAGCTACCGGCAGACGGTCGGCGCCCTGTTTCCATCGCTCGACGGCACGGGCTCGGCCACACGCAGCCGCACCGCCGGATCGACGAGTGGCGGTGTGTCGACATCGCCGAGCACCGGCAATCAGTTCCAGACCGGCTTCGACGCAAGTTGGGAACTGGACCTGTTCGGCGCGAACCGGCGCGCGGTCGAGGCGGCGCGCTACGGCATGGATGCGTCAGAGGAAGAATTTCGCGCTACGCTGCTCACGCTGATCGGCGATGTTACTTCCAACTATGTCGAGGCGCGCGGCTATCAGGCCCGCATCGCGCTCGCCCGCCGCACCGCCGCCTCGCAGCGCGAGACCGCGGCGCTCACCCGGAACAAATTCCAGGCGGGCGCGTCGTCGGCGGTCGATGTCGCCAACGCGGCGGGGCAGGCCGCGAGCACCGAGGCCGATATTCCGTCGCTCGAAGCCTCCTATGCGGAAGCCGTGCATCGGCTTTCCGTACTGACCGGGCGCGCGCCGGCGGCACTGACGGACCGGCTGAAAAAGACGAGGCCGATCCCGACGCCGAAGCTGCCGATCCCGACCGGCATTCCCGCCGACATCCTCGTGACACGTCCGGACGTGCGGCTGGCCGAACGGCAATATGCGCAATACACCGCGAAAATCGGCCAGGCGGAAGCCGCCCGCTACCCGAGCGCCAGCCTCACCGGCGATATCGCGACCTCCGGTCTCAAGGTCGGCGACCTTGGCAAGAGTTCGTCGATAAGCTGGTCCTTCGGCCCGTCGCTGACCGTGCCGATCTTCAACGCCGGACAGCTTGCCGCCGCCGTGGACGTGGCGCGGGCGCAGCGCGACCAGTATTTCGTGGCCTACCGCTCGTCGGTCCTGACGGCGCTCGAGGACGTCGAGAACGCCATCGTCTCGCTCGCCCAGGAGCGCATCCGCAATGGCAAGCTCGCGATCTCGGCGAAAAATTATCGCGATGCCGCATCACTGTCGCGCGCGCTTTACCAGTCCGGCTCATCGAGTTTCCTCGACGTGCTCGACGCCGAACGCTCGCTCTACTCGGCGGAAGATTCCCTCATTCAGAGCCGCGTGTCGATCAGCACCGACTACATCGCCCTCAACAAGGCGCTCGGCGGCGGCTGGGACGGCTACGTCGACGCTTCCAGGCCCGAGGTCGTCGACATCAACACCCGCCCGCATCTTGCCGCGGCCAAATACGCTCAACCAGACAAGGTCAGACTTCGAACGAAAATGGTCAGGTCCGCACACGCCATTCCCAATGAGCACCGGCATGTTCTTCTTCCGCAGGCGCTCCTATACCCCTCGTTCACGACCAAAGCGTCGGTTGCGGGACGTGCATGACGCGCGGCTCGGCCCGCATCCTTGTCGGCGTTGTGGTGTTTTTGATCCTTTGTGGTGCGGGGTACCTGATCTGGCAAAGGTCTTCCGCCTCGACGGCTTCTTCCGTCATGACTGCTGTTGTCTCGCGCGGCGACATCGAGGAGACCGTCCTTGCGACCGGGACGCTGAAGCCCGTCCGGCTGGTCGCGGTCGGTGCGCAGGTCTCCGGCCGCATCACCTCGGTGAAGGTCACGCTCGGCCAGACCGTGAAGGCCGGCGATCTGGTCGCAGAGATCGATTCCGTCACGCAGGAGAACGCGCTCAGGACCGCCGAGGCCTCGCTCGCCAACGTCAAGGCGCAGAAGGTCGAGAAGCAGGCCACGCTCGCGCTCAATCAGCAGAATCTTGGCCGCCAGACGGAAATGGTGGCCAAGAACGCCGTCTCGAAAGCGGACTACGACACCGCCGTCGCCGACCTCGGCGTCACCCGAGCCCAGATCGAGGCGCTCGACGCCCAGATCATCTCGGGCGAAGTGGCTGTCGAGACGGCGAACGCCAATCTCGGCTACACGAAGATCACAGCGCCGATCGACGGAACCGTGCTGTCGATCGTCAGCCAGGAAGGTCAGACGGTAAACGCGGCGCAGACCGCGCCGACCATCGTCATCCTAGGCCAGCTCGACACGATGACGGTCAGGGCCGAGATCTCCGAGGCGGATATCGTCAAGGTGGAGCCCGGCCAGGCGATCTACTTCACGGTCCTCGGCGATCCCGATCGCCGTTATGACGCGAAGCTCGCGTCGATCGAACCGGCCCCGGAATCGATCCGTAGCGATTCCAGCTTCAGCTCGTCGACGGCCGCGAGTTCCAGTTCGAGCAGCTCGTCATCGTCGTCGTCCTCGGAGGCGATCTATTACAACGGCATCTTCGACGTTCCGAACACGGACGGGCGGCTGCGAACCTATATGACGGCCGAGGTCCACATCGTTCTCGGCCAGGCCAAGGGCGTCCTGACCATTCCCTCCGCCGCGCTCGGCGCGAAGGATGCCGATGGAAAATACACCGTGCGCGTGATGGATGCCGCGGGACGGACGTCCGAACGCAAGGTGGAGATCGGCCTCAACAACAAGAACATGGCCGAGGCGCGCTCCGGCCTTAGCGAGGGCGAACAGGTCGTCACTGGCGAGATGACCGCCCAGACCGCTAGCTCGGGCGGCCCGCGTGGCGGTCCGCCACCGATGGGCTTGTGACGATGGCCGAACCCCTTATCGTCCTCGACAGGATCAGGCGCGAATTCCCCTCCGGCGAAGGCACGATCGCCGTGTTGAAGGACATCGACCTGACCATCGAGGCCGGCGAGATGGTGGCGATCGTCGGCGCATCCGGCTCCGGCAAATCGACGCTGATGAACATTCTTGGCTGTCTCGACCGGCCGACATCCGGTAGCTACCGCATATCAGACCGCGAGACCGCCGCTCTCGGCCCCGGCGAACTCGCGGCGCTCAGGCGGGAGCATTTCGGCTTCATCTTCCAGCGCTACCATCTCCTCAGTGAACTCAGCGCGCTCGGCAATGTCGAGATCCCCGCCATCTATGCCGGCGGAGCTCAAGGCGAGCGCAGGGAACGCGCCGCAATGCTCCTCGATCGGCTCGGCATGGCCGACCGCACCGGCCATCGCCCCGGCCAGCTCTCGGGCGGCCAGCAGCAGCGCGTGTCGATCGCCCGCGCGCTGATGAATGGCGGCAATGTCATCCTCGCCGACGAGCCGACAGGCGCGCTCGACAAGCACAGCGGCGAGGAGGTGCTTCGCATTCTCGACGAGCTTCACGGCGAAGGGCGCACCGTCATCATCGTCACCCACGACATGACGATCGCGGGCCGCGCCCAGCGCATCGTCGAGATCAGCGATGGCGAGATCGCCTCCGACAGCAATGCCGCGCATGTCGCCTCAAGCGTGGCCTCGCCACAGGCGCCCGCCGCCAAATCGCCCGCCGCCTCGTTGTCCGGTGCGCCTGGTCTGTGGCGCGTCTTCGGCAACCGCCTGCGCGAATCCTTCCGCATGGCGCTGCTCGCCATGAAGGCGCATCAGCTGCGCACCTTCCTCACCATGCTCGGCATCATCATCGGCATCGCCTCCGTCGTCTCCGTCGTCGCGCTCGGCGAGGGCTCGCGCTTGCAGGTGCTCGCCAATATCTCCAGCCTCGGCACTAACACGCTGGAGATATTCGCCGGCCGGGATTTCGGCGACACCCGTTCAGGCCGGATCACCACGCTCGTCGTCTCCGACGCCGACGAGCTTGAGAAGCAACCCTATGTCGCCGCAGTCACGCCCACCGTCTCCACCTCGACCACGGTGCGTTTCGGATCGAAGGAAGCGAGCGCGCTGGCGAACGGCGTCGGCGATCAGTATTTTACGGCTACGGGGATGAACCTTTCCGAGGGGCGCTTTTTCGATGCGCAAGGCGTGCGCGAGATGGCGCAGGAGGCGGTCATCGACGAGAACACCAGGACGTCGCTGTTCTCGGACGTCGCCGGCAGTCCGGTCGGCCGGGTCATCCTCATCGGCAAGACGCCGGTGCGCGTCGTCGGCGTGACCAGAGCCCAGCAGGGCGGGTTCGGTTCCAGCCAGAACCTCTCCCTCTATCTCCCCTATACCACCGTGCAGACCCGCTTCCTCGGTTCGACATCGCTTAGAAGCATCACCGTGCGCGTCAGCGACGCCGTCGCCACCGATCTCGCCGAGCAGGCCGTGACCCGGCTCATGACCCAACGCCATGGCACGAAGGACTTCTTCATCCTCAACACCGACGACATCCGCCAGACCATCACCAGCACGACCGAAACGATGACGTTGCTGATCGCGGCGATCGCCGTCATCTCCCTGGTCGTCGGCGGCATCGGCGTCATGAACATCATGCTGGTGTCGGTATCCGAACGCGTCTCCGAGATCGGCGTGCGGATGGCTGTCGGCGCCCGGCAGGCCGATATCCTCCAGCAGTTCCTCATCGAAGCCGTGCTGGTCTGCCTGATCGGCGGGGTTCTCGGCATCGTCGCCGCATTCGGGTTTGGGGCGCTGTTCAGCGCATTCAGCAGCCGCTTCAGCCTCGTCTATTCGACGACGTCGATCATCATGGCCTTTCTGTGCTCCAGCCTCATCGGCGTCGTCTTCGGCTATCTGCCGGCGCGCAACGCCTCGCAACTCGATCCCGTTGCGGCGCTGGCGAAAGGATAGGGAAGCTGAAATCTGTGTCGTCAACGCATGTTAAGCTTGTGGTTCCAGGTATAGCCGTCCTTCCCTGCTAAATCTCTCATAGAAATCATCATCGGATAAAGGAGACGAACATGAATGTCCTCACGAAACATGCCCCGCTCGCTCTCGCCGTGCTACGCATCGTCACCGCGCTGCTGTTCATCGAGCACGGCACGATGAAACTCTTCGGCTTCCCCGCCATGCAGATGCCCGCCGGTGGCGGCGGAGGATCGGGCGGGTTGCCGCTCATCATGCTCGTTGGAGGTGTTCTGGAAACGTTTGGCGGCCTCGCCATTCTCGTCGGCTTCTTCACCCGTCCGGTCGCATTCATCCTGGCCGGTGAGATGGCCGTCGCCTATTGGATGATGCATGTTCCGTCGGGCGGCTTCTTCCCGGTCATCAATGGCGGCGACGCCGCAGTCCTGTTCTGCTTCATATTCCTCTATCTGGTGTTCGCGGGACCCGGAGCCTGGAGCGTCGACGTCATGCAGAAGCGCGAAACGGCAGGGTGAGGTCGGACGGCACAAGTGTCGAAGTGTGTCGCCGACTCATGCCCGGCAAAGCCGCGGGGCCGGAAGCATTTCTGCTTCTGGTCCACGGCTTTTGCCGTACATCCTGGCATAAATGCGCTGCTTAATTGGCCTTTTACTGATTCGCCCCTGCAATCATTAATATTTTTCGGATAAAGTTGGGAATGCTTGTGGAGACGCGGGCCGAGGCGTGGAAACCTCGAAAGGTTAGGTATAACGAAGTCGGCGGCGACCGGGTGACGGGCGTGCATGTCCAGGCTTCGGCTAAAGGCGTCTGTGCCTGACTAATCTCAGGTTTCCAACACCCGGTTTCCGTCGTCTCCAGCGCAGAGGGTTGAGCGCAGGAGGCTGGGCGAATTTGAGGGGCGAACAACAACGCAGCGCATGGGGTGGGCGTCATCGCTTCCTCGTATCATTTGAAGAGCAACTCGATTCCCTGACCCTTGCCAGCACCTGGCGGATTCTGGTGTTCAGCGTCGCCACCATTGCGCTCGCGAATTTCCACGCTTGACGGCGCGGATGTCGCGGGGCCAGACGCCGATGAGCCGGGCGTCGGTGCGTTCGGCATGGGAGCGCAGCACGGTCAAGCGGTGCGATTTGGGCGAGTAGAGCGTCACCACGAGCAGGACGCAATGATAGAGCCGTTCGGCCGCCTGGTGCAGCTGGAAGGCCGCAAGGTTGAGGTGGCCCCGATCCCGATAGAGCGCAGCCCCGGCCTGTAGTTCGATCGCGTCGGGAAACCAGTGATCAAAATGCCGTCGCGCTTCGGCCTGCATTTCCTGGGTGGTGAGCTTCTTGGGTGAGGCGAGGGGGAAGCCCGGAACCTCATAGATGGCGATGCCGTCGCGAGCGATATCGGTGAAGAACGGCTGGCCTCGCGCGAGCTGGTCGTTCAGATCCATGATCGAGTGGACAATGAAGTTGACCGGCGTTGCCAGGTGCTTGGTGACGGTCAGCTCACGCACGAGACGTTCGGCGGCGGTGTCCCAATAGTCGTGCGGATCGGCAAAGGTTTCCGCGTTGACGACGACGAGCAAGTCATAATCGGATCGGTAGCCGCTCTTGTGGTCCTCGACCCAATCGCCGCGGCTGTAGGAGCCGAACAAGATCAGCTTGAGAATACGGCCATTCTTGTTCTTGTCGGAGAGCTTGCCTTTTTGCGCGTCCTCGAACTCATCGAACAGGATGCGAGCGACCCGTTCCAGTTCGTGCCGCTTGCGCGCCGGCAGGCGATCGAGGCCACTAACCTGGATCGAGAAACTTCCTATCTCCGATGCACTTTTCTTTGTAGAGAACGTGTTCGCAGATCTGCTTCTGTCGTGCCCACTCTGCAAGCTGATCCTCGATCATCTGTTGTCCCACTTCACTATCTTCGTTTCAGTCCTTCTCCGATCGCGCCAAGGCCTGTCGATTTTCCACTTTCCGACTTGAACGAAGCCGCACGATTTTTGAGTTCGCGCGGAATCGTAAATAACGTCCGGATCAGTTGAATGTATAAGCGAACGGAATCGCGACGCAAAGGGCTGCAAAAGCCGCAGGTCGGTCCCGGCCTCAATGTGGGCTGGGGGGGGCGGAGGCCGGGACCATACCTGCAAGACCGCAGGCGCCGAAAAGGTGCTCTAGATGACGCGAAATGCAATGCCAACGCGCGAACAGAGGCGGTTTACATCCACCTTCATGTTGAAAGCGACGTTATGGGCGCACCGCCGCTGACGGCCAACTCAACAGTCTTCAGCAAAGCTGCAATGCCGGAGCATCGCGTATGGCTCCGTGGCGGCCGCCGCTTGCACCGGCGGCCGCCAGCGTTTGGATATTACGAGTGATCTCAGCACGCTGACGGGGTTTCCTTAAAAGTCTTGCATGGGTGTTGTTCAATCTTCACGGAATTCCTAAAGGTAATTTCAACCTCTTAAGGCTAAACTGATCGCCAAGATTACAACGCCACAGACCGAAACTGTGGGCGCACCGGGAAGGTCATTTGTGAGTTTGGCCGTAGCTACGAACTTCCGGTTAGACAGCGTCCGCATTGCATGAAAGAGGCGCCCCCGAAACGTCACTCCTCGATGACGCTGACCGGTTCGCCGGATGGGGGAAGATGTCGCACGAAAGCACCGATCGCCCGTTAATTATAGACGTCCTGCTCGCCTGGGTCAGAGGGATTGAACGTCTGACTTATGGCCAGGCATCACTTCTGCTCGCTTTCAGCACCATTCTCATCGTGATCGCGGATTCAAACACGATCCGCCACGGCATATACTTGGCGCCACTTTACGTCGTGCCGGTCTGCCTCTCCGCCTGGCGCCTCGGATGGCGCGCCGGAATGATGACGGCCTTCATCAGCGCTATTCTGCCGCTTGGCGCTGCGTGGATTTCGGGCGTTCCTCTCGCCGTGGCGTCGACACTCGCCAATCTTACGCTCAATGTGTCGGCGCTGACGCTCGTGGTGACGGTCGTCAACGGCCTGCGGTTGAGCTTCGAGCAGGCGTCATTGCTTGCCAGCAGCGACCAGATGACGGGCGCCCTCAATAAGGCCGCCTTCGAAGAAAATGCAAATATGCTCGTCATGTCGGCGAGAGCGACGAGCCAGACCTTGATACTTGCGTTTATGGATCTCGACGGCTTCAAGGCTGTCAACGACCGATACGGCCACAGCGCCGGAGACGGCATCCTCCAGTCCTTTGCCGAGGCCGCAAGAAGCCAAATGCGGATCGGTGATTGCTTCGGCCGCGTGGGGGGCGACGAATTTGCTGTCCTGGCGCCCGTCTCCTCGATCGAGGAGGGACAGAAAATGGCGTTCACTCTTCATCGACGCCTCTCCGAGGCGCTCGCCGCCGATCCTACCCATGCCGTCACTTGCAGCATGGGAGCCCTCATCATCCCGCCCGATCACGGACGGACGCTCGCCACGCTCATGCGGCACACCGACCAACTGATGTACGCCGTCAAGCACAGCGGAAAGAACGCCGTCAACCTCGCAGTGGCTGAACACGACGGGTTGGAGGCTGATGCCCAAACCGTTCCGAACCAGAACTTTGTGCTGTTCGTCGCCGAGGACATTCGGGTCGCGCAATAGCGATACCAATCGTCAATGCCGTCGCCGGTTACAAAATAGGACATTTGAGGCTCGATCAATCGTCCGCCCGAACTAGATCAGCTTGCGCTCCATGGCGATGCGGACGGTCTGCTGGAGAGATCGGGCATCGAGCTTGTCGCGGGCGTTGTTGAGATTGAACTGCACCGTCCTTGGCCTGATATCGAGCATGTCGGCGATTTCCTTCATCGACTTTCCCCGCGACGACCAGCTCAGGCAGGTCGCTTCCCGCCGCCGTCGCCTTCATTCATGTCCATCTCAGGCTGGTCGATACCATCACTGACGTTCAAAACGTCTTGAGGACTTGCTGCAGAAATGCCACGACCGATGTCAGTATCCTTTAAATCGCGGAATGGCGCACTTTAAATCGTGGAATGGCTGGTGCCGTCGGCGGCCCCTAATTCTGCGACTGGCTTCGGCCTGCGAGTTTTCGTGCGCGGTCGGAGCTTTCTTTTGGGCGGCCACGGTCCGTAGGTTTTGGGTAGCCGGCGTGCGATCGCTTCATGGATATGAACGCCGAAGCGATAGCGAACTTCTTCGCAGACCTGTTTTGCGATCAGGCGGGGATCGTGCCACTCGGCGATCTCGATTTCCTGCTGGTCGGTCAGGACGACGGCCGGTTGCCGGTTGTGCGAGGTCGCGCAGCAGGTCAGCCTTGGTAATCGCCTGGAAACACCATGTCCTGATCGACGAGGACGTTGAAGATATAGCCTGGCCTGATTTCCAGCGTCGGCTGTACGTCGAGATTCTTGTTGATCGTACGCTCGGCGACGCGGCCGAATGTTTCCGCGAAATTCCGCCGCGCCGCGTCGGACGCCGTCTCCTGCGTGGCAAGCGTCGAGCTCTGCGGCACCGCCATGTCGATGCCTGCGCCGATGACCGCGAGCAGCACCGCAGATCCGAAGGTCTTGAAGTAGTGATTGTTGACCTGGTCGTTGAAGCCGCCATAGCCCTCAGCATCCGTCCCGGCCATGCCACCAATCTGGAGAGTCGAGCCGTTCGGGAAGATGATGTCCGTCCAGATCACCAGAACGCGGCTCTGTCCGAACGACACCTTGGAATCGTATCGACCAAGCAGCTTGGCGCCTTGCGGAACCAAAAGATGATGGCCCGTGGCGCTGTCATAGACGTTCTGGCTGATCTGCGCCGTGATGCGGCCCGGGAGATCCGAATTGATGCCGGTGATCAGCGTCGCCGGAATGATGGAACCACGCTTGAGCTCGAATGCCGACTGCTGCGGGACCACCCTGTTCGGCAAGTATCCGAGTTTCTTCAGATCGGCATTGAAGAAACCTTCCTTCGCAGCCTGGCCGTTCTGGTCGAGCGGCTGCCCGCCAAGACCACCGCGCAGGGCGGCCGCGTAAAAATCGGTCGCCGGACTGCCGGTGCGGGCGGTCGCCGTGCTGTTCGTCGCGCCGGCCGGCTGGCTGGCCGCCGATGTGCTTTGCAGTTTGCCGACATTGACGGCGATCGGTGAATCATAGGCCGCGTCGTTCGCCTGCACCCGCGCCATGCGTTCGCGATGACGCTCGCGCAACAGCTGCTCCTGCTGCTCGCGCTGAAGCCGCGCCTTCCAGACTGCCTCCGGCTCCAGCGTATTTGCCGTCTGCGTTTCGGGTTGCGGCGTTGGGCGACCGGAAAAGGGATTGGCGGCGGGCTTTGGCTGATCTTGTTGCGGTGGCGCTGGCTGAAAGGTCTGTGCCTCTGTCTGATCACCGATGATGCCGTTCGAGACGCCGCGCTTGAGCTGGTCCGCATAGGTCGAGGCGGGATTGGAGGAGGCTTCGCCGATGCCGGGATCGCGCCGAAAATACAGTCCGCGCGACGTCAGCCCGTAGATGATCACGGCGAAAAACACGATGACCAGCACGATCGCGATAATGATCGGCAGCCGGTTCAGGCGCCGGATGCCCTTCGGCTCCTCTGCCCCAGATTGCCCGCCGAGCTTCAGGGATTGGACCATCAGCCCCTCCCTAACCGCGCCGCAGGACGGACAGCGGGCTCGTCGGCGAAGCGCCGGCGGCCGTCGGGGAATAGGCGCGGCCGAGTTCGAGCTCCGCGGTAGAGAGCCGCGCCAGCACCTGGCCATCATAAGGCTGGATGACGTAGGCCAGCGCGATCGTCTTGCCAGCGTCGGTCTTTTGATCTCTGGCGACCGCGTATCCCCAGCTTCGCAGGGACGTTTCCAGCGCCTGGCCGAAGGGCGAACCGTCGGGTTTCAGCGCGATCGTGGCGGTGCCCGGCCCGATCTGTTCGGCAAGCTTCGTCACCATGTCGCCGGCGATCGCCGAGGCGGCCGGACCTGAGAGCTCAGGCGGTGCGGTACTGGCGACGAGACCGTCAGCGCCAAGCGTCTGGCATCCGGCAAGCGCGGACGCGATGAGAGCAACAAGCCCGAGACGCCGGGCGAGACCGAGGACGCGCATGATCAACCTCCCCTCCGGATCGTCACCTTGTCCTGGCCCCAGCCGACTCCCGACACCAGCACCGCCTTGTCGATCTGGTAGTCGACGATCATCATGTTGCCCTTCAGCCGGTAGTTGACGATGCGGTTGTCGCCGCCGGACACCACGAACAGCACGGGCGCATCCTGGCCGGCGAGCGACGACGGAAACTGGATGTAAGTCTTCGTGCCGTCGCTATAGACGCGCGTCGGTCGCCAGCGGGCGCTGCCGGAGACGCTGTAGCCGAAGATCAGGTTCAGCGAGCGCAGCGCCCCGACACAGAGCTGCTCATGCGCGGCACCTTAGCCTTGCCCAGCGCAAGGTGATGTTGGCGATCGAGCCTTGTCAGACCGCGGCCCGCGGCGGTCACGTCGAGGTCTGTGGCCAGTGATGCATCGCTGCAACCCCTTGCCGCAACCGGCACTGTCCGAAATGCCAGGGCGCGGCGGCGCGGACATGCCTGCCGGGTGGTTGCATCGTGTCGGTGACATTCGATGCGCCGACCATCGATACGGCACGAGGCGAGGAAGTCTACGACTTCATCATCCAGAATCTCGCCGGACCAGGCTGCAAGCCGCGCATCGATCGGCATCTGGTCAATCGTGACATGCTGTTGCAGATTGTGGCCGGCGGACCGGGGCTGACCCTGATCAATGAAGCGGCCGCAGCGGTTTCGATTTCAGGAGGATGTTTCAAGCCGATCGAGGGCGAAGAACTGGTCTATTGTGCGGTGAGATCGCAGACGAACGACAATTCGGCCGCACGCAGGCTATTCAGTCTCGCCAAGGAACTGTCGAAGAACAGGCGGAAACACTGACAGGCGAGCGTATTACCGCTCGCCTTTCCGCGCCTTCGCGAAACCGCGGTCCGTTGCGATGAAGCGTTCGAGCATCGGTACGATAAGCCGGACGGGATCGGCCGATGCCTGGCCGCTTTCGCGGCCAAGGATTTCGGCGTAGCTTTTGAGATCGCGATGAAGCGACGCGGGGAGCTCTAGCGTCACCTTCACGGGTTTGTCGTCGGCGATCGGGCCGAGTTTCAGCTTGGTCATTGCGTTGCTCCATAGGGTTCGAGCACGAGATCGCGCGTGACGATCACGCGAACCGGGAAGCCCTGCCGGATCGTCAAGGTCGGCGCGATGTTGAGTTGGCGACGGACGATCTGCTGTCCGGCATCGTTGATCGTGTCCTGCGCGCCGTTGCGGATCGCGCTGATCAGGCGGTCGTTGTTGTCCGTGGCGAGCTCGGCGCCGACGCTGAGCAGCGTCGAGAGACCGGCGGCCTTGGCCAGTTCCCACCAATGGTAGTCGACTCCGTCCTCGAGGCCGGCATAGCCTTCGGCGTCGGCGCCAGGCTGGCGTTCGAGCACGATGGACCGGCCGTTCGGGAAGATCAGGCGGTTCCAGATGAGCAGGATACGCCTTTGTCCGAAGCCGACATCGTTGCTGTACTGGCCGATGATGCGCGTGCCCTGCGGGACGACAAGGAAGCGGCCTGTCGGGCTGTCATAGATGTTTTCGGTGACTTGTGCGGTGATTTGACCTGGCAGGTCGGAGCGGATGCCGGTGATGAGCGCGGCCGAGATGACCGCGCCGGCCTGAAGGACATAGGGAGACGCGGGCGCCGTGATCCGGTCGGGCGAAACGGTGCGCTTGTCGGGCGTCGCGTTGAGGAAGGCGTTCTGTCGCTCGATCGAGGTCGGTGTCGAGGGCTGGACGCCAAGGCCAAGCGCGGTGAGATCCGGCATCTGCTGGGTCGGCTGCGCCGTCGTCGGCGTTTCACTGGCCGGCGGCCGCGTTTCCGTCGGCGCGAACAGCTTTGCCGTGCGAGCATTCTCGATTTCCTGCTGACGGCGCTGTTCCTCGGCCGACAAGCTCGGATCGGGCGTGGCGATCGCCGGCGGCTGGACGCCGGCATTGAGGATCGGCCGGCCGAGATCGCCGGGCAGCGGCGGTCCGAGGATCGGTCCGGTATAGTCCCTTGGCAGAGCGGCCAGACCGTCTGCGGTGGCGCGGCTGTCGGTGGAGATCAGTTCCTCCGGCTTGCCGGCATTGCGGGTTTGCATCGCATAAATCAATGCGCCGCCGAGGCCGACGCCGGCGATGAGGCCGAGCCCGGCCAGCATCTTGCGCGAGAGCCGCGTGACGCGCGGCGGTTCGGGGCGGAGTCTCATCGCGGGCTCGCCAGCGAGCGGCAGAGCGCCTTCCATGGACGGCGACCCCTTCTCTTTTTCGGGATCGATCTCACTCATGATGAGGGCCTTCCGTCGGTACGCGAGATGCGCACGCGCTTCTGGCGGTCCCCGGAGCCGAACCGCAGCTCGGCGGCGGCAAAGAGGCGATCGACGATCATGTGATGGCCGCGCACGCGGTAGTTCACGAGCTCGGACGTCTTGCCTTCGGGGCCGACGACGAAGAGCGGCGGCATCTCGCCCTGGCCGATGCCGCGCGGAAATTCGATGAAGACCTGTCGGCCATCGTCGAAGGCGCGCAGCGGTCGCCAGGGCGCATGGTCGCCCTCGATCGCGTAGCGGAAGTTCACATTCGCCAGATCGACGCCGGAGGAGACCGGCTGCACCGCTTCGGCCTGCGCATTCGGGCGGCGCAATGCGATGAGCTGATCTTGCGGATACTGCCAGGAGACCGATGCCATATAGGTGCGCTCGGTCGAGCGCAGTTCCATATGATAGGTGCGGACATTGGTGTTGATGACGAGGTTGGTCGTGAGCTCTGGCCGCGTCGGCTTTACCAGAATGTGGATCTGCTTCGTCGCACCGGAACCGCTTTCCGTGTCGCCGATGATCCAGCGCACGGTGTCGCCGGTGGCGATGGGACCGGCGCCGACGAGCTGCTCACCCGGTTGCAGGGCGATATCGGTGATCTGACCGACGGCGGTATAGACCTGATAGAGCGCGCCTTGCGTGAAGGGATAGACCTGCATCGAGTTGATGAAGCCGTCGCGCACCGGCTGCACACGGGCCGCCGCATTGGCCTGGTTGACGCGGGCCGCGGGATCGGTCGGCTCTGCGCCCTGCTTCGAGGTTTCGACCGGCTTCATCTGGCCGGGAAGTGGCAGGGGCTTGGGTAACGCGACGATACGGACCGGGGCGGGCGGATCGACAGTCCGCACGGCGGGCGCGGCATTGTCGTATTCGATATCCGGCGGCGGGGTCGTCGTTGCGCATCCCGCGAGTGCAGAAGTGGCAAGCAGCAGAAGCGGCAATGCGGTTTTACGGAAAGCCGCCTTTGTGGCGATGCAGGGAAGTGCGATGTCGGTGAAACGGTTCGCCGGGTTTCCGGCGGTCAAGCAAGACGGCCGGATCATTGTCCAAGCTCCTTCGACCAGTTGATGGCGTTGATGTAGATTCCGAGCGGATTGGCCCGGAGTTTTTCGGCGTCGCGCGGGGTCTGAACGACGACGGTAAGGATGGCGGTCAAGCGCGAAGTCTCGGCCAGCGAACCGTCCTGATAGCGTCGCTCTGTCCAGGCGACACGGAAGCTGGTCGGCGAAGCGCGGATGACGCTTGAGACGTCGACGGCGACCTGTTGCTTGCCGACCTTCGTGATTGGATCATTGGCGCGGGCGTAGTCGTTGAGCGCCATGGCGCCGGCCGCGGTCGTAAACTCGTAGGCGCGCAGCCAGTTCTGACGAACAATGATGGCGTCGGCCGGGATCGCGCGGACCTGCTCGATGAAGCGGGCGAGATGCCAGGCGACCTGCGGGTCGGTCGGCTGATAGTCGGCGACCGCCGGCGCGATGGCCTGCGCCTGACCGAGCCTGTCGATCTGCACCACCCACGGAACGACTGTGCCGCGGGCGGATTGCCAGACCAGGGCGGAAGCGAAGCCACCGGACAGGATCAGGCAGCCGAAGGCCATGTAGCGCCAGTTCTTCGCCTGCACACGCGCGGAGCCGATGCCGATGATGACGGCGAGGACCAGGACTTTGATGCCGGAGGAGATGACGTTGCCGAG
>Ga0164243_10003851_pt1 | contig 23803 bp, 19 predicted proteins | sample OricompcompostOP_FD_108781 | JGI IMG/M metagenome (GOLD analysis project Ga0164243, IMG submission 108781) | Organic Plus compost microbial communities from Emeryville, California, USA - Original compost - Organic plus compost (OP) | ecosystem: Engineered > Solid waste > Mixed feedstock >...
CATCGCCTATGCTCTTGTCGAGCGGCAACTGATAGGTCGCGGTGGCTGTCAAACGGTGCTTCGGACTAAGTGGCAAAGGGCCACCCTGAGCGGGAGGAATGATGGACACGAACGGGCTGTCGGGTGCTCGCAAAATCGGGTTCGATTCCACCAGCTTGGTGTTGAGGTAGGCGTAGCCCACATCCAGCTTGAAACCCTCAAGAGGCGATACCGAGGTATCGACCTCGACACCCCAGATCCGCGACTTGCCGGCATTGATGATCACGCGCGCGCCGGGAATACCGCTGTTGAAGCCGCAGGTAGAAAGCGTACAGCCGGTAGCCGTTGCGTTTAGCTGCTGATTGCGAAAGTCGTTATAGAAGCCTGCGATGTTGAAGAAGCCTGGCACCGAACCGCGCCAACTGGTCTTCGCGCCCACCTCATAAGTGTCCACCTTCTCCGGCTCCCAGGTCTCGATGCGCACATTGCTGGGGTTCACGCCACCTTGGCGATAGCCCCTGGCCCATTTGGCATAGAGCAGGACGTCAGGGGCTGGTTTGTAATCAAGGCCAAGAAGCCAAGTGGGTTCCTTTGACTTCTGAACGAACCGCCCGACACTACAATCCATGGGATTGAATGTGAGGACCGTGCTCCGGTCGGGATGCGTGCAGCGGCCCACCGGATCGTTCGGCGCGGCGAATGTCACGCCGACGCGTCCGCCTTGCCCAATGGTGCGGTCCATCGTGTAGCGGATCCCCCCTGTCACCGCGAGCTGCTCGGTCAGGTTGTAGGTGCCTTGCGCGTAGAGCCCAATGTTGCGGAACTCGATCTGGTTCTGGACTAAGCCGAGCGACGGACCGGCACCGGGCGGCGTGACCGCCTCGCATTGGAAGCTGGTTATATCGACACAATAGAGGCCGCCCTGCGAGAAAGTGGTATTGCCCCCGCTTTGCGGTTTGCTGCTTTCGAAATAGCCACCTGCTTGCCAGACGAGCTTGCCGTCAATCGCCTGGCCCTGAAACTGCAATTCCTCGGTTAAGGTCGATTGCGCTGCGCCGTAGCGGCCGTTGAGGTGCCGAATGGTTGTGGACGGAAAAGGCTTGCCGGCATTTGATCCGGTGGTGAAAAATAGGTTCTCGCCGCCGATACTCTGATGGAACAATTCCCGAACCTCACCGTAGCTCGCGATGTTCTTGATGGTTAGCGTATCGCTCGCTCGCCAGGTGGTGGTGTTGATAATCTGCCATTCCTTGAAGATGTTGAACGGATCCGGAACGGTATTTTCAACATCGTAGAAGCCGTCACCGCGGGCGGCCTGGCGGTCGAGCTGGCGACAGGCCGCGGGAGCAAACGTTCCGATGCGCGTTGGCGCTTCGGCAACATCGCGTCTGCAACCTGCCATTCGGAACATGGTGCCGTTCGTATCCGAACGACTATATCGCGCAACGAGATAGTTCTCGAGATCTGGGGTAAGATCCCCAACGATACTTAGGCGAGCCGAAAAATAGTTAGAATCGCCAAAATCTCTCGGACCAATCCCCGATTTGTTGTTGAGATAGCCGTCGCGCTTCTGTCGATCCATGCCGAAACGCACTCTGAAGGTTTCTGCGAGTGGAACGTTGACGACCGCCTGGACACGTCGCAGATCGTAATTACCGATCGAGCCCTCGACGAAACCCTCAAGGCGGTCGGTCGGCTTTGCCGGCACAAGCAGGATCGCGCCACCTGTTGTGTTGCGCCCGAAGAGCGTGCCCTGCGGACCTTTCAATACCTGCACGTTCTGCAAGTCGAAGAATGCGCCCGGACCAGCGCCGTTACCGCTAGCGGTTCCCGCTGCGGCCCGCGGTGCGACGACGTCGGCAAAGTAAACGCCCACGGTGGGCGAGGTTGTTTCGATCATGCTGAAGCCACGGATCGAGAACGAAGCCTTGTCGGACCCAAACCGATTGTTGGAAGCTAGCGACGGCGTGTAGGTCGCAAGTTCGGTAGCGGTGGTGACATTTCTATTGTCCAACTGCTGCTGATTATAGACGGTGATAGAGATCGGCACGTCCTGTAGACGCTCTTCGACACGGCGAGCCGTGACGACGATGTCGCCAGCGGCACCGTCTTCCGGACCTTGAGCAAAGGCGGGCATCGCAAACGCTGCCCCCAGCATGGCAGCGGTCAAAAATTCGTGGCCTCGCACGCTCGATTTCATACATCCTCCCGGTCAATCTTGGGCTGCAGCATCATTGCTGAGCCTCGTTTTGCGATGTCAAAACGACACCTTTTGCGTATCATTAATGTCATATGCTCCGGGGCAGCAACAGGAAGTTCGCTTGCACCACCCAATCGCAGCTAAAAAGGGGCAGAACAGACCGTCGCCAATCATTCTCGGCGCTCCCACCTCATCGAGCGGGCGAACGCTGTTCGACTTGGCGATCGACAGCAAGTTGCGCGGCTGCGATCTGGTAAAGCTCAGGATTGCTGATGTGACCAGCGGTGGAAGTGATTCGCAATCGCGCAACGGTCATCCAACAGAAGACCGGCAGGCCCATGCAATTGAGATCATGACCGAGGCTCGTAAGAGCCTCACAATATGGCTCGAACGACGTGGCGGATCGATTTGGGTCTTCACCTTCCCCAGTCGCATCGATTACCTGGCCACTTAAGTATGCGACACTACTCTCGAATAGTCGAAGAATGATTCTCAACGGTTGGTCCCGACAAACGGGAATACGGCACACACTCGCCGCGGCGGACCAGAACTTCTCTCATCTACAAGGCGACAGAGAACCGACGGGCAGTGTAGATATACTGGGCCATGCCAACATTAAGAACACGGTCCGATATCTCGGCCTCGACATCGACCGTGCGCTGATCTTGTCCGAACGGACGGAAATCTGAACCTTTTCCACCCCTCAATCGTCACGGGACTTCCATGAAGTTATATCAACCACCGGCATCTATTAAATATAGATAGCGTTTTCGAGCCCTCGAATGACCGCAGTGTCGACGAAATGCTCGAATGCCCACTACCGGAGGATGTGGTTTGCGGCCTTGAGCGACGCCTTTGTTAGCGACAATTGCCTCACGGCTAGGTGATTTTTTCAAGCACGCCGACTGTGTCATTGTCGATCATCGCCGCGCTGAACCGCGAAGTATAGGCCGTGTTGATTGCCTCGGGCTGCCATACGGCATCATTCACCATGAATATGCAGAAGCCGAACGCCAGGAACGCTGCATAGTATCGCATCGCGTCGTCGATTGCCGGCGGGGAGATGCCATGATCGGCGAGTTGCCGGAGATAGCCTTCGACCAGCGCGCGTTCGTGATCCCTCCGGTCCACCTGATCGAGCGCGCCCCCGATGTGGTAAGCAATCTCACAAAACGGCGTCCACCGGTGAGGCACGGAATCGAAGAACCCTGGCGTGCCGTCCTGCTCGACGTAAAGGTTGCCGAGATGGGTATCGCCGTGCAGCACGGCCTGCGGTAGCCGTTCGGCCAGAATCTCCAACCGGTCCAGCGCCGCGGACATCCAGCGAGGATCATGGAACCGGATGGAGCTCGCCCGGCCGCGCGGCATGTCGAGGAAACGCTGCCAGGTTTCGGGCTCGAGAAAGCGCTGAAGATGGCCTCCCTCCAGCATCGGCGACAGTATGTGCCAGCGTCCGCCAGGCTGGAGTTCGACGCTGTCCCAAGTCCGCGCGTGAAACCACGCGAGTTCTGCCAGCCGACGTTCGACCTGCTCGGGCGTATGCGGCCGCAGCGGATGGCAGAGCGTGACATCGCGTGCGGTAAGATCCTCCAAGATGACGATGCCTTGGGCGCGTTCCTCATCGAACTCAGCAAAGTAGCAGGCAGGACTGGGTAGCTTCAGTTCCGGCAACACATCACGATAGCTGCGGATCTCGGCGAGGTGCATGTAGGGCATAGCCCGGCTGTGCGGCTCGAACCCGCCCTTGAGGATCACCTTCTCGGCGATGCCTGCGCGGCGGCCCGCGTCGTCGAGGTCCAGCGTCATGCGGATCTTGGTGCAGGTGCCGTTCTCAACCCAGGTTATCCTGAAATCGTTCACACCGGCTTCCGATGCCCGCGTGCGCAGCGCGCGGGTGAGCCATTCGCGGTCGATCTCCTCGATTGTCAGCGGAAGGGGCTGGGCGCTGGCGGCACTATCGGTCATGGGGCATCCTCGGATCGATGTGGATTTTCAGCATCTTCGCACCGCCACGCAGGCTCTCGATCGCTGCGCCTACACGCTCGAGCGGCAAGACGTCGCTGACCATCATTTCAGGCTGGAACTCTTCGACTTCCAGCGTTCGGACAGTGCGTTCGTATTCCTCGGCCGAGTAGGCCAACGGGAAACAGAGACGTGCCTCTTTGAAGGTCTGCCTGAAGGGTATGATAGGTTCGGGGCGCGTGCACATGCCCATGCTGATAACGGTGCCGCCAAGGCGAACATGATCGAGCGCGAGGTTGATCATTCCGTCCTTGCCGATGCATTCGGCAACGATGTGTGGCGGACCGCCAAGCGCATGTTCGAGTTCGGCTGGATCATCCTCATCGAAGCCGAAGAGTGCGTCAGCGCCGAAGGCCAGGCAGGTGTCACGGCGATGCTTCGAGCGCGAGGCGACGACAATGGAGGCCGCGCCCAATCGTCGTGCCCACCAGACGAGAGCAAGGGCCATCGATCCCGCGCCCAGAACCAGGACCCTCTCGCCGCGGCGCATGCCTGCACCGTTCAGCGCATGCAGGCCGCAAGCCATGGGCTCAACCAGCGCGGCGTCTGACAAGCTGAGTGCCTGCGGTAGCCGCACTGCCGCAGGCGTCGGCACCGAGACATACTCGGAGAACCCTTTGCCGAGCCCCTTGCCGTTGGGGCAGAAGAGCAGCCGCCCCTCGCGGCAGGCCTCGCAATGACCGCAGCCGCTCTTGGGCATGCAGGCGACCCGATCGCCGATCTTCCACCCGCTCGTGTCGCGCCCCTTATCGATCACGGTGCCGGCGAACTCATGGCCGAAGCATTGTCCCACCGCGTAGTCGAAAGGCGTGCCGGACGTCATCGCCACGTCGCTGCCGCAGATACCGCATCGGCCGATCTCGACTAGCAATTCGTCGGCAGCAGCCTCCGGGTCGGGCAGGGTTTCTATGGTGATCGGCTTTCCGGCACCGTGAAAGATCGCAGCCCGCATGTCTGGTCGTCTCGCTCAGAACCTGGCCTTGACCGACGCGCCGTAGATCGCCGGGGCGGACCAGAGTGCGCCGATGCCGAAGTTGTTGGGGCCCACCTGTAGCAGGTAGCGCTTGTCAGTGACGTTGGTGCCGTAGACCGCTAGCGTGTAGTGCTCCGACGAATCTGTCCATTCGGCGCGCAGATCGGCCGTAGCATAAGCCGTCTGGCGGAACTGCTGGGAAGTATCGAGGTAATAGCTCGACGAGTAGTAGAGATTGCCGCTAAGCCTCATCTCGCCGCCGCCAAGGCCGAAGGCGAAACTAGGACTCAGGTTGGCAGTGAACTCGGGCGCCATCTGCATGCGGAAGCCGCTCGAATCCGATGTCTGTATCGGGAACAGGCCGAAGTTTGCCCCGCAGGTCGCGAAATCGAGGCACTGACTGAAGACCTGCGAGTTGGGGAACTTGCGGTACTTGGCATTGTTGTAGGCCACGCCGCCCGTCACGTCGAAGCCGCCGCCGAAGTTGTAGCGGACCTGCGCCTCGCCCCCGAAGATGCGCGAATTGGCCGCGTTGCGCACGAGCAGCGCGGTTCCGATTGGGATCGACACCTGCAGGTCTTTGTAGTCGTAATAGTAGGCGCTGAGGTCGATCGAGAGATCATGCCCGCTGTACTTGTAACCCACTTCGTAGGAGGTGAGCTTTTCGGGCTTTATCCGCGCGCTTACATCGGAATCGTTAGTGTCGATGATGCCCGCCTTGGTGCCACGGGTGATCGACGCATAGATGCTCGATGCCTCGTCGGGCTTATAGCGGACGACCACGCGCGGCGTGACGTAGTCGCGCGTCAGCGTTGGATATTGCGTCAGCCCCAGGTTGCCCGTCAGCGGCCCGGAGAAGCGGAAGGCGTCGTAGCCTTTCTCGTGCGTATAGCGCAGGCCGCCGGTCAGGAAGAGCTTCTCACCCAGCTGATAGGTCGCGTCGGCGAAAGCGGCGAAGGATTGCGTCTTGAGTCCCGTCGCTGCGGTCAGCAGCGGGGGACCGCCGCCGACCGACAGCAGACTGTTGGGAAAGCTGTCCTTCTGATCAAGCATGAAGCCACCCACTGTCCACTGCAGCGCCGGGCCAGGCTTGGAGGTCAGCAGCAGCTCCTGCGTGAATATCTTCACGCTTTGTGGAAGGATCAGATCGGCGATGTTCGTGGAGGAATAGTCTAGGTCGCTGTAGGCCTGCGTCTTCTCCGTACGATACTGCGTGTAGGATGACAGATCGGCAAAGCCAACGTCGATCTGGCCGGTGAGCTGGTAAATGTCGGTCCGGGCCTTGAATGAGGCGGGCTGCGTGACGGACTGCGCGACTTCGCCGGGCCGCGTCGCGATGGTCGTGCCGGGAACGATCGCGCCGACCGTCAGCGGTCGCCCGTTCTGGGTCAGCGCGTTAGTCTGTAGGAAGGTCGGGTCGTCGGTATCCGAATGCTGGTAGCGAAACAGGAACGAGACCGTGTCCGAAGGCTGCCAGTCGAGCCCCATGCGGAGCGACCAGTTCTCGTACTGGCCGTTGTTGCGATTGCCGAGGACGATGTTGCGGAAGTACCCGTCGCCCCGGGTATAGAGTCCCTCGACATCGAATGCGACGGTCTCGGAGAGCCCGGTGGTGAAATAGCCCTGGGTTCGCACCGCGTCGAAGCGCTCGTATGACACTTCGACCGTGCCGCCGGTATCGGTGCTCGGCCGTGCGGTCGTCACTAGAATGGCACCCCCGGTAGTGTTGCGACCAAACAGCGTGCCTTGCGGCCCTTTCAGCACCTGGATGCTCTGCGTGTTGAGCAACTGGAAGTTCGAGCCCGCGGCAGTCGAGGCGTAGAAACCATCGACGTAGATACCGACGTTGGAGCCCACGCCCGAGCCGACCAGCGAAGTCGAGACGCCGCGGATGCTCGGCTGCAGGAAGTTCGACTGGCCGCGGAAGCGCACGCCGGGCGTAAGCTTGCCAAGGTCGGCGATCTGCTGAACGTTGGCGCGATCAAGCTGGTCACCGCTGACCGCGACGATCGCGATCGGCACGTCGCGCGACAGCTCTGTGCGCCGCTGTGCGGTCACGATGATCTCGAAGTCTTGCTGCGCCCCTTGCGCTGCGCCTTGATCTTGCGCCTGAGCGGCGCAGGCTGTCAGGCAGGGACCGACTGTTGAAAGCAAGCCCGCGAGACGTGCGACTCTTACCATGGCTGAACGCATTTCCCATCCCCCCTACGCTTGTCGGCCGAGCCAATCTAATTTAGACACTAAATCGTGTCATAAATCTTTGCAGTGTCAATGCCGATTTCGCGGTAAGCATTGCCGACAGACAAGAATGAGAGTGGCGAGATGGGAGACGAGCCCGGCCGACGACCGTCCAACAGTAGAGCGGAGAAGGCGGGCAAGCGGCCCCGCCGCGGCCGGCCGCCACTCGGCGAGAAAATCCAACGCAAGCGGATACTGGACGCCGCATCGGGCATCTTCTTGACGCGAGGGTTTGATGGAACCAGCCTCGATGCGGTTGCGCGGGAAGCCGGTATAACCAAGCGCACGATCTACGAGATGGTGGGGGACAAGGACGCTCTGTTTCGGGCCGTTTGCAACTACAGCTCAGCCAGCGTGGCAAGCATGTCCTTTCCCCATGCGAAGCCCAGCATGTCGCTCGAGGAGGTGTTGCTAGCTCTGGCTCGCACACTGCTCGATCATGCTCTGGAGCCTTCGAGAATAGCGCTTTCGCGCATGATCATGTTCGAAAGCATGCGCTTTCCCGATCTAGTGAGCGAAGTCCTGGACGTCGGGCGTGCTCACATGAACCGGCAGATCATGACCGTGTTCGACGAGATGAAGGCGAACCACATAGGCGTCATCCCCGATCCGATATTCGCGGCGGACATCTTCTATGATATCGTGGTGGGAAATCAGGGATTTAGGGCAACCATCGGGTTCGCCGAAAGCCACATGACGGACGAAACACTGCGCCAGCGTCTCGAGGTATTCATGACCGGCTATCTCACGACAAAGAACGGATAAGGGAAAACCGTGACATCGATGGCCGGGAGCATCCGGGAAAGAACATCGATCTGACGCGCTGCGGCGCAAATGTGCGGAAGAACGCGATCGCCGATCGCACCCAGTTGAGCGAGATCGTCCAGCGGGCCGGCTGCGAACCAATATCGGCACCGTCGCGACCCTTGACCATGCCGTCGCCGCCTTCAACCCGGCTGAGCGCCGGCAGGGCAAAACGATCATCCGTGGTCCTCCCTGAAAAGTTGAAGACGGCAGAAGACGCGGAAAGCCTTTCGGGTGGGGCGGGGTAGCTCGCTCCGCTTGCTTCGAGCACTTGTCGAAACAGCTGCTGCATCATTCGATTGGCGAGTATCGAGGAAAATACAGTGGGCGGGAATGTCCTTCTGCGGATGGTGGATGGTTCCCGCGTTGCCTCCATCGCGACAAGGCGGGTTGGCTGAGCGGCGAAGGAGTCGAGCAGCTCGCCGCGGCTTAGCCTACGACTGAACACCCGCTCGCCACGCTCATCCGCGCCGTGCGCATGGAACGAATTCTTGGCGATATCCAACCCGATTGTGATAAGGTGCGACACGGACACCCCCTCTAGTGATGTTCGACACCTCCACTTTGGCACATCGATGCCATCGAGGCCCAGCTATGTCGGTCGGGGACAGAGCGCAGAGGGCGAAGGCCACAGCCGTCACAGACTTCGCCATTCATCCGTTGATTGAGCCCCTCGTAATCCGGTGACGATGCGACCGCCCGTGTCAAACAGCAAGATCGGTGGAGCATATCACGTCCGTGGGCGCAAAGATGGAACGGCCATGGAGGACGAAAGATGAAAGCGGCGCTTCACAACTACCAAACCCGGATGCAGCGGGTGCTGGATCACATAGACCGGCATTTGGACGACGATCTAGATTTGGACGCGCTGAGCAGCGTTGCGGCTTTCTCAAGGTTTCACTTCCACCGGCAATTCACGGCCACCTTCGGACTGTCAGTGCATCGCTATGTCCAACTCGCCCGTATGAGGCGCGCCTCATATGGTCTTGCTCATACGGACGCTCAAAGCGTCACGGATATAGCGATGGATGCCGGCTACGATGCACCGGACGCCTTCGCCCGCGCCTTTCGACAACGGTTGGGGCAGTCGCCTTCGTCGTTCCGAAAATCGCCGGACTGGGCGCCGTGGCTTGCGGCCTTCGGGCCTCTCGACAACGCCAGGAGCAAGCTCATGAAGATAACATATGAACCAGAGGACGTAACGATCCGCGACACGCCCTCAACATCGGTGGCGATTATGGAGCATCGAGGTGATCGGGAACGACTGCCCCACACCATCCAGCGCTTTATTGCTTGGCGCAAGGCCGCCAGCTTGTCGCCCGAGACGAGCCCAACCTTTAACGTCTTCCGTTCCGAGAGGATACCGACAAACCCCGAAGATTATAGCGTGGATCTGTGTGTCGGGACTGATCGGCTCGTCGATATTCATGACAAGCACGTGAAGGCAGGTGTGATCCCGGGTGGACGTTGCGCAGTGTTGCGCGTCGTCCACAATACCAACAACCTGGAGCCCGCCGCACTCTACCTCTACCGCGATTGGCTTCCGGACAGCGGCGAAGAAGCGCGGGATTTCCCGATCTACTGCCGACGACACTTCTCGTTGCCCCCGAATACGCCAATGCCTGAAGTGGTCTGCGAGGTTTTTCTGCCGCTCAAATAGTTTGACCAAATGCGGCTTGTCTCTTCCGGGCTTCGGAAACGGACAATCCGTCGCCCACGACCTGGCAGCCCTCCCTGCCAAATCATCAATAGACATCCGCTATGAGGGAGCGCCCAAGGGTAGCCAAACGGCCACAATGTCGGGCTGAATGGGCAAGTGTGGCCCATAACGCGACGCGCCTCATCAGCGCCGATCAGGCGGCCTGATTGTCCCTTTTGCCACGCAATTTCCCCGTACCGGGCCGAGCCAGATTGCCTCGGGAGTCTTGAGGCCAACTGTCGCAGTGCCAAAATCCTTCGTCCCGGTTCCATCGAAAATCTGTTGCACACTCAATGTGCGCGGATCGATCTCGGCGACGCGATAGTCGATCGCGCAATGTGGGCTGTTGGAGACGACGCAGACGCCGACCTGCTCCGGCGTGGCGACATGACCGGTTACGACAAGTTTGCCGTCATGGCTGTAGCGGATGTTATCGGGATGGAAGTTGAGCTTGATCTCGCGCGCTTTCCCAATGGCCGGATTCAACGGCATCAAGGTGACGCTCGCACCAGGGTGCGAGTCGACGAAAACCCAGCGGTCGTCGGCCGCCAACTCGATGCCATTGTTGCCAGGAAGCTTGCTGCCCGGAACCTTCTTCCAACCCACCTCTCGGCTCCAGGTGAAGAGCGCGCCGTAAGTCACAACCTTCGACGCCGCTGCGGCCTGCTTGGCGTCCATCACCACCCCCTTTGCGGCGATCTCTGCGATCGGTGTCACTCGCGTCTCGCCGGCAAAGCTTGCCGACATGACAAGGCTACCATCCTTACGCGCAGCAACGGCGTTCGCCATCGCGGTCTCGGGGGAAATGACGCAGCCGATCCAATCGAGTTGCGGAGCCTGGCGACCGGTGGCGGTAACGCGGAAGACCTCTATCGATTCCCGTCCGCCGTGATTGACGACATAGAGGTTGTGAGTACCGTCTGTGTTGGCCCCCAGGGCAAGGCCGTGGGCCGAGAACTTTTCGCCATCGGCTGGACCGGGGCAACGATCGAACGGAGCTTGCGGCTTCAACGTCGACGCCATGTCCAGCAGCACCTTTCGGCCTGTGGCTGTGTCTCGATTGAAGAGATGAAGGCCACCCTTCTGGAAGAAGCCGTCGCCGATGCCTGAGCCAATGATCCAGCGCGTGTCCGGCAGCGCGACCATGTCCTCGACATTCTCGAAGCCACAGATCAGCTCGTCGGGCAAATCAGCATAGGCCTGTGTTGCGAGGAGTGCCGCTACGGCGGCCGTCAGGCAGAACTTTGTAGGCCGGCTGTTGATCATTTTCATGGTGCCCTCATTGTCGTTGGCGGTTCAGGCCGCGCTGCGGTTAGCTATGACCTTGTCGGCGAGAAGGCGGACGGTACCCATACGATCCGGACCGCCAACGTTGATCATCAGGTTCCTGACACCCCAGCTATGGTACTTGGCGACCATGTCGGTAAAATCGACCGGCCCAAGCATGCCACCGCGCTGTAAGAGAAAATCCAGCACGCCGGTTCGCTCCGCGATCTCGACGATTGCGTCATTGCTACGCGAATGCGCTTCCAGAGAATACTGCTTGGCCATCTCCTGCAGCGCAGGAAGATGCTCCCGCGGAATCAGCTTGCCTTCAGGATTACCGCGATGGGCAAGCAGACTACCGAGCGAGGTGTAGTGACGAAAAGTCTCCATCTTGTCGTCCTGGCAATGCGCAAGGCAGAGATGCCAGATTTCGACCTCATCGGGATCGCGCCCTGCCTCGTGCGCGCCCTCGGCCACCCAGGCATGGGCTTGCGCGATGTTTTCGGGAAGCATGCCGCAAGCAACGATCGCCGCATCGGCGATGCGACCTGCCATACGCAGCGCCTGCGGACCGGACCCCGCCATCAGCAAGTGCGGCCGCCACGACTTGAAGTCGCGCCAAGCGCCCTTCAGCGCACGGCCATTGAAGCTGATCGCCTCGCCCGCCAGCAACGCGCGAATGCCGGTCAGATATTCGGCCATGCGCTTCGCGCCGGCCATGCCGAGACCGATAGCAAAGCTCGCGCTGTCGCCCGCGCCGATGCCGTAGACGACGCGATCACCGGCAAGGTCCCGCAGCGAGTTCATCGCGCCGGCGGTAACCGAGATATCGCGTGTGATCGGGTTGGTGACCATCAGCATGATACCCGCAGTTGAGGTCTGAAGCACCGTTGCCGTCAGCGATACCCAGACCTCGCGCATGAGCATCGGCGTGTCGGGAATGCCGATGTAGTCGTATCCGAGCCGTTCGATTTCCTTCCACCAGTCGAGGCAGGTCGGCAGGTCGGCGTCGGGCGAGACGCACATCGTGAACTTCATGTCTTCGAACATGGTCTTAACCTCCAGTCGGTGGCGGACGTGGGGCGAAGTTCAAATCAGCGGAAGGCGGGCAGGACCTCGCGCTCAAAGAGCCTGAGGCTTTCCCAGGCGAGGCTCGGCGGGATGCCACCACACAGCGGATGGAAGCTTACCGCCGGCACCGGCATGGCCTTGAGCACCGCAACGAGTTGGTCGGGGTTCAAGACTTCATACATGCCCGTGCCGCGCAGTTCTTCGACGCTTTCCTTGTGACGGTAGGGGCTGTCGATATTGTCCTGTGCTTGCCACTTCCCATAGGCGTTGGTCTCGTAGAGGAAGTAGGGCGCAAGCTCTTGCCAACCCGCCTCCGCGTCCGCGGCCACTGCCGTGACTTTGGCGAGTGGAAACGGACAGGGGCCGGGATCGGTCCTGCCCAGGACCTGAACCTCATCGCGATAGAAGTCCCACACTTCAGGCATCGATGGCACGAAGCCGTCTCCGATCCGTGCTGCCCGCCGGGCGGCAGGCTCGCTGGCGCCGCCCATCAGCACGGCAGGACCACCTAGACGATAGGGCGGCGGCGTGATTTGGACCGTTCGACCGCGATATTCAAAAGGCTTTCCGCTGAACGCTCCCTTGAGCGCGCGCACCACCTCAGTGACGCGTTTGGGCCGCTCGCGCAGGGACACGCCGAACATTTCAAACTCCTCTCGCGCATAACCGCCCGCGACGATGACATCGACGCGCCCCTTGCTGATGTTGTCGAGTACGCAAAAATCTTCGGCGATGCGCAGCGGATCGTGGAATGGCGCAATCAGCGCACCCAAGGCGAAGCGGACGTTCGTCGTGCGTGCAGCCATCGCCGCAAGCATGACGACTGGGCTTGGCAAGTAGCCATCTTCTGCGCCGTGATGCTCCGAGACGCCGATGTTGGCGCCGCCGATCGCGTCGGCCCATTCGGCCATCTCCAGTGCCGCAGCGTAGCGGTCGGCCATATCGGTTGTAGCGAAGGCCGGATTGCGAAAGTCGAACCGCATCGAGATATGCATAGGATGTCGTCTCCTGAGAGGACCCGGGAACCCCCGCGTGGGTTAGCGGAAAGCATGCTCCAGCATGTCGAGTGTGCCTTTCCAGGAAAGATCGTTCGACAAGGCGTGAAAGCGCACGTTCTCACGGTTGAGGGCAGCGGCATCGGGATCGGTGAAGCCGTGGTCGGCCGCACCGAATAGCGTGATCTGATAGTCCCGATGACCGGCAACAATCATCTCCTGACGCAGCGCCTCGATGTCCTCCTGCGGCGCCCAGGGATCACCGGCGCCACAATAGGCCACGATCTGACCCTTGAATGCACCGGGCTTCGCCCGTTCATAAGTCGTGAGGATACCGTGATAACTCATCACCACCTTCACATCCGCACCGCCGCGCGCGAGCTCCAGCGATGTAGTGCCGCCATAGCAGAAACCGATCGCGCCGATCCGCGCGGCATCGACATCCGGACGAGCGGCGATGGCGTCGAACCAGGCCAGGGTCCGACGGCGCTGTTTGTCAGGATTCTGATGGTTGAGTTCTCCCATCGCCGGTCCGTAAAGGTCGGCTGTCGCCCCTTCGAGATGGGCGCCATACATGTCGGTGCATACGGCAATGTAACCCTTCGCCGCCAGCTTACGCGCTGCCGGCTCGTTGACGCCGTGAGCGATTCCGATCGCGCTGTGCATCACCAACACGGCGGGAAACGGTCCCTCACCTTCTGGCGGCGCGACATAGCCGCGCAGCAGTGTGCCTTCGTGCTCCAGCTCCATCGGCTCCATGCCTTCGAACATTCTTCTCTCCCTTCTTTCAATCAGCCGATCGGTCATTCACCAAAGTTGTATCGCAGCCGCAGGCCCCACATGCGTGGCGGGCCCACCTGGATGAGCTCGTATCCAGCCGAGGCGTACTGTGCCCCGATCGAGACCGGATATCGCTTGTCCGTCAGATTGGTGACGAAGACAGCGATATCCACCGGCAGCGCCGCCACACCTTTCCAATCCAGGTTCAGGTTGACGAGGTCGGTCGCCGGCAAACGGTAGAGTGGCGAGGTCTGAGGCGTCGCGGCGTTCTGCGCGCCCGTGTGGGCATATGTCGCGCCCAACGAGATCTCGCCGATATCCGACGACAGAGGCAGCCTATAGGTGCCCGTGACAGTAAACTTGTTGTGCGGCGCATAGTTGAGATCCGCTCCTGCATTGGCTCCTGGCAGGATCAACGCATAGGGGCTCGTGTCGGGCAGCGTCGGCGGGGTGATGCTGATCAGCTTCGTGTTGAGATAGCTGTAACCGAAGTCCAGCCGTAAACCCTCGACTGGGAGCAGCGAACCTTCGGCCTCCACACCCCATATCCGAGACTTGCCGGCATTGACGATGCCAAGCGCGCCGACGACGCCCGAATTGGCTCGGCCGACCAAGTTCGCCGCGAGCTGCTGGTTACGGAAGTCGTTGTAGAAGGCAGCGATGTTGAAATTGCCGGATACCGTGCCGTGGAAGCTCGCTTTCGAGCCAATTTCGTATGTATCGACCTTCTCGGGTTGCCAGGTTTCGAGCCCGATGTTGTTGAAGAACATGCCGCCTTGGCGATAGCCCCGCGCGTACTTCGCGTAGAACAGCAAGTCATCGGTGGGCGTGAACTCCAGATCAATCAGCCATGTCGGCTTTTCCGACTTGATGCGGATCTCGTTGCGGCACTGTGCCGGATCGATGACCGGCAGCGGCGTCGGATTGCCGTTGACCGGCGGTCCCTGGAAGCGGAACGTGTCGAAGCAAACGCGCCCCGTCTGGTTGCCGGCAGCATCGAACAGGATACGCGTGGTTTGGCCGACGCCGCGCATGTGGTCGATCGAATAGCGGATACCCGCCGTCACCGCGAACAGGTCGGAGAACTTGTAGGTCCCTTGGGCATAGACGCCCTTGTTGTTGAAATAGTCCTTCGTCATTGGTTGTGTGAGCGAGCCGGCTGCACCGAGCGGATTGAAACAATGCGCAGCTGAAATATCGATGCAGTTCAGCAGATTCGCCGTGTAGCCGACGCTGAAGCCGAGCGGTCGGCTGACCTCGAGATAGGCGCCTGCCTGCCAGCTAAGCTTGCCGTCCGCGCTCTGCCCCTGAAACTGCAATTCCTCCACGAAGGTCGATTGCCGCGAGTTGTCCTGGCTGCCCCTGGGCGAGATTGTCGCGTACATGAAGCGAGTGCCGATCAGGGGCGAGCCTGCGGGCACCATCGGCGGGGCCAGCGTGAAGTTATCGCCGCCGAGTCCGAAACTGGCTCTCTCGCGAAATTCCGCGTAGCTGACGATGTTCTTGATGGTCAGCGTGTCGCTGGCTCGCCAGGTCGTGGTGTTGATCGCCTGCCATTGGCGGATCTTCTGAAATCCGTTGGGATTGTTGATCTCGACGTCAAGCAAGCCATCACCGCGCGCATTCTGGCGAGCGATTTGCGCACAAGCTGCCGGCGCCGTAAGAGCCGCGCGGCCCGTGGTCACCAAGGGATTGCACAGGGTAATCCTCCCTGCGTAGCCGTTGGTGTCCGAATTGCTGTACCGAAACAGCATGTAATTCTCGAGATCGGGTGTCAGATCCGCGAGCACACCGAGCCGCATCGCCGTATAGTCGACATTGTTGTAGTACTCCGGCCCGATGCCCGAGTGATTGTGCATGTATCCCCGTCTCGTCTGCCGATCGATTCCCAGCCGCACGTGGAAGGTGTCGGCGAGCGGTACATTGAGAACACCCTGCACGCGCCACATGTCGTAGTTACCGGCGGATCCTTCGATATAGCCTTCCAACCGGCTCGTCGGCTTACGCGGCGTCAGCAGGACCGCTCCGCCTGTCGTGTTCCGCCCGAACAGTGTGCCTTGCGGGCCTTTGAGAACCTGGACGTTCTGCAGGTCGAAGAAATCGCCTGCGCCCGCACCGTTGCCGGACCCCGTGCCACCACCGCCACGCGGTGCGGCCACGTCAGCGAAGTAGACGCCAACGGAAGGCGCGGTGGAATTTTCCTGGGTGAAGCCGCGCAACAGGAAGAAGCCCTTCTCGGGGCCAAACCGCTGATAGGTCGAAAGCGACGGAGTATAAGTCGCCAAGTCCATCGGGTTGACGATGTTGCGCTTGTCGAGCTGTTCTTGATCGAACACCGTGATCGAGATCGGCACGTCTTGTAACCGCTCCTCAAGACGGCGAGCTGTTACAATAATCGGGCTTTCCCCGCCATCCTCCGCCTGCGCCAATGCCTGGTTTGAACCGACTATGCTTACAGCCAGCGCGAAGCCGGCCACCGATGCTCGCAGAATCATCCTCAATTCCCCCTCTCCTGTTCGCGCTGCGATGCCCGAAGTGGCTAGGCCGCCAGGCTTGCAATTCTTGATTGTTTCGCCACAAATGAGATGATAATATCACATATGTGACGAATCAGTCTTATTTGTGATATAATAGCATGTGACGGGAAGCAAGCACTTCGGTTGCGTGCTTGACCCCTTGAAACGATGGAGGCTGGCGATGCTTGACTGATGGTGCCCATCGCGGAATGCCGGGGGCTATGGGTCACCCGGCAATAGACACTTGCCAAGTGTCCGCCCACTTGGGCCAAAATGGCAATCGATTAGAGAAAGTGAGTGCCTACAGTGAATTCCCAAATGGCGCGCTCGTCGACCGCCGTACTACGCGCGGCGGCGATCCTTGATTTCATCGCAGAGCATCCCGGCCAGTCCTTCACCATGGTCGAGTTGGTGCGTGCCCTAAAGCTAAGCCACTCGACGTGCCATTCGCTGGTCAGCGCCCTCGTCGACGTCGGATACCTCCACCGAACAGCGCAGAAATCCTACGCCCTGGGCCCGCGGCTAGCTGCAATCGCCAGAGTGTCGCGCGATCACGCTTCGTTGCTGGAGATCGCCAAGCCCGAATTACGTGACTTGGCGACTAAGCACGATCTCGTCTGCTCAGTCCTTATGCGTGAAGGTAACTTCAGTGTCGTGCGCGAGCGATCCACGTCGGCGCGGCATATCGGTTATACGTCGCAGATCGGCATGCCGTTAAGACTGCGGGCACCGCTGGCCGCGGCCTTCTTCATCACCTCACCCGGTCATGCCGAGGAATGGTTGGCGCTTAACGCCGACCTCAACTTGGATGCGGAACGCACAGTCGTACAAAATGGCATCGATTTCCTGCGCGCGCATGGATTTCTCGCGCTTTTGACCAATCCCAACGCCCCGCCTGCGGAGACGACCCCACTGGACAAACTGTTCGACGGCGAGGTCGACAAATTGTCCGTCATGACTGCACTCGCGATCGATCCGAGCGCCCGGTACGACGTGTCATCGATCGTGGCTCCGGTGTTCAACGCAGAGAGTGAGGTCGAGTTCGTGCTGTCCCTAATCGGTTACGAAGAGCCCATTCTCGGCTCGGAAATCTTCGTTCTCGGCGATGAGGTGAAATCCGCCAGCATTCGCATCAGCTCCGCTGTTCTCGATACTAGCAGACGGTCTAAATTTCTGCACGTTTAGGATGCGATCTTCCATGGATACGAGACACTCGTCACTATGGCTCTACCCGAACAAAGGTCAGCTATCGGGCAGCAGGTCTAGTCATCTGAATGGCAGAGGTGCCGGCGATTAGCTTTGCAATGGTTGAGAAATCTTCTTCGCCAATTTGAGTGGCAGAAGCCCCAGTCACATAGGTTACCATAGTTGCGGTGTCGGGAGCGGCTCTTTCTCGAGAGCGCGCGGCGCCGCCGGCAGCCCACAACGCCGCGCGATGAACTCCAAATCCTGAAGCTCCTGCTTCCCCCACGCATCCAGCATAGCGATCTGGCCATCGGGCAATGTGATCCACAAATGGGTGCGGGGACGATCGCCGTCAGAGTCGGGGATCCGCTCTGCCCAGGTCATATATTCGACCGCCGTGCTGCTGTACGGCAGAGCGAAGATTCGCCCTCTGGTGCGCTCCAGCACGGCACCTTCCTCAAAGAGATGGGCCAACGCTTGGCCCGACCACCACCTCCGGCAAGCTTTCGGGAATTGCACCAGGCCCCAGCAGAAGAACATTATGCCCGTCGCGCCGCACAAGGCCTGGGACCACCACGGCATCGGAAGAAAGAGAAGCAAACCAAAATAGGGCCACGGCGCCACGAACAGAAGCGTTGCGCCTGTGAGCAGGCCATCTTTGTCGAGATGTTCGTTGACCCGCAGGCTACGCTCCCAGACGCCAAATCCTGCATCGCCTGCCGTAAGGCGGGCTCGCTCCGTAACGTTCCGCTGTAATCTTCTCGCACTCATGCCGCTGAAACTAACACGTCGATCAAACTTGTCGTCAACCTCAGCCGGAAGCAATTACGCGTGAGGCCGAGAGGCGTCTTGCGGCCTGCCTCTCGAATATCGGACATTGTACGGGCCGCTTGTTATGGGGCCGGTGCCTCGTTCGTCATCATGAACGAAGCACCGGCCCCTTGCACATCATCGTGGCATTGATGGCAGCAAATTTGCCTAGTTACGCAGGCTGTCCGGAACGATCCCGCCGTTGGCGGCGAGTTGATCCATGACCGCCCGATGCAGCGCAATATTCTGCTCGGCCGAGCCATGTTCGCCCGCGTGAACACCAAGCTCTTCGGCAAGCTCCTTGCGCGCGGACAAGCTTGAATCGAGATCGAGCAACTTCAAAAGGTCGACGATCGAGCTCCTATAGTTGCCGCCCTTGTCCTCCTTCATCGCCGCCATCGCCTCGAGCACGGCGCCGACGTCGACAGCCGCCGTTGCCTGTGGTGCGGGCGCCGGGCTAACCGCAGGTGTGGCCGCCGGCTGCGACGGCGTGGGTTGGGATTGTGCAGGCGCGGCTGAACCCGCAGGCTTCGGTGCCGGCGCAGCCTTGGCGCTATCGTGGTGGAAGATCTTGTTGAGGATGTTGCCGAAGAGTCCCATGTCGATGCTCCATGATGAGGTAGCCGGCTCCGCCCGGCCAATGCCTAAACGCGCGACGAACCGAAAGGTCCACCGGGAACGGCCGCTGCAGAAAATAGTTGAGCCAACAGCGCAACACGCGCCACTCATAGGGAGCTCACCATGAAGCATTCCGTCTTTCTCACCCTCTCGTTCGCAGCGCTCAGCCTCGCCGGATGTAAGCAGGAGGCAACACCGACAGCCGACCCGGCTGCATCGGCCATGCCATCCGACGATCTGGGGATGGCGCCGGCATCACCCGCCGCGAGCGCTGGCCAGACGTTTGCCGATACTGCGGCGGCGAGCGACATGTTCGAGATCGAGAGTTCCAAGCTTGCCGCGAGCAAGGCGCAATCGGACAAGGTCAAGCGCTTTGCCGAGCAGATGATCAAGGCGCATACCGCTTCGACTGAGAAGCTCAAGACGGCAGCGGATGCGGCCTCGCCGGCCATCACTCCGGCGGCGCAGATGACGTCGATGCAGCAGCAGGCCTTGAGTGATCTCAACGCCAAATCGGGTGCCGCGTTCGACACTGCTTATGCCAAGGTGCAAGTCGACGCTCATCAGATGGCGCTCGATGCGCTCAAGGCTTATTCTTCGACGGGCGACGTGCCGTCGCTCAAAACCTTTGCCACCGAACTCGTGCCCACGGTTACCGGCCATCTCAATATGGCCAAGGGACTCTGACCGAAACCGCCGAAAAAGTGACTAGCCTCACGCGCAAAGTCCGTTGCAGGCCTAATCGAGCAGCACGCTCTTGATCGCTTCAACTTCTGCCGGGCCCGTGTCGAGCAGGTCGGCGAGGTAGGCCTCGAGCGAGCCACATCGCTCATCAACGCTGTCGAGCGCGGCGGTGAGATAGGATGCATTTGCCCACAGGACGGCCTTGCGAATCTCGTCTTCCCGCGCGTCCGGCGAAGCCGGGCTTTGCATCCAGGCCGGCCATCGCCGCAACTGGTTGGTCAGGAGATAGTCTTCGATGACCGTTTCGCGCGGCACTCCTAATGCGCCGAGCACGAGTGCCGCGGCCAAGCCAGTGCGGTCCTTGCCGCCAGTACAATTGAACAGCAGCGGCACAGTGCCGTCCAACAAGCAGGCGAAAAGCTGGCGATAGGCGGAGGCCAGCGCGAAAGGGAGTTCACGATAGCCCGCGAGCATGCTCGCACGGGCCTCGTCCGGCGTGGCGAGACCGCTATCCATGGTCCGGCGCAAATCGGCGAAGGTTGTTTCGTAATCGTATATCCGATAGCTAATCCTGCCGATCCAGCCTTGCGCAAACGGCGCCTCCGTGCGCTCCGGCGTCGTGCGCAGATCGCACAGCGTCCGCACGCCTGTCTCTTCGATTAGATGGCGCCAATCCGCATCGGTCAGTTCCATGAGAGTGCCGGACCGAATAAGCAGGCCGCGTTTTACCGTCCTACCGTCGGCCGTCACATAGCCGCCGAGGTCGCGCAGGTTATTGCCGCCGGCCAGCGGCAAAAGACGCATTTCAGGTGAGGGAAAATGGTCTGTCATTTCATGGCCTAAAGCAAGATTGGACCGCAGGCAGGTCGAATCGATGATCGGATCGACGCTTGATGTTCCTGCTTGGCTTCAACCTACGATAGCTATCTGACAGATTTGCGTTCAAGCCCGCTGCTTCAGATGAACGAATGGGCAGCTAGCGCGCATCGCGATGGATCGCACTTTTCCTAGCGGGCGATGACTGATCCTTCGACTCTTACCAGCGACCGCCCCCGTCGGCGGTAAGCGGGCGTTCGTAAGAGGGATCGGTGTGGTCACGGTTACCCCTCAGGTATCCCGAGCCGGTCAGCAGCTTACCGTTGGGCAGCGCCGCGCTGCCCTGGAGCGCGACCTCGACCGTGGCGCGACGCAGCGCAATGCGCCATTCACCGTCGCGCTTTTCCAGGCGATCGATGTAACGGCCGGCGAGCACGCGGGCGGTTTCTCCGCCCTTGTCGAGGAACACGCCAAGGCTGTAGCTCTCGGCGTGGGCGACGTTGCCGTCGATCTCGCACATGTGCATCGTCACATTGTGCAGGTTCGCATCGAAGAGCTTGCCGTGCGAATTGTTGGCATGCTCGCCGTACTCCCGTCCGGAGATATGCTTCTCGCCCAACTCATGAACACCGTCGCCGTGGTAGCTGCTCGTCACCAGGTCGACGTCGAAGCGGTCGTTGCCGCGCGAGTTGCGCTTGATGCAGTCGAGGATGGCCTGGCGATCGGCCATCTCCTGAAACTTGGCTTCCAGCGCCGCCAGTCGTTCCTCAGTGGTCATATGAAATCCTTCGCTAGATTGATAAGCGGTCAGCCCGCAAAGCGGTGCTCTGGCCTGCCTTTGGCGCCGAGGCCGTCGATTGCGTAGAGCGCGCCAGCGCCCTCCTCGGCGGGTTCGCCGAGCGAGCCATGGGCGATCGTGGTCACGAAAAGGCGATCAAGGCCGTGGCCGCCGAAAGCGACGCTCGAGACGAGTTTCACTGGCATATCGATCGCGCGTTCGAGCGAGCCGTCGGGACGATAGGCGCCGATCTTGCCTCCCTGGTAGATCGCCACCCAATAGAGCCCATCCGCATCGACCGTGGCGCCGTCGGGCAGACCGCCGAGTTCACGCGTGTTGACGAACGGTCGCCGGTTGGAAACCGCGCCCGTTTCGATGGCGTAGTCGTAGGCGAAGGTCGTATCGATCCAGCTGTCCGAAAAGTAGAAGGTCTTCTCGTCGGGCGACCAGCATGGGCTGTTCGAGAAGTGAATTCCGGAATCGAGCCGTGTCATCGTGCTATCCGGATCGAGACGGAACAGCCCGCCGTCGGGCGCAGGCGCCGCGAAATTGGCCGTACTGCCGCCGATCAGGAAACGGCCCCGGCTGTCTACTTTGCCATCGTTGTAAACGTAGGGCGGTGGATCGGAGAGCGGGTCGATCAACTCCAGCGCGCCGGTTTCGAGATCGAGAAAATGGATGCCGCTGCGCAACGTCACCACGGCGTTGCCGCCCCGCCGCAAGACCAGAGTCGTGATCGTGCAGGGCATGTCGAGCGTGCGTGTGGCGCCGGTCTCGGGATTATACGAGTGGACCTTCCAGCCAGCGTTGTCGATGTAGTGAAGCTCGCCGCGCTCGGCGTCCCACATCGGGTTCTCGCCGCCCTTGCATTCCGGTGCGGCCAGCCTCGTGATCTTCATCGCTTCTTCCTCTCCCCTTGCCTCGGCTCAGTCAGGCCGGTTTGACGCTCTTGACTGGCTGGAAATGAACCGTGGTCTTTGCGCTCGCGACGTATGGCAGCACGAGTTCGCGAAACTTAGCGTGGGCCGGCTCGGGGCGGGATTCCAGGTGCGCCTCGATCGATTGCCACTCGGCCAGGAACATCACATTGTCGGCGTCTTCCTCGCCGCGCAGTGCGGTGAAGGAAATGATGCCGGTAAAGCCTTGGGTTAGCGGGATCGCACGTTCGACGAGCACCGAAAGGAATTCGTCCATCATGCCGGGCTTGATGATGATTTCGGCACGTTCCAGGACCACGGGATTCTCCGTTTGGGCCGCAATTCGCGCCCCGCGTTCTCAGGCTGCGGTGCTCACTTCACCTTGTGCGGAAAGTATTCGGGCGGCACGGCGCCAGTCGTCTGACGAACCGACGGCGGGTATTTCCCTCCGATGTCGGTGATCCCAAAGCGCCGCCCTTCCTCGGCGCCAATGACCGTCCGGCCATTGAAGCGCATGAGATCGACGTCATTGTAGATCGCCCAGGCAACGTGCCCCGTGTAGTCAGGCGATTCCAGCGTACCGTCGAGATGCGCGAAGCGATCGGGCATCGCCTCCATCATGCCGACAAGCCGTTCGGTGGTGAGAGCGCCCATCCAGACGGATACGGCGGCGACATTGGCGCCGGCATCGGCGAAGTCCACGCCCATGTCGAAAGCCATCTTGTCGACGCCAGCCTTGTGCGCGCCGTAGGCGGGACCGAAGCAGTAATGCATTGCCCCAGGTGACGACGTGAAAAGGATAAGGCCCTTGTCCTGCTTGATCATATGAGGCGCGGCGAACCAGCTTGCGGCGAAGCCGCTGCGGACGCCGACGTCGATCATTCTTCCGATCGAGCGCGGCTTTTCCCAAAACTGGCCCGGCGCCGACAACGCGTCCGAAACCACACAGGCATTGTTGACGAGAATGTCGATCCGGCCCTGCTCGGCGACGACCCGGGCAATCATCGTCTCGACCTGATCATCGTCGGCGTGGTCGCAGCGCACGGCGATCCCCTCGCCGCCTGCCTCGGTCACTTCGCGCCCCGTCGAATGGATTGTCCCCGGCATCTCGGCTTGGCCGTCCGTTTCCGAACGCCCCGTGATGTAAACCGTGCAGCCATGCGAGCCCAGCGCTCGTGCAATGCCGCGACCGGCCCCGCGGCTGGCGCCAGTAACGATTGCGACTGGTCGTTGTTCGCTCATGTCGTTTCCCAAGTTATCTTCATCTACTCGATCGGGCCGCCTGGACGCCGTTGCCACTCGAACCACGACCGTTTCCCGCTGGGTTCGATATTTCGTCAGTAGAGTGCGGCGGACAGCGGCCTCGTCTCGCCAATGGCTTCCCGGCCTTTCAACGTGGTGCGATGCATGATCCGTCCCGCTGCGTCATCGTAGGGGTAAGAGCGATGAAGC
>Ga0164243_10003853_pt1 | contig 23799 bp, 23 predicted proteins | sample OricompcompostOP_FD_108781 | JGI IMG/M metagenome (GOLD analysis project Ga0164243, IMG submission 108781) | Organic Plus compost microbial communities from Emeryville, California, USA - Original compost - Organic plus compost (OP) | ecosystem: Engineered > Solid waste > Mixed feedstock >...
GCCGGTACCGCTGCGGATGGTCAGCACCTGGTTGCGCGGCTCTTCCTCAGACAAGCCAATGTGCACCCAGCGGTCATACTCGAGAATGAGCTGGTCGAATGTCACGCCATAGTGCTTGATGGCATCGGCCAGCTCGCGCGGCGTCATGCCGGCGGCGCGGATGTCGGCGGCCAGACCGAGCATGTGCGCGCTGTTCGTGGAGCCGCCGACGGCCTTGTTCACCTCCGGCGACCGGTACCCGCTGCTGATCATGATCGGACGGTTGACGATGGAGCGGACTTGTTCGAGCACGGTGGCGACGCGGCGCAGGTTCGCGATGGTCTTGGCGTCCGGCGTGTTGTCGATGTTCTGGCGCGCGGCCGTCTCGGAGAAGGTGAACTCCTCCAAAGTGAAATGCTTGGTCAGCTTCACATCATCTCCTTTACGTCTTGGGCAATCTGCTTGATGTCGTTGCCGCGGTTGAGATACTTGAGCAGCGCGCCGAGCAGCCACCAGGCCGGCAGCGCCGCCAGCAGGTAAGCGCCGGCTCGGATTTCTTCCTGCGGAATCCACGGCGCAAAGTTGACGATCGTGCGCAGTAGCGGATCGCCGAAGAAGTGCGAAGAGATGCCGCTGACTGCGAGTCGAGAAAATCCCTCCTTCTTGTCCTTTGGCCAGAGGAAGAGAAAGCCGATTGCGCCGGCCAGCACGCCGATCACGCCGGGCGATGCAAGTGCTTTGCCGATTGCAACCCCGGTTGCTGCCGTTCCGCTTGCTGCTTCCATTTTCATGCCTTTCTTAAGGGACGATTTTCAATGTTCCGGCGTCTATATAGACTTGGCCGGAAGGAAGACCACCGGCGCTAGTCGGTAGAGATTTCAATGCAAGATGGCCGATGATTACGTGCCCTGGTAGCTCCAATGAACTTTCGACGTTGTAGTAGTCATCGATGTCGCGCGTCAGGCCACGTATCGTCGCGCCATTCTGCATGTTGATAATCTCTGCAACGATGCGGGAATTACCACCAGCCCATATGCCAGAACAGAAGCCATCCGACGGTGCCCCAGTTAGCGCATGCTTGATCACAATCCGACCGCTCGCTGCATCGCCTGACACAAACGTCAATTGCGATTCGAGGAAAGATGTGGAAACCGATCCGTAGACGGTAACGTCCGCATCGATGTCGATGATGACTGGCTGCGTACCGACAGAATCAAGATAGGAGCCGCATGGAGCGGAATTGATGATGTGCTTGAATGAGCCGTTCGCAATGATGTCCAGCTTTGAATAAAGCGGCGCGCCACGAACAATCGCATTGACTTGGCCGTATTCTGCAGTGTTATAGGTGCGTGCATCCTTGAGTGCGATACCCAATCCACGCGATAGAACGAACACACCACCCTCACCGTATTGCCCACCCAGCGCATGCGATGATGGATTGCCACAGTTCCGAGCGATGATGCCGTTGAATAGAACGGCCATCTTGTCAATGTCGGTTTCCTGCGGCAGTGCGAGCGATGGGGCAAAGATTGCGGCATCGCAGTCCTCAGCGATGGCATTCGACACGATGATCTGCCGCGCCTCGCCGAGTGCGCTTCCCATCACGCCAAATGCATGCGTACATCCAGACGCGCGCGGATCACTGATGTTGCAGTTCTGAACACCTGTTTCGAACTGCCAGCCCTTTCCACCGAGCCTGGTCAAATCGAAACGTGCGTTTCGGCAGTGGCCTCCCCACGTCTCAATGTCTTGGGAGTCCAGACCGAAGCCAATGCCGTTCTCTCCAGGAGCGCCGCTGGCGTCACAGGTCGGGTTGATAAGCGTAATGGCTTTGGATTTGATGTCGTTGTCGTTTGGGAAGCGCGCCCCGACGTAATGCCCGCTGATCGTAGGATATGCTGTCAGCAAGTCTGCTCCGTGCAGCCATTCGACGGTGCTGTAAGACCATAGAACAAGCTGACTATAGATCATGTACACCTTGGATAGGATCAGCCGATCGGCCCGCGGTGCCTCGCGCATTGCGACGTTGATGTAAGGCGCATCGTTCTCAACCCCATTGCCAATCGCGCCGAAATTCTCTGGGTAAATCGGCTCCGCATAGGTGTAATCGCCGGCCAAGGCAATGTCCGGGCACATGAAGAAACTCAACTTCTGGCCGTCCGTCTGCGAAGGATCTGAGATGGACGTTATCCAATCATGCACCGTCAGCAGCGGCTCAGGCAGCGACACAGTGACCGTATTATTGACGCGCCCGGAGAACACGCGAAACGCTGCGCCGGTGAGTCCGGTTACCGAGCTAGTATCGATGGTTGGCTCAGATGTGTACCCGGCTCCCCCATCGCGGATACCGACTGCAGAAACTGATCCGTCATCAGCTACTAAAACGCGAGCCAACCCACCTGCTCCACCTCCTCCGGTAATCGGCAACTCTTGATAAATGCCAGGGGTAGCCCCTGAGCCGCCGTTCAGCACAACCGCGTATTCGCAATCTGCCGAAACACTTGCAAGCATCAGCGATCCTGAGCTTGTCGTCACTGTCGGTACCCCGTTTATGTAGCCCCACGACGGATTGCACTGGATCGAGCCCGGAGAGTGGAACCAGAAGCCTTCGTAGAACTTGGCCTTCCCCGCGAGATGAAACGTACCGTTGAATGTGATGACAGTCGAGGTCGCCTTAGGACGGATTACTGCCCCAGGGTCCATGTAGATGTGACCGTCGCCGAGATCGCACGTGTCCAGAACATAGATTCCAGGCGTGAAGCGGACAAACTTGTTGGCTGCAGTAGCGCGCTCTGCAGCGGCCGTGTAATCGGATTCGCCGACCTGGAAATAATCAGCGATGGTTGGATATTCCCGCCCTTTATCTTGCAAAGTGCGCGGGACAGCACCGACGCCATCGGCTTGAAAGCCGACTAGCGACGCCCCGGACGAGGCTGCGATTGCAAGCGAAAGCGCGGCGGCCGATTGTTCAGTAGGGGTTACTGCAATCGGTCGCCCCTCATCGTCAAAGCCAATCAGAGTGCCAGCGCGGTCAGCGGCGGAAGGCAAGATTCTGTTCAACGCCGCCTCCCCGGACGGCAAGAGGAGCGCACGCGCGAGAACGGCCCGGTGCTGTTGAAACGCCATCCACGTCCGATCGAAATCCATGTTCACCACCGGCGACTGGAAATCGCCCTGCTGCTGGTAGTTCGTCGTGCGCTCCAGCGCGATGATGCGTTCGAGTCGGACAGCAACGCCATCAGCCGGGGCTGTATCGAATTCGACATCGCCGCCGCCAGCGTTCCCAATCCCCGTCACAATGAATCCGGTAGACTGCTCGACATCGTCCAGATAGACATGCAAGTCACTCTCGTCAAGGACCTGGCATTCGTATGCGAAGGAAGTGGTGACACCGTTGCCGGTGTAGGGGAATACGGTTTCTTGATTGGAAACTGGCACGGCGACCTCGCAGGAGAAGACGCGCCGCGAAGGTCGGGCGGCGCTCAGGTTTCGAGCGTCACCTCGTAGACGCCCGTTGATTGGCGCCAATCTTTGCCCACATTGCCGGTCGGAATCCCGACTAATTTGTTGATCCGTACAGGAGCCTGCTCGATCGCGCCGGCGCCGCTGTCGAGGAAGTCGTCGGGCTGCTTCTTCACGTCCGGGTTCCAGTCCTTCATCTGGTCCCAGAGCGGCCCCTCCAGGACGTCCACGTGCGCCCACAGCGTGCCGGACTTCATCGGGGCTTCCAACGCGCCGAGGATGCGGTCGTTCTTGTTCGCGTTCTGTTGGATCTCGGTCACGCCGCAGGTCAGCCGCTCCTGCTTGAGGGCGCGCAGCAGCAGCTTGCCGACGAAGGAGCCGACGCTGTTTGTCTCGACGTACACGTGCAGGATGTTGCAGCGCTTGATGATCTCGACCGCTTGCATGACCTGGCCGGCGGTGATGACCGTATTGCGGCTGTCGCTGAACTCGGCGAACTCGCCGGTCAGGCCCTCGCACACGTGCCAGTAGTAGTTCCCGTGGTTGTCGTCGTAGACCACCGAGAAGGCGGATGCGTCGCCGCCGACCTTGCCCAGGGACGGATCCCAGTAGGCCCGGCCGCTGACGATCTGCACCTTCCCGAGCAGCATGCGCACCTGGCGGTTCGCGTTCTCCAGAACCGGCTGCAAGTCATACGCCTTGATCTTCGCCGGATCCAGCCGGCATTCCGTGATGGGCTTGGCTTCGAGCATGTATTGGCTGTCCCAGTAGTTGAGCGTGCGGCACTTCTGCCGGCGCTTGATGACGTCGGCCCGGGTGAACCGCTCCGGCCAGGCGCAGTGTGCGTAGATGTCGAGCACCACGCCGGGCGGCTTGGCGAAGACGATCTCCTGCCCCTCGACCTGGTAGTCCTTCCCCTCCTCCAGCAGCCGGGCAAACTTGTGGACCCCGGTCATCACGTACAGGCCATCCTTGCCCGGAGTGAAGTCGAACCGGTAGCGAGTGGCCTTGCTGGTGTCCTCGTAGCGGATCGAGGATTCGAACAGCGGGATCTTCAGGAGCGCGGCGCCGGCCTGCACCAGCTCCGGATAGATGGAGTCGTGCGTGTGCGGGGTCCCGATATAGGTTTCCTGCGCGCCGGGCACGGCAATGAAGGTCGATTCCTCGATCTTCATCCGCAGGTTGGCGCGCGCCTCGGGCGTTTTGATGTTCTTCGGTACCTCGATATCGTCGTAATCGATATCGTCGGCACGGGAGCCGGTAGCGTTCTGGTTCACCCCGACGGCATTCATGGAGGCGTTACGCGCGTCGGATGCGCCGGTCACCCAGAACGACTGCGCGCCGGGCTTCGTCGGCAGCATGCCGGCGCAGAGCGGGTGCCGGCGCAGGACGTTGATCGTGTCGCGCGTGAGCTTCTTGGCCAGGTCGCCGTCAGCCGCCCAGATCAGCGATCGATTGTTCCGGTTCCGGTACAGCTTCCATGCCTTGTACACCGCGTAGATGGTGGACTTGGCAGCGCCGCGGAAGATCATCAGCACGCGCACCGGGTCGTGGCAAGTCTCCAGCCACTGGCAGATGCGGATGTGCAGCAGGGGAACCTTCCACCCCTGCAGCTTCGCCCACATCAGAAAGAAGGCGACGAAGGAGACGTCAGCCTTTGCCATGCACCTTCCGGCCGGTTGCCGCGGCGGTCTGACTGTGGATCTTCTTCAGGAGCTTCTCGGCCTCCTTCTCGGCCGCGCGCACCTCCGCATCGAGGCTGTCTTCCTCCTGCTCCTGCTCGTTGACCTCGGCACCTGTATTGCCGCCGGCAGCGCTGCGCTGCTGAATCACGCCGATCAAGCTCGTGGTCTTCATGATCACCGTCAGCGTGGCGGCGGCGTTCTTCTTGCACCAGTACCGGTCTCCCCGCGTCTGCTGATCCATCTGGCGCGGCTCGATGCCATGCCCCGGCCACTTGTCCGGGTCGGCCTCACCGATAAATGCGTCGGTCAGCTTCTCGGTCAGTGCCTGCAGCTTTTCGTATTGATCCTGTCGCATGTCACTCCCCTACTGCTGCCGCAAAGTCCGGCGCCCGATCCGGTCCGCCGGTGCCAGGCTTCCACCAATAGTCCTGCCCCCAGTCACGCCGCGCGCGCTGCCGCATGCGTGAGAGGTAGCCGGGAGACAAGTTCTCTTGTAGCGCGTGCAGGCCGGCGTGGTCAATCGCTGCCTTCGCGTACCAGAGGTTGATGTACGGGAGGTGCCCGCGCAGCGTGCGGGTGAGCTCGGCGCCGAAGTGCGCGTCCTTGCCGGCCGCCGCCTCGTAGACGTTCTCCACGCCCAGCTTGTAGCCGACGTCGAACAGGCTGCCCACGGTCGGGCCGGCCACGTTCTTGATCGCGTTGGCCGTCGCATCGCCGGGGTTCTCGTTCGGGTCGGTCAGCAGGAAGTCGCCCAGGATGCCCATGCCGCCGCCCTGCGACATCGCGCGCAACCAGAATTTCGGCTGCGTCATATCGACCGGGTCCTTGCCCTGCACCATCTGTTTTGTCTGGTAGGCGACGGCACCCAGGGCGGTGAGTGTCACCATCAGGGATGCACCGTACATCAGGCGGTTTGCAATGGCGGGGGCTCCATCGAGTCCGCGCGGAGATTCGAGCGTGCGCCGCCAGTGCCGGGAGACCATCGCCCAGGGAAACGATTTGAACTGCATCACAGAGCGCGCCAGTTCACCTCGGAAGGTACCCCGAGCACTGCCTGCGCCGGTGCTCCATGCCCGGGTGGCCAGGTCCGGATTGATCACCGCATATTCGGACTCGTCGGTGATCAATCCCAGCACCTTCGCAACCACTTCATCAGATCGCGCGTCGCCGCTGGCTCTGATGGCTTCAGGCGTCAGGAAATCAGCACCGCTATATTTCGTGAGCTGCGCCTGCCTGATCACTGCCCAGTCATCAGCCGTGATGCCCTTGCGCACCAGGTGCGACCGGTCCCATTCAGACAACGCAGCCCAGTCCGTTTTCGAGAGCTTGGCAAGGCCGTTCATCATCGTCATCGAGAAGGCGCGGCGCAGCGTATCTGTCCAGGCGTTCATCAGCGACAGCTTCATGGTGCTGTTGGCCAGCCGGCCCGACCAGTTGTGCTTGATGTTGTCGCCGCTCCAGCGGTTCAGGTTCGAGATCATGCTGTCGGCGATGATGCCGTGCATGGTCAGGAAGTCGCGGGTGTCGCCGTCAAACTGCTTGCCGACGTTCTTCAGGGCCTGCCAGTAGGACAGCTTGTTGAAGCCGGTCGTGATGAAGAAGGTGCCGAGGTCGGTCACGGCCGAGAGGGTGGCGCCGGCCAGCTTGCCGAAGGTCTGGATGTTGCGCGCGTCCTGCGCAATCTGCGCGATGCTGCCGTGCTCGGCCATACCGGTGCGGCCGCTCAATACCTCCCAGTAGCTTTCCGGCTTCATGCCGAAGGAACGCTTCAGGCCGGTGTCCGCCACCTTGGCCAAGTCGAACTGGAGGCGCATCTGCTGGTTGGGGTTCGGGCCGTATCGCTCCACCAGGCCGATATCGCGCGCCATGCCGCCCACGTGCCCGAGCATCGCGTCGTACATGCTGCCGCCGCCGAATTCGCGCATGTAACCCAGGTAAGCCTCGGCATCCTTGAAGTGGATCTGCCGGGCTTCGCTACCCGAGTTGGCCAGCGCGCCGCGCCCGGTGCCGCCGGCGCCCGGTTCGAGCTTGTTCAGTCCCCCGGTGGCGATCGTCTGCCAGGCGCCGTTCAGGAGGTCGATCACCTGTGCGTCGGTCATCCGGCTGCCATCCTCCTGCAGGTAGCGCCCGCGATCGAGCAGCGGCATCGTCTTCTGCACCCACTTGTCGCGCGCGGCCGCGTCTCCGGCGCCGCGTACCCTGCCCTGGTCGTGCGGCTGCGGCAGGTAGCCGTAATCCAGCTTCCCGACGTCGCCGCCCGCCGAGTTGAAGCGCTGGCGCATGGCCTCGATCTGGTCCAGCCACGCGCGCGCGGCCTTCTGGGCCAGCTGGTTGCCGGTGCGGCCGGCGGCGTTCTCGAAGATCTCGGTGGCGAGATCCTTGGTCATCACGGGGTTTTCGGCGTCGAACAGGAACATCAGCGCGCGGCGCCCGGCCCCGGCACCCTGCCGGCTGTCGACGGCGTCCATCAAGTCCATCAACCGGCCCATGTTCTCCCGCTTGATGCCCTCGATGTAGTTCGAGGTGATCTCCATTTCCCGCGCCAGGGCCTTGCTGCGCCCGAAGCCGTAGTTCTGCATGAGCTCGGTCAGGCGGCTGTCCATGGCGGCGGTCTTCACGATCTGGAGCTGCGCGCGCTGCACCTTCAGGGCGGCCTGCTGGAGCAGGTCCTGCGTGGCCTGCTGGGCGGCCTCGATCACGCGCTGGTCGGTGGACTTGGCCTGCCACTGCGGATCCTGCCGGGCCAGCCGGCGCATGGTGGCGGCAATGCTGTCGTCGATCTTGCGGATTTCGGCGTCGGTCAGCTTCCGGCCGGCGGCCTGCTGTACAGCGTCACGGCATTGTGGTTTCATCGCGAAATGCCCTCCCTTGAAAAAGTCCTACTGTTCATCCTGGTCATCGGCGGAATGCTGTCGATCATCCCGCTGGCCGTCTGGGCCGGCTCGGGCAGCCTGCGCGCCGCTTGGGAGGCGACGAAGGTGTATTGCATGATCGTGGGCGCCATCTTCGCCGCAGGGTTCGTGCTGGCGGGATTCATCCTGCTGGCCTCGATCGCCTAGGCCGCGCGCAGGAAGCACTCGGCGGCCACCTGAAACAGTGGCGCGTTCTGCGCCTCGGCGTCGGCCTCCTGCTTTACCGCTGCCAGCGCATCCGCCAGGCGCATCGGTTTGTCCATTCCCTCCAGCTGCACCATCAGATCGGGCGACAGGGCCGCGATTTCGCCCGTCTGGGCGTCCAGATTTGGCAGAGCGCCCATCCCATCGCTTGCAACCTCACTTGCAACCTCACTTGCAACCTTTGCGGGCTGCGTTGCAGCCAGCGTCCTGCCCCCTGCTGGAGTAGCCGGTTTCGATGCCGGGATTCCGGCAACGGCTTCCTTCACCGCCAGCGCAGCGGGCTTCATCGCCGGCGGCGCATCCAGAGCCGCGCGCTCCTGCCGCACCTGGTCAATCTGCTGATCCAGCATGCGCACCTGCTGGTCGGCGTCCTGCGCCCGGCGGTTGGTGTCGAGCTGCTGCTCGATGCGCGCGATCTGGGCCTCGTGGTCGGCGAGCCGTGCGGCCACTTCCTGTTTTGCCGCCGCCAATGAGGCCTTGTAGCTGCGACCGTCCCGGGCTTGAATTTCCTTTGCCAGCGCGCGCACGGCCTCGTCGCTGGTCTGGGGTGCGGAATTGCGCAATTCGGCAAGTTCCTGCCGCAGCGCCCGGATCGTGCCCGGCTCGGCCATATTCCCGGCGTCGGGCAAAAGGTCGGCGCGGGCCGATTCCAGACGGCTGATCATGGTATCCAGCAGGTTGCCGCGCGCAACGGTATCGAGCGGCACGAAACCTCCGACATCGACGGCGGCGCCGCGACTGATCTGGTCCGAAGCAGCGAGGATGGCGTTTAGATGGCTCTCAGCAGCGCGCACATCTGCAGGGTTACCCAGGTTCCAGGAATCGACCGTCTCTCGTACCAGATTCACGCGCGCGGCCGCGACAGCTTCGGGGTCTGTCGCGGCCAGTCGTCCGGCTTCCGCGCCCTGTCGCTCAGCCATGTAGGCGTCGGTGCGCTCCAGGTAGGCGCGCGTCTCTGCTGCCGGTGGGGCCTTTCCCTCCATGACAGCCCGGCCCGCCTTTGTGCCGCCGTTGTAGTGCGCGATCGCAGCACGGACGTTGCCGTCGTATTGCTTGATCAGGTCGGCCATGTAGCGGGCTGCAGCATCAATAGAAGCGACCGGGTCGGTGGGATCGCCCTTGCCGTAGACTTGCCAGGTGTCGTCGATGAGCTGCATGACGCCCTTGGCACCGGCACGAGATACGGCGGTCGAATTGGACTTCTCTCCGGCGTTCTTGATAGCCAGCAGGGCCTCCGGTGGCACGCCTGCGGCTTGAGCCGCCTGTACTGCGTAATCATCAAGACGCACGTCGTCATAGCGCATGTTGGTGCGCTCGGCGGGCGGAATATCCGTCAGGGGAGCAGTAGCACGTGCAGCCGCGACGCGGCGGCCGCGCAAGGCATAGGCGCCGAATGCCGCCGGGACAAGGGTAGAGACGGCCAGCCCGACCGGGTCGAGCGGGTCGTACTGATCGGCGATCTTTTCGTAGCCGGCGTTGTCGAGAATGGCTCGACTCGCCGCCTGCTGGGCGATGAAGGAACCGGGGCCACCAGCCGCGACCAGGGCAGCGGTCTGCTTGACCGTCTTGCCGGCCACGGGTAGCAACGTCGCAGCTGCAGCAGACAGACCTGAAACTGCGCCCACCTTCGTCCGGGTTCGGAGGTCGACGCCTTCGGCTTTCAGGCGGTCAGCCTCGGTCATGCCCTCGTCGATGCCGGTCAGAGCTGCGCCAGCGACCGGGCCGCCCATCAGCGAATACCCGACCGCCTTGCCACCGAACCGGCCCAGCCCGAACAGGATCTCCTCGGCGGTGCTGGCCGTGGCGGGGTCCGGGTAGAACTCGCGGGCCGTGGCGCGTAGGCCGGTACCAGTCTCGGAGCTGTAGGCCTCGCCGGAACGGAAGCGCTCCAACGTGCGGCGGCGCAGATCATCGGGCACCTCGACATCGTTGATTCCGCTGCCGATCGCGCCAGGCGCGCCGCCGTCGTCATACAGCAGGTTAGCCAGCCCGAAGGTCTTGGCCAAGTCCGCGACCCCGGCGGGCGCTTCCATCCCGAGGCCCACGCCTACGCCCTTGAACGGGGCCGCTACCGTACGCCAGGCGCTGACGCCGAAGGATGGCTGTGCGGTTGGCTCCTGCAGCGGCCGCGCCACCCGGTCATCGAGCACCTTGTCGGTGCCTTCCTGGAACATGCTATCGAGCATTGCGCACCTCGATCGTGATTCGTTGGCCCTGCTCGTTCGTCACCAGCCCCATGCCGGCACGCACGTTGTAGCGGCCCTGCCCGGCGTGCACCAGGGCGGCGTCCGGCAGGGACTGGATGAACTGCTCGAGCGGGATGGAGGTCTTGCCGGCGCGGACGGTACCGCCGGGGGCTTGCGCTGCGAGATCGGCAGGCTGGATGGCTTCGAGGCGGCTGTCGAACTGATCCTCATCCATGCCGTACGGGAGCGGGAACTTGCTACCTGACCTGTCAACGATTTCACCAGCCGCCAGCTTGATGGCGTCGTCGACGTCATCGTCACCATTGAGCGCGAGGCCTGCGTTCACGTAGAACGCCGCCTCGACCATGCGATCCTCGACCTCCTGATTCGGGAAGGCGCCCCGGATCTTCGTGGCGATGCTCGCGCGCCACCCGGACACTTTGTAGTTGTCGACCATCACGGTCTTGTCCCTGAGTGCGCGCTCACCAAGCAGCAGCAGCTCGCTCACGTGCCTGCCTTCCGGAGTCTGCAGGCCGGCGTACATCATGGCGGTGCCGAGGATCTTGTCCTTGGCGTCAATCTGGCGCGCGAAGGCAGCCAGGCGGTCACCGTCGCGAATCATGGTGCCGAACGAGGCCAGCGCCGCGGACTGCTGATCAGGTGGCAGCGCACGCACCAGGCGCCCGATCGTCTCGGCTTCCTGTGGCTGGAGGGGGGAGACCTTGCGGCCCACGACAGCCTCAATGGTGCCGATCTGCTGCATGCGGTCGGCCAGTACCTGCTGGGCCGTCTGCACGTCGGTCAGCTCAATGATCGGGGCCCGCTCAATCACGCCGCGTTCCTGTGCTGCCTGCCACGGGTTCTCAGCGTAGGCCTTGGCGCTGCCGTCGTGGATCTTCTGGAGCAGGTCGACCCGCTTCTGCTCCTGCGGATCGGTGCCCACGCCCTTGGTCGAACCCTTCGCGCGCAGCTGCTCGATCATCGCTGCCTGGTCGGTCAGCGGCAGGGAGGCGAAGCCGGCAATCTCGGCCTGCGACTTCACCAGCTGCTGCACCAGTGGCGCCACGCTCGTGCCGGCGGTCGTATCGGCCAGCCGGGACAGATATTCCGGCGACAGGTAGCGCCCGTTGAGCATCTGTTCCTGCGCGTCGTTGAACTCGTCGACGGCCTTCTTCTCCCTGGCTTCCAGCTCTCGCTGGGCCTTCTCCTGCTCGCGCACGCCGGCAGCCTTGATGCTGTTCTCGAAGGCGTAGGCCTTGGTGATCAGCGCCACGCGCCGGGCCGGGTCGATCGCTTCGCCCTCCTCGCCCTCGATCTTCGCGCGCGCGGCCTGCACCAGGGCGACATCACCGGTCTGGGCAGCGCCTTCGAGGGCGGCATTTGCGAAGTTGTAGGAAGCCGTCTGGGTGAAAAGCTGTTTGGCCTGCTGCTTCTTGACCGGATCCCAGTGGCCGACGGCATCGACGATGGTGTTCCACTTGCTGATTGCGCCAGGGAGGTCGCGCATCGCGGCGCGCTCGAGCTGCTCGCCGGTCTGCATCAGGCTGGCGTCCGTCTCCGACTGGGTGCGCTTGAGCACCACATCCTTCAGGCCGCGCTCCAGCGTGCCGCGCACGCGGATCAGGTTGTCGTCGATCAGCATGCGCTGGTCTTCGTTCAGGTCCTTGGTCCGCTCGCTGGTGCGCTCGCCGAGTCGCTTCTGGAATTCCGGCATCGCATCGTTCGTCCCGATCCGCCCCTCGGCCACGTCCCGGCTGACCTGGTCGTAGATGTCGTAGGCGTCGTTGCTGGTGGTGGCCAGCACGGAGGCTGCCCGCGCGCGCTGCTTCTGCACCTCGGCCTGCTGCATGTCGCCGGCGATGTCGCCCAGTGCCTGGCCGGCGCGCTGCACGGCGTTGCCGATGGCATTGTCTTGCGGTGCGATCGCCTGCCGCTGCGGCTGGGCGACGATCTGCCCAAAGTTTCCAGTTGGGATTCTCATTTCTGCATGGCCCTCCATTGCTGAACGCGCGCGCCACCGGCCAGTACGGTGGAACCGGCATTGATCAGGCCGCCGACCAGTGCGTTATTGCCCTGGCTGCGCATGATGGCCGCCTCGTCATTCGCCGATCTCTGGCGACGGGTGCCGGTCAGGATCGTGTTGTAGGCGTCTTCCTCGGAGTCGCGGTAGATCTGCTCATTGATGCGCACCGGCGTACCCTCGCCCACCGAGATACCGGAAGCAGCAAGGGCGGCGTTGGCCTGCCCGACCTGCGCGCGCGCTGCCTTGCGGATCTTCTCGGCCTGTGCGACCGCTGCATCCTTGTCGGCTTCGCCCTGCCGGCGCGCCATCTCGGCATTTGCGTCAGCTGTTTCCTTTGCGTTCACCGCCCCGAGAATCGTGCCGCCTGCCGACATGGCCATCCCCACCATCAACATCGTTTCAATGCCCATACACCACCTCCAGTCCGATCGCGCACCGGGTGAATCCCAGTCGCTCGTAAAGTCCTGCCGTCCGCTCGGGATCCAATCCGGTCGATGTGCCCGCATGCAGCCATTTCGCGCCGCGGTTGTCCGCCCAGGCGTTCAGGGCGCAGATCAACCTGGTCGGGGCCAGCGTGCCCCGTGCTTCGGGCGTCATGAAGAAGGTCAGCTCCTGCGCGACAACGTCGTCGCTCGCCCAGTGCTTGTCCGCCCAGCCGGCAATACCGCCGACGACCTCACCGTCGCGCTCGGCAAGGAAGATCACGCCGCGCGGATCTTCGATGCACATGCGCATCTGCGCCTCCGCACGGGGCCGGGAAAACGACAGGCGGCGCCAGCGCGGGGACTCCTGGTGCAGCAGCTCGCCGAGGTCGAGGATGCGCGGCAGGTCGGAGATTTCAGCGACTCGGATCATTGGTTCACCGTCCACTTTCTGACCACGGCCAGGAGGTGGAAGGGCAAGGCCTCCTCCTGCGTGATCTCGATATCGGAATAGCCCTTCTGCCAGCCGGTAGTGCCCAGCCCCTTGAAGCCGGAAAACTGCGGCGGCGGTCGGTCGAGCAGCTCGGCGCCGAACGTGCGGGTGGTTAGCGGCTTGCCGTTCACCTGTCCGCCGACGGATGACGCGAGCAGCAGCATGATCTGGTGCGTGCTCATGGCCGCGCCCTGCGCGGTGCCCTCCCCGGTCTGGATTTCGGGGCGCAGCAGCTTGATTCGGGTCGTGTAGGGCAGACCGATCTGCACGGCGAACGCGTTGCGCTCCAGCGTGATCTGGCCGCCGCTGACCGTATGCATACCAAGGCGGGAACCGTCGGCGATGACTTCGACCTCTTCGCCCTCCAGGTGGGCAAGGCCAGTCCAGACACTGGCGCCCGGACCGCTCGTACCGACTACGCCGCAGTCGGCCAGAATGCTGTCGCTGAACCGCTCCACGTAGCGCTTGGTCGCACCGCCGACTGTGCGGCGAACGATCGCCCACAGCTCGTCGCCGGAGTTGCCCGGAATCGTGGCAACACTTTCGTAGTAGCCGTCCGTCGTGTTCCGGGTCCAGGCGAGTACGCCCTCCTCCCGGTCGATCGTCATGCACGCCAGCACGCCGTCATCCCGCACGCACCAGACCAGGGAACGCGGTTCCTGCTGGTAGGCCATGGCAACGATGCCGGAATCAGTGATGTGCTCGGCAAGCACCGTCAGGTCGGGCGCCGCGTAGCTGCCGGATTCCTCGTCGTACGACAGGGAGCGCACCTTGCGGCCGGCGCGCTGCACGAACAGCACTTCACCCCCCACCTTCACCGGCTTGACCTTCTTCGCGCCGTAGGACGTGCGCGGCTTCAGGCGGACGTTCGTGGGTGCCAGCGGCTTCTCGATGCCGCCCTCCATCGTGTACTCGCCGCCGAAGGTCAGGGGGAGCAACGCCTCGCCAGCGACCAGGTGCAGGATGGGATTGATCTGGCCGGTGGTCGGAATCGAGAACGAGAACGCGTCGTCGTCGTTGGTGCCGAGGGTGAAGTCGAAAGGCAGGGCCGACTTGCTGCCCCAGACGGTCTGCGGTGCAGCGGCCGTGGCCGCGACCGTCAGGCGCTGCTCGTACAGACAGCCGGTAGTCGGGTAGCCATTGTTCGCATTCCAGACTGACGATTCCAATGTCCATGCGTCCGCCGGCGCGACGGCTTCGGCGCTCGACAACTCCTTCTCGACGGTGCCGCTGATGGACGAGGCAGACGAAAAGCCGGTCACCTTCACCAAGCCCTCATTGATCCGGATGTACTTTCCGACGTCCTCGCCCCGGAAGCCATCGATCGCGCCGATGCTGGCCGTGGTCGTGCGTGCCGTGCCAAGTACGGCGGCAGCGCCGGGGTCGGCCACGGTATAGGTGAAGGTGTCACTATCCGATACCGTGATCGAGTACGTGCCGTTATAGCCGGCTGGCACGCAGTCTTCGACCAGAATTGCATTCCCACTCGAAAAACCGTGGTTGACGATCGTGACCGTAGCGGTGCTCGTGCCGTCATGCGACAGGCCGGTGATGGTCTTCACCGTGCCGAGGCTTGGCGTGGACTCATCGGCCTGCAGCGACAGCGTGATGGTCAGCCCAACCGGCCCGGCATCGCTAGCCTTGAGTGCGCCCTGCGGAGAATCCTGCAGCACCCACTCGCCGCTTGGTAGCGTCGTGACGTCGAACGCTTCAGTTATCTCGACCTCGACCTCGGTGGCGCTGGTGAAGGCTGTAATGGTGGCTTCGCCGGCCTGGTAGGTGATCCGGCGACCGACGTCGCCCTCCAGGAAGATCGAGGAACCGGCGGTGCCCGTGCGGCCGGTGCCGACGGTCGAGTCGGACAGCGTCAAATCAGCAGCGAACCGGTGCCCGACGACGTCGAACGGCAGCACGGTGAACGGCGCCGGCCGCAGCACCCAGTTATCGGCAGCGAAGCGCTGCAGGGTGTGGGGCGTCACTACCGGGTGGAACAGGAACATGGTGTCGGCGCCCTGGGTGAAGTCGAGCGCGTCGAGCATGCTCTCGCTGTACGGGGTGCTGATCTCGTAGGGCGAGCCGCCCGACAGCACTTGCCCGCCGCCTGCCAGGTACACGCGCATGTAGTAATCGCCGAACTCCAGCATGTAGGCCTGCGTGACGCTGAACACGTAGGGAATCAGGATCGAGCGCTTGGCGGAATCCTTCGTCTCGGCCTCGAACAAGGTGCCGGGCCGGCGCTCGGCACCACCGTGCACGTTGACCACGCAGTTTTCGAGAATCTCGGCGCCGTTCTGGTACCGGGCCACATCGGTGCGGCCGTAGCACTTCGGTGAAATCTCGCCGGCAGTGAAGTTGGTCTGGACGGTCGATACCTTCGGCATGGCGACCTCAGAAGCGGGATTCGTAGAAGGTGCCGGATTCGAACTCCTCCGGCGGATCGTCCTGGCCGTCGATGGCCTTGGCCACCTTCAGTTCGCGCGCGAACTCGTCGCGCATGCTGTCGCGCATGCTGGTCGACTTGGTCACGGCGTAGGCGATCTTCGCGGCCATCGCCAGCTCCATCACGTGGATCAGGTTGGCTGACCAGGACGCCTCGACCTCGTTGCGGTAGAGGTAGACCAGCGGAAGCTGCGTCTCGTCGGCGAGGATGCGCTTTCCCTCGGTGCGGTATTGGATCGGACACCCCTTGCGGCCCACCTGGATGGTGCGCAGCCAGTCACCGGGCAGCTGGAACTGGGCAGTGAAATCGAAGGCGGGAGCGGTGGCCAGCGGCGCGAGGATCACGCGCTTCGTCGCACAGTTCCAGTTGTGGGCGCGCAGCACGTCGTCGCGCACGCTCCCGTACAGGTTGGCGCACAGCCGGGGCTGGTCGCCGGAATCTTCGAAGGAGTTGATCGGGTCGGCGCCCAGCATGGACAGGGCATTGGAGCAGATGGAAACGGCGCTGGTCATGGTCGGGCCTCAAAGAAAAACCGGGGCACGAGGCCCCGGCAAAAACCACCTCGTAGGCGGGTGGAGGAGACAACTGGTCGATCAGTCCGGGGTGACGACTTCCACCTCGATGCGGATCTGGGCGTCGTCGGTCGGATCGCCACCGCCGAGAGTCGCGTACACGTAGCAGGGCTCCGTGGTCACGTACTCGGCGCCGGCGGCGACCAGCGCACCGTTGTTCAGCGCGCTGCGTCCGGCTGCCGACACGTCGATGCCATCAGCAATACCGTCCGCGTCGATCGCGTCGCCGTTGACGTCACGGATACCCACGTCCAGCGTTACCGATGCACCCATGGCGGCGTGCGAGGCGAAGCTGTTGCAGGTGAACCGCGTGCCGGCCGGCAGCAGCTGCGGGCTGGCGATGGTGTCGTTCTGCGCCCAGGCGGCGGTCGCCGGCGACGTGATCACGATGACGCGCTTCTTACCGTACGCCTCGTTCGGGCTCATCTTGGAACGTGCCGCGACCTTGGCGGCCTGGCGGGATTCAATTTCAGCCATGACTGGCTCCTTTCATTCGTTCAGGGTTAAAGGGCAGCCAGTTACTGGAACTGGATTTCGACGACGCCGTATTCCCAGACACGGACGGCGCCGATGGAGCCAGCGGCCGACAGCTGCATCGTGTCCTTCTTGTCCGGGCGAGGCGATGCCTTGCCTTCGAAGAATCCGGTGCCGAAGTGGATCGCGTCCTTCGCCCAGGCCATCGTGCTGTACACGCCGCCCGAGCTCGTGATGCGCTCGTACGGCACCCAGTTGAAGCCCATCCACTTGCTGGCGATGTTGCCCTCCTGGAGCATCTTCACGGCCATGAAGTCAGCCGAGGTCAGCGTGGTGTCGGACAAGATGTCTTCCAGCATGTCGGAGGTGTACGCGATGTACAGCTCCTGCGGGATGTCGGCCTGCTCGTCCGCCTCGTTCCTGCGGAACAGCTTCTTCGCGGTGATCAGCTTGGCCTTTGTGAAGCCGGCCGAGCCGTGCAGGATCTTCTGCTCCGACGGCAGCGCGATCAGGTCGCCTTCCTTGGTCTGGGAGTTACCCAGGCCGGCCGAAAAAATGATGCCGTCCTTGCGGCGGTTCCACGCAGCCAGCAGGCTGTCCATGTACGAGCCGTTCGGGTTTGCCAGAACCTTGGGCACGTCGGCACGATCGACCGGCAGTGCCTGGTAGAAGTCGCGCATCAGCGCTACGCGGGTGCTGTGCTCGATGTCGCTCCACTGGGTGTCGCCGTGGCGAGTGGTGTTCTCCGGAGTTTCATCCAGGCTGCCGAGGCGGTTGGCAGTGAACGACTCGCCGGTGATCGAGCCGCGATCGGTGACCCGGCTCTCGAAGCGCGACGTCTTCTGTTGCGCCTCCATGCGGATGGTCGAGTCGAACTGTTGGACGAATGCCTGGGTGATGGTGTTGGTACCGGCAAAGCCGACGAAGCCGGCAGCAGCCGCCTCGTGCGGGATCAGGCTGAACGCGGTCGCGATGACAAGGCCGACAGCCAGGGCGATCTGCCACTTGTGGGTTTGGAAGTAGCTTTTCATATGGGACTCCAAAAAAGGTGATTGGTCTGGTTCGCCTTTCAGGGTGTCCGGTCGCCCGGGCCTGGCATTCGTCGCTCTGCTACGCCGGCTACCGCGCATCAAAGAGGGCTTGATCTGGGTGTCCGCTGCCACGCGGGCCAGTGATTGGACGCAATGATTGCGCTAAGGCATGGTCGGAATCCCGACTATTTGCGCCGGGCATGAAAAAGCCCCGCACGCGGCGGGGCTGGTTGTGGCAGGGACACGCGGGTCAGGCGGCGGCTTCCGTGCCGAATTTCTTCTCGTAGTAGGCCTTGACCTGGGCGCTGACCTTCGCATGGTCTGGGTGCTTCGGATTCCGGTAGGCCTCGGACTTCATCAGCTCGGTGACGTCCTCACCACCCTTGAACGATTCGCCACCTGGTGGGGTGTCCTCGTTGAACTCAGGACCGAGGGCGGCGAACAGCTTCAGGAAGGTCGGGTCGTTTCCGAGCGGGCCGTTCATGATCTCGGCGATGTCGAGGCCGGCTTTTCGTGCGGCCGCTTCGGCGCCAACGTAGGCGTTTCTCACATTGCGGTTGAAGTCGGCTTCGGTGGCCCATGTTTTCTCCAGCTCGGCTTTGCAGGTATCGGCGTCGAACTGCTTGGCGCCGGCGACGAGTTGCGGCGCGAGCTCGAAGTACTTGCCCATGACCATGTCGAGCTGCTTCTGGGTCAGGCCGGCGGAGTGCGCGTCGGTCAGGAACTGCTGCATGCCTGCGTCCTTGGCCGGGTCGAAGGCCTCCTTCAGGGCATCGGGGACCGTGACCTGGTACTCGCTCGCTTCCTTCGGACGAATGTCGCCGGAGCCGATGCGCTGCTCGGCATGCCCGTAGGCTTCGGCCAGCTTGCGCGCGGAGGCCTCCAGATCCAGGGAGCCGTCTTCCTTGTTTGTGCGGTACTTCTCGGGGATGAAATCGACCTGGGCGGCGGCCGGGGGATTGGCGCCAGCATTCAGGACAGATGCCGGCGGCGTTGCCGGAGGGGTTGCAGCGGGCGGGGTGGCTGGTGGTGTAGAAGCTGCAGGCGGGGTTCCTCCACCTGGTGGGGTTTCGCCTTCCGGGCGCATCAGCACGAATCTCTTTTTCCACATGGCTTACTTCTCCTCGTCGTTGGGGTCCACACCGTGCGCGCGGTTGATCTGCGACACGATGAACTCGATGACGCGACGCTGGCCGTCGCGCTGGTAGGTCTGGAGCACCGCATCGATGCCGCCGGTCGTGACTGCCGGGCGGGCAAACATCCGGGTGAGGTGCTCCAGAATGGCGGCGCCGCGGCGATCGTCTTCGAACAGCGCGGCGTAATCCTGCGGGGTCGGGTTGCTCATGCGGTGGCCATGTTCTTGGCGAATTGCTGCATTACGGGGGCGGCGACCTCGGCGGCTTGCTGCTGCTGGGCGGCCTGCTGCTGCGCCTGGGCGCGGGCGTCGCGCATGGCCTTGACGTCGTCGGCGCTGCGCAGGGTGCGAGCCGGAGCACCACGGCCGTCGAAGATGATGCGCACGCTCTCATCCACGTCGACCAGATCCCAGACTTCCGGATCCTGCTTGACGCCGGCCAGCTCGGCGACGGCGGCCAGTGACGATTCGACGGCGGTCACCTCCTCCAGCTTCTGGGCCTTCGCCATAGGCGAGGTGAACGTCACGCTCAGGATGCGGGCCCGCAATGACTGCGGCGGGCGGCCCAGTGCACCAGCGCGCAAGGCAATGCCGAAGCAGCGTTCGATCATCGGCTTGTACCACTCGGCCTGCAGGCGGCCGTAAATCGGGCCCAGCAGCTGGCGGATCATCTGCACCCGGACGTGCGTCTCGTAGGCGGTGCGCACCGGGCCGTCCTGCGGCGCGAGCTGGTCGGCCATCAGGATCTTGCGGATTGCCGCCTGCAGCTGGTCCTTCTTCGAAAAGGCGACATTGAAGTCCGCGCCGCTGCGCAGTTCCTTCATGCTGTCGACCGAGTTCGCGACGATGATCTTGCGCGGGCCGACCTTCACCGTGCGCGGGTTCAGCACACCGTCATCCTCGGCAATCCACATGCCGGAGACGGCGATATCGAGATTCGTGTCCTCGAGGTAGACCAAGCGGTTGAGCTGCTTCACATCCGGCAGCGCGCGGAACATCGGGCCGATGCCGTAGTCGCTGCCCGGGAGCTTGGCCCAGCGCGGTGCCACAAACGGGCACTCGTGATAGCCGGACTCGCGCACCAGGTGCTTCGTGTCGACCTCGATGTGCACCGAGGCGAACGGGAGGTTCTTGGCCCGGACCGCATCGACGGCGTAGACAGGGCGCGGATAGATCGAGTGGCAGAACTTGACCTTCTCGTCCTGCTTGCCGTCGTTCACCAGCTGGCGCACCTTCTCGCTGACGTTCTCGATCTTGAAAGTGTTGACGGCCTGCTCGGCGGTCAGCTCGTAGGATCGGATCAGAGTGTCAGCCAGGCCGCCCGGCTTCGACGCCGCAATCCAGCACGTGGCCAACGGCCATTCCTCGAAGTGGTAGCCGCCCTTCTCCCGGTCCTCGTCGATGTACAGCACGAACCAGCCGGCGGCGATGATGTCGAGCGCGCACTCGAAACCGACCGCGTCGTAGTTCGAGCCGTGGATGTACTCGAAGATGGCCTCGGCCGCGTCGTCGAACCAGCGCTTCTCCTCGTCGGAGTCGCTGCCGGCGGTCAGGCCGAACCAGCGGGAGTTGCTCGGGGTGCCGCCGCCCATGATGGCGGATGCCAGGATCTGGCCGGCATCGGTGGAGGTGGCATCCAGCAGCCGGGCACGCTTGGCCTGCAGCGCGTTCGCGTCCTGCACCTCGTTGTAGAAGCCGTCGCCGCGCTCCGGGAACGAGTAGTCGAAGCACTGGCGCCACACGTCTTCGTGCAGGCTGCGCTTCGTCTGCAGCGCCTGCTTGCGGCGCATGATCTGGGCGGCGAGTTGGTCGGACATGGTCAGCTTCCGAGACGAGGTTTGCCCTGTGCAAGGACGGAGGATGTGACCGGGGTTCCGGTTGCGCCTTGCGCACCTTGGGCCATCAGCGTTTGCTTGCGGCGAGCGCGCGTAGCCTGGGCGGCTTCGGCATTAGCCTTGCGCGTGGCCTCGGCCTCGGCTTCGAGCCGCTCCTTCTTCGGGTCAGTCTCCGGGGGTAATGATGGTCCGCCGCACATGGCTGTCTCCGATCAGGCCGGGCAGACCCAGCCGTCCTTCGACAGCACCGGGGCCTTCAGCTTGGTGGCGTCGATCTCGGAGGCGGGCATGTTGCGGTAGTCGCGCGCCGTGCGCACTTCGACCTTCGGGGCCGCGGCGGGCTTCTCGGCCGGATTCTCCGGTTGGTTTGCGGGAGTGGCGGCAGCGGTGGGCGCTTTCTCGCCCGGGACTTGCACGTTGGTGACTTTCTGGGACTTGCTCATGCGCTTCTCCGGTTGGTTTGCGGGAGTGGGACGCGCTGAGTATCGGCGGGGTTGCTGGTCGGAATCCCGACTATTTCGGGAATCAGGCCCGGTGCGAGAACGGGCTCACGCGCGGCGGCTCGGCCTCTGGCTGGTCGATCGCTTGGCGCCAGAACTGCAGCAGCCGTTCGCCGTGGTGGTAGGTGGGTTGCGATCCCTGCCGGTAACCGATCAGCGTGCTCTTCGGGATCTTGGTGAAGTGCTCGACAGCGTACAGGCTGTACCCCTCGCCCTTGAGCTGGACGAGGATGCGGAACCAGTCGATACGCGTGTCGGCACTTTGCAGGGTCATGCGGTCAGGATTGCGAGCACAAGCACCAGGATCACCAGTAGCACCGTGAACCCGATACACGGCGCCATCAGCCGGAACGCGATCTCTGCCGGGCGCCCGTCTACCCAAGCACGCATGCCGGTCAAGCGGCAGGTGACGATGCGGGGGTAGGTTTTCAAAACGCGCACTCCATGTCCGGAACTTCCTTCGTCTGGGCGTAGGCCAAGATGGCCAGTGCATCGGCGTGGTTGTCATCGACCGGCCGGAAGCCCTTCTCGCGCGCGGCCGCGATCATGGCCTCCTTGTTCGCGTTGCCGCGCCCCGTCCAGTGCTTCTTCACTTCGCCCACGCCCACGGCATGCAGCGGGATCCGGTTCACGGCGCAGAACGCTTCGAGGTGCGCGAGGAAGCCGCCGTATGCATGCGCGGCCAGCACGCCCTCGTGCCGCTTCACGTCCTCGTAGTAGACCGCGTGCAGCTCGCCGCCGGCCGCGCGTGCCGTCTCGGTCAGCCATTGGCGGAACGCCAGCCAGCGCTGGCCATAGCCGCCGCACCTGCGCGGGTTGAACGACTCGCTGCCGCCCTGCACCGGCGCGCCGCGCTTGCTCAGGGCCCAGCCGGTTGTGGTACCGAGGTCGAGAGCCAGAATGTTCATTCGACGATCAGCCAGTCTTCGGCGAGCATGTCGGTCTGCGAAGCCAGCCAGCCCGGCAGCATCGCGCGTCGGCCCTCGGCGTTGACGGTCCACATGTCGATGTGCGGCAGGATCTCGCACGAGTCCTGGCCGAGCACATGCCGGTACGGCGTTCCCTCCCGCAGCTGGGCAGTGGGCGTGCCGGGCACCAGCACCAGCCACATGCCTTTGCCATTCCAGCCGGCGCGCGCCACTCGCTTGCCAGCCTTGAGCGCTTCGATGGCCAGCCCGAATGTCATGCCGCGGATCGGGCGATACGCACGCTCGAACACGTACTTCGGTGACCAGCTCACGTAGCCGGCATAGTCCGCGGTGTTGGCCTTGCCGCCGTCGACGTACTCGACCAGGTAGCCCTCGTCGGCGCCGTCCTCGTCCTCCGGAAGCTGCCAGCCGCGAAAGTCGTTGTACTCCTGGCGAGTCATGGGCTTGGCGTTGATGAGCTTCACCCCGATGTGCTGTTCCATTGCTTTTCCCCCTTGGTTGGTACTGCGAAACGCGCGCACGCGCGCGAAGTTATGCCGGAATCGGCACGTCCAACTGCACCCTCTGCAGCCCCAAATCCGGCATGCGTTCCTGCCTCGGCGGCTTGGTGAAGGTGGCGTTGCACATGGCCTGCAGCTCGGCTTCCAAGCGAGCCACCCAACGCCACACGGTGGTGTCCTTGTCGCTCCCGCCATAGCGCAGGTCGTTGCGCTGCTCCATGGCGAAGTCGTGCTGCACGGCCTTGAACACGGTCGGCCAGTCCGGGCTCCAGTAGCCGGTGCGGATGTCGGTGATCGCCTTGGCCAGCCACTCCCGGCGGTTGATCTCGACGGTCAGGCGCTGGAGCATCCCGGCGTCCTTGCCGAAGTGGGCGAAGCACCACCATTCGCTGCTGCCGTTGGTGCTGGTCGACATCGTTCCAAGCATCGGGCAGCCGTAGGCGGCGCAGTAGCGCGGGTCGTGCTCGGCGACGCGATCGTCGTGCGTGTGGCTCATGCTGCTTTGCCCTCCCGTTTGCGGATTTCCGCGAAGATGCGGTCCTTGAAGTCGGCGTAGCTCTCGGTCCCGCGGGGACGCATGCCGAGCTCACGGCCTTTCCGGTCGATGCCGGCGTCGGTCTGCCACCACGAGTCCTGCGGTTGCTTGGCTGGCTTCGCCGGTGCTGGTGGCGGCGGGTTGAGCAGCTGCTCGACGATCGGCCGGAGGTAGTTCGGGCTGATGTCGCCCTCGGGCTTGTAGTCGCGGGCCTGCTGCAGGGCGCCGGTCAGCAGCTCGTCGGTCACCTTCGGGTTGTCGCCCCACTCGATGGCGAGTGGATGCGCGAAGGAGAACGGCTTGACGCCAGCCTTGCGCAGCAGCACGGCGATTTGCACGTTCCTGGCCGGGGTCGATCTCTCGTCGCCAGGTTCTTCGCCCTCTGGCGGTGTTTCCGGATTGACTACGGTTGAATCGGAGAGATGACTTAGGTTTTTAAATTCTCCCTGTCCCTGTCCTTCTCCCTGTCCTTCTCCTTCTCC
>Ga0164243_10003854_pt1 | contig 23799 bp, 23 predicted proteins | sample OricompcompostOP_FD_108781 | JGI IMG/M metagenome (GOLD analysis project Ga0164243, IMG submission 108781) | Organic Plus compost microbial communities from Emeryville, California, USA - Original compost - Organic plus compost (OP) | ecosystem: Engineered > Solid waste > Mixed feedstock >...
ACCTGGCGGGACAGCGGCGCGCGGGAGACGGCCAGGTTGTCCATGAACAGCAGCGCGCCGGCCGTGCCGACGAGCACCGGGACCAGCCAGAGCAGCGGCGCGTTCTGCAGGTGCAGGTCGCCGGCCTGGGCTCCGCCGACGATGCCGACGCCGATGACGAGCGGCACGGCGAGCTGGACGACGGCGACGCCGATGTTGCCGCCGGCAGCGTTGATGCCGAGCGCGGCACCCTTGTGCCGGTCCGGGTAGAAGTAGGAGATGTTGGCCATCGAGGAGGCGAAGTTGCCGCCGCCGAGGCCCGCGCTGGCGGCGGCGACGGCGAACATCCAGTACGGCGTGCCCGGGTTGAGCACGCACGCCGTCATCAGGCCGATCGGGATCAGCAGCAGCGCCGCGGAGACCGCCGTCCAGTTGCGGCCGCCGAAGCGGGCCACCGCGGCCGTGTACGGGATCCGCATGAACGCGCCGACCAGGTTCGGGAGGGCGACCAGCCAGAAGAGCTGGTCGACGGAGAACGCGAACCCGGCGGCCGGCAGGCTCACCGAGACCGCGCTCCAGAGCAGCCAGATCGAGAATCCGACGTGTTCCACGCCGATCGACCAGATCAGGTTGCGCCGGGCGATCCGCCGTCCGGTGGCCGCCCAGAACGCCGGGTCCTCCGGGTTCCAGTCGGTGATCCACCGTTCCCGTACCGCCGGCGCCTCGTCGCGCACCTCGAGCGTCGTCGTCATGCCGGCAATCTCGCCGCCGGCCTTTGCCGGCGCGTGACCAGGCACGTACCGCGACCGTGAAATCACCGTCACCGCCCCCGCCGCGGGGTGGTGAAGGCAGCGCGGCAAAGTGAAAGGAAGGGCCCCTTCCTATCGCCTGGGCGATAGGAAGGGGCCCTTCCTTTCAGCTGGGTCGGCTCAGCCGGCGGTGGCGGGGATGGTGGAGACCAGCTCCGTCTTGGTGCCGACGATGTGGTAGAGGTACCAGTTCTTGTACGGGTAGTGGTCGTCGGCCGTGTAGCCGAACTCGGGCAGCAGGCCCGGCAGCGAGATGCTGACCTTGTCGAGCTGGGCCTTGAGCTGCTCGCCGGAGCACGGGTAGCCGCACGCCTTGAGCGCCTCGCCGAACGCGCGGGCCGTGGCGTAGCCGGCCACGTACTCACCGGCGTTGACCGACTGCGCGGTGACGCCGTCCTTGAGCTTCGGCGTGATCGCCTCGATGTACTCCTTGACACCCGCCTCGGTGGACGCCGGGTCGGCCATCTGCCAGATGTTGAAGGCGTAGACGCCCTCGTCGGTCGACTGGGCCAGCGAGCCGAAGTTGGCGGTGCCGTCGACCCAGACGAACGGGGCCTTGACGCCGGCGGCGCGCACGCCCTTGAGAATGCTGAGCAGGCCCGGGCCGGTCTGGCTGATCAGGACCACGTCGGGCTGCGCGGCGACGACCTGCGCCACCGGGCCGGAGGTGTCGGTCGACCGCAGGTCGATCTCCTGCGTGGTGGCGACGGTGACGCCGGAGGAGGCGGCCTTGGCCTGCATGTCCTTGGCCAGCGCGATGCCGGTCAGCGTGTTGAGGTGGACGACGGCGGCCTTCGGGTTCGGCTTGCCGGTGACCTCCTTCGCCGCGGCGAACATGGCGTCGGCCGCGCGCGCGTTGTCGGCGCCGAGGTTGTAGATGTACGGGCTGTGCTCGGCCACCGACAGGCAGGCGGTCGGCACCTTGTAGCGCTCGGCGATCGGCTGGACGGCGGCGCAGCTCGCGCTCACCGAGTAGCCGAAGATCGCGTTGACCTTGTTGGCCGTCGCGAGCTGGGTCGCGTTGGCCGCGGCGCGGGACTGCTCGCCGGCGTTGTCGAGGGCGGTCAGCTCGATCTTGTGGCCGTTGATGCCGCCCTGCGCGTTGACCTGCTCGACGTAGGCGGCGACGCCGTCGCGGATCGAGGCGCCGTAGAAGGAGAGGTTGCCGGAGAGCTCGGAGTCAACTCCCCAGTTGTATGTGCCGCCCTCGGCGGAGTCGCCGGACCCGGCGTCGTTGCCGCCGCAGGCGGACAACGCCAGGACCGCGACCGCTCCCGCGGCCATCATGCGCACCATCGTGCGGCGTGATCTCATCGCGTTTCCTCTTGGACGAAGGGTAGGGGTGTTGAAAACGACGTCGACGTCACAATTAAAGAAGTGTCACGGGGTGAAGTCAACGGGCTGGCCGGTTCAGTCGTCGGTCTCGCCGAGGTAGGAGCGCTTGACGGTCTCGTGGTTCATGACGTCGTGCGGTTCGCCCACGTGCAGCACCTCGCCGAAGTTCATGGCCATGAGGCGGTCGCAGTTGGAGGTGGCGAAGCCGGGGTCGTGGTCGATGAGGACGATGGTCCGGCCGAGCTGGCGCAGCCGACCCAGGGCGTCGGCGATGAGGCCGCGTTCGGTCCCGGAGACGCCCGAGGTGGGTTCGTCGAGCAGGAGCAGGTGGCTGCCGGCGACGACCGCGCGCGCGATGTCGACGAGCTTCTGCACGGCCGACGACAGCTCGCTCAACGGCCGGTCGGCGAAGGCGGCCAGGCCCAGCTGGTCGAGCGCCTCCGCCGCGGCGCCGCGCTTCGACCGGCGGTGGCCGGCGAACCGCAGGGCCCGCGGAATGGTGTTGGGCAGCTGGCCGAGGGCCACCAGCTGCAGGGCGGTGAGGTCGCGGAAATACTGCGTGGACTGGAGGCTGCGGCCGATGCCGTGCCGGCGGATGTGGTGCGGCGCCGTGCCGACCAGGTTGACGCCGCCGTAGCGGACCTCACCCTTGGTGGGCTTCACGATCCCCGTGACGACGTTGAGGATCGTGGTCTTCCCGGCGCCGTTCGGGCCGACGATGCCGAACGACTCGCCCGGCCGGACGTCGAAGCTGACGTCCTTGAGGATCTGCACGCCGCCGAGGTGGACGTCGATGCCGTCCAGGACGAGACTGCGGTCGTCGGTCATCGTTCGGCCCTGCCCAGGTACGTGTCGAGAATGGCGTCGACGTCGAGATCAGCGAGGGGTCCGGCGGCCACGACGGTGCCCGAGTCCATCACCTGCACCACGTCGGCAACGCGCAGGCTGGCGTGCACGGACTGGTCCGCGGCCAGGATCGTCAACCCGCGCTCGTCGGCGAGGCGGCGCAGGTAGCCCATCAGCTCGCGGACCATGCCCGGCGCCAGGCCGAGCGACATCTCGTCGACGAGCAGGACCTGCGGTTTGCGGAGCAGGAGCAGCGCGGTGGCCAGCATCTGCCGTTCGCCGCCGGAGAGCAGCCCGGCCCGCACCGTCCCGCGCTCGCGCAGCCGCGGGAAGAAGCCCAGCACCTCGTCCAGGTCCGCGCGCCGGGAGGTGACCAGCTTGAGCTGGTCGACCACGCCCATGTTCGCGAAGATCTTGTCCCGCTCGGCGACCAGGCCGACGCCGAGGCGGGACAGGCGCAGCGGGCTCGGGCGTTTGACCGTCGTCCCGGCCACGGTGATCGTCCCGGTCGACACACCGGACTCGTGCGCCAGGAACCCGGTGATCCCGCGCAGCGTGCTGGTCTTGCCGGCCCCGTTGCGGCCCAGGATCACCGTCAGGGTCCCGGGGGCGAGGTCGACGGCGTAGCCGTGCACCGCCGGCACGCCGTCGTAGCTGACGCGCAGGTCGCGCACCGACAGGGCGGTCATGCCGGACTCCCCTCCGTGCGGCGGCGCCGCAGCAGGGCCCCGACGACCCGGCGGACGGCGCGTTCGGCCTTGTGGAGCAGCCCTTCGATGCCGTGCGGTTCGAAGAGCACGACCAGCAGGAAGAGCAGCGAGAACAGGCCCGCGTTGACCTGCGACTGGTGGGAGGTGTACCAGTCGGCGTCCAGGCCGACGGTGGACAGCCAGTCGGAGAGGTTGTTCTGCAGGATGTACGGCAGCGTGGTGATCACCACCGCGCCGACCAGCGCACCGAGGCGGGACCGGATGCCGCCGATGAAGATCATCGTGATCAGGGAGATCGACAGGGTCAGCTCGTAGCTCTGGTAGTCGGCGCGGCCGACCAGGTACGCGAAGAGGCTGCCCGCCATCGCGGTCACCGCGCCGCTGGCGGCGAACGCGTACAGCTTCCACCGGGTGACGTCGATGCCGGAGACGGCGGCGGCGACCTCCGACTCGCGGATCGCCCGCCAGGCCAGGCCGATCCCCGTCCGCTCGACCGCCCAGGTGGCGGCGTAGACCAGGGCGAGGATGACCAGCAGGGTGACGTAGAGCGACTGGCCGGACGACAGGTCCAGCGAGCCGATGTGCAGCAGCGGCACCACGACACCGGCCGGGTGGTAGGCGGCCTGGTACATCTTGGCGACCGACAGGACGATGAACTGCAACGCCAGGCTCGCGAGCAGCAGGTAGAGGCCCCGGAAACGCAGGCCGGGCAGGCCGGAGATCAGGCCGATCACCCAGCCCACCACCGCCGACAGCAGCAGCGGCAACGGGAAGGGCTCGAGCGGCGTGCCGGCCATCATGCCGGTGGCGAACGCGCCGACCGCCATGAACGCGCCGCCGGAGAACGCGACCTGGCCGGCGCTGCCCATCAGGATGGACTGCCCGATCGCCGCCACCGCGTAGACCACACAGGACTGTCCGATGAGGTTGATGAACGGGTCGCCGAACGCCGCCCACAGCGCGCCGCCGAAGAGCGCGAGGCCCATGAGCGCGCTCGTGGGGCGGCCGGGGTGGGCCAGCCAGCGGCCGGCATCCGCCAGCGAACGCGGCCGGGGCGGCGTCGCGGCGCCGGCGGTGCCCGGCGGGGCCGGGGTGGTTTGCGTGGTCACAGCCGTACGACCTCCGTCTTGCCGAAGATCCCGGACGGGCGGACCAGCAGGATGCCGAGCATCACCGCGAACGAGACCAGGTCGACCCAGCTCGCGCCGAACACCACCTGCACCACGTTCTGGACCGTGCCGAGGATGATGCCGCCCAGCAGCGCGCCGCCGACCGAGTCGAGGCCGCCGAGGATGATCGCGGGGAACGCGAACAGGCCGACGTTGGCCACGCCCACCGGGTCCACCGAGGAGCGGAGGCTGAAGGCGATCCCGGCGAGGGCGGCGGTCGCGCCGGCGAGGGCCCACGCGATCGCCGCGACCCGGGCGGCGCTGATGCCGAGGTGCTCCGAGAGCGACGCGTTGTCCGCGACCGCGTTCATCCGCTGGCCCAACGGCGTGAACTTGAGCATCACCACCAGCGCGACGACCACGACCACCGTCATCGCCACCGCGACGATGTCGGCGGTCGGCACCACCGCCCCGAGGACCCGGAACGCCTTGCCCGACACCACGTCCGGCAGGCTCAGCGGCGCCGTCCCGTACCGCACCGCCACGATCGCCTGCAGGACGCCCGAGAGGCCGATCGTGGCCACGGACGTGGCGAACGCCTCGCGGGCCGCCACCCGGGCGAACACCACCAGGTACACCAGGCCGGAGAAGACCCCGACCGTGACCGTCGTGATCAACACCGACAGCAGGAACGGCTGCCCGGTCGGCGTCTGCAGGTCGTAGAAGATGAAGGCCCCCAGCAGCATGAAGCCGCCCTGGCAGAACGACAGCACCTTCGACGCCCGGAACAACAACGCGAAGCCCACACCCAGCAGGCCGTATATCGAACCCGTGACGATCGAACCCTCGACCGCCTGCGCGAAGACATTCACCCCGCAGCTCCCCTCATCCCATGACCGGGTTACGGAGTTGATTTCGACGTCACAATAGGGTTCACGTCACACGATGTCAACGATCTTGGGCGGATCCCGCGGCCCGCTCGGCCAGCAGCTCCCAGGTGCGCTCGGCGTCGCGCTCGTTCGCCACCGTCGGGTGGGCACCGAAGTCGGTGACCCCGCACGCCTCGAACGCGTCCAGCTGCCGCAGCACGGCGTCCCGCGACCCGACCAGCGACAGCGCGGCGACCCCCGACGCACCCTCCCGGCGCAGCACCTTCTGGTACGACGGGAACCGGTCGTTGGCCCCCAGCGCCTTGTCGATGTACGCCCGGGCGGCCGCCTCGTCGTCGGTCACGCACACCGGCAGCGACGCCACGACGCGGAACGGCCCCGGGTCGATGCGCTCCGCCAGTGCCGGCAGCACCACCTCGCGGATCGTCCGCACGCCGGCGGCCCACGTCACCACGCCGGTGGCCGCCGCGGCCGCGAGCGCCACCATCGCCGGGTTCACCGCGCCGAGGAGCACCGGCGCGGGGTGCGCGACCCGGCCCATGGCCACGGCGAGATCGGCGAGGTAGCGCCGGGCGGTCGGCAGCGGCGGGGGCCACGGCTCGCCGAGCCGGGTCACGATCGCCTCGTGCGACGTCCCGATGCCCAGCCGCAGCCGCCCGCCGACCGCCTCCTGGACGGTCGACGCCTGCTGCGCCAGCGCGAACGGCGGCCGCAGCGGCATCGGCACCACCGCGGTGCCCAGCTCGATCCCCGGCGCCTCACGGCCGGCCAGCGCCAGCACGGTCAGCGCGTCCTGCCCGGCGACCATCGCCGCCCAGTAGCCGGCGAGCCCGTACTCGGCGGTCCTGCGCACCTCGGCGACGACCTCGTCGAGCCGTCCGGTGTTGGTCAGCGCGGAGTGCAGGGCGATGCGCACGGTGGTCCTCCTTGGCCGCTCACGGGCCGATCCGCAGGGTGTGGCCGCCGTCGGCGAGCACCTCGGCGCCGGTCAGGAACGACGCCTCGGGCGAGGCGAGGAAGGCCACCACCGACGCGATGTCGTCCGGCTGGCCGATGCGGCCCAGCAGCGGCGCGCGGGAGAGCCGCTCGACGGCCTCCGGGGTGTTCATCGGGGTGTCGACCGGGCCGGGGAACACCGCGTTCACGCGGATGCCGGCCGGTCCGAGCTCCAGCGCCGCCGACTGGGTCAGGCCGCGCAGGGCCCACTTGGCCGAGCCGTACGACACGTGCTCCGCGAACGGACGCAGCGCCACGGTGCTGACCGTGTTGACGATCGCCGGCTGGTCGGCGGCCGACAGCAGCGGCAGTGCGGCCCGGATGCCGAGGAACGGGCCCAGGCAGTTGACCCGCCAGAGGCGGGTGAACTCCTCCTCGGTCTCCTCCCCCAGCGGTGCGCGCCGCACGATGCCGGCGTTGTTGACCAGGATGTTGAGGCCGCCGAACGCCTCGCGGGCGGCGTCGACGGCGGCCGCCCAGCTCGCCGCGGACGTGACGTCGAGGTCGACCGGCACGACGCCGGCGTCGCTGCCGACCGCCGCGCGCAGCTCGTCGCCGAGCACGTCACCGGCCACCACCGACACCCCGCCGGCCCGCAGCCGCCGCACGATCGCCAGCCCCTGGCCGCGCGCCGCACCGGTCACGAGCGCCACTCTGCCCATCGTCACCACCGTCCCCTCAGTACGACCGGGGCAGCCCGAGCACGTGCTGGCTGACGTAGTTGAGCACCATCTCCTGGCTGACCGGCGCGATCCGCATCAGCCGCGACTCGCGGAAGTAGCGCTCGACGTGGTACTCCCGGGCGTACCCGTAGCCGCCGTGGGTCTGCACCGCGGCGTCCGCCGCCTGGAAGCCGGCCTCGGCACACAGCCACTTGGCGGCGTTGGCCTCCTTGCCGCAGGGCAGGCCCCGGTCGTAGCGGTGGGCCGCCTCGCGGGCCATCAGCTCCGCCGCGTCCAGCCGGATCGCCGCCTCGGCGAGGGGGAACGCGATGCCCTGGTTCTTGCCGATCGGCCGGCCGAACACCACCCGCTCGTTGGCGTACCGCACGGCCCGCCGCAGGGCGGCGCGTCCGATGCCCAACGCCTCGTGCGCGAGCAGGATCCGCTCGGGGTTGATCCCGTCCAGCAGGTACGTGAACCCGCGGCCCTCCTCCCCGATCAGCGCCGACGCCGGCACGCGCAGGTCGTCGAAGAACAGCTCGTACGAGGAGACCGCGTTGCGGCCCATCTTGGGGATCGGCCGCATCTCCACGCCCGGCCCGGCGAGGTCGATGACGAACAGCGACAGCCCGTCGGTGTGCCGCCCGCCTTCGGTGGGCTCCGCGGTGCGGGCCAGCAGCACCGCCTTCTGCGACTGCCCGGCCTTGGTGATCCACACCTTCTTGCCGTTGACGACGTAGTCCCCGCCGTCGCGGCGGGCGAAGGTGCGCACGCGGCTGGTGTCGGTGCCGGCGTCGGGCTCGGTGACCGCGAAGCAGACGTGCAGGCTGCCGTCGGCGGCGCCGGGCAGCAGCTCCTCGCAGAGCGCCTCGCCGCCGTGCTTGGCGACCACGTTGAGGCCGAAGATGGTGAGGTGGAACGGGCTGCAGCCGTTCATGCCGGCGCCGGAGGCGGCGATCTCGTAGAGCAGCGAGGCGGCGGAGGCGATGCCCATGCCCGCGCCGCCGTACCGCTGCGGAATCGCGATGCCGAGCCAGCCGGCCTTGGCGAACGCCTCGTAGAACTCCCACGGGAACTCGCCGGCGGCGTCCAGCCGGGCCCAGTAGTCGTCGTCGAAGCGGCCGGCCAGCTCCCGGACCGCCGTGCGCAGCTCCTCGTCGGTGAGGGTGGCGTCGGTCGTCATGCTCAGACCAGCCACCGGCCGCCGTCGACGTAGAGGACCTGGCCGGTGACGAAGCCGGAGCGCTCGGAGGCGAAGAAGAGCGCGGCGTTGGCGATGTCCTCGGGCTGGCCGACGCGGCGCATCGGCAGGGTGGCGCCGTAGCTGGCCATCCGCTCCTCGGGGTCCTGGCCCAGCCGGCGCGCGGTGGCCCGGGTCATCTCGGTGTCGATGTAGCCCGGCGCGATCGCGTTGACGGTGATGCCGAACGGGCCCAGCTCGATCGCCACGGTCTTGGTGAAGCCCTGCAGGCCCGCCTTGGCCGTGGAGTAGTTGGCCTGGCCGCGGTTGCCCAGCGCCGACGTGGACGACAGGCTGATGACCCGGCCGTGGCGGGCCTGCACCATGTGCTTCTGCGCCGCCTTGGTGACCACGAACGCGCCGCGCAGGTGGACCCGCACGACCGTGTCCCAGTCGTCGGCGCTCATCTTGAACAGCAGGTTGTCGCGGGTGACGCCGGCGTTGTTGACCACGATGTGCAGGCCACCGAACCGCTCGGCGAGCCCGTCGACCGCCCGCTCGACCGCGGCCTCGTCGGCGACGTCGGCGCCGAGGCCGACCGCTTCCCCGCCCGCGTCGCCGATCGCCTTCACGGTCTGCGCGGTGGCGGCCTCGTCGAGGTCGAGCACGCCGACGCGCGCGCCGGCCGCGGCGAACTCGCGCGCGATCCGCGCGCCGATCCCGCGGGCGGCGCCGGTGACGAGCGCGACCCGTCCGGTCAGGTCAACCATTCAGCTCTCCCCAATGATATGGATGATTCATTTCCGCAGCGCCGCGCGTACGGCGTCGCGGTGGCCGTCGCTGTCGAGGAGGCGGACGTGCCAGCGCGCCTCGGCGTCGGCGCAGGCGGGCAGGTCCTCGGTGGCCGCGCGGCGCAGGTTCTCCTTGACGGCGCGCAGCGCGAGCGTGGAGCGGGCGGCGAGCCGGCGGGCCCGGTCGAGCCCCGCGGCCAGCAGTTCGCCGTCGGGCAGGACACCGTTGACCAGGCCCAGCGCGAGGGCACGGTCGGCGGGCAGCGGCTCGGCGAAGTAGAGCAGCTCGGCGGCGCGGGACGGGCCGACCAGCCGGTGCAGCGACCACGTGCAGCCGAAGTCGCCGGCGAGGCCGACGGCGGTGAAGCCGGTGCGCAGGACAGCGGAGGCGGCCGCGTAGCGGAGGTCGCAGGCCAGCGCGAGGCCGAGTCCCGCCCCGACGGCCGGGCCGTTGAGCAGCGCGATCGTGGGCTTGCGGTAGTCGCGCAGCCGCACGACCGTACCGCGCTGGGCGGCGATCTGGCGGGCGGTGCGCAGCCCGGGGTCGTGCATCGGCCCGAAGATGCTCTCGCCGCGGGCCATCGTCTTGACGTCGCCGCCGGCGCAGAAGGCCGGGCCCGCGCCGGTGAGGACGACGACCCGTACCTCGTCGTCGTCCTCGGCACGGGCGAGCGCCGCGGCGAGCGCGTCGAGCATGGCGGCGGAGAACGCGTTGCGGGCCGCGGGCCGGTTGAGGGTCAGGGTCAGCACGCCGCCGGACGCGTCGGCCCGCAGGTCGTCGGTGCCGGTGGCGAGCTGCACGCCTCCCCCTTCCGCCGGATACTTTTTCGACGTCGATGTCAACGTTATACTGACCGCCGCGAGACGGTCAATCGCCGCGTCCGCCCCCGCTCCGAGAAGAGGTACGCCATGGAAGACGTCGTCATCTGCGCGCCGCTGCGGACGCCGGTGGGGCGGTTCGGCGGCGCGCTGCGGGACGTACCGGCGGCCGACCTGGCCGCCACGGTCGTCCGGGCGGTCGTCGACCGGTCGGGCGTACCCGCCGAGGAGATCGACGACGTGGTCCTCGGCCACTGCTACGGGACGGCCGAGGCGCCGGCCATCGGCCGGGTCGCGGCCCTCGACGCGGGACTGCCGACCACGGTGGCGGGCATGCAGGTCGACCGCCGGTGCGGCTCCGGACTGCAGGCGGTGCTGGTCGCCGCGGGAATGGTGCACGCCGGCACGGCCCGCACGGTGATCGCCGGCGGCGTCGAGAACATGTCCCAGGCGGTCTACTACACCTCGGCACCCCGCTGGGGTGCCGGCACCGGCAACCTGGAGCTGGTCGACACGCTGGTCCGGGGCCGGGCGACGGCCGGCGGACGCCACTACCCGGTGCCCGGCGGGATGCTGGAGACCGCGGAGAACCTGCGCCGCGAGTACGGGATCAGCCGGGCGGCGCAGGACGAGCTCTCGTACGAGTCGCACCTGCGCGCGATCCGCGCGCAGCGCGAGGGGCTGTTCGCCGCCGAGCTGGTGCCCGTGACCGTGCGCGGCCGGAAGGGCGACGTCGTCGTCGACGCCGACGAACACCCGCGCGCCGACATCTCGCTGGCCAGGCTGGCGGCGCTCACACCGGTCATGCGCGCGGCGGACCCCGAGGCGACGGTCACCGCCGGCAACGCCAGCGGCCAGAACGACGGCGCCGCCGCCTGCCTGGTGACGACCCGCTCGCGCGCGGAGGCGCTGGGCCTCCGCCCGCGGGCCCGCCTGGTCTCCAGCGCGGTCGCGGGCGTGCAGCCGCGGGTGATGGGCATCGGACCCGTGCCGGCGGCGGAGGCGGCGCTCGGGCGGGCCGGGCTGACGCTCGCGGACATGGACCTCGTGGAGCTCAACGAGGCGTTCGCGGCACAGGTGCTCGCGGTGACCGCGGAGTGGAAGTTCGGCCGCGACGACTTCGCGCGGCTCAACGTCAACGGGTCGGGAATCTCGCTCGGCCACCCGGTCGGCGCCAGCGGCGCGCGGATCCTGGCGACACTGCTGCACGAGCTGGACCGGCGGGACGCGCGCTACGCGCTGGCGACCCTCTGCGTGGGCGGCGGCCAGGGCATCGCGGCGGTGGTGGAGCGCATCCCGTGAGCGTGCGCCGGACCGCCGGCGGCGCCGGCCTCAGGACGTGACGGGGACCGCGCGGTCGGACTTCGGGCGGCGGGGGTGGCGGTCCTCGGTGATGCCGAGGGCGTTGGCCCACAGGAGCGTCAACTGCTCGACGGCGACCTTCTCGTCGAAGCCGCCGCGGCCCACGAACATCATCTCCGCGAAGCGGGCCACCATGCCGCCCAGCGCCGCCGCGGCGTAGCGGCGGTCGACGCGCTTGTCGGCGATGCCCTCGGCCTGGAGCCGGGCGATCGCCGACTCCAGGCGGGCGGCCAGGTAGTCGTCGCGCTTGCTGCGGACCGCCCGGACGTCCTCGTTGTAGCGGCTGACCTCTTCGATGACCCGCATGATGCGGGCCTCGCGCTTGTAGGCCGACAGGTACGACCGGTTGGCGGCACGGATGCGCTCGATCGGGCCGGACTCGCGCTTGGGGTCGTGCGGGATGTCGTCCATGGAGACCAGGCGGACCTCGGTCTCCTCGGCGATCTCCTTGAACAGCGACTCCTTGGAGTCGAAGTAGTGGTAGAACGACCCGTGCGAAACCTGGGCCTCCGCGGCGATGTCGGAGATGCGGGCCGCCAGGAAGCCGTCGCGCTCGAACACCGTCTTGCCCGCCTCGATCAGGCGAGCGCGGGTGCGGCGTCCCTTCGCCGACCGCGGCTCCGCGTCCATCCTGTCTCCTCGCACCGGTGTCCCGAACGTGACGTCAGTAGCATAGCCACGACGCCGGGTAGCGCACGCGTCGTGCCGGCCCGCCGTCAGCCGGGCCGGGCCGGGGACGTGGCGCGCATGTCGACGCGGCGGACGGCGAAGACCAGGCGGTCGCCGTCCCAGGTCAGCTCGTCGTGGTACCACCCCGCGAGGACCGTGCCGCCGGTGCTCACGAAGACGAACGGTGACCGGCTCTCGATCCGGTCGCCGTCGACGGTCACGGACGGTAGCCCCGGCGTGTGGACCCCGGCCGTCGCCGCGGCGGCGAACTCGGCGAGCGCCGCGCGGCCGGTGATCCGGCGGCCGCCGAGGTCCATGCATCCGTCCGGAGCGAACAGCTCGCTCCACGCGGTCGCCTCGCGGTTGTCCACCAGGCGTGCGTAGTCTGCGGACAGCCGCACCACCGCACCCAGGACGTCGTCTCCCACCATGACCGCCTCCTTCCGCCCTCCATCTGACCACATAACGACGTCGACGTCGATGACACTTTTCTTTGATATCGACGTCAGCGTAGAATCTGCGCGACGCCCGCGGAATGGAGACACCTGTGAGTCGCGAGCCCATCGCCGCCGACCTGTTCACCTGGCCGGCGGAGGAGCCGGCCCTCGTCGGCGGACGCTGCGCCGAGTGCGCGCGCTTCACCTTCCCGTTGCGCGACGGCTGCCCGTACTGCGGCGCCACCGCGATGGCGCGGCACGAGCTGGACCGGCACGGGACCCTGTGGAGCTGGACGTCCCAGGGGTTCCTGCCCAAGCCGCCGTACAACGGCCAGCTCGCCGACCCCGAGAACTTCACACCGTGGTACGTCGGCCTGGTCGAGATCCCGGGCCAGCTGCGGGTCGAGAGCCTGCTGGTGGACTGCGACCAGGACAGTCTCGCCTTCGGCATGCCGATGCGGCTGGTCGTCGTCCCGTTCCGGCGCGAGGAGGACGGCCGCGAGATCGTGACGTTCGCCTTCGCCCCCGCGCACACCCCGGAGGAGAGCCGTGCCTGACCTCGCCATCATCGGTGTCGGCGTCCACCCGTTCGGCCGCTTCCCCGGCAAGTCCGCGCTGCGCATCGGCGCCGAGGCGGCCCGCCTGGCGCTCGCCGACGCGGGTCTGCGATGGACGGACATGCAGTTCGCCGTCGGCGGCAGCTTCGAGGTCGACCAGCCCGACGCGGTCGTGGCGGAGCTCGGGCTGACCGGCCTCCCGTTCACGAACGTCTACAATGGATGCGCGACGGCCGGGAGCGCGCTGGCGCTGGCGCGGCAGACCATCCGCACCGGCGACCACCAGCTCGGCCTGGTGCTGGGCCTGGACAAGCACGAGTCCGGCGCGTTCACCGCCGACCCGGCCGACTACGCCTGCCCGCCGTGGTACGGGGAGATGGGCCTCTTCCTCACCACCAAGTTCTTCGGCATGAAGATCAACCGTTACATGCACGACCACGGGATCACGCACGGGACACTGGCCGCGGTCGCGGCGAAGAACTACCGCAACGGCGGCCTCAACCCCAACGCCCACCGGCGCAAGGCGCTGACCCCCGAGGAGATCCTGGCGTCGCGGATGGTCAACTACCCGCTCACGCAGTACATGTTCTGCAGCCCCAACGAGGGCGCCGCCGCGGCGGTCGTCTGCTCCGCCGAGGTCGCGCACCGCTACACGGACACGCCGATCTACGTGCGCGGCGTCGCCACCCGCACCCGGCGGTACGGCGCGTTCGAGGTGCACACCCCCTCGGCCGCCGTCGACCACGTCCCCGCACCGACGGTGGAGGCGGCGAAGGCGGCGTTCGAGGCGGCCGGGATCGGCCCGGAGGACGTGGACATCGCCCAACTGCAGGACACCGACGCCGGTGCCGAGGTCATCCACATGGCCGAGACGGGCCTGTGCGCCGACGGCGAGCAGGACGCCCTCGTCGCGGCCGGCGCGACGGAGATCACCGGCCGGCTGCCGATCAACACCGACGGCGGCCTGATCGCCAACGGCGAGCCGGTCGGCGCCTCGGGCCTGCGCCAGGTCGCGGAGCTGGTCAACCAGATGCGCCGCCGCGCCGGCGACCGCCAGGTCCCCAAGGACCTGCGGGTCGGCATGGCCCAGCTCTACGGCGCTCCGGGCGTCGCCGCGGTCACCATCCTCACCACCTGACCGCCGCCGTCGCGTCACAGGCCGATCAGGGTGGCCACCCGGTCGCGGTGGTCCGCGGGCGGGCCGAGGAGCTGGGTGGCGGCGGTGGCGCGGCGGAAGTGGACGTGGGCGTCGTGGTCCCAGGTGTAGCCGATGCCGCCGAGGATCTGGAGGGTGGCGGCCGCCGTGCGGTAGGTCGCGTCGCTGACGTACGCGCGGGTCGCGCTCGCCGCCGCCGCCAGGTCGCCGCCCGAGTCGGCGAGCCAGGCGGCGTGCCGGACCAGGGCTCGCGACGACTCCACCGCCACGTACATGTCGGCGCACCGGTGCTTGACCGCCTGGAACGCGCCGATCGGCTGGCCGAACTGGACCCGGGTCCGGGCGTGCGCCACCGCCATGTCGAGGCACGCGCGGGCCGTACCGACCTGCTCGGCCGCGAGCAGGACGGCGGCGACGTCGCGCGCGCGGCGCAGCACGGCCTCCGGGTCGGCGGCCGGAACCGGGCTCGCGGCGGCGCCGTCCAGGTCCACGCGGGCCAGGGGCCGGGTGAGGTCCAGCGACGGCAGCGGCGTCGCGCGCACCTCCGCCGACTCGACCGCGAACCACGCCAGGCCCTCGGCGGTGCCGGCCGGCACGAGGAGCAGGTCGGCCTCGGCACCGTTGACCACCACCGCCACGCGGCCGGTCAGCGACGCCGGCCCGCCGGCCGGCACCGAGCCGTGGACGGTCGGCGGAGCGCCGGCGGCGGCGTGGTCCGGGAGGGCGACCGTGGCGACCGTCGTGCCGCCGGCGAGCCCCGCCAGCCACCGCGCCGCGACGGCCGACCCCTCCCCCGCCGCCCGCAGCACCTCGGCCGCCAGGACCGTGCCGAGGTACGGCGTCGACGCCAGGCTGGCACCCAGCTCCTCCAGGACCACGGCCAGCTCGACGTGCCCGGCGCCGGCGCCGCCGAACGCCGGTGGGATCGCGAGGCCGGCGGCACCCAGCTCGCCGGTCAGCCGCCGCCACAGCTCCGTGTCGTAGCCGCCCCTGCCCAGCGTGGTCCGGGCCGACTCGCGGGAAGCGTGCCGGGCCAGCAGCGCCGCCGTCGCCTCCCGCAGCGCGGCCTGGTCGTCGCTCAACGCGAACCGCATCCCGTCCCCTCACCCGCGTCCCGGCGAACGGGGCAGCCCCAGCACCCGTTCGGCGATCGTGTCGCGCTGGATCTCGCTGGAGCCGCCGTACACGGTGCCCGGCCGGGCCCGCAGGAAGTCGTCCACCCACGCCCGCGCGGAGAGCGGGTCGGTGCCGCGCGGCTGCGCGGCCAGCGTGGTCACCGCCGGCGATCCGGTCGGGGCCAGCACGTCGGTGCCCAGCACCCGCACGGCCAGCTCGGTGACCTCCTGGCGGTACTCCGCGCCGACGAGCTTGAGGATCGACGACTCCGGGCCGGGCGGCGCGCCGGCGGCCCCGGCGGTCAGCGCCGCGAGGCCCAGACAGCGCAGCACCTGCACCTTCTCCCAGCAGGCGGCGACGGCCTGCCGGACCAGCGGGTCGCCGGCGACCCCCTTGGCCCGGGCGAGCGCCACCAGCCGGTCCAGCTCGACCGCGAGGCTCTCCGCCTGGGCGACGCCGCCGGTCCCCCGTTCGTACCCGAGCAGGGTGAGCGCGACCGAGGCGCCGGCGCCGGCCGGACCGACCACATGGGACGCGGCCGTGCGGGCACCGTCGAACGCCACCTCGGCGAACTCGACGTCGCCGGCCATCGTCCTGATGCCGCGCACCTCGACGCCAGGCTGGTCGACCGGGATCAGCAGGAGGGACAAGCCCTTGCTCCGCGCCGCGGCCGGGTCCGTGCGGACCAGCGCGAAGATCCAGTTGGCGGTGACGCCGGCGGTCTGCCAGATCTTGCGGCCGTCGACCACCCACTCGTCGCCCTCGAGCCGGGCCCGGGTACGGAGACCGAACAGGTCGGAGCCCGCGTCCGGCTCCGAGTAGCCCTGTGCCCACCGGTGCTCGCCGGAGACGATCCGCGGCAGGAAGTACGCCTTCTGCGCCGGCGTGCCCCAGTGCAGCAGCGTCGGGCCGAGCAGCAGGAGGCCGAAGCCGTCGTTGGGGTGCGGCAGTGCCGGCAGGCCCGCGCGGACCAGCTCCTCGGCGACGACGCTCTGCTCCAGCACGCCGAGCCCGCCGCCGCCGTACTCGCGCGGCCACGCGGGGGCGAGCAGCCGGTGCGCGCGCAGCGTCTCGCGCCACCCGACGAGGAACGCCTGGCGGTCCGCGGCCGGCAGCGCGCCGAGTCCCGGCCAACCGGTCGGGAGGGAGTCGGCCAGCACCGCGCGCAGCCTCCGCCGGAACGCCTCCGTCTCCGGCGGGTACGTCAGGTCCACGCCGCTCCCTCCCCCACCGTCGTCACTTCCTGATCGGCCGCACCACGGGCGGTTCCAGCTCGGCGGCGGTGAACGCCTGGATCTTCTCGGGCTTCCAGGAGCCGTCGGCCGCCTTGACGAGCTTCACGGTGAAGCCGGGCACGGTCACCTGGTTGTCCTCGCCGCGGATGCGCACCTCGCCGGCCGGGCCGGTGAACGACCAGTCCTTGATGGCCTGGGCCATCGTGAGCGGGTCCTCGCCGCCCTGCTCGATGCCGCGGATCAGCATCTCGGCCGCGTGCCAGCCGACCGCGTCGTCGTACTGGATGACGTGGTCGTTCTTCTTGGCGTACGCGATGAGGGCCTGCTCCTGCTCGTTGCCGGTGGCGCCCTCGAAGTAGCTCATCGTGAACCGCGCGTTGGCGATGCCCTCGCCGAGCGCGTCGGCCTGGGCCGGGAAGTTGTTGCTCAGCAGCAGCGCGCCGACGACCGTGGTCGACGCGGTGATGCCCTGGGCCTTGAGCGTGCCCCAGAGCTGGTCCTGGCCCGCGCCAGCCCAGCTGCTGTACATGTAGTCGGGCTCGAGGTTCTTGAGCTGGAGCGCCAGCGGCGTGAAGTCCGTCGTGGTCTGCGGCAGCAGGAACTTCCGCACCGTGACGCCGAGCGGCGCGAACATCGCCTCGGTCTGCTTGCCGACGTCCTGTCCGAACGCGTAGTCCTGGCCGATGTAGGCGAGCGTCTTGCCGCGGCCCTCGGGCCCGACGGTCTTCGTGGTGAGCGTCGTGCCGGCCGGCGAGGCGCCGGAAGTGGCGAAGACGAGGTCGTGCATGCCGACGAGGTCGGCGGTGCCGGACGTGCCGCCGAGGTAGAGGACGTTGTTCTGGACCGCCTGCTGGGCCACGGCCAGCGCCACCGCCGAGTTGGTCGGGCCGGCGAGCACCTTGGCACCCTGGCCCAGCAGCTCCTTGGCCTTCGTGGTGCCGACGGCCGGGTCGCCGGTGTCGTCGCCGCGCAGCAACTCGATCTTGTGCCCGGCGACCTCCATCGTCCCCTTCGTACGGTGGTCGAGCGCCGCGAGGAAGCCGTTCTCGAAGTCCTTGGCCTGGGTGGCGAAGTTGCCGGTGTAGGAGAGGATCAGGCCCACCTTGATGGTGCCGCCGCCGCCCGAGCCGCCCGAGTCGGTCGACTCCGCGCAGCCGGCGGCGGCCATCGTCAGCGCGAGCAGCCCGACGGCCGCCCGCAGTCGTGTTCTCATCTGCCAACCTCCATCATGTCGTCGGCCTCAGACCCCGAGGTGGCGCAGCAACTGTCCACGGTGGAATTCGGGGCTGCCGAAGAGGAACTCGGTGCTCTTGGCCCGGCGGAAGTACAGGTGCGAGGCGTGCTCCCAGGTGAACCCGATCCCGCCGTGGATCTGGATGTTCTCGGCGGCGAGCCGGAAGTACGCCTCGCCGCAGTACGCCTTCGCCAGGTGCAGCAGGGTGTCGTCCGCCGGCTCGGTGGCCAGCGGGACGAGGACGGACGCCATGCGTTCGACGTCGAGCGCCATCTCGGCCAGCTTGTGCTTGACGGCCTGGAAGCCGCCGATCGGCCGGCCGAACTGGTGCCGGGTCCGGGCGTACGCCAGCGACATGCCCATCAGGGCCTCGCCGCCGCCCACCTGCTCGGCCACCAGCGCCACCACGGTGGCGCGCCGGCTCGCCGCATACGCCGGTCCGGCGCCGCCCGGCGGGCCCACGAGGGTCGCCGGGGTGCCGGCGAACGCGACCCGCGCCTGCCGGCGGGTCAGGTCCAGCACCTCGAGCGGGGTGCGGGTGACCGACGGGTCGGCCGGGTCGACGGCGAACACCGACAGGCCGTCCGGCCCGGCGACCGGCACGAGCAGCAGGTCGGCGGCCATGGCGTCGGGAACCGGTGACCGCTCGCCGGTCAGCCGCCAGCCGGCGCCGGCCGGCGTCGCCGCGACCGGGCCCGGCGCGACGTCCCAGTCGGCCGCCGCCACGGCCGCGATCGTCGTGCCGGCGGCGATGCCCGGCAGGAACCGGTCACACGCCGCCGCGTCGCCGATCTCGCGCAGCAGGGTGGCCGCGAAGACGGCCGAGGACAGGTACGGCGAGGGCACCGGCCCGCGGCCCAGCTCCCGCTGGACGACCACCACGTCGAGCAGGTCGCCGCCGGCGCCGCCGTACCGCTCGGCGACCAGCAGTCCGGCCAGGCCGACCTGCTCGGCCATCACCGTCCACAGGTCGCGGTCGAAGCCGTCGGGCGACGCGATCGCCGCCCGCAGCCGCTCGGGCGGCGACTGGCGCTCGACCAGGGTCCGCACGGTGGCGGCCAGGTCCTCGCGGTGCGCGTCCAGCACCTCCGGAACGAACACCGCCGTCACCCCACCCGGTCCACGGCGGAGAGCCGGAACGGCAGGTCCCTGTCGGGTCGGGGCTCGCGGGGCAGGCCGAGGACCCGTTCGGCCACGATGTTCTTCTGGATCTCGGTGGTGCCGCCGGCGATCCCGGTCATCGGGAAGAACAGCAGCTGGCGCGCGGTGTCGGCGGCCCGGGTGTCGCCGGGCTCCCACGCCTGCCCGGCGAGCCCGGCGATGAGCATCCCCGCCTCGGCGCTGAGCCGGGCCGAGCGGGCGGTGGCGATCTTGCCGATCGAGCCGACCGGTCCGAGGTGCCGGCCGGCCTGCGCGGCGGCGCGCATCCGGCGGCCGAGCAGGTCGAGCAGGCGGGTCTGGATGTAGACCTCCGCGAGCGCGGCCCGCACACCGGCGTCGGCCAGCCGGCCGTGCGCGCGGGCCAGCGCGACCAGCTCCGGGAACGCGTCGCGGTCCATGCGGCCGCCGGTCGTGCCGGCGGAGAGCGCCATCCGCTCGTGGTGCAGCATCCGGGTCAGTACCGGCCAGCCGCCGTTCACCTCGCCGACGACCGCGTCGCGGGGCACCCGGACGCCGTCGAGGAAGACCTCGTTGAACAGCGCCTCGCCGGTCATCTCGCGCAGCGGCCGGATGTCGACGCCGGGGGCCCGCAGGTCGACCACGAGCATCGAGACGCCCTCGTACTTCGGGCGGTCGAGGTCGGTGCGGACGAGCGCCAGCGCGTAGTCGGCCTCCCGCGCGCCGGAGGTCCACACCTTCTGGCCGTTGACGACCCAGTGGTCGCCGTCCGGTTCGGCGCGGGTCGCGACGCTGCCGAGGTCGGAGCCGGCGCCGGGCTCGGAGAGCAGCTGGGTCCAGGCCGCGTCGCCGCGCAGCATCGCCGGGATCCAGCGGGTCTTCTGCGCCTCGGTGCCGAAGTCGAGCAGCGTCGCGGCGCAGATGCCGACGGTGACGGCGGCGGGCGGGAACGCGGTGGCGTACCGGGCGGCCTCCTCGTTGAACACGGTCTGGAAGTCGGCGCCGAGACCCTGGCCGCCGTACGCCGCCGGCCAGGTCACGAACGCGAGGCCGGCGTCGTGGAGGGAGCGGGCCAGCCGGACCCGCTCCTCGGGCGGCACCGTGTCGGGGTCGCGGTCGCCGATCTCGGCCGCGAACCAGGCCCGCAGCCGGGCACGGTACTCCTCCGGGCCGGTCACGGACGGCTCCGCTCGGCCGGCCGGATCGGCTCGGCGTCCTTGTAGGAGAGGCCGCCGGCCTCCGGCGTCCACACGTACGCGCCGCCCTCGGAGGCGACGGCCCAGTGCGCGTGGTTGAGTTCGTGCAGGGTGAAGGCGGCCTGCAGGGAGTTGTAGAAGCCCTGGTTGTCCTGGGTCTGGTTGACCGCTTCCTTGATCATCAGGGCGGCCGGGCCGGGCAGCCGGGCGATCCGGCGGGCGAACGCGAGGGTGTCCTCCTCCAGCCGGCCGGCCGGGAACACCTTGCTCACCATGCCGAGCCGGTACGCCTCGTCGACCGTGAGGGAGTCGCCGGTCAGCAGGAGCTCCTTGGCCTTGCGGGGGCCGAACTCCCAGGGGTGGGCGAAGTACTCGACGCCGCACATGCCGAGGCGCGCGCCGACGACGTCGGCGAACTCGGCCGTCTCGTCGGCGACGATCAGGTCGCACGCCCACATCAGCATGAGGCCGGCGGCGTACACCTGGCCCTGGACCGCGGCAATGGTTATCTTGCGGAGGTCGCGCCAGCGGCGGGTGTTGCGCAGGAAGAAGTGCCACTCCTGGAGCCAGAGCTGCTCGACACCGGTCCGCGTCCCGCCGTACGCCTGGTACGTGGGGTGCTGGCCGGGGCCCGGCGTCATGTCCGCGCGGGCGTCGGCGGAGCCGAGGTCGTGCCCTGAGGAGAAGGCCGGGCCGGCGCCGCGCAGGATGACCACCTTGACCGCGTCGTCCGCCTCCGCCCGCAGGAAGGCGTGGTCCAGCTCCACCAGCAGCCCGCGGTGCTGGGCGTTGCGCTGCCGCGGCCGGTTCAGCGTGATCGTGGCGATGGTCCCGTCGTCGGTGACGTCGTAGAGCAGCCATCGGTACTCGGACATGCGCGGTGTTCCCCTTCTGGTGCGGTGCGTCGGTCAGCCGGCCGGCGCGGCGGGTGCCGGGTCCGGTGCCGGGCGGGTGGCGCCGGGACGCCGGGGGCGGTCGTCGCGGCGGCGGCGGGCCAGCCGCCGGGCCGCGTCGGCGAGGCCGCCCGGCAGCACGAAGATGAAGACGACGAAGACGGCGCCGAGCAGCAGCTGCGGCTCGGAGAGCGGGATGCGCAGCGCCGCCGGCAGGCTGGCGATCGCGTCCGACTGCGCGACCACCGGCAGCCGCTGTTCGAGCAGCGTGTAGAGCAGGCCGCCGACGACCGCACCCCACACGGTGCCCTTGCCGCCGAGGATCACCATGACGATCAGGCCCAGGGAGTAGAACAGGCCGGTGACCGAGGGGTCGGCGGTGCCGAGGACGATCGCGTAGACGATCCCGCACAGGCCGGCGAGCGTCGAGGCGAAGACCGCCGAGGCGAACTTGTACCAGTAGACGGACAGGCCCATCACCGAGACCCGCAGCTCGTTCTCGCGGATCGCGTGCCAGACCCGGCCGAGCCGGGTGGAGGTCACCCAGACGGTGACGGCGACGACGACGGCCAGCAGGGCCAGGGCGGTCCAGTACGTGTACTTCGTGTTGACGATGCCGACGAAGACGGCGGGCATCTTCTGGTACGGCAGCGTGATGCCCTCCTCGCCGCCGGTGCGGAAGTAGTTGCGGTTGACGATGATGCTGGCCAGCTGCGCGCAGGCCAGGGTCACCATCGAGAACGCGATCAGCGAGGCCCGCAGCGCCACCGCGTTGACCGCCACCGCGCCGAGCACGGTCGCGCCGAGCCCGGCCAGCACCGCCGGGCCGAAGCCGAGGTCGGTGAGGGTGAGGGTCATCGCGAAGCCGTACGCGCCGATGGCGAAGAACAGCGCGTGGCCGAAGGAGAACAGCCCGGTGTGCCCGACGAGGATGTCGAAGCTGGCGGCCAGGGCGGCCACCGTGAACATGATGGCCAGCAGCTGGAGGCTGCCGGGGCTGTTGAGCGCGTCGGGCAGGATCCCGAAGGTCTTGAGCGGCAGGTACGGCGCGCAGGCGAGGAACACGCCCAGCGCCAGCAGGAGCACCGGGCCGACCAGCCGGCGCGGCGTGAACGACCGCGTCATACCACCCGCTCCTTTTGTCCGAACAGCCCCTGTGGCCGGAACAGCAGCATGGCGGCCATCAGCGCGACGGCGAGCACGTCGCCGGCGCCGGGGTTGACGTAGTAGTTGGCGAACTGCTGGGGTACGCCGATCGCCACCGCGGCGACCAGCGCGCCGGAGAGCGAGCCGAGGCCGCCGACGACCAGCACGATGAACGCGTACAGCAGGAAGCTGTCGCCGATGTGCGGGGTGATGGCGCGGATGAAGGTCGCGGCGAGTGCCCCGCCGAGGCCCGCCGCGGCGCCGCCGAGCACGAAGACGAGCGTGAACGACCGCCGCACGTCGATGCCGAGCGCGCGCACCATGTCGCGGTTCTGGACGCCGGCGCGCACGATCAGCCCGTGCCGGGTCCGGCGCAGGAACAGCTGGATGAGCACGAACACCAGGGCGGCGAGCGCGATGAGCAGGAACCGGTCGTTGGGGATCGCGATGCCGCCGAGCTCGGTGGTGTCGCGCACCCAGCGCGGCAGCGGCACCGCCTGCTCGTCGGGTCCCCAGACGCCGGCGAGCACGGCGATGAGGATGAAGCCCAGACCCATCGTCACCAGCAGCTGGTCGAGCTGGTCGCGGCCGTAGAGCGGCCGGATGAGGAAGACCTCGGTGAGGTACGCCAGGCCGGCCCCGGCGGCGGTCGCCACCACCAGTGCCGCGGCGTAGCGCCAGGTCGGCGCGCCGGCGTCGAAGTCGGCGCCGCGCAGCACGAGCCAGCCGGCGAACGCGCACACGCTCAGGTACGCGCCGTGGGCGAAGCTGAGCACGTGCATGAGCCCGAAGACGAGGCTCAACCCCGAGGCGAGCAGGAAGTACAGCGCTCCGACGGAGAGGCCGGTGACGGTCAGGAGCAGGACGGCGTCCATCAGTGCGTCGCCTCCACGCGCGCGATGCCGAGCAGTTCGCGCAGGTGCCGCTCGTCGCCGAAGAGGTCCGGCGTGCCTTCGAGGACGACCCGCCCCTCGGCCATGACCACGACGTGGCCGCCGAGCCGGCGGGCGGCGAGCAGGTTCTGCTCGACCATCACGATGGTCGACACCTGCCGGGCCCGGTCGAGCACCTCCACGACCTCGGTGACGAGCTTGGGGGCGAGGCCCTTGGTGGGCTCGTCGACGAGGATGAGGGGGTCGCCATTCAGCAGCCCGCGGCCGAGGGCGACCATCTGCTGCTGGCCGCCGGAGAGCGTGCCGGCGACCTGGCCGGCGCGGGACTTCAGCTCCGGGAACAGGTCGTAGACGAGGTCGTACTGGTGCGGGCGGCCCTTGCGCTCGGCCAGCCGCAGGTTCTCCCGCACGGTCAGCGCGTGGAAGACGTCGCGGTCCTCGGGGACGTACGAGATTCCACGGTGGACGATCTGGTGGGTGAGGTCGCGGGAGATGTCGGTGCCGTCGAAGACGATCCGCCCCGAGCGGGAGACCAGGCCCAGCACGGAGCGGAGCGTGGTGGTCTTGCCAACCCCGTTGCGGCCCAGCACCACCGTGACGAGGTTGCGCGGCACGCGCATCGTCACGCCCTGCAGGATGTGCGAGACGCCGATGTGGGCG
>Ga0164243_10003855_pt1 | contig 23797 bp, 26 predicted proteins | sample OricompcompostOP_FD_108781 | JGI IMG/M metagenome (GOLD analysis project Ga0164243, IMG submission 108781) | Organic Plus compost microbial communities from Emeryville, California, USA - Original compost - Organic plus compost (OP) | ecosystem: Engineered > Solid waste > Mixed feedstock >...
CCCTCGGCCGGCGCCGGGCCCATGCCCAGGATGCCGTTCTCGCTGTGCAGGATGACCTCGCGCCCCGGCGGCAGGTGGTTGGCCACCCGCGTGGGCTGGCCGATGCCCAGGTTGACCACGGCGCCGTCGAAGATGTCCTGCGCCACGCGCGCGGCCAGCTCGTCCTTGCTCCTGCGCTGATAACCGCTCATGCCGCCTCCCTGAAGCCGCCGGCCTGGGTGGCGGTGCGCTCGATCTTCACGATGCGGCTCACGAAGATGCCGGGGGTGACGATGGCCTCCGGGTCCAGCGTGCCCAGTTCGGCGATCTCGTGCACGCTGGCCACGGTCCTCTTCGCGGCCATCGCCATCACGGGGCCGAAGTTGCGCGCGGCCTTGCGGTAGGTGAGGTTGCCCCAGCGGTCGCCGCGCTCGGCCTTGATCAGGGCCAGGTCGCCGTGGATGGGGTATTCGAGCACGTAGGGCCTGCCGTCGATGACGCGGGTTTCGCGCCCGCCGGCCAGCTCGGTGCCGAAGCCGGTGGGGCAGAAGAAGGCGCCGATGCCGGCGCCGGCGGCGCGGATGCGCTCGGCCAAGTTGCCCTGGGGCACCAGCTCCAGTTCGATCTTTCCTGCGCGGTACAGGCCGTCGAAGACGTGGCTGTCGGCCTGCCGCGGGAAGCTGCAGATCATCTTGCGCACGCGGCCCGCGGCCAGCAGCGCCGCCAGGCCGGTGTCGCCGTTGCCGGCGTTGTTGTTGACGACGGTGAGCTCGCGCGCGCCCTGCGCGATGAGGCCGTCGATCAGTGCCGTCGGGATGCCTGCCGTGCCGAAGCCGCCGATCAGCACGGTGGCGCCATCGGGCGTGCCGGCCAGCGCGTCGGCGACCGAGTGGACGATCTTGTCGATCATGCGGTGGTTCTCCTTGCCGGGCTGAGGACGAAGTCGAATTCGAGGAGGGTGCTGCCGTCGGCCTGCGCCGTCCAGTCGGCAACGAGCGACTGCCGCACGCCGAACACCGGGTCGGCGTCCAGGTAGGCGTCGCCGCGCCGGAAGACGTGGGTGATGAGCGTCTCGTGGCCCTCGGCCTGGATCATGAAGTGCAGGTGCGCCGGGCGCCAGGGCGAACGCCGCGTCGCCTGCAGCAGTTGGCCCACCGGCCCGTCGGTGGGGATGGGGTAGGCCTCGGCGACGATGGTGCGGAAGTCGAAGCTGCCGTCCGGCCGCGTGTGCAGCACGCCGCGCGCCTGCGGCGCGTCCAGGCCTTCCTTCTGCACGTCGTACAGGCCCTCGTCGTCGGCCTGCCAGACCTCCAGCCGGGCGCCGCCCACCGGCGCGCCATCCAGCCCGCGCACCGTGCCGCGCACCACGCACGGCCGGCCGCTGGCGCCGTTCGCCACGTCGTCGCCGTGCTCGTAGTGCGGCGCGCCCGCCACGTGGAAGGGGCCGAACACCGTCGCCTCGGTGCAGCCGGCGGGCTTGTCGTTGTTCATCGCCACGGTCAGCATCGACAGGCCCAGCACGTCGCTGAGCAGGATGAACTCCTGGCGCCTGTCGCTGCACTGGTGGCCGGTGGCGGTGAGGAACTCGATGCCGCGGAACCATTCGGCCTCGGTCAGCCGCACCTCGCGCGCGAAGGCGTGCAGGTGCCTGACCAGGGCCGTGGCGATTTCCTTGAGCCGGGGGTCGGGCGTATCGGCGAAGCGGTCGATGACCGCCTGCGTCAGCGCATGGGTGTCGGTGGGGTTCATGGTGTCTTCTTCTTTCTCGATGGGTTCGGGGCCGTCAGGCGGCCGCGGCGAAGTCGGCCTGGCCGCGCTGCGCGCGCATCGGGCCGACCAGCGCCTTGATCTCCAGGTGCACCGGGTGCGTCTCGTAGCGCCGCAGGTCGGCGACGCTGGCGAAGACCATGCACAACGCCACGTCCCAGGCGTCGGGCGCATCGCTCAGGTTGGCGCCCACCTCCATGCGCAGCAGGCCCGGCACCTCGGCGCGCAGGGCCTCGAAGGCCTGCGCGACGCGGTCGGCCTGCTGCCGGCGCGCCTGCGGCGTGGCGCCGTTGAGCCGCCAGGTGACGATGTGCGCCACCGGCGTGGTCAGATGCGACAGCGACAGCGCAGTGCTCATGTTCGCTCCAGCCGCCGCGCGACGGGAAACAGCGTCCAGCCCCAGCGCTGCTGGGCGAAGCCCCACAGGCCCTGGCGGAAGCGGATGGTGACGACGATGGCCAGCAGGCCCAGCCCGATCAGGTACCAGCTGCCGTAGTCGCTCAGGAACCTGTTGAGCGCCCAGAACAGCACGGCGCCGACGATCGGTCCCTCGATGCGGCCGATGCCGCCGATCACCACCATGAAGATGGCGAAGGCGGTCCAGTTGACGCTGAAGGCCGCGTCGGGGCTGATGCGCAGGTTGCCGACGAAGTACAGCGCGCCGGCCAGCCCGGCGCCGAAGGCGGCGACGACGTACACCGCCAGCTTCATGCGCGCCACCGGCACGCCCTGCGACTCGGCCGCCACCTCGTTGTCGCGGATCGCCAGCAGCGCCAGCCCGCGCTTGCTGCGCAGGAACAGGTACACCAGCGCGATCGCCGCCACCACGCAGGCCAGCGCCATCCAGTAGGTGGCGCGCTCGCGCGTGGCGCGCTCGATGCCGCGCAGCGCCGTCAGCGTGGTGCCCGAGCCGCCGCCCACCGCCGACACGTTGGCGAAGCTCAGGCGGAACACCTCGGCGATCACCCAGGTGCCGATCGCGAAGTAGCCGCCCGACAGGCGCAGCGCGACGAAGGCCACCGGCACCGCCACCACGCCCGCCGCCAGGGCGCCGAGCGGGATCGCCACGAAGGGGTTGAGCCCGGCGAAGTTGCCGAGCATCAGCATCACGTAGCCGCCGAAGCCGAAGAAGGCCTGCTGCCCGATGCTGACCATGCCGCCGTAGCCGGCCAGCAGGTTCCACATCATCGCGAAGATGAAGTAGCAGGCGATCTCGACGAACTCGCGCATCCAGCTCGATTCGCCCCAGAAGGGCAGGCTGGCGGCGACGAGCGCGAGCGCCGCGCCGGCGAGGCCCGCCGCCCGGCTGGCCGCGGTGGCGCGCTGCACGGTGAAGTCGGCAGAGGCGTCCACGGCCGTCAGTCCAGCTGCAGGTCGATGTGCCGGGCCACCTCGGCCCAGCGCTGGTTCTCGGTGCGCAGGCGCTGCGCGGCCTCCTCGGGCTTGTTCGCCAGCGGCTCCAGGTCCAGCGTCGCCAGCCGCTCGCGCACGCCCGGCTGCGCGATCGCCTTCGCCACCTCGGCCTGCAGCCGCTGCACGACGGCGGGCGGCGTCGAGCGCGGCATCGCCATCATCTCGGCGAAGCTCGCCTCGTAGTCCTTGGCGCCCGCCTCCGCCGCCGTCGGCACCGACGGCTGGCTCGCCAGGCGGCGCGCGCCCGACACCATGACGGGCACCAGCTTGCCGTCCTTGATCAGCGGCCCGACGACCGGCGAGGCCAGGAAGCCGCAGGGCACCGAGCCGCCCAGCACGTCCTGCATCGCCGGCCCGGGGCCGCGGTAGGCCACGTGCTGCATGCGCGCGCCGGTGGTGGACAGCAGCATCTCCATCGCCATGTGTCCCGGCACGCCCGGGCCGCCGGAGGCGTAGCTCATCGGCGCCTTCTTGCTCGCGGCAACCAGATCGGACAGCGTCCGGATGCCGGCGGACGGGTGGCACACCAGCTCCTGGCTGAAGGAGGCCAGCTGCGTGACCGGGACGAAGTCCTGCATCGGCTTGAAGCTCAGCTTCTTGTACAGGTGCGGGTTGATGGTGAACATGGTGTCGGGGCCGACCAGCACCGTGTGGGCATCGTTGGCGCGCAGCACCTCCTGCATGCCGATGTTGCCGCCGGCGCCGGGCTTGTTGTCGACCACCACCGGCTGGCCCAGCGCCTTCTGCAGGCCGGGCTGGATCAGGCGGGCGATGATGTCGCCGGGCGCGCCGGCGGGGAAGGCCACGACCAGGCGCAGCGGCCGGGTGGGCCAGGGCGCGTCGTCCGCCTTCGCCGCATCGGCGGCGGCGCCCAGCGGCAGCAGCGCGGCCGCGCAGGCGGCGAGCAGCAGGGATCGGGTCTTGAGAGGGGCGAAGGTCATGGGAGTCTCCTGGGAATGCGTTGTGGGGAAGGCGCTCACCAGGCGCCGATCAGGATGCCGGCCTCTCGCTCGCGCCTGTTCCAGGCCTCGATCGCGGCCGGCGCGATGGTGGGAAAGCGGCGGCGCGCGCGCAGCCAGTCGAACAGGCGGCCGAGCATGCGCTCGCGCACCTGCGCATGGGCCGGGTCGCGCCCGAGGTCGACCAGCTCGTGCGGATCGGCCTCCAGGTCGAACAGCAGCGGCGGCAGGTCCTCGAAGTGCACGAACTTCCAGCGCCGGTCGCGCAGCATGGTCATGTGGCAGCGCTCGATCGGCTGGCCGGCCGGCAGGCGCACCGCGTCGCGGAAGGCGTAGCTGTTCTCGCAGACGACGAACTCGCGCCCCTGCGCGCCGGCGCGGCCGTGCACCAGCGCCAGCAGCGACTCGCCCTCCAGCCACTGCGCGGGCCGCTCGATGCCCAGCGCCTCCAGCACGGTCGGCACGATGTCGATGCACTCGACCAGCGCATCGCTGGCCGTGCCGCGCGTCGCGTCGGCCTGCGCGCGCGGGTCGGCCACGATCAGCGGCACGCGCACGATCGGCTCGTGGAACAGCTCCTTCTCGCCCAGCCAGTGGTCGCCCAGGTAGTCGCCGTGGTCGCTGGTGAAGACCACCAGCGTGTCCTTGTCCAGCCCGCTGCTGCGCAGGAAGCCGAACAGCCTGCCGAGCTGGTCGTCGACCTGCTTGACCAGGCCCATGTAGGTCGGGATCACCGTGTCGCGCACCTCGTCGCGGCTGAAGTTCAGGCTGACCGTCTCGCGCCGGAAGCCCTCGACCACCGGATGCGCGTCCTCGCGCTCGGCCTCGCTGCGCACCGGCGGCGGCACGTCGCCGGGCCCGTACATCGCGTGGTAGGGCGCCGGCGCCACGTAGGGCCAGTGCGGCTTGATGTAGGACAGGTGCAGCACCCAGGGCGTGTCGCCCGCCTCGCGCATGAAGTCGATCGCACGGTCGGTGGTGTAGGGCGTCTCGCTGTGCGGCTCCGCGATCGCGGCCGGCCGGCCGGCCCAGCGCATATGCCAGCCGCTGAGCACCTCGCCGTTTTCGCCGCGGCCCGCGTTGGCGAAGTCGTGCCAGGGGTTGTCCGAGACGTAGCCGCGCTCGCGCAGCCAGTCGCAGTAGGCGTTGCCGCTGACCTTGAAGCCCGGCGGCCAGATGCCGTCGTCGCGCGCGTAGGGCTCGAAGCCGCCCTCCATCGCCAGCAGGCCCTCGCCCCGCGCGGTGTCGATGCCGAGCCGGCGCGCGCCTTCCAGGTCGGGCTCCACGTGCGTCTTGCCCACCAGCGCGCAGCGCACGCCGTGCGGGCGCAGGTGCTCGCCCAGGGTCTTCTGGCCGACCGACAGCGGCACGAAGTTCCACATCGCGCCGTGGCTGCTGACGTAGCGGCCGGTGTAGGTCGACATGCGCGAGGCGCCGCACACCGAGCCCTGCACGTAGGCGCGGTCGAAGCGCACGCCGCGCGCCGCCAGCGCGTCGATGTGGGGCGTGTGCAGGCGCGGGTGGCCGTAGCAGGAGAGGTAGTCCGCACGCAGCTGGTCGCACATGATGAACAGCACGTTACGCAGGGGGCGCGGGGCGGGGGTGGATGTCGTGTCCGTCATGGCGGCCTCCTCAACCGACGGTCTTGGGAAACAGGCCCTGCGGGCGCACCAGCAGCACCAGCAGGAACACCAGGTGGCCGGCCCAGATGCCCCAGCCGGGGTCGAGCCGGAAGCCGATCTGCTGGGTGATGCCGAGGATCATGGCGCCGGCCAGCGTGCCCCAGAAGGAGCCCATGCCGCCGATGATCACGGCCTCGAAGGCGAACAGCAGCAGCATCGGGCCGTCGGCCGGCGACACCGTGGTGCGCATGCCCTGCAGCGCCCCGGCCAGCGCGATCAGCACGAAGGCGATGGCGGTGGCCAGCGCATAGACCTTCTTCGCGTCCAGGCCCATGAGCTGCGCGATCTCGCTGTCGTCCGAGACGGCGCGGAAGGAGCGCCCCAGCGCCGTGCGGGCGAACAGCCATTGCAGCGCCGCGGTGGCCGCCAGCGCCGCCGCCAGCACGATCAGCGGCAGCACGCCGACGGACACGCCGCCGCCCAGGGCCAGCCCGCGGGTGTCGAGGCCGCCGGTCTCGATCGAGCGCGGGTCGGCCGAGAACAGCTCCAGCAGCAGGTTCTGGATCACGATCGACAGCCCGAAGGTCACGACCAGCGAGGGCAGCGGGTCCTTGCCCAGCGTGCCGTTGAGCACGAAGCGCTGCAGCGCGTAGCCGAAGCCGAAAGCGACCGGCAGCACCGCCAGCGTGACGGGCAGCGGCGCCTGGCCGACCAGCGCCGTGCCGGCGATCACCGCGAAGGCGCCGAGAATGATGAAGTCGCCCTGCGCCGTGTTGGTCAGCCGCATCACGCCGAACATCAGCGACTGCCCCAGCGCGAACAGCGTGTACAGGCCGCCCAGCAGCAGGCCCTGGAGGATGGTTTCGAGCACGGTCCGTCCCTCCCGCGGTCAGACGCCGAAATAGGCCTGCGAGATCTGCTCGCGGGTGAAGGCGTCGGAGCGCCCCGCCAGCGACACGCGGCCTTCCTGCAGGCAGTAGACCCGGTGCGAGACGCGCTGCGCCACCGTCACGTCCTGCTCGACGATCGCCACCGTCATCCCCTCGCGGGTGATCTCGGGCAGCGCGGCGTAGATCTCGCGGATGACGACCGGCGCCAGGCCCAGCGACAGCTCGTCGCACAGCAGCACCTGCGGGTTGCTCATCAGCGCACGGCCCAGCGCCACCATCTGCTGCTGGCCGCCCGACAGCGCGGTGGCCGGGCTGCGCCGCTTCTCGGCCAGGATCGGGAACAGCGCGTACAGGCGCTGCAGATTCCACGGCCCGCGGCGCCCGGCGTGGCCGCCGATCTTCAGGTTCTCCTCCACGCTCAGGCTGGGGAACAGGCGCCGGCCCTCGGGCACCATCGCCAGGCCGCGCCGCACGATCTGCCCCGGCGGCAGGCCGCCGATGGCCTCGCCCCCGAAGCGGATCGCCTCGCGCGGCGCGCGCACCAGCCCGGTCAGGCACTTGAGCAGCGTGGACTTGCCGGCGCCGTTGGCGCCGATGACGGCCACCACCTCGCCCTGCGAGAGCGAGAAGTCGAGCCCGAACAGGGCCTGCGCATCGCCGTAGAAGGCTTCCAGGCCGTGCACCGACAAAAGGGCGGTCATACCTCCACCCCCATGTACACGCGCCGCACCTCGGGATCGTTCATCACCGCCTGCGGCGCGCCCTCGGCCAGCTTCTGCCCGAAGTTGATGACGAACAGCCGGTCGGCCAGCGACAGCAGCGCGTGCACCACGTGCTCGATCCAGATCATGGTCACGCCGCGCGCCTTGATCTGCCGCAGCTCCTCCACCAGCAGCCGCGCCTCCGGCTCGGTCAGGCCGCCCGCGATCTCGTCGAGCAACAGCAGCCGGGGCCGCGTCGCCAGCGCCCGCGCCAGCTCCAGCCGCTTGCGGTCGAGCAGCGTCAGGCCGCCGGCCGGCCGGTTGGCATGCGCCGCCAGGCCGGTCTGCTCCAGCACCTCGTGCGCGGTGCGCCAGGCGTCGCGCTCGCGCTCCTGCGCGCCGAAGCAGGCGGCGGTGACGAGGTTCTCGAACACGCTCATGTGGCCGAAGGGCTGCGGCACCTGGTAGCTGCGCCCGATGCCGGCATGGCAGCGCCGGTGCGGCCTCAGCATCGTCACGTCGCGGCCCTCGTACTCGACGCGGCCGGCATCCACCCGCACGTCGCCCGAGATCAGGTTGAACAGCGTGGTCTTGCCGGCGCCGTTCGGCCCGAGGATGCCCAGCGTCTCGCCCGCCTCCACCGCCAGCGTGATCCGGTCGGTGACCTTGAGCGCGCCGTAGGACTTGCTCACGGCCTGCAGGGCCAGCAAAGGCATGGCGCGGCTCCTGCGCCCGTCAGGCCGGCATCGGGCGCAGCTTGCCGCCCACCGGGATGTTCGGCGCCGCCTCGTTGTTCACGATCGTCAGCTCGACCTTGAACTTCGAACCCTTGCCCCATTGGCCCAGCACCAGCGGCGTCTTGCTGACGTTGCGCATGGGCCCCTTGCCGCCCCACTTGACCGGCCCGACGACGGTCGCCAGCGAGGTCGACGCGACGGCATCGCGCACGTCGGCGGCCTTGCGCGACCTGGCGCGCGACAGCGCGTCGGCCGCCACCTCGAACAGCGCATGCGCGAAGCCGATCGGCTGCGTCCACTGCTTCTTCGTGCCGGCCTCGTAGGCGTCGGCCAGCACCCTGGCGCTCTGCCGGGTCAGGCTCGACTGGAAGGGGTGCGAGGGACTCCACCACACCTCGGTCGACGGCCCCTCGCCCAGGTCGCCCAGCGCCTCGATGGCGCCGGGGAACAGCAGGGCCTTGCCCAGCGTCACGACCTTCGGGCGGAAGCCCTGCTGGCGCGCCTGCGCGAGGAAGGTTCTGGCATCGGGCGGGATCACCACGCCGGTGACGATCTCCACCCCCGCGCTCTTGAAGGCCGCGATCTGCGCGCTGAAGTCCTGCGTGCCGTTCTGGAAGCGGCCGGGGTCGGTCAGCGTGAAGCCCATCTGCGACAGCGGCTTGGGAAAGCCCAGCTCCTTGTCGCCCCAGGCGTTGCCGTCGCCGTCGTTGGGGAACAGGCCGCCCACCTTCTTGTTGGTCTGCAGCGTCTTCCAGCCGTTGGTGTAGTTGGCGATGACGTCCTCCAGGCCCCAGAAGAGGTGGTAGGTCCAGTCGAAGCCCTTGGCCGGATCGCCCTGGCGCCCGAAGAACCACGGCTGCCACGGCACCACGCTGGACACGCAGGGCACCTCGTTCAGCTCGCAGGCGTCGCTCACCGGGTTGGCCGTCTCCGGCGTGCCGGCCGTCAGCACCAGCGCCACCTTGTCCTTGAGGATCAGGTCGTTGGCGACCTCGCCGGCGCGGTTCGGGTTGGACTGGCTGTCCTTGAGCACGATCTGCACGGCGTGTTTTTTGCCGCCGATGGCGATGCCGTCCCTGAAGGCGGCCTGCATCTGGTCGATGACCCACTTGTCGGCCTCGCCGAAGGGCGCCAGCGGCCCGGTCTGCGGCGACACGTAGCCGATCTTGACCGTGTCGGCGGCGAGGGCCCCCGGCGCGGCGGCGGCCGCGGCGAGGGCGGCCGCGCCCTGGGCGAACTGTCTGCGGTTGAGTGTCATGGCTTGTCTCCTCGTGGTTCTCGTTCAGGGCGGCGTGCCGTCGAAGGCGCGCTGCAGCAGCGCGCGGATCCCGGCCCGCTGCGGCGGGCCGAAGGGCCGCGGGTTCCAGTAGGGGTTGCTGGTGGCGAGCTCCGCCGCGCGGTCCAGGTCCTCGGCCTTCATGCCGATGTCCCTCAGCGCCACCGGCGCGCCGTTGTCCTTCGCCAGCCGGTACAGCCCCCCGGCCGCATCCTGCGTGCCGAGCGCGCGCGCGATGCGCTCCATCGCCCGCGGCGCCGCGGGTGCGTTGAAGGCGATGGCGTGCGGCAGCACCACCGTGTGCACCTCGGCATGCGGCAGGTCGAAGCTGCCGCCCAGCGTGTGGCACAGCTTGTGGTGCAGCGCCATGCCGACGCTGCCGAGCACCGTGCCGCACAGCCAGGCGCCGTACAGCGCGTCGCCCCGCGCCTCGAGGTCCTGCGGCTGCCGGCGGATCGCCGGCAGGGCGCGCGCGATCGCCGCGATGCCCTCCTCCGCCATCAGGTCCATCACCGGGTTGCCGTCCTGCGCGTACAGCCCCTCGGCCGCATGCGCGATGGCGTTGATGCCGCTGGTCACCGAGAGGCCCGCCGGCAGGGTGCGCGACAGCTCGGGGTCGTAGATCACCGTGCGCGGCAGCACGCGCGGGTCCTTGCCGGTCTTCTTCAGCCCGGCCTCGGTGATGCCGTAGATCGGCGTCATCTCGCTGCCCGCGTAGGTGGTCGGGATCGCCAGGATGGGCAGCCCCGAGTCGAGCGCGATGGCCTTGCCCAGGCCGGTGGTGGAGCCGCCGCCGATGGCGACCGCGCAGTCCGCGCCCAGGCGGCGGGCTTCCTCGCGCGCCTCGCGCGCCGTTTCGATCGGCACGTGCATCGCCGCGCGGTCGAAGATGCCGGCGGCCTGCGCGCCCAGCATGGCGGCCACCCGCTCGGCCTGGCCGCGCTGCTCCGGCGTCGAGAGCACCAGGGCGCGGCGCGCGCCCAGCGCGTCGATCTCGCGCCCCAGGTGCGCCAGCGCGCCGGCGCCGAACACCACGCGCTGCGGCTGGCTGGTGTAGGTGAAGTCGCGCATCGCCGTGCCCCGCTCAGCGCGCGAAGTGCGGCGGCACCTGCGCGTCGACGTTGACCCACACGCTCTTGACCTGCGTGTACTCGCGCATCGCGTCGAAGCCCATCTCGCGGCCGTAGCCGCTCTGGCCCACGCCGCCGAAGGGCGAGCCGGGGTTGACGCGCTTGTAGCTGTTGATCCACACCATGCCGGCGTGCAGGTCGCGCGCCATGCGGTGGGCGCGCTGCAGGTCGCGCGTCCACAGCCCGCTGCCCAGGCCGTAGTCGGTGCCGTTGGCGATCTCCAGCGCCTCCTGCTCGTTCCTGAAGGTGAGCACGGTGACGAAGGGGCCGAACACCTCCTCCTGCACCACGCGGTCGCGCCACGAGTTGGCGCGCACGATGGTCGGCTCCACGTAGCAGCCCTGCGCCAGCGCGCCGCCCGGCGCCTTGCCGCCGGCCAGCACCTCGCCGCCCTCTTCCCGCGCGACGTCGGTGTAGGCCAGCACGCGCGCCTGGTGCTGCTGGCTGGTGAGCGGCCCCATCTCGGTGGCGTCGTCCAGCGGGTTGCCCAGGCGGATCGAGCGGGCCAGCGGGATGAACTTGTCGAGGAAGGCGTCGGCGATCTTCTCGTGCAGCATCAGGCGCGAGCCAGCGATGCAGGCCTGCCCCTGGTTGTGGAAGATGGCCCAGGCGCTGCCGTTGACGGCGGCCTCCAGGTGGGCGTCCTCGAACACGATGTTGGGGCCCTTGCCGCCCAGTTCGAGCTGCACCTTCTTGAGGTTGCCCGCACTCGCCTCGACGACGCGGCGGCCGGTGGCGGTGCTGCCGGTGAAGGCGATCTTGGCGATCTCCGGGTGCTCGGCGATGTACTGGCCGGCCACACTGCCCAGGCCGGGCAGCATGTTGACCACGCCGTCGGGCAGGCCGGCCTCGGCCATCAGCTCGGCGATGCGCAGCGAGGTCAGCGGCGTGATCTCCGCCGGCTTCATGACGATGCAGTTGCCGGCCGCCAGCGCCGGCCCCATCTTCCAGCTCGTGAACATGAGCGGGAAGTTCCACGGCACCACCTGGCCGACGATGCCCACCGGCTCGCGCAGCGTGTAGTTGAGGAAGCCCGCTTCCACCGGGATGGTCTCGCCCTGGAACTTGTCGGCCATGCCGCCGAAGTAGCGGAAGCACGCCGCCGTGCGCGGCACGTCCAGGCGGCGCGAGTCGCGCACCGGGTGGCCGGTGTCCAGCGATTCGAGGCGCGCCAGGTCCTCGGTGTGGGCCTCGATCAGGTCGGCCAGGCGCAGCAGGATGCGGCCGCGGTCGGCTGCCGCCATGCGGCTCCAGGCCGGGAAGGCGCGCCGGGCGGCGGCCACCGCCTTGTCGACGTCGGCCCGGGCGGCCAGCGCCACCTCGGCGATCACGCTGTTGTCGTGCGGGTTGCGGGTGGCCAGCGTCTCGCCGGATTCGGCGTCGACGAAGCGCCCGTCGATGAAGAGCTGGTGGCGGATGGGCGTGCGCAGGCCCACCGCGGCCTGGAGGTCCGCGAGACTCATGATGCTGTCCTCGAAAAAAGAAGGGGGCTGCCGCGCCAGGGGCGCGGCCCGCCGGGCGGCGGCCTAGAAGCGCACCGGGATTTCAGGGCTCTCGCCCTTCTGGATCTCGTAGACCAGGGTGGGCGAGCCGTTCTCCCACACCAGCAGCATCGAGCGCTTGGGGCTGTAGCCCTGGTGGCGGCAGTAGGCGGGCATGGCGGCCATGTCGCCGGCCTTCATGATCACGCGCGCCATCGGCTTGCCGGTGTTTTTGTCGCCGCAGTCCCAGTGGATCTCGTCGGTCATCTGGAAGAACCACTCGACGCGGTCGTTGCCGTGGATGATCGGCAGGATGTGCTCCTCGGTGGTGGGGCACATGTAGCTGTGCTTGACCACCGAGGTGAAGCTCGGGTTCCAGGTGACCTGCGAGCGCGACAGGAAGCCGAACAGGTTGAAGGCGTGCACCTCGTTCTCGAAGCCGGGCTCCGGGTGCAGTTCGGGCTGCGCCTGCGGCACGTCGGCGAAGGCGCGGTTGACCGGCGCGCCGCGCTCGTCGCTGCGCAGGTCGAGGTCGCCCTTGAGGCCGACGCAGCGCGTGGCCAATTCGCGCGCGCGGGTGATCTTGGCGGTGTTGCTGCCGTTCTTGCGGCCGTAGGGCGAGCCGGTCTCCTGCGGCGCGGCGAAGGGGTCGAACGCGGCGTTGGTCCAGTCGTCCAGCATGGCCTCGAAGGTGGCGCGGATCTGCGGCGTGGGGAAGTTCTCCAGCAGGTCGATGCCGGCGTCCTTCATCGTGCCGTTGTAGCTGCCGGCGTACAGGTCCACCGACTGGTAGTGGTTGACGGTGCCGACCACCTGGTCGAAGTTGACCCAGCCGTAGAAGAAGCCCCAGGCGACGTCGCGCATCAGCGCGCGCAGGAAGTTGCCGACGTCCAGGGTGTGGCTCATCGGGCGGCCGTCGCGGGTCTTCCAGGTGATGTGGGCGAAATACTCGTCGCGGTGGAAGCCGAAGCTGCCGAGCGTGAAGTCCTTGTAGCCCAGCGTGGCGTCGGGCTGCGACGCGATGACCTGGGCGAGTTCGGCGGGTGCGTTCATGGTGGTGTCCTCGGGTCCTGGGGAAAAGAAGGGCTCAGTGGGCCTGGCAGATCTCGGCCCACTTCTCGACCGAGAGATCGCCCTTGCAGGTCTGCAGCACGATCACGCCGGGCTCGCCGGCCACGCGGAACCGGTAGGCGGTGTTCTTCGGCAGCAGCGCCTGGTGCCCGCGCGAGAGCTTCATCCAGCCCATCTTCGGGCCGCGCGGCTCGCCCTGCACCTGCACCGCGCCGTTCTTCTCGGCGTCGGCCACGGCCTGCGCGGCGTCGAGCCGGACCAGGTGGACCTCGACCTCGCCGTCCATCACCAGCGCGAACTCGTCGTGCGCGCAGGTGTACCAGGGCGAGGTGCCCTCGGCGCGCAGGACCTCCAGCACGTAGATCTGGTTCTGCCCGAACACGACCTTCTCGTAGGGCCGGCTGTTCGACGCGATCTCGAAGCAGTTGGAGAAGGCGTAGTGGCGGACGTCGTCGTCGATCGGTTCGACCCGGCCCTTCTCGTAGTGCTTCAGCGATCCGAAGCGGGTCTGGTAGGCGGCTGCAGTCATGGGCGTTCTCCTGTGGCGGTACGTTCGGATGGCACGGGGGCCGGCATGACCGAACTCTAGGAGCGCCCGCGGCACGGCGGTAGAACACAAAGCCGGACCGCATTGTTCGGCGAATCCGGTCAATCCAAGGGGTTTACCCCAGGATGCGGGCCCGCCGGCCCGTCACTCGCCGATCAGGTCGGGCAGGATCAGGCCCTGCTCGATCAGCACCGCATCCCAGGCGGGCACGCGCGCGAAGGCCTCGGCGATGTGCTCGATGAACACGCGCAGCTTGACGGCCTGGCGCGAGGTGCCCGGATACACGGCGCGCAGCATGAAGAAGGACAGCAGGTGCCGGGGCAGCACCACCTCCAGTTCGCCGCGCAGGATGGCCTCGCCGGCCACCAGGGTGGGCAGGCAGACGATGCCCGCGTGCTCCAGCGCGTACTCGCGCAGCAGGTGCACGCTGTTGGTGAGCAGCGCGGCGTTCAGGTAGAGCGTGGCCTGCTCGCCGCCGTGGTGGAAGGTCCAGCGGTCGCGCGTCGGGTAGCCCGAGTACAGGCCCAGCGCGAAGCGGTGCAGGTCGCGCGGGCTCTCGGGGCGGCCGTGCGTGCGCAGGAACTCCGGCGTGGCGCAGAAGACGCGCCGCACCGGGAACAGCGGCCGCGCGACCAGCTCGGTCGAGCTGGGCGGGAAGATCTGCAGCGCACAGTCCACGCCGATCTTGACCGGGTCCACCACGGCGTCGCTGACCAGCAGCTCCAGCCGGATGTTGGGGTACTGCTTCTGGAACACGCGCAGGCGGGCGGCCAGGTGCCCGAGCACGAAGCCGGTGAGCGCATGCAGGCGCAGCACGCCCTCGGGGCTGCCGCCCTCGCGCATCTGGTCCATCAGGTCGCGCGTGCGGCCCACCAGGTCGATGCAGTCGCTCAGGAAGGCCTGGCCCACGTCGCTCAGCCGCACCACGCGCGTGCTGCGGTGGAACAGGGGCGCGCCGACGTAGTCCTCCAGCTGCCTGACGCGGCTGGTCACCACCGACTTGGCCACGCGCAGCTGGCGCGCCGCCTCGGCGAAGCTCTGCGTCTGCGCGACGCGGACGAATGTCTCCAGGCTCTCCAGTCGGTCCACGGCCGGACTGTAATGCCAGGCCCGGTCCGGGCCGCGTCAGCCGCCCGGCGAGCAGGCCCGCACCACGACCCGGCAGGGCTCGGTGGGCAGGTGGTTGTCGCACTGCCGCGCGGCGGCGCGAGCGGCCTCGGCCGCGGTGGGCGCGGTCGCCACGCCCCACTCGCCGTAGTTGCCCTGCGCCAGGGCACCGCAGGTCCGCTCGAAGGTCACGCGCACCTCGCACGAGGCGCCGCGCCGCCGGCCGGCGCGCTCGCACTGGGCGCGCGCCTCGCGCTCGGCGGCCTCGCGCGTCGGGTGCTCGTAGGCATAGCCCCAGGCCGGATAGGCGCCGGCGATGGCACCCCAGCTCGGTTGCTGCTGCGCAGCGGCGCCGAAGGCGGCGGCGCCCAGGGCCGCCGCACATGCGCCGAGCAGCAGGCGGCTTCGCATCACGCCCGCCGGAAGACCAGCACGGCGTTGCTGCCGCCGAAGGCGAAGGAGCTGCTCACAGCCGCCTCCAGGTCCGGCGCGTCGACGGCGCCGGGCCGCACCAGGTTCAGCGCGCAGGCGGCGTCGGGCGCGTCGCAGTGCGCGTTGGGCGGCAGTTGGCGCTTCGCCAGCGCCAGCACGGTGATCACCGCCTCCAGCGCGCCGGCGGCGCCCAGCAGGTGGCCGTGCAGCGCCTTGGTGGAGCTGACCTTCAGCCGGTCCAGGTCGCCGCCCCACGCCAGCGCGAGGGCGTCGCGCTCGATCGGGTCGCCGATCTTGGTGGCGGTGCCGTGCGCGTTGCAGTAGCCGACCTCGGCCGGCGCCAGCCCCGCGGCATCCAGCGCCATGCGCAGCGCGCGCGCCTGGCCGGCGGCCTCGGGCTTGGTCAGGTGGGTGGCGTCGCAGCTGTGGCCCCAGCCGGCCAGCAGCGCGTGGGCGCGGGCGCCGCGCGCCTTCGCCCGGGCCGCGGATTCGAGCACCAGGAAGGCCGCACCCTCCCCCAGCGCGAAGCCGCTGCGGTCGGCCGCGAAGGGCCTGACGGCGGTGGCCGCGGCCTGCGCGTCGCCGGCCGGGAAGGCTGCCAGCGTCTGCATGGCCTGCCAGGCCATCACCACGCCGGGCACGATCAGCGCCTCGCTGCCGCCGGCGATGGCGACGTCCACCTCGCCGCGCTGCACCGCCTTGGCCGCCTCGGCGATGGCCACGGCCGAGGAGGCGCAGGCCACCGAGTAGGTGAACACCGGCCCCTGCGCCTGCTGCCGCATGGCGACGTGCGAGGCCGGCGCGTTGGGCATGAAGGCCGGCACCGTCAGCGGCGGCACGCGGCCGGCGCCGGTGGCCATGCCGCTGCGGTAGGCGGCCTCCAGCGCCACGGCGCCGCCCATGCCGCAGCCGCCGAAGACGCCGACGCGCTCCGGCGCGGCGCCGTGCAGGCCGCCGGCGTCCTTCACGGCCAGGTCGGCGGCGGCCACGGCCATCTGGCTCACGCGATCCACGCCCGCGAGCTGCAGCCTGGTGAACCAGCGCGATTCGTCGAAGGCCACGGTCGCGGCGGCGGCGGGCTTCGCCAGTTCGGGGAAGATGGGCCGCACGGCCGACTCGCCGCGCAGCAGGGCGGCGAACAGGGCCTGCGGGTCCTCGCCGTGCGGCGAGACCACGCCCAGGCCGGTGACGGCGACCGCGCTCACGAGGCGGCGGAGGTGTCGGCGGCCGGCTCGCCGGCGTCGGCCTGCTGGGCGCGCACGCGGTCCACCACGGCGGCCAGGCCGGCCAGCGTCTCGATGCTCGGGTCCGGGTCGGGCAGCGAGATCTTCAGGCGGTCCTCGATCTCGAACAGGAATTCCACCAGCGCCAGCGAATCGAAGCCCTTGTCGCGCATGGACTCGTTCGGGTCGAGCGTGGCGGGATCGATGCCGTACTTCTCCTGGATCAGGTCCTGCAATTCCTTCAGCGAAGAACTCATGGGCGGCTGTGTTGTCGTCTTCGTCGGTGTCGGGTCATGATAGCCGCTCGACCTGCGGCTCCGCGGGCCGCCAGCGCAGCGAGGCCCAGGCGAACACCGCCCCCAGCGCGGCGCCGGCCAGCACGTCCCACAGCACGTGCTGGCGCACCGCCATCGTCGACCAGGCGATGGCGGCGAACCAGGCGAGGTTCAGCGCCCGCAGCACCGCCGGCGCGCCGGCCCGGCGGAAGATGCTCTCCAGCCAGATCGCCGTGAACATCGAGATGGCGACGTGCATCGACGGGCAGGCGTTGCCGGCCGCGTCGATGCCCTGCAGCAGCGCGAAGCCCGGCGCACCGGCCGGCACGTCCATCGGCGGAATCTGCGTGGGCCACAGCCAGAAGATGCCCAGTCCCGTGGCGCACAGCGCCGCCGACCAGAAGCCGTAGGACAGCAGCGACGCGAAGCCGCGCTGCAGCCCCGGCGCGATGCCCACGTACACCCACAGCGACAGGTAGGCCGCCAGCCAGCCCGGCTGGAAGGGCATCCACCGGTCCACCGCCGTCAGCGGCATCACCGTGACGGGGTACACGGGGTTGCGCAGGAGGTGGAAATAGCCGATGAAGAAGACCCACACCCACACCACGGTGCCGATGAACTTGAGCCAGAAGTGTTCGCGCGCGCGCTGGCGCAGGTCGCGGGTCCAGGAGAGCGGAGCGGGAGGGTGGTCGGTCATGCAGCGGGGCCGGGCGGACAAGCGCCAAACCCGCCATCTTGCCCGAGCCGAGTGACGCGCCCTGCGCGCCGGCGGCATCGGCGGGCCGGTGCTACCCTCGCCGCACCATGTTCAACCCGACCCAGGAAGACGTGCGGCGCTTCTTCTGCCGCTGCTACGCCAAGCACCGCGCCGGCCAGCCGATGGAGGCGCTGGAGATCATCGCCAGCGAGTGGATCGACCAGCACCCCGAGTACCACGCCGACCTGGCCGACGCCGACGCGGCGGCGGCCCGCGTCTACGACGGCCAGGACGGCCGCGAGAACCCCTTCCTGCACCTGTCGATGCACCTGTCGATCAGCGAGCAGTGCTCGATCGACCAGCCGCGCGGCATCCGCCAGGCGGTGGAGCTGCTGGCCGCCCGGCGCGGCTCGCTGCTGGAGGCGCACCACGAGGCGATGGAGTGCCTGGGCCGGATGATGTGGGAGGCGCAGCGCGCCGGCCGCCCGCCCGACGGCGACGCCTATGTCGACTGCGTGCAGCGGCGCGCGACACGAGAATGAAACACCCCCCAAGCCAATGAACCGAGACAAAGCATGACCCTCGAACGACGCCGCCTGCTGCAGGGCGCCGGGGCGCTGGCCCTGGGCACGGCCGCCGGCATCGCAACCGCCCAGCCGGCCTTTCCCTCGCGGCCCATCCGCATCGTGGTGCCCAACGCCGCCGGCGGCGCCGCCGACCTGACGGCGCGCGCGGTCGGCCAGAAGATGGCCGCCGCGCTCGGCCAGCCGGTGGTGATCGACAACAAGCCCAGCGCCGGCGGCGTGGTGGCCGGCGAGCAGGTGGCGCGCGCCGAGCCCGACGGCCACACGCTGCTGCTGATCTCCAGCGGCAGTGCTGTCAGCGCGGCCCTGTTCAAGAAGCTGCCCTTCGACACGCTGGCCGACTTCGCGCCCGTCTCGCAGATGGCGCGCTTCGACCTGGCGATCGCCGTCGCCGCGAACGGCCGCTTCAAGACGCTGGGCGAACTGCTGGCCTGGGCCCGCGCCAACCCGGGCAAGCTCAACGTGGGCACGCCGCAGATCGGCACCACGCAGAACCTGGCGGCCGAGCTGTTCAAGCTCTCGGCCGGCATCGACGCGCAGGTGGTGCCCTTCAACGGCACGCCGCCGGTGGTGACGGCCGTGCGCGGCGGCGAGATCGACGTGCTGGTCGACATCCTCGGCCCGCTGATGCCGCACATCCAGGGCAAGGTCCTGCTCCCCCTGGCGGTGCTGGGCCGCGAGCGCGCGCCCGAGCTGCCGGCCGTGCCCGCCGTGCGCGAGAGCGGCGGCCCGCTGGCGGGCTTCGACGTCAGTTCGTGGAACGGCCTGGCCGCCCCGGCGAAGACGCCGCCCGCGGTGGTCGAGCACCTCAGCCGCGCGGTGCAGGACGCCATCGCGCAGGCCGACGTGAAGCAGCAGCTGCAGGCGCTGAACATGACGGCCAGGGGCAGCAGCCCCGCCGCACTGCGCGACTTCCTGGCCGCGGACATCCGGCGCTGGGACGAGGTGATCGCGAAGGCGAAGCTGCAGAAGCTGTAACGGCGTTCAGCCGGCCGCCGGCGCGCCCACCACCTCGCGCAGCAGGTCCAGCGCCGCCTGCTGCGTGTGCGTGACCGGCCGCTGCGCGCTGGTGGCCAGCCAGGCCTGCACCGTCAGCGGCGGCTGGCCGATGGCGCGCACGGTGAAGGCCGAGGGCCGCACCGAGCTGGCCACCGCGTGCGGCGTGAGCACGGCGCTGCCCAGGCCCTCGGCCACCAGTTCCAGGATGGCCGGCACGCCGTCGATCTCCAGCGCCACCTGCGGGCGCAGGCCCAGCGCGGCCAGCTCGGACTCCACCTGCATGCGGATCGCGTTCGGCCGGCTGGGAATGATCAGCGGCAGGCCGGCCAGCGCCGCCAGCGGCAGCGGCGCGGGGGGCGGGTCTTCCGCCAGGCCGGGCGGCCGCGGCTGCACCAGCACCAGCGCCTCGGCCATCAGCGGCAGGATGTCCAGGCCGGCGGCGGGGCGGGCGTTGTAGAGCACGGCGATGTCCAGCCGGCCCGCCGTCAGCGCCTCCTGCATGCCGACGGACAGGCCCTCGGTGATCGACAGCTGCGCCTGCGGCAGCCGCTGGCGGAAGGCGCGCGTCAGGGGCACGGCGGAGGCCCGCGCCACGCTGGGCGGCAGGCCCAGCGCCACCCGGCCGGCCAGGCCGCCGCGGGCGCCGGCCAGTTCCTCCTGCGCGCGCGCCACCTGGTGCAGGATGCCGCGCCCGTGCTCCAGCAGCAGCGCCCCGGCGTCGGTCAGCGTGACGCCGCGCCCGTTGCGCACCAGCAGGTTCTGGCGCAGCTCCACCTCCAGCAGCCGCACCTGGCGCGACAACGCGGGCTGCGCCACGTCCAGCGCCTGCGAGGCGCGGGTGAAGCTGCCCAGCTCGGCCACGCGCACGAAGTATTCGAGTTGCTTGAGGTCCACGAACGGTGACAAGAGGTATCGCAGAAAAGCGAACCATACCACTGGATATGCCGATTTGTTCTAGCTGATAGCGGCGGCGGCGACTTCCCGCCGGGCCCGGCGCTTCGCAGAATGCCTCCTCGAACAACGGGCCGCCCTCTCTCGCGTACAGGCCCTTCGGAGACACCCGGCATGACCCATCCCCTCCAAGGCATCTCGTCCATGGCCACGCGCCAGGTGCTGGCCGACCTGGCCGCCGCCTGGCAGGCGCAGGGCGGCGCGGCGGTGGCCATCGAATCCGTCGGCGGCGTGGACGCGGCCCGGCGCGTGCAGGCCGGCGAGGAGGCCTTCGACGTGGTCTTCCTCGCCTCCGACGCCATCGACAGGCTGCAGGCCGCCGGCCGCGTGGCCGCGGACGGCAAGGTGGACCTGGTGCGCTCCAGCACCGTCGCGGCGGTGCGCGCGGGCGCGCCGCGCCCGGACATCGGCACCGAGGACGCGCTGCGCGCCGCGGTGCTGGCGGCGCCCAGCATCGGCTACTCCACCGGCCCGAGCGGCGTGGCGCTGCAGGCGCTCTTCGCGCGCTGGGGCATCGCCGACGAGGTGAAGCAGCGCACCGTGCAGGCGCCGCCCGGCGTGCCGGTGGGCACGCTGATCGCCCGCGGCGAGGTGGCGCTGGGCTTCCAGCAGCGCTCCGAGCTGATCCACGTGGAAGGCATCGACATCCTCGGCCCGCTGCCGGCGGCCGTCGCCATCGACACCGTGTTCTCGGGCGGCGTGGTGACGGGCACGGCGCACGCCGACGCGGTGCGCCGCCTGCTGGCCTTCATGGCCTCGCCCGACGCGGCCGGCGCCAAGCGCCGGCAGGGCATGGAACCCGCCTGATTCACCCCTCACATCGCACGAAGGACCCGCATGATCATCGACTGCCACGGCCACTACACCACCGCGCCCAAGGCGCTGGAGAACTGGCGCAACGCCCAGATCGCCGGCATCAAGGACCCGTCGGCCAAGCCCAAGGTGTCCGACCTGAAGATCTCCGACGACGAGCTGCGCGAGTCGATCGAGAGCAACCAGCTCCGGCTGATGAAAGAGCGCGGCTCCGACCTGACCATCTTCAGCCCGCGCGCCAGCTTCATGGCGCACCACATCGGCGACTTCGAGGTCTCCAGCACCTGGGCGGCGATCTGCAACGAGCTGTGCTACCGCGTCAGCCGGCTCTTCCCCGACAACTTCATCCCGGCCGCGATGCTGCCGCAGAGCCCCGGCGTCGACCCGAAGACCTGCATCCCCGAACTGGTGAAGTGCGTGGAGCAGTACGGCAACGTCGGCATCAACCTCAACCCCGACCCGAGCGGCGGCCACTGGACCAGCCCGCCGCTGACCGACCGCCACTGGTACCCCATCTACGAGAAGATGGTGGAGTACGACATCCCGGCCATGATCCACGTGAGCACGAGCTGCAACGCGTGCTTCCACACCACCGGCGCGCACTACCTGAACGCCGACACCACCGCGGTGATGCAGTGCATCCAGGGCGACCTGTTCAAGGACTTCCCGACGCTGAAGTTCGTGATCCCGCACGGCGGCGGCGCGGTGCCCTACCACTGGGGCCGCTTCCGCGGGCTGGCGCAGGAAATGAAGAAGCTGCTGCTGGAAGAGCACCTGCTGAACAACATCTTCTTCGACACCTGCGTGTACCACCAGCCGGGCATCGACCTGCTGACGAAGGTGATCCCGGTCAAGAACATTCTTTTCGCCAGCGAGATGATCGGCGCGGTGCGCGGCATCGACCCGACCACCGGCCACTACTACGACGACACCAAGCGCTACGTGAACGCCACGGCCAACCTCACGGACGAAGAGCGCTACCAGGTGTTCGAGGGCAACGCGCGCCGCGTCTTCCCGCGCCTGGACGCCGCCCTCAAGGCGAAGAACAAGTGATCCCAAGGAGATAAGACATGTACGAACTTGGCGTTGTCTACCGCAACATCCAGCGCACCGACCGCGAGACGGCCGACGCGCTGGCCGTCTTCGGCTCGGCCACCGTGCACGAGGCCATGGGCCGCGTGGGGCTGATGAAGCCCTACATGCGCCCGATCCAGCAGGACGTGGCGGTGTCCGGCACGGCCGTCACGGTGCTGCTGCAGCCCGGCGACAACTGGATGATGCACGTCGCGGCCGAGCAGATCCGGCCCGGCGACATCGTGGTCGCCACCGTCACGGCGGAGTGCAGCGACGGCTACTTCGGCGACCTGCTGGCCACCAGCTTCCAGGCCCGCGGCGCCCGCGCGCTGGTCATCGAGGCCGGCGTGCGCGACACCAAGGTGCTGCGCGAGATGCACTTCCCGGTCTGGAGCCGCTACGTGTCGTCCAAGGGCACCATCAAGGCCACGCCGGGCTCGGTGAACATCCCCATCGTCTGCGCGGGCGCCTTCGTCACGCCCGGCGACGTGATCGTGGCCGACGACGACGGCGTGGTCTGCGTGCCGCGCGCCATCGCCGCCCGGACGCTGGAAGCCGCCCGCAAGCGCGAGGCCAACGAAGGCGGCAAGCGCGACATCTTCGCCGGCGGCACCCTGGGCCTGGACTACTACAAGATGCGCGAGCCGCTGGCGGCCGCGGGTCTGAAGTACATCGACTGAGCGCCCACCACCGATTTCCCGAACCCAGGAGCCTCCATCCCATGACATCCCCGATCCGCCGCGGCCTGCTGGCCCTGGCCGGCACCGCCCTCGCGGCCGCCCTGCCCTTCGGCGCCGCCGCCCAGAGCGCCTACCCGACGAAGCCGGTGCGCATCATCACGCCCTTCCCCGTGGGCGGCGGCCCCGACGGCGTGGCCCGCCTGGCGGCCGACAAGCTCTCGCGCCTGTGGGGCCAGCCGGTGACGGTGGACAACCGCCCCGGCGGCAACGGCTTCATCGCCATCGACGCCTGGAAGCGCGGCGCCAAGGACGGCACGGACCTGCTGATCCTCGACAACGTGCACCTGGCCGCCTACCCCACGCTGTTCAAGAAGCTGCCCTACGACCCGGTGAAGGACTTCACCATCGCCCAGCCGCTGTTCAAGACGCACTTCTTCTTCACCGTGCCGACCAACAGCAAATACAAGAGCGTGGGCGACATCATTGCCGACGCCAAGGCCCATCCGGGCAAGCTGAACTACGGCTCCTGGTCGGTGGGCAACCCCGTGCACCTGGGCTCCGAGCTGTTCGAGAGCATGACCGGCACCCAGATGGAACACGTGATCTTCAAGGAGACCACGCAGCTCTACACCTCGGTGGCCACGGGCGAGATCGACTTCGCGCTGGGCAGCGCCGGCACGGCCGGCCCGATGTACCGCGCCGGCAAGCTGCGGCTGCTGGCCTTCACCGCACCGCAGCGGTCGCCGGACTTCCCCGACATCCCGACGGTGGGCGAGTCGGGCGGCCCGAAGGACTTCGAGGTCACGGGCTGGAACGTGGTGGCCGTCCCGCCGGGCCTGCCCGCCGCGGTGACCGACAAGATCCGCAAGGACCTGGTGGAGGTGCTCAAGGACAAGGACTTCGCCGAGAAGTTCAAGACCTTCGGCTACGAGCCCTTCCCGGCCACGCCGCAGCAGTTCCAGGCCACCCTGAAGACGGAGACGCAGCGCTTCGGCGACGTCATCCGCAAGGCCGACATCTCGCTGGACTGAAGGAGACGACATGAGCAAACCCACCTCCGGCCCCTTCGAGAAGACGCCCGGCTGGCTCGACTGGTACACCGGCCCGAGCAAGCCGGCGTTCCAGGTCCCGCCGGGCAGCGTCGACGCCCACTGCCACGTGTTCGGCCCCGGCGAGCAGTTCCCCTACGCGCCCGAGCGCAAGTACACGCCCTGCGACGCGAGCAAGGCGCAGCTCTTCGCGCTGCGCGACCACCTGGGCTTCGCGCGCAACGTGATCGTGCAGGCCACCTGCCACGGCGCCGACAACCGCGCGCTGGTCGATGCGCTGCAGTCGTCGGAGGGCAAGGCGCGCGGCGTCGCCACCGTCAGGCGCAGCGTCAGCGACGCC